>LSQX01252877.1_pt1 | contig 52050 bp, 45 predicted proteins | sample 654561 | NCBI WGS metagenome assembly LSQX01 (sample SAMN04489861, study PRJNA283612) | anaerobic digester metagenome | isolation source: 4 biogas reactors fed with cattle manure at either 37C or 55C with and... | place: Denmark: Kongens Lyngby | collected 2014
GAATGACCGCGTCCTGTGGTGGGATCACCCGGCCGGCAGCCAGGATCCTGCCCTCTTCCATCAGGATGGATCCGTCTACAAGACCCTCCGGTAGAACGACTTTCGCGTTAGTAATGGCTGTTAACATGGTGCTGCCTCCGTTTCATCTTCCTGTCTGTGATCGTCAGGCTTGTCGGGCAGGGTTGGGCATCTTGCGGATGCGCAGCCGGTTCAGACAGCCGCCGTCGGCAGGACCGCCGGCGCAGTATGCCAACAGAAGATCGTCATCTAAAAAATGCATGGCTATATAACAGTAGCCGCTGTCCGGGTCATCTTCCAGGATAATCGGCTCGTCCCAGGTTTCCCCATCATCACGGCTGAGCGCGCAGACCAGCGGTGTACGGCCGCCGTTCCAGATCTTTGCCTGCCGGCGGCGGGTGATGTATTCAGGTATTGGGTTCCAGATGGCGATCAGCGTACCGGTCAGGGGATCACGCTTCATGGAAAGAGGTGAGCAGGGGGCGGTGAAACGGGAGGGCTGCGGAGGAGACCAGCTGCGGCCGCGGTCAATTGAAAACATTTCGTACTGCACACCCAGGTCGGTTCGTGCCCAGCCGTATAGGGAACCGTTTTTCAGCTCAATGACACCCGGTTCCTGCAGACCGGAGCGTGTACAACGGGCATTGACCGAGCAGAGGTTGGATTCATGCCATGTGTGACCGTCATCGTCAGAATAAAAATAGATCGTAGTGCTGCGGCCATCCCAGCTGGCGAAACTGTCTTTTTGGCGGTTGACGGTACGGTGATAACCCGCGGGGACAATCAGGCGGCCGTCAGTGAGCCGGACAACACGGTCGTTGTTGGTGACATAATAGCCTTTGGCGGGCACGCAGCAAACCGGCTCACTCCAGGTCTGTCCTTCATCAGCGGAACGTCGCAGGTAGGCTTTGCCATCATCAAAATCCCTGCGGATGAAATAGAACAGGCCGATGTCGTCGTTATTCATGCGGATCAGGGACACACTCATGATATTTTCAGCCCGGTCTTCTTCTGCTGTGAGGATGATTTGCTCGCTGGTCCAGGTTTCACCACCATCTAAAGAACGGATGGCGGCCAGGCCGGCCGGTGCGTTGTCTGCCGAGCTGCTTCCGTTGAAACGGGAATAAATGAAGAGCAGCTGACCCTCACGAAGCCCGATAAAAGCACCTTCACTGTTTCGCGGATTATCTGGTCTTGGCGCCAGATCAAGTATAACACTGCCGGTACGGTTCATTTCGGTTTCCTCCCTTGATCATCAGTTTTCGTTTTTTAACTTTATTTTTTATTTGACGATACTTCAGCGTACCGGTCAAGTCCAAAATTTGCCTGGACAGGCTATTCCGGTTTTACTTCCAGTTTCAGAGGGTAGTTGCCCAGGTGCTTCAGCTTAAAGCCGTTGGCTTTGTATTTTTCATAGTCAAAAGCCTCAAGCTCATCGATCGCAAGCTTGTGGAACGCGTAAAAATTGTGCCACCATTCATAGCCGCTGCCCAGTTCGTTGTTCAGATAAGCCTCAGCGATATCGATCCCCATTTGCGGTGCAACGTAAAAAGCACCCATTGCCAGGACATTGACTCCGTTTCCTGTGATGGCCCGCAAGGCGGCAGGCACGGATTCCACAACACCAGCGTGGACATGCGGGCATTTGCTGGCCGCGATGTGGATCCCCATGCCTGTTCCACAGAAAATAAGCGCCCGTTCAAACTCGCCTTCGGCGATCAGGGAACCAACCCTGAGCCCAACGCGGTGGAACATCAAGTCCGGATCGTTGTCTGAAGGGGAACGCACACCGACATCCGTGATTTCCCAGCCTTTTTGCCGCAGATGGTTGACAACGGCTTCCTTCAGCGGGAATCCCGCAAAATCAGCACCGACGAGCAGTTGTTTGTTTTTTATTGTTTTCATAGAAACCTCCATCATGTGTCAGGAACTGACAAATCTATCCGTATTAAATTCTATCACGAATGAGGCGATTCAACTTGTTTTACCGTGATTTTCCCTTTGGTAACCGGCGATGCTGTTTTGTCCGGATGGGATGCTGTATAATAGCTGCGTTAAGGCCTTCAGGTCTTTATGCATGATTCAAGCTTAGCACCTTGCTTAAGCTTATGGACGATAAAGGGGGACGAAATCATGTCGTCATATATTTTTCGCAACATACGCCTGGTAAGCCGCCATGAGGTTCTTGACGACCAGGTCGTTATTTTACAAGACAACCGCATACAGAATGTTGTTCCTGCAGAGCTTGCCAGTCACTGCGTCCCGCCTGACACACAGGTTATTGATGGCGGTGGACGTTATCTGGCTCCCGGGTTTATCGATGTGCATATTCACGGCGCGATGAATCAGCTGGCTGACTGGGGTCCGGATGCCCTGGAAAAGATGAGCCAGGCCTTACTGCGCTTCGGTGTCACCGGGTTTTTGCCGACCCTGACACCACAGAAAGATACAAAAAATGAAATTCAGGATCTGAATGCCCTGGCAGCCCGTCAATACAGCGGGACAGCTGTGCTGGGCTTTTTCCTGGAAGGGCACTACCTTGCCTTGACCGGATCACTTTCCACCATACCACGCGACTATAGCCCGGAACGGGTTCAGAGCCTGATCGATGCGCTCAGCCCTTATCCAGTCATTTTTGGCATCTCACCGGAAACACCCAACATCACCGAACTGCTGCCGCTGATGACCCGCTACGGTGTTCCGGCTTTCATCACCCATACCAAGGCCAGTGCTGAACAGACAGAGCAGGCGATCCGGGCCGGCGCTACACATGCAACGCATTTTTATGATGTTTTTCCCTATCCGGGCGATCAGGAAGGCGGTGTGCGCGGTTGTGGCACAGTCGAAGCTATCCTGGCCAGCGATGAGACAACCGTTGATTTCATCCTGGATGGCGAGCATGTCAACCCGCTAGCTGTGCGGCTTGCCCTCAAGGCGATGGGTCCTGACCGGGTCTGCTTTTGTACAGACGCCAATGTCAACGCCGGCATGCCTCCGGGAACGTATCCCAGCATGGGCGGGCAGGAAATCACAGTTGCCTATGAAGGCGCGCCAGCCAGATTGGGCCCGAAAAGCCACAGCCCGGGCGGCCTGAACGGGAGCGGCCTCACGCTGGACCGGGCTGTGCGCAATGCCAGGGCTTTGCTGGATCTGCCTTTGCCACAAGCCATCGCCATGGCATCGACGAACCTGGCCCGGGTTCTTGGCCTGGGCGGCCGCAAAGGCCTGATTGCCCCGGGATATGACGCGGATCTGATTCTGCTCGATGATCAGCTGATGGTATCCGAAACCTGGGTCGGCGGACAGCCTCTCTACCGTCGTTGATCAGAAAAACAGGTAGCAACAGGAGTGAACAGATGATTTTAATCGGCATTGATCTGGGAACAAAAGGGCAACCGCGCAGGCGAATGACATGCGCAGCCTGTTTGGCGGTGGCTCGCGCAGCAATCTGTGGTGCGCGCTCATAGCAGATACCACGGACCTGCCGGTGCTGCAGATGCAGACTGAATTGGCAAATTACGGCGCGGTACTGCTGTCGGTTGTCAGACTCAACACCAGTGCAGCCGACCAGAACCGGTTTGCTGCGATCCGGGAACCGGTCTGTTTTTTTCAGCCAGATCCAGCGCGGATGGCACGATACCGCCTCACCCACCAGCGTTATTGCGCACTTGAAGCAAAACTGCTGAGTTGATCCGATCGTCGTGAAGAGCGTTTGATAGGGTCAAAAGGCAATCTAATCATCGATTATTGGCCGAACTGGCTGTATGATAAGAAGGAGGACTCAAATATGTCGTATTATTTCGGAGAGCAAAGCTGGCCTCAGCTGGAGGAAGCTATTCGCAAGAACACCCTGGTGATCATCCCAGTCGGGACCACGGAGGAACACGGGCGCCATCTGCCTGTGGAAACAGATGCCATCATCGCCAAGATGTATGGTGATGCCATCGCCGACACGCTCACCAAAGAAGACATCCCCGTCTTGCTGACACGGCCGATCTATTATGGTTATTCCATGAACATCGTGACCCGCTGGCCGGGTACCTTGAAGATTCGTACGCGTGTTTTCATGGACTATATCTATGACATGATCAGTGCCCTGATGAAGCAGGGTTTCAAGAAGGTCGCGCTGCTGGACTGCCACGGCAACCATGATGGCCTGTTACGCACCGTGATGCGCGAGATCGCTGACGAGCACGATAATTTTATCTGTACCCTGGCCCCATCCAAACTCAGCCGGCCGGTCTACAACAAGCTGAAAAAAGATCCGGAAGGCGATATCCACGGCGGTGAATGGGAAACATCAATGGTTCTGGCTTATCGTCCTGAGCTGGTCAACACAGCTGAATACACGCAGGTTGACGCCATCAAGTGCAACAACGAACTGCGTGGACCGGTTTCGACATGGGGTCTGCAGGAAACCAAGACGGGTTTGTTTGGTGATCCGACCTATGCGACCGCTGAACTGGGCAAAGCCTGCCTGGAAGCCGGTACGGCTGCATCAGTCCGCATCCTGAAGCAATTCATGGAAAGGGTATAAATGAAAAAGGCGAAGTGGCACCGGAATCATTTACAGCGGGTTTCAACCATTCATTCATCAAAGCCTTTTATGGAAAAATCGATCCTGAGCTACGAATGCCGCGGGAAAAGTGCGTTGCGACGACAACCGTCTACGTCAGTGAAACGACCGCACAGTCCATCGAATTGATGGAGCGTGTCGGCTACTGGGCGATGTGACAAAGAAGAAGCTTCCCAAAGGCCGGCTCTGCAGAGCCGGCCTTTTCAATGTGCTGCTTTCGATCTGAAAAGGCGGCAATCTTCTCCCGTGCCCTCTGCTTGATATGAATGGACCGTTGGCCTATGATGGATACAGGAAAACTGCGAACCCATATTCTCTTAACCTGTTTTTCGCAAAACAGCAGCTGCTGCGCCCGGGCAGGTCAGCTGACCGGGTTTGGCGCAGAAACATGATCAAAAGGAGCGTGACATTCATGAGTAAACCATGGAGCTTCCAATCGGCTGATTTCTGTCCGATCAAAGATCAGGCTCTGCTGGAGCGCCTGGCCAAAATGACCCCGGAGGAAATTGAACACCACGACAATCCAGATGTAAACATCCGTATCCTCCCGAATGCGATCTCTGTGGTTCTTGCAGAAAAATTCCTGGGTATCAAGCAGTCCTATGAAGAGAACAAGCTGTTTTCCACCATTTTCGGCAATCCGAACCCGCAGACCCACATGGCTCTGGCTGAGCTGATCAACCGCAACCGCATCAGCTGTAAAAATTGTGTTTTCGTTACCATGGATGAATGGGCTGATGAAAATGGCAATGTGGCTCCGGACACCTACCGCTCCGGTTTTACCTATTCTTTTAAGAAATACTTTATCGAGAGAATCGACCCGGAACTGCGGCCGCTGCCTGAGAATGTCCTTTATCCGACCACGGAAAACATCAATTATTATTCCGACATGATTGATGAAAAAACCGAAGGCGGCATCGACTATTTCACATCCGGTCCAGGATGGGCCGGCCATATTGCCTTTATCGATCCCTGTCCGGAATACACGCAAGTTTCTTCCATCGAGGAATATCTGGAGCAGCCGGCTAAGATTGTTACGCTGCATCCGCTGACCATCGCGCAAAATTCGTTGCATGGTGTCTTCGGCTGTTCGGGTAATGTCGGCAGTGTCCCGCCCAAAGCGGCGACCATCGGTCCGCGTGATGTCCTGCACGCCAAAAAGCGTGTGGAAAGTCACGGCCTGACCACGATGGGTACCTTTTCATCCTGGCAGCGCATGACCTCGCGTTTGATCACCCATGGTCCGGTAACCCCGATGATACCCGGATCGATCTATCAGGTGCTGCCCTGCACAATTTTCATTGCCCCGTCGATTGCCGAGCCAATTGAATGCATGGAGCTGACAGGCTATTGATCCTGAATCATCAGGCTGGCCACGACCATAACGCGCAGGGAGCCGTCTATGTATCTATTGGGAATTGACCTGGGCACAACCGGGTGCAAGAGCCTGGTGCTATCACCCGACGGAACCGTATTGGGTGAGCACTATATCGAATACAACCTCATTTTCACCACGGAAGGCGTTGAGCAGGACGCAGATGAGTGGTGGCGGCATGTACAGGACGCCGTGAAAGCGGCGATCAGCCAAGCCTCAGTCGATGGCCGGAAGATCGTTGCCCTCGCGATCAGTTCCCAAGGTATCTCCTTTGTACCGCTCGATCGCCAGGGAAACACCCTGATGAACGCTCTCAGCTGGTATGACAGTCGATCCAGGGCGGAAGCCGATCAGCTGCGCCGTGATCCTGCCTGCGCGGATCTGAGCCGACGTACCGGTCGCTGCGTCGTGCCGATGGTTTTTCCCCAGATGATGTGGCTGAAAAAGCACAGACCGGAGATCTATCAGAAAACCTGGAAGTTTCTGATGGGTCTTGACTATCTGCAGTACCGGTTCTGCGGTGCGGCAGTAACGGACTACAGCATGGCCAGCGGAACACTGTGCTATGATGTCGCCACGCAAACCTGGATCAGCGAGCTGTTTGAACAATACGCCATAGACCAGGATAAAATGCCGGAAATAGCCTGCTTCGGAAAAGTGATTGGTACGGTTCTGCCGGAGGTTGCCCGCCATTTGGGCCTTTCTGAACAAACCAAAGTCGTTCTGGGGCTGCAGGATCAGAAATGTGCTGCTCTGGGCGCTGGCATCCGCAATGGTGTCATCACCATTTCGCTGGGCACGGCCAGTGCTATTTCGTCGCTGACGGCAGAACGGCGGTTTGATCCAGAGGAACGGGTGTTCTGCCACGGGTTCGACCAGTCCCGTTTCATCCTGGAAAGCAGTGTTCCAACCGCAGGCGCAGCCTTGCGCTGGGTGCGCAATACTTTTTTCCCCAACCTGAGCTATCCGCAGATGGATGAGCTTGCTGCTGCGGCACCTCCTGGCGGGAATGGCCTGTTTTTTCATCCCCTGCTGACGCCTGGTGCCCGTTTGAATCAAAATGGCCAGCTTACCGGATTCAGTCTGAATACATCAAGAAGCGATGTGATCCGTGCTGTGCTGGAAGGTGTGTCCTTTGAAATCGCGGAACGCATTACGGCACATCGCCAGATTAACAGCCAGGTTGCCCCGGCTGGTGAGTTGCACGTGTTCGGTGGCGGCGCGGCCAGTGCGATCTGGTGTCAGATCCTGGCTGATGTCACCGGCCTCGACGTGCGGGTTCCTTCATCGCGCGAAACCGCTGGTATGGGTGCCGCTCTGTGCGCCGGTATCGGCAGCCGTCTCTATGCGGATATGGAGCAGGCACAGGCTGCGTGCGCCATGACCTGGAAAACCTACAAACCACAAGCAGACAATCAGCAAACCTACAGGTCTATCATGAAAACCTACATGGCCATGCGCCATGAAAGAAAAAAATGGAGTGATTTTACATGTTAATCGCAGGTGTCCGTGAAAAAGTCATCACACCGGATTTCCCGACCTTCATGGCGGGCTATCCTCTGCCCCCGGATCGCTATCACAGTGAAGTCCATGACGACATCAAAGCGCATATTTTCTATCTGAAAAACCATGATGTGCGCCTGGCCATCATTACCGTTGACTTGTGCTTCTACACAAAACCCCGTGTTCGTAAAGTCCGTCAAGCGATTGAGGATGCTTGCGGGATTCCGGCTGCCAACATCATGATATCCGCGACCCACACGCATTCGGCACCGGTGACCTCAGGAGTGCCTTTTCGCATAGCCGTGGAAAAAAGCGAGATGTACCCGCATTATCTGGACTGGATCGACGAGCAGCTTGTGGACGGTGTCCGTGAAGCGATGTTGAATGCGTTCCCTGCCAAGATCGCCATGGGGTACGGCCATTGCGGCAGTGAACAGAATGTCGGCGGCAACCGGCGGCACAAAGATGGTCCGGCTGATCCGTCAGTCTGGGTAACCGCTCTGCGCGATGACAGTGACAAACTGCGCGGCGTCCTGGTCAATTACGCCCTGCACCCCACCTTCCTGCATGCGGAGAGCTACAGTATCACGGCCGATTATCCCGGCTACGTCTATGATTATTTCCAAAAAAAAGACCCCGGGCTGGTCGTTGGTTTCCAGCTGGGCGCCGCAGGCAACCAGTCATCCCGCCATTTCCGCTCCGGACAGACTTTTGAGGAAGCCAAAAGGGTTGGTTACGCCCTGGGCGCTGAAGCAGAGCGTGTTCTGGACACCCTGACCTACTCAGCTGACCCGAAGCTGCTGGTGCGTTCAACTGAAATGAATCCGGCACTTAAACCGATCCCCACGCTGGAGGAGGCCCAGGAGGATCAGCAGGTAGCGGAACACAACCTGCAGCTGTCGCGCGAGCAAAACGCGCCCTATCCGGAGCAGCGCACCTTGGAGTGTACGCTGATCGGGGCCAATCGCCGACTGAAACTTGCCCAGGCCGGACCTGACGCATATAACGGTTACAAATCCATGTTCCCATACGAGATTATGCTGATCGGGATCGGTGAAGACCGTATCGTATCCGCCCCCTGTGAGATTTTTGTGGAATTTGGTCTGCGCCTGAAAAAAGAATCTCCTGCTGCCAAAACCTGTTTCGGTACCGTGACTAACGGTTCGAGCGGTGGCTACCTCTATACGCAGGAATCCTATGAGGAAGGCGGTTACGAGCCGCTCGTATCCATCTACGCACCGGAAGCCGGTGATCAGGTAGTGGAAAAGGCACTGCAGCTGCTGAGAGAGAACCAGTAAGCATGGCTGACGCAGACCGGCTAACCGGAGATTTTTTTGTTATCTGCCTGACACCTGGGCGGGTCTGTGAAGCCAGTAATAATTAACAGCGCGGCCGTGCAGCCGATGTGGCCACAGGCTCAGCCTGTGGCCTTTCTCCATCATCCGGCGCCGTTGGAAAAATCGGTGCCTGGCCAGAGCGGCTCATCCCAGACCCGGAGGATATCATGATGCAGAAAAATGCACTTCAGATCGAGAACAGACGTGAGCTTTTTGTGGACACCTACCTGATCGAAACCCTGCAGCGGGCCAACTTGCGCCTCAACCCGCCGACCCGCCGGGAGATCGTACTGAAAATGGATCAACCATGGGAGGGACCCGGCAGCGGCGTCTACTCTGTTGTTTTCCGCGACGAGAACACCAGTCGCATGTACTATCGGGCCACTTTCCCCCAGAATGAGAATGACCGTACGGACGGGCAGGCCTGCGCCTATGCTGAAAGTCAGGACGGCATTCACTGGGAACGGAAAAACCTCGGTCTGATCAGTTATGACGGCCAGGATACCAACCTGATTGTGCAGGGGTGGAGCGCACATAATTTCAGTCCTTTTCTCGATGGCAATCCCGGTTGTACCCTGGACGAGCGATATAAAGCGGTGGCCGGACATCGGCCGCAAGGCCTGTTTGGCTATCGTTCCGCGGATGGACTGCACTGGGAGAAATGCCAGGAACAACCTTTGTTCACAGATGGTGCCTTTGATTCGCATAATCTGGTTTTCTATGACACCAACAAGCAGAAATATGTCTGTTATTCGCGGTATTTTAACCAGGACATGCCTCAGAGCGATGGTGGCAGCCTGTCTACAGCGGTGCGGGCGATCCAGACCAATGAATCAGCAGACTTCATCAACTGGAGCAAACCCAAACCACACACATACGATCCCGGCATACCCTTTGAGCAGTTTTATACCAACGCGACCGTACAGTGCCCGGGTGCTGAGCATCTCTATTTATCATTTCCCATGCGTTTTATGCCCGAGCGGCATAAGGTGCCGGAGCATGAGAAAGTGGGTGTTTCCGACAACGTGATCATGAGCAGCCGTGACGGCAGCCACTGGACGCGTTCTTTTCTGGAAAGCTGGTTACGGCCGGGCCTTGATCAGCGCAATTGGACCCAGCGCAGCCTGATCGTCGCCCAGGGCATTCTGGAGACCGGTGATGATTTTTCGCTGTTCATCAACGAGAACTACGCCTGGGACAGCGCCTGCATCCGCCGGGTCACCGTACCGCGCTTCCGCTTCGGATCGGTGTACGCCGACCGGCGCGGAGGGGTACTCCTGACCAAGCCTATTCTTTTCAATGGCGAAAGGTTACGAATCAATTACGCGACATCAGCACCCGGTTCGATCAGGGTTGGCCTTGTCGCGGAAAGTGGCTGGCCATTGCCCGGTTACGCCGCTGAAGACTGCGATGTCGTTTATGGTGACGAACTTGAACGTGATGTAACCTGGCGGGGCAATCCTGATTTATCTTTTTTGAGGGGGAAAGCGGTCCGTTTCAAATTTGAGCTTACAGATGCCGATCTATATGCCATGCAGCTTGTCGGCCAGCCGGACTGAACGATAGCTGGGCAGAGCCTGGCGTTCACGCAAGACATGAGGTGATGGAGATGAAAAAGAGAACACCTGTCGCGCTGGGCAGCCGTCGTGAGCTGCTCTGGGATGATTACCTGCTGGATGAAGCGACCGCGACACTGAAACAGCACCAGCCAAAGACGCGTGAGATTGCCCTTAGATTCGATCAGCCCTGGGAAGGATCGTACTGCGGCTATGCCAGCCTGTTCCAGGATGGACCCCTTATCCGTCTTTACTATTATGCCGGCCGCTTCCTTCTGCAGGATGATACCAATGTCCACGCGACGCCCATTGTCATTTGCTATGCTGAAAGCCATGACAACGGACGGACTTTCAGCAAACCGGATCTGGGTTTGTACGATTATGGCGGAAGCAAGCACAACAATATCATTATGCAGGAAGGTGGCTATACCCGCAGTCTGGATAATTTCGCCGTCTTCAAGGACAGCAACCCGGATTGCCCGCCGGACGCCCTTTACAAGGCAATAGCCGCCAATGGTACAGCACCGGGTACAGACCTGCATGAATTATGCGCTTACAAGAGTGCGGACGGCATTCATTTTTCGCCGGGCGGCTGCCTGGTGCGCGGCGGCTGGTTTGATTCTTTGAACTGCGCGTTCTGGGACCGGCACAGCAAACAATATTTCCTCTACATGCGTGACTGGCCGGAAGGGTACACGCGCACCCGCAGCCAGGGCATGGGTACCAGGCTGCGTGGCATCCGCTGCTGCACATCGCCGGATTTTCAGACCTGGGGCGACGCGAAGCCAGTGGATTTTGGTGATGTGAGCCCTGTGGAGCTCTATACAAATGTGGTCAAACCATATGAACGGGCTGATCACATGTTTCTCGGCATGCCATCGCGCTATTATGAACGGGATCGCTGGGTTCCCAACTTCGACTTCCTGTCGGGCGCTGACCAGCGGCGCAACCGCTGCCGCAAACACATCCGCTATGGAACGGTGTTGACAGATTGCATTCTGATCACCAGCCGGGACGGCGTCCATTTCAAGAGACAGGAAGAGGCTTTTCTCACCCCTGGTATCGAACGGACCGGCAACTGGGTCTATGGTGATTGTTATCCAACCTGGGGCATGGTTGAAACTCCTGCGGATGATCCGGATCAGGCTCCGGATGAGCTGTCATTTTACTGCTTCGACTACCACTGGATCAAAGAACAGGCCTTGCGGCGTTACAGCATACGCAAAGACGGCTTTCTTTCTTATCACGCGGGATACGAGCCGGCCTATCTGCTGACGAGGCCGTTTACATTCAGTGGCAGCAGACTGTTGATTAATTTCTCCACGTCGGCCATCGGTTCGCTGCAGATCACGCTGCTGGATGAAAATGGCACACCGCTGCCGGGCTACAGCAGTTGTGAACTGTTTGGCGACAGTCTGGAACGCCCGGTTGATTTCATTGACGGAACCGATGTGGCTCAGCTGGCTGGCAGACCAGTGCGTATGCGCGTTGATCTGCAGGACGCGGACTTTTTTTCATTCAAGTTTAGCTGAACAAACGGCAGGGCGACGGCCAGCTTTTTATCATCGTGGCCGGAGGGAAACACGGAGGTGACCAGAACCCATGAAAAAGCAAGCGCCTGTACTGATCGGAACCCGCAGGGAAGTTTTCTGGGACGATGACCTGATCGAGCAGACGGATGCCGTTCTTACCCAACATCAGCTGCAGGACCGCGGGGTGGCCATGGTTTGCGACGCACCCTGGGAAGGGAGCAGCTGCACGTATCCGGTTGTTATCCGAGACCGTCATGTGATCCGCCTGTACTATAAAGCCGGTCACTTCAACATTACCGCTGAGCCAGAACCTGATACCCCGCTGACCGGACCCATGGTTATCTGCTGCGCCGAAAGCTATGATGATGGCAGGACTTTCCAAAAACCTGACTACGCGATCTACAGCTATGCAGGCAACCGGCGCAACAACATTATCCTGATGCGTGATGAGACGATTCGCAATACGGATAACTTCGCGGTCTTCAAGGATACGCGCCCTGATTGTCCGGATGATGAGCGATACAAAGCCACCCTGGACAATGGACCGGTTTCCCGGGGCAGCCACGACCACAGCCTCATCTGCCTGAAAAGTAAAGACGGTGTGCATTTCACGCCGGACGGCGAGATCATGCGGGAGGGCTGGTTTGATTCACTTAACTGCGCTTTCTGGGATCGGCACAGCAAACAGTATTTTCTTTATATGCGCGACTGGCCGGAAGGCTACGACCGGGGCAGGGGCGAAACACTCGACCGGAAAAAAAGGGACATCCGCTATGCGGTCTCGCCGGATTTCCGGCACTGGACCAAACCGCAAAGCGTTGACTTCAGTGTCAGCGACGCGGTTGAGCTTTATACCAACAACATCAAACCGTATCACCGCGCCGATCATCTCTATGTTGGGCTGGCGACCCGTTATGTGGAAAGGGAAGCATGGTCTCGCAGCTTTGATTATCTGCCGGGACAGGAAAACCGCCTCAACAGAAGCCGCCTGCAGATGAGATATGGCACGGCTCTGACCGACTGTGTGCTCATCACCAGTCGTGACGGCATCCATTTCCGCCGCTGGAATGAGGCCTTTATGAGGCCTGGCATCGAACGCGGCCATAACTGGGTTTACGGTGACAACTATTTTTCCTGGGGCATGGTGGAGACACCGGCCGATCTGCCGGACATGGCACCGGATGAATTGTCTTTTTATGCTTTCAGCGGCATGTGGCAGCAAGACTGTGTGTTGCGCCGTTATGCCATCCGCAAAGATGGCCTGGTCTCCATGCGGGCACCTGCCTGCGGGGCAACCATCGTGACAAAACCACTGGTCCACCAGGGGGAACGACTGATGCTGAACTTCGCGACGTCAGCCATGGGGCAGATTCATGTCTCACTGCTGGATGAGGAGGGCAGAGCGCTTTCCGGTTTCCAGAGCCATGAAGTTTTTGGTGACAACCTGGACCGTCCGGTTGTTTTTGCCAACGGTCAGGATGTGGCCGCGACAGCCGGCCGGCCGATTCGTCTGAAATTCACCATGCGGGACGCCGATTTGTACGCATTCCAGTTTGTGAGGGCTGATTTCAGCTGAGTGTATATACATTGATGTCGAGGAGGATGAAAAAATGAACATGAGACCCAGCAAAGTTCTGGATCTGCTGCGTGGCGGTGAAACGGTCTGTGCCGTTAAATTGAACCTGGCTGATTCCCGGGCAGTGGAGATCGCCGGTATCGCCGGTTTTGACTGTGTTTGGACGGATATGGAGCATGTGCCTAATGACCTGGGGCAGGTGGAAAAACAGATCCTGGCAGCCAAAGCTTATGGTATGGACACCCTGGTCAGGGTGCCGCGCGGCAGCTACAGTTCTCTGGTCTGGCCGTTGGAGATGGACGCGTCCGGCATTATGGTGCCGCATGTCATGAGCCTGGAAGATGCCCGTCAGATTGTCCGTCAAACACGCTTTCACCCGGTTGGGCGGCGGCCGGTGGATGGCGGCAATGCTGACGGGGGTTTTTGTGCTGTTGATTTCCAGGATTATCTGCGCCAGTCCAATGAGCGTCGCTTTATCGTGGTTCAGATCGAGGACCCGGAACCATTGGCGGAACTGGAAGAAATCGCCGCGCTGCCAGGTATCGACATGCTCTTTTTCGGTCCGGGTGATTTCAGCCAGGGCATTGGTCATCCTGGTGACTTCACCCATCCTGATCTGCTGGCAGCCAGGCAGCAGGTCGCCGACGCTGCCCTGCGCCACGGAAAATTTGCCGGTACGGTCGGCAGCCCGGCGAATCGGGAGGTGTTGATCAATCTGGGTTATCGTTTTATCAGCATGGGCGCGGATGTGGTTGGCCTGAGCCAGTATTTCAGCGGTCTGGTCAGTGCGTTTCGCCAACCTGCTCCGCAGAAGAAGAAAGGATGAGGAGAATGAAAAAAGCACAAGCAGAACATGGTATCATTTGCCGCCTGCCCCAGGATCCATTTGGCTATTTTGGCTGGCCATCAATCGCCAGGCAGGCTGACGGAACCCTTGTTGCCGCCTGTTCGGGTCTGAGGGCCGCGCATGTCTGCCCCTGGGGCAAAACCGTCTTGTTCACCAGCCAGGATCATGGCCGGACCTGGTCTGAACCGGAGATCGTCAATGACTCGCTGATTGATGATCGGGACGCGGGTATCGTCAGCTTGGGCAGTCAGCGTCTTCTTTTGTCCTGGTTTACCAGTGACACGCGCTTTTACAGAAAAAATGACGACTGGATCCGCAGAGACATGGGACAGGCACTTTATGAGCAGTATATCGCGAAAATTGAGTCCTGGACAGACAGCGAAGTGGGCGATTGCCTGGGTTCTTGGGTTCGGCTCAGTGAAGACGGGCATACTTGGGGTGACCGTATCTCCGTTCCTCTGACCACGCCGCACGGGCCGATTCTCCTGCCCGGCGGTGACCTTTTGTATTTTGGCAAAGCGGTTGTCAATGGACTAAACTACCACCGGTATCATCATTCGGGTGGTATCCAGGCCGCGCTCAGCCAGGACGGCGGCCGGAACTGGACCATTCTGGGTACGGTGCCGCTGCCCGAAGATACAGAGCCGGACAATTATCATGAACCGCATCTTGTCGCGCTCCCGTCCGGCAGGCTGATCGGCCATATTCGCTATCAGCACAGTGCCCGGGTCAAAAACCATGAACCATTCACGATTTTCCAGACTGAGTCGGATGATGGCGGCAGGACCTGGACAACCGCCCGGCCAACAGGTGCGCCCGGTTCTCCGCCCCATCTTCTGTACCATTCTTCCGGCTCGGTGGTTTGTGTTTACGGCCATCGCCAGCAGCCATATGGGGAGCAGGCCATGATCAGCCGTGATGACTGCGCGACCTGGGAACAAGGCATCATTCTGCGTGATGATGGTGTTGACGGTGACCTGGGCTATCCGGCATCGGTTGAACTGGATGACGGCAGCATCCTGACCATCTACTACCAGAAATACAAAGAGGGGGAAAAACCCTCACTGCTCTGGACTCGCTGGTCTCTGCCCGACTGATATCCCGGCATTGACAGAAAAAAAGGCCGTTTCACGTACCTTTTCGGATTATGTGAAACGGCCTTTTTTGTGGTTCAGCTTAGACGCGACAGACTTATTCGCCGATGATCTGCACCTGGATGGTTCTGGGGCGCGCGCGCACTTGATCCCAGTCGATGAAATAGACATAGCCGAATTCGCCAAGATCCATTTCCCCGTCGACGATCACGATGCTCTCGGAGCGGCCAAAGAAGACCGAGCGCAGATGGGCTTCGGTGTTCAGGCTGGTCCACTCGCCCTCTTCACCAATGCTCATGGCAAACTCGATGTGCTTCGGTCCGGGATGCATGTACTGGCCTTCAACGCGGCAGGTGGGGATCAGCTTTTCCATGATGTTGCACAGATCCTGCTGCAGGTACTCCAGACCGAAGTAGGTCTTGTCATGTGAGCATTCCTGGGTCATGACTGAGCAGGTTGTATGATGTGAATACACAACACAGATACCGTTTTTGATACCGGACTCGGCAACGATGCGTTTGACGTCATTGGTCACATCGTGGAACGTGGGATGCAGACCGGCGGACTGGACTTTGATGCTTTCGCGACAAATTTTCATTTTGCTACCTCCTGAAATGGGTTTGTTGTTTTTACCGTTATTGAACGCTTTTATTCTGCTCTGAGATCGCCTGGACAGGCTGCCTTCATCGCTTCCCTATTTGTTTTCCTGAGCCCGCTCATCCCAGGCCCGGCGAACAGCAGCGACCATCTCATCGACCATGTCGGCCGGATCGGCTGCTTTGGTAATCCCGCTGGATGACCCGGTCGCTTCCGCGCCAGCCCGGATGACGCGGTAGACGTCTTCTCCCTTGCTGATACCGGCTGCCTGCAGGATAAGGATATCCGGGTTCACGGCCTTGATCCGCCTGATTGACTCGAGCACATAAGCCATATCACTGACTTTACCGGTGCCGATCAGATCGGATGGCTCCGCGACGATGATATCAGGTGAAAGCTGGGCGATCGCCTGGGCTTCAACGATGGAATCAGCGCAGACAATCGTAGCCAGTCCAATTTCAGATGCCCGGTCGATGGCTTTTTTCATCGCAGACAAGGTCAATGGCTTTTCGACATGGTTCAGCATGACCCCTTCAGCACCGGCGGCCTTGATCGCTTCCGGCAGGATATCCGCGACACCGCGTCCCGGCTGGATCGGATCCATATGCGGGGCAAAGACATGAATGTTTTTTGTGGCTTTCGCGACAGGGTAGATGTCGACATAAGCAGCAGTGAAGATGATATCGACATCATAGCGTCTCGATGCTTCGTCAGCTGCTTTGGCCAGAGCGACGACATCCTGTCCGTATAAATACGTTTTAGGCCCGATTTCGAAAAAGGGCGCTTTTATTTTCATTTCTGGAAACATATCATCACCTCACCATCATATTAAAGCCATACTTATGAAAGAGTCAATTATAATTACGTGTTTCATTTCGTTGCTTTCGCAATCGAAATATGATACATTTTCCTCAAGCAGAAGTCGTGAAGGCAACACGATGCCTTCGTTTCAACAAAATCTGATCCACACAGAGAGGAGCATTTTAATGATTGAGAAAGCATGGACAGCCGCACAACGGTCACTGACCATTGAGGCGGATGCTGTCAGGCAAGTAATGGACTATCTGGATAAAGACGCCTTTGGCAAAGCCGTCGAAGCCATCGCCGGAGCAGAGCGGATCATCACCTGCGCCAGCGGCTCTTCTGGTGCGGCAACCATGAAACTTGCCCATTCCCTTTGCTGTATCGAAAGGCCTGCCAAGTTCATGTCCCCGGCTGAAGCTGTTCACGGCGGACTTGGCTGTGTACAGCCCGGTGATGTGGTTATCATGGTTTCCCGTGGTGGCAAAACCGTTGAGCTGCTGCCTATCATCGATGTTGTGAAGAAGAAAAAGGCCATTTTGATCGCTTTGACGGAAAATCTGGATTCACCCCTGGGCAGCAATGCCGATATTCTGATACCGATGCAGATCAAGCAGGAAAGCGACCGCCTGAACGCGATGGCAACCGCCAGTTATATGGTGACGGTGGCGATTTTTGATGCTCTACTCTGCGCACTGATCGAAGAGACAGACTATACGTCAGAGCAATTTGCCCTGATTCATCCAGGTGGTGCGGTCGGAGAGCGGCTCAATCAGGCAAAATAAGGGCTGGAGAGGCATGATGGCAGAAGAGGGATTGCGCATAGACAGGCGCAGACAGCAAATACTGGAAAAACTGACACGGGATGGCCGTGTGCGCGTCAGTGAGCTGAGTAATACCATGGCGGTCTCTGAAGTCACAATACGTCATGACCTTAAGGTTCTGGAAAACAATGGTCTGCTGGAGCGTGTGCCGGGCGGAGCTGTTGCCCAGGTTGTCAGTCTGTCCAATGGCTATTACCGTCAGCGTAAAACATCGAACATCAACGAGAAAAAGCGCATCGCCGCACGGGCAGCCGGCCTGATTCAGGACGGTGAAACCCTGCTGATTAATTCCGGAACAACCTCGCTGCTTACAGCACAGGAGTTAAAAAGGCACCAGCGGCTCAGCATCCTGACCAATTCTCTGGCGATTGCCATGGAACTTGGAGACTATCCCAGTTTCCGGGTCATTCTGCTGGGAGGGGAAATCAATACACATTATGCTTTCACCCACAGCAGCGACGCGCTGGTCCAGCTGAGCAAGTACAAGGCGGATAAAGCGATCCTGTCTGTGGATGGCGTAGACAGCCGGCATGGCATATCGACCTATCATGCTGAAGAGGCGGAGATCAATGGTGCCATGATCCAGCGTTCACACCAGACCATCATCGTTGCGGACAGCAGCAAACTTGGCCGTGAGAGCTTCAATAATTTCAGCCGATTGAACAGTGTCGACTTCCTGGTCACCAACCATGACGCGGATGAAGACCAGCTGCGGGCAATTCGTGCCTGTGGCGTTGATGTAGTAACTGCCTGATCCGGCAGAAAAGGGGCTTAAGATGAAAGAGAAAAAGTTTACCGGTATCATGCCGGCCTTGATCACACCTTTTGACGGGCAGGAGCAATTGAAAGCTGAAACAGCCAGGCAGCTGATCGATTTCCAGCTGGCAGAAGGCGTCAGCGGGTTCTATATCTGCGGGGCAACCGGTGAAGGGCCGGCGCTGCGGCCGGTGACCCGTATGGAGATGGCCGAAACAACTGTCGCGCATGTAGCCGGTCGCGGCTGGGTGATCGACCACATAGGTGCGCCTAACATGCAGGATACGCTGGAGCTGGTCCGGCATGCGACGCGGACCGGTGTCGACGCGGTGGCTTCACTGGCGCCAACAAACTCATACCGCTACACGACTGATGAGCTTTATAGCTATTACGCTGCCATTGCCGCGGCAACAGACCTGCCCGTCCTGGTGTATGCTACGGATATGATCCGGACTCAGGATGTGTTGGGCCTGATGGCCCGACTGATGCAGATCCCCAATGTGATCGGCCTCAAGTTCACGATCCGCGACTATTTCCTGATGGGTCAGGTGTGCGAGCTGAACAAGGGTGACATCAATGTGATCAATGGTCCGGATGAAACACTCCTTTGCGGCCTGGCTATGGGCGCGGATGGTGGTATCGGCTCTACCTACAATGTCATGCCTGGCTGGTTTTGCAGCCTTTACCAGGCTTATCAGGATGGCGACCTGCAAAAGGCACGTATGCTGCAATATAAGATCAACCATGTCATCCGGATTCTGCACCAGTTCAGCGAAGGTGCCATCACCAAAGCGATCAAGGCGACCTTGCAGCTGATGGGCTTTGACGCAGGCGAGGCAGCAAGCCCCGCTAAACATATCCGGGCGGAGGAACGCCAGGCAATGCGGGAAGCACTCCGGGAGGCTGGACTGGACTTGTCCTGAATCATCATGAAAAAGCGGACGATGGCGCCTGCACCGGTACCATCGTCCGCTTTTTTTGTTATGGAAAGGCCGGGTGTACTGCTGCGGCTTTATTCATCTTTGAAGAAGAACCAATGCCCGGGCTTGCTTTCGTCGGGACGGGCACGGGCCATTAGCTGATCAGCCTGTAACGCGACCTTACGGAAAGCGGCCGCATACTGCTCGATGTATTCTGGCTTGTAGTGTTTAAACCAGGGTACTGAATACATCTCAAGGGCTTCGGTGACCGGCAGATCGTGGTCCAGCAGGCGGACATCACGGTCCGTAAAGGCGATGCGGGTAGGTTTTTCTGTATTATAGCCGTTATAGTCCTGGAATACCGGGTGGGTGTGCAACGGCAGATTGCCGCCGATCGACTGGTTGTAACCTTCCGCTTTGATGGCCTCGTTAAAAACGGACAAAGGCAGACCGCCCAGTTCATCGCGCTTGTAAATGCCATGGGCGGCATACCAGCCGGCCATGTTGGACCCTTCGGCCTCATTGACACGGTGGGCCTGGATGCCCGGCACATCAGCCAGCAGATCCCAGAAATAGTTCATGGCTTTGCGGATCTCGGCACAACGCTCATCATAATACTTCAGCTGTACCCTGCCCATTGCGGAACACATCTGGTTGACACGGCCTTTCATACCGCCCAGCGGCATGTTGGCATATTTCTGCAGATTTTCTGTGCTGATGTATTTGGCGTTGTTGCGCTCATAATGTGAATAAGCCAGGGCACGGTCGTACTTTTCCTTGTCGTTGGTGACCAGGACGCCCATTTCGCCTGTGGCAAAAGATTTGCCGATCATCAGGGACATGGCGGAGACATGGCCAAATGTACCCAGCTTCTGACCCTTGTAGAGGCCACCTTGTGCATGGGAGACATCTTCAATAACCAGCAGGTTGTGTTTTTTGGCGATGGCCATGATTTCGTCCATTTTTGCCGGATGGGACAGGTAATGGACAACCATGATGGCCTTGGTGCGCGGCCCGATGCAGCGTTCAATGTCCTTCGGATCGATGCACAGGGAATCAGGTTCGATATCGGCGAACACAACAGTCGCACCCAGGTTGTAAATCTGCAGGCAGGATGCCCAGTAGGTTTTACTGGCACAGATCATCTCGTCACCGCTGCCCAGTCCGCAGGCGAACATGGCCGCTTCCAGGGCAAGCGTGCCGTTGCAGTAGGCCACAGCATGGCGCATGCCCTGCCATGCGGCAAATTCCTTCTCAAACTGCTCTGTAATCTGTGTGCCGGACTGCCAGCTGTTACGCAGGACTTCCAGTACGGCTTCTTCATCCTCCCGGGTGACGATCGGCCAGCGGAAAAGATCATCGGGCATGTTGCTTATTGCCGGTGTACCGCCTAAAATAGCCAGTTTTTCCATGTTTTCTGCCTCCTCATGTATCCTTATCATGTGCTTGTTGGCACCAAACAGCCAAGGCTGTTTCTTCTGTGTTATGCGCCAGCCATGTCTGACTGCCGATCACGCCGGTTTTTTTATGCTCGCTGAGCGCTGAGCAGCCTGATGGCGTTGCCGGAATAAATTTTCTCCAGGACGGGTGCCGGCAAATCCAGGCTGTTCAAAAATTCCTGGTGCCGGTTGTCAAAATAGTCCCTTGCGTACAGAAGCCTGTCCTGATAGGTCAGGATAAAATGTCGGGCGAATGCCGGATCACGGTTGAGGGCATTGTGTCCCGAACCGGCGGACAAGTCACAGTACAGATTGGGGAAGGTGTCCAACAGCTGGATCAGACGGCCACCCGGCAGAACCGGGCCGCTCGGGTAGGATTCAGTCAGATATCGGTTGTCGCCGGAAATATGGGCCCAGAAACCGGGCGCGTGTCCCAGAAAAATGGTTTCCGGGCAGAGTGCCAGCGAGCGGGCCAGCGCTTCGATACCGCCGCCATACCACCAGTTCGGGCGGACGTCAGTTTCTTTGGCCGGCAGTTCATAGTCCAGGTGGACTGTAACCGGGATGCCCTGTTCCCCGCAATACCGGTAAATGCGGACCGCGTCAGGGTTGTCCAGCATCATACGCAGTTTCAGCTCGCCAAAGATACGGACCTCTTGTGTTTCAACAGCCTGGCGAAACCGCTCCAGCGCATGGGGGCGGCGCGGGTCCGGCGCGTATCCCAGAATAAACCGGTCCGGCGCCCTTTCCTTGAAATCCAGGCAGTGGCGAAAAGAGATCGGCCCGTCTGGCCCTTTATCCGGGATCACATGCTGATAGGACAGATCATATTCATCTAAAGGCACTTCCCAGGACAACAGCCAGGTCTGGCTGATGCCATACTGGTCCATGTTGGCAATGAACTTGTCCAGCGAATAGTCATACCACTCCGGGTGGTTGTGCGCATCGATGATCATGGCCGGTCACCCCTTTTTCTGCAGGTAGTAGGCTGAGATTTTGCGGATGGCCGCGATAACTTCGTCAAGATCCTGATCAGTGTAATGCTCATTGACTGACAAACGCACAGCAGTGGTCAGGATCTTTTCTGCGTTGGGGCAGAGACCATCCTCATAAGTGATCTTGCGGTTGTAGTGGGGACTGTCAAACGGACTGTGTGTTCCGGGGTAAGCGGAAAGGTTTTTGAACAGGGGATAGGCATAAACGCAAGTGGGGATGTAGCCGGCACTGCAGGGGACGCCTTCAGCCTGCAGAGCCGCGCAAAAATCCTCGCGGGATACGCCGGCTTCATTTTCATCAATTCGCAGCATGTAGAACCAGTAGCTGGATTTGTTTTCCGGCAGCACCATTGGCGGATAGATTCCCGGCAGGCCGCTGATGCCGCGTGTCAGGGCGTCACCGTACTGGTTGCGCCTGGCGCAGATGGATTCAAGCCGGTCCAGCTGGGCGATGGCAACGGCACCTGTCAATTCATTCATGCGGTAGTTGGGCGCCAATAAGGCGATGTCCCTGTTTGTCCCGGGCAGATTGGGGAAACGGTTGTAGTTTTTGTCCGCGAAACGGAAAGCCCGGTAATAGAGGTCTTCATCACGCATGATCACCATGCCGCCGTCACCGGCTGAAATGTGCTTGAAATCATTGAGGCTGAAGCAGCCAATGTCACCAATGGTGCCGGCCAGGCGACCTTTGTAATAGCAGTTGTAGCTTTGCGCGCAGTCTTCGATGACTTTGATGCCATGGCGGGCGGCAAGCTCCATGATCGGATCCATATCAGCGGCGTTGCCGGCCAGATGCACCACCAGGATCGCTTTGGTTTTGTCTGTGATGCGGGCTTCAATGGTGGCTGCGGTCATGTTGTAGGTGTGCGGATCAAGATCAGCGAAGATCGGGATGGCATTCTGGTAAAGGATGCCGATCACAGACCCCATGTCTGTGATGGGTGAGGTGATGACCTCATCGCCTTCTGTAATCCCCACCGCGCCCAAAGCGACATGGATCGCTGCAGTACCGGAAGAAGCAGCCACACAGTAGGGCATTCCATACATTCCGGCAAATTTCTGTGTAAAGGTCTTAACTTTGTTGCCGCTCCAGTAAAAGAGCGTTTGCTGGTCCAGCGCTTCGCGCAGCTGTTGCAGTTCAGCCTCGCCAAAACGCGCTCCACTTCCGAAAGGTACGGTTTTTGCCTTTGGTCCACCCATAATTGCTGGTTTTTCCATCAGTATCGCCTCCGATTTAGGGTCAGCCGGCACGGGTCGCACGTCTGCCTTTTATCAGTATAGCCCAGCTGCTGCCGCTTGTCTTTGCCAATTCAGCTTTATTCTTCATCTAAATGATGATTCAACCCTGATCCGGCAGCAAGACATCGCAGCATTATTCCTGATATAATAGGGACGATGCCGGAGCCTTATGCAAATCCAGCCGGTGTCAAAAGGTCAAGGTGCGATCATGGAAATTCTGATAATGACTGATCTGGAAGGCATCAGCGGTATCGATTCTATCGATCAGGTCCAGAAGACCGAGGACCCGGGATACGGGCAGGTTCTGGAGCTTCTGATGCAGGATGTCAACACCGCTGTGCGTGCTGCCCTTGACGTCGGGGTTGAACGTGTCTACGTTGTTGACGGGCACGGATCCGGCAGGAATTTTATTCCCGGCCGGCTGGACCCGCAGGCTGTACAGCTGCGCAACCCGGCCTGGCAGGAGCTGATTACCCGTCGCCAGGTTGCTGCTTATCTGGAAATCGGTACGCATGCCATGGCGGGCACCCGGGACGCGTTTCTCGACCACACACAATCATCGATCAGGTGGTTTGACTATCGCATCAACAACCGCAGCAGTGGCGAGATTGCCCAGGGCGCGGCTTTTGCCGGAGCCTTTGACATCCCCTTTGTCATGGTTAGCGGAGACGCGGCTGCCTGTGCGGAAGCTATCGAATTTCTGGGTCCGGTCGCGACCGCTGTCGTCAAACAGGGTGTGGGGCGCAACAAAGCCAGACTGGTGGATCAGGAAGTGGCACAGCTGCGCATTCGTGAAGCGGTGCAGGCTGGTCTCAGCAACAAGGACGCCATTCAGCCATACCGCCCGGGCTGCCCTCTTGAGCTTCAGTTGACCCTGTGCCGCTCAGACTACTGCGACGATGTGATGGCAAGACAGCCACAGGCGCAACGGATCGACGCGCGTACGGTGCGCAGGCGGGTGGACCGGATCAGCCGCTATGAAGATGTGCTCTTCTAGAACCAGACCGGCTTTTTGCCACTTCAGGTGAGGATCAAGTGGTTTACGATTATCTGGAAAAAGATGAATACCAGGGCATCCCCCTCTGCCGGATTGAAGAAAACGACAATGGTCTGCCTTTTTTAATAACCCGCCGTAACCACTGCAATGTGCGGCAGCATCGTCATGCCTACGTACAGATCGCCTACATCAGCAAAGGCAGGCTGCAGCATGTGCTCAACCGCACCGTGTTTGATGTTTTCCGCGGCGACATCTTTATCATTCCGCCGTTTGTCCCGCACCATTTTATCGAATCAGGTTCAGAACCGTATGAGATCATCGAGTTTGAGTTTGTCCCGGAGTTCATCAACGAACGCTTTTCCCGCTCGGATCAAGGCTGCCATTTCATGGATTTCGCTTACCTGGAGCCTTTTCTTGTCGCTGAGAAAGAAGTCAGGCCTCGCCTCAACTTGAGCGGTAGCGTTCAACTGGAAGTGGAACGGATCCTGAACGAGGTTATCGTGGAATGCGAACGTCAGGAAACCGACTATCAGCTGCTGGTCAAAGCGCTCCTGCAGCAGCTTCTGATCATTGTCAGCCGGGCCTTCAGCCGGAGTCTGCGCGGATCGGAAGGGGAGGCCCTTTTTGACCGGCATCGCGCAGCGCTTAACCAGGCCATCAACTACATCCACCAGCACTATACCGGGGCTGTTTCGGTGGATGAAGCAGCACGGGTGGCCATGCTGTCCCAGTCTTACTTCCGCTATCTCTTCAAGCAGCTTTTCCAAAAAAGCTTTATTGAGTATGTCAACGACTTACGCATCGCCCGGGCCGGCGATATGCTGAAAAGCCGGCAGGACCTGCGTATTGTCGATGTCTGTCATGCTGTCGGGTTTAATAATGTGAATTATTTCAACCGGGTATTCCGGACAGCCACCGGGTTGTCACCCATGGCTTACCGCAGAGCGGTGTCTTTGCCGGGCCGTTCGGTGCACGCGCGGCGCTGAGTTGGTGTGCACACAGCGCTGAACTGGTGACCGTAAAACGCTAAACGGGTCGGGAAGGGGCAGAAAATGGTTCAGTCAAAAGAAAACATCATCCGGGCGATCCGCTTTGAACGGCCTGATTATATTCCGGTGAATTTTTCGATCAATGACGCCTGCTGGCAAGCCTATGAGCATGATCTTCTCTTTGAGCTGATGGAGACGCATCCGTTGCTTTTTCCTCATTTTCAACGGCCGTCAGGCCCTTATGCTCCCCGGTTTGGGCTGGTTGCCCGCCGGGATGAGCCATACAGTGATGACTTTGGCTGCCTGTGGCAGACGACGGTCGATGGCATCACAGGTGTGGTTACAGGCCACCCCCTGCGGGACTGGTCGGCTTATGCCGACTGGACGCTTCCGGATCCCGAACAATGCAGCGGCATCGGGCCTGTCAGCTGGCCGGCGGTCGCATCTGATGTGACAGCAAGAAGAGCCAGAGGCGAACTAACCTGGGGCGCTTTGAGGCACGGCCATACTTTTCTTCAGCTGTGTGATCTGCGCGGCTACGAAAACCTGCTTTATGACATGGCGGACGAAACACCTTTGCTGTGGGATTTGATCAGGCGTCTGGAAACCTTTAACGCAGCCATTATCAGGCATTACCTCGACCTCGATGTTGATATGCTGATGTATGCTGAAGACCTGGGGATGCAGAACGGGCCGATGCTGTCGCCGGCCTATTTTCGCAAGTATATCAAGCCCAGCTACCGGCGTCTGATGCAGCCGGCGCGTGATCGCGGAAAAATTGTCCACATGCATTCGGACGGTCACCTGCATGATTTGATCGATGATCTGCTGGACGGTGGTGTTGAGGTGATCAACCTGCAGGATCTGGTCAACGGCATCGACTGGATCGCGCAACGTCTGGCCGGACGGGTCTGCGTTGAGCTGGATATCGATCGCCAGCAGATCACGACTGGTGGCACACCTGAGCAGATCGACGAGCTGATACGTACAGAAGTCAGCAGGATTGGCAGGCGTGAGGGTGGCCTGATGCTGCTCTTCGGGCTTTACCCCGGTACACCGGTCAGAAACATCAAAGCGCTCATGGATGCAATGGAACGATATGCCGGCTATTTCAACTGAAGGCCGGCAGATCCGTTAGCTGGAACAAACAGCCGCCGCAAGGCTCAGATCAAGTTTAATCAACGCGGGGAGGAAGCTGCGATGAAACAGCCAAACATCATTTTCTATTTTACGGATCAGCAACGCTGGGACACCCTGGGCTGTTACGGCCAGCCGCTGCCGGTGACACCGAACCTGGACCGCCTGGCCGCTGAAGGGACGCGCTTTGACCTGGCTTTTACCTGCCAGCCTGTCTGCGGCCCGGCCCGATCCTGCCTGCAGACAGGCCTTTTCGCCACCCAGACCGGCTGTTATGTCAATGGCATCAGCCTGCCGCAAAACATCGATACTCTGGCCCGACGTTTTAACCAGGCCGGCTATGACACTGCCTATGTCGGCAAATGGCACCTGGCCTCAGACACAGGCCAGAACGACTTCCGCACGGTCCCCATTCCCCGGGAGCGACTGGGCGGGTATCAGCATTTCATAGGTGCTGATGTCCTGGAGTTTACCTCGCATGGTTACAATGGGTATGTTTTCGACCAGGATGGCCGTCAGCATGATTTTGTTGGCTACCGGGTGGATTGTGTCAACCAGTACGCGGTGGATTATCTGCAGCAGCATGCCAGGCAGAACAAAGAACAGCCGTTTTTCCTTTTTGTGTCACAGCTTGATCCGCATCACCAGAATGACCGAAATCGTTATGAAGGTCCTGACGGCAGCAAACGCCGTTTCCGTGACTATGTGGTGCCGGGCGATCTGGTTGGAACAGAAGGTGACTGGCGGGAAAATTATCCAGACTATCTTGGTCAGTGCAACCGTATCGACAGCAACATCGGACTGCTTATGGATACGCTGCAGGAGCTTGGTTATGACGAAAACACGTTGATTTTCTATACCAGTGACCATGGCAGCCATTTCCGGACACGTAACCGTGAGTATAAGCGCAGCTGCCATGATGGTTGTCTGCGTGTCCCCCTGATTGCCTGGGGTCCTGGTTTTATGGATGGGGGTGTGCGCTCTGAACTGGTCAGTCTGATTGACCTGCCCAAAACGATGCTGGATTGTGCCGGTGTGGCTGTTCCGGATCATTACCAAGGGCATTCACTGCTCGGTCTGATGGAAAACCGGGTAAGCTGGCCGGATTCGGTCTTTGCCCAGATCAGTGAATCGTCAACCGGGCGAACGGTCCGGACCAGGCGCTGGAAATATGCCGTTCAAGCCCCGCAACCGGAGCACCCGGCATACAGCAACCATTATGTGGAACAGTTTCTTTACGATCTGGAGGCTGATCCCCATGAACGGCATAATCTGGTCAGCGACCCGACCTATGCCCCGGTTCGCCAGGATCTGCAGGCTCGCCTCCTGGACCACATGGCCAAGGCCGGAGAAAAAAGACCTGCGATCGACCCGCAGCCACTTTAGCTGACGATCATCCCGGTTTTTTACCTGTTGAGAAAAATGTCACGTGTTGACAAATGTTCTTTTTTCTTCAACTTCACCAGCTCGAGGATGATAGGCTTTTATACGATACTGATCCCTCACGGTGTCTTTATTGACGGCAAAATCAAGCGTGATTTCCTCTCCACCTTTGATGTCCTCAACTTCTTGATATGAAATCCTGTTATGTTCTTTGTCTCGTATCGAAACAATCACAGGATTCATAGCGGATTTTCGTGTTTTCCGCATAATATTGGTGTTGAAAAAGCCGGTGTTTGCTATGGTGCAAGAGATGAGCACATGATCCTCATTCGTTCTCTCAGTGATTGATGTGATGCATAACACAGGGCGGAAACCGGCGTGCTTAAGAACAAACTGGGTATTTTTCTGGTATAAGTCCCAAGAGATCGGCGGATACATATAATAGCTATTGCATCTTGGCGTCTCCAGGCCTCCAATCTCAATCGCCCCCAGTTGGGGGTGGTTAAACTCTTTCCATTCATGATAAAAGCTGCGCCCCTTTGTATCATTCAATTCAAGGATTTGAGGGCCATGTTCTTTCATTAGTTCGTTTTGCCCTTTCCCGAAAACCTTTAATATTTGGGGCGTGGTCATACCGATATCACTAAATCCGTTTCCAAGTTCAAAAACAAAAAAGGACAATCCGCACATGAAGTAAGTAAAATCCTGCGATGTTCCTCCGAAACCCGGTAAAGGCGGTGAGCCTTCCTCTCTGTAGCCGGAAAGCATGACGATTTCACCGGTCATGTCCGAGGCTGTTTTCGCTACGGCGTCGATTTGTTTTTGATCATCAGGATCAATTTCATGATTTAGCAAAGAGGATGGCTTGAATATGGCTTTGGAGCCACAGTGAAAATCAATGCCGGCAAAGACATTCGGATGATTGAGTAAAAAGTCCCCCATTGCTTTGATTTCAACTTCGGAAAAGGGGTATTTACCTGACAACGGCGTCAACAGCCAGTTCACAGGCCAGTTCCGATTAAAATCCGTTTGCTCGACGCAGGACCTTACGGATGAAATATCGGTGAAATCATGAATCAACCCTTCGTCATAAACATAATAAGTCGTCTCGTTCGGATATTCCTCACTCTTTTGTATCATGATCCTTCTGTCTTTCGGGTGTTCGATCATATTGCCGTCCGGATGTTTTAATCTCATGGACAGTATTTTCCCGTCTCCGTCCAGATCCTTAGGAATCAAGCCGTTTAAGCGCTTTTTGAATTCAATACGACTGCGAATGTCCATCTTATGCGTCATTGCCTGTTCTGCACCATCTGGATTCATACGCGGAACAATATAAAAAACAATATCTTGCAACAAGGTGTCACGGTATTCTTCCAGAAGCGTTTTTATGACGCATAAGGACTGGGTGGTTCCTGCAAGTTCACAAGCATGCACATTGGCGAAAATGACATAACCCGGTTTGAGCGATTCCGGTTTGCCGGGTCTTGTGACCGTCAGCATGAAGACATCTCTTCCTTGAGGTGTTTTCACTAATGAACGCACTGAAACATATTGACTGTACGCTTCTTTTACTCCATCAATCCAATCAACAAGGGCTTCATAGGTGTAAAAATGTTCTTTATCAATATTCATGAAACTTCTCCTCATATCATCTCTTTGTAGCCCTATTATAACGATAAAACTAAGGCCGGCCCAGCTGGCGCTGTTTTTCAGAACCTGTCTGCGAAGTGAAGATTGCAAGAACAATTTTACTTCCTGCATATTTCGTTTTCGAAAGATGTTCTTTTTTTCTTAGGAAAATGATTTGACTTTCCTGAAATTCATTTTGTAAAATATAAAGGATCCAAGGCTGATAATCTATATTTCTAATCTTATCGGTCTTTAGAACCTTGGTTAAGCCAGTCGATTTTCTTTCGTTTGATCTTTTTCGCTCAGCTTGGATCAGACCATGTACGGTTCTGATCCAACAAGAAAAATGCAAGATAGATCTTGATAAACCGCAGAATAGGCTCATAGAACAGGAGTGATCAAACATGAAATCCTATACCTTCGGTATCATCGGCTGTGGCCTCATGGGCCGGGAATTTGCCAGCGCGGCAAGCCGTTGGTGCCATTTCACCGCTGATGTTCCCCGACCGGAAATCGTCGCGGTCTGCGATGTCAATCCGGCCAATACAGTCTGGTTTGAGCGAAATGTGCCGGGTCTGCGTCAGGTCTACAGTGATTACAGGCAGCTGCTGGCAGATCCTGAGATCTCTGTTGTTTATATCGCGGTTCCGCATATTCTGCATCAGGAGATTTTTATAGAAGCCATCAAGGCCGGCAAACACATCATGGGCGAGAAACCCTTTGGCATGGACCAGGCTCAGAACAAGGCGATCATGCAAGCTCTTGCCGACCATCCGCAGGTCTTTGCCCGCTGTTCCAGCGAATTTCCTTTTTTCCCGGCGATGCAGCTGTTGATCCGCTGGATACGTGAAAACCGCTTTGGCCGTATTCTGGAGATTAAAGCCGGTTTCTGCCACAGCAGCGACATGGATGTCAATAAGACCATCAACTGGAAGCGCCAGGCAGCGGTCAACGGTGCATACGGCTGCCTGGGTGACCTGGGCATTCATACTGAGCATGTTCCATTCCGTATGGGTTTCAAGCCCCGTTCGGTTTATGCCCGGCTGGACAAGTTCATCACAGAGCGACCTGACGGTAAAGGCGGCATGGCTGCCTGCGACACCTGGGACAACGGAACGATGATCTGCGAGACGGAAGATCCGGACGGCCACCCTTTTACGATGTACCTGGAAACAAAACGCATGGCACCCGGCCAGACCAATACCTGGTACTTCGAGATCTACGGCATGAAGGCATCCGCCCGCTTCAGCAGCACCCGCCCCAACCAGTTCAGCTATACGGTGGACTGGGGCAAAGAACAAGCCTGGGCAGATCTTGATATCGGTTATAAACCCATGATACCGGTGATCACCGGACCCATATTCGAGTTCGGCTTTACGGATGCCATCCTGCAGATGTGGGGCACCTTTATGCTGGAACTGGACGGACAGCAGGTTGATTTCGGCTGTTTTACACCGGAAGAAACCGTCTTGTCACACGATCTGCAAACCGCTTCACTGCGTTCGCATGCCACCCGCTCAGCCATTGATCTGTAAACACCATACCGAAACAGGAGGAAAAACATGGACTACAAAGATTGGGCCAAAGTTGATCTGAACACCCTTCCCGAGATCCGCACAGAAATGCCCGGACCCCAGTCACGTGCTTATCATGAAAGGGCTGCTCGCTACATGAAAGGCTATTCCAGCCAGGTCAAGCTCTTCCCGGTTGTTTTCGAGTCGGGCAAAGGCTGCGTCCTGACCGACGTCGACGGAAATCGCTACATCGACTTTTCGTCAGGCATCTATGTCACCGGCCTCGGCCACTGCCATCCCAAGATCAGTGAAGCGGTTGCCCAGTATGCCGGCCAGCTGATGAACTGCCATGACTTCACGACGCCCATCAAAATGCGGCTGCTGGAAAAACTGGTCAGCATCACCAACGGTGACCTCAATGGTGTTCAATTTTATGACTCCGGCACGACCGCTGTTGAAGCCGCTCTGCGCTGTGCACGCGCGGCGACCGGCAAGATGGAGTTTGTTTCATTCTGGCGTGATTTCCACGGCAAGACCATGGGCGCCGTCAGCTGCGCAATTGTTGACAAGACACAGGGCATACGCGCTCCGGGCTTTTTTCTCGCGCCGCGCCCCAACTGTTACCGCTGTCCGTTCAAGATGCAGAAGGAAACCTGCAACTGCTATTGTGCCGATTTTCTGGAAAGCGTAATCACCAATGAAACATCAGGACAGCTGGCAGGCATCGTCCTTGAACCGATCCAGGGCTGGGGCGGATCGGTCATACCGCCGGATGACTTCATGCCGAAACTGAGAAAACTGTGCGACAAACTGGGTTGTCTCCTGATCGCCGATGAAGTGCTGACCTGCATGGGCCGGACCGGCAAGATGTTCGCCATGGAGCACTGGGATACCATACCGGATATCACGACACTGGGCAAGGGTTTTGGCAACGGGTTCCCGGTAACAGCCATGTGTGTCAGTGACAAACACAAGGAAAGCATTGAGAAAATCTCAGCGTCATCCAGCTATGGCGGCAATCCGATGGCCTGCGCGGCCGCTTTGGCCTCAATCGAGGTCATTGAAGAAGAACAGCTTTGTGAACGCTCGGCGCACCTGGGCGACGTGGCTTTGAAACGCATGGGTGAGATGATGAACCGGCACAAGATCCTGGGTGACGTGCGTGGCAAAGGGTGTCTGCTGGCCCTTGAACTGGTCAAGGACCGTACGACCAAGGAGCCTTTCGAAGAAGCCGGCCGAATGGTCTACCAGAAAGCTTTTGCCAAAGGGCTGGCCTGGGTGCCGGCAGGGCATATCCTGCGCCTGTCTCCGCCCATTATCATGGAAGACGACATGCTGCTAAAAGGCTTCGACATCATCGAAGAAGCCATCATTGAGACCGAGAAACATTTCGGCATCAGCTGAGATTCTTTTATCTGAACATCTGGTTTTGTGGAACCCGAAAGCCCTGGCAGCAGAAAGCAACTGATGCCGGGGCTTTTTTAACGCAGAGAAGCAGCCGCCTGCAGAGCAGGAAAAGCCCGCTTTCTTTCCGGTCTGCAAGCTCTGATGGTGGTATAATAGGCTACAGCAGTGCAGCCTGACACATGGGCAGGGGAGGATGGCAATGGACTTGTTTGAGATCCGCGAGAAAATGCCGGTTGCCGGCACCTATGACATTCTTGTCGCAGGAGGCGGCGTTGCCGGTGTTGCGGCTGCCCTGGCCGCCGCACGTGCCGGGAAGAAGGTGCTCCTGCTGGAGAAAAGCACGATACTTGGCGGTCTGGCCACCCTGGGGCGCATCAACCTTTTTGTGGCCATGTGCAACGGCCGCGGCCGGCAGATCGTGACCGGCATGGCTGAAGAACTGCTGCGCCTGGCCATCCGCTACGGTTTTGACACGCTACCGGCGGAATGGCGGAACGGTGAACCGGACGGGGCGACCACCGTGCGCTATGTGACACGCTTTTCCGCGGGGATCTTCGCCCTGGCTTTAACAGAACAAATTGTTGCTGAGGGGATCGACCTGCTGTATGACTGTATCGCCTCCCATCCGGTTATGGATGGCAAACACTGCTGTGGTGTGATTGTTGAAAGCAAATCCGGCCGCGCGCTGTATGAGGCCGGTGTGGTCGTGGATACAACAGGTGATGCTGATCTGCTTTTCCGGGCCGGTGTCCCTGTGGTGCAGGGCGGCAATTTCTTTACCTACAGCGCGCACGGCATCAGCCTGGACAGCTGCCGCAAAGCCGTCGCTTCAGGGCGGATCAATGATGCCGAAATAACGTTCAGCGGGGGAACTGCCACGCTGCATGGCAAGAATCACCCTCAGGGCATGCCTCTTTTCCCGGGAACAACAGTAGAGAACATCAGCGAATACCTGATCCGCAACCAGCGATTGCTGTTGCAGCAGATTAAAGACGATGAACGTTTTTCTCGCGATATCTTGACGCTGCCAGGGATGGCCCAGTTCCGTACAACACGCCGGATCGCGGCGGACTATACCCTTCAGGTTGCTGATCAATATCAACATTTCCCGGATTCTGTCGGCGCCATCTGCGATTTTGGGCAGCGTGACTTTATCTATGAGGTGCCTTACCGTTGTCTGGTGCATCAGGACTATGACAACCTGATCACGGCAGGCCGCAGCGCGGCGGCAGAAGGCTATGCCTGGGATGTGCTTCGTGTGATCCCGCCGGCTATTCTTACCGGGCAGGCTGCAGGCCTGGCGGCTGCACAGTCGTTGTCTGAGCGTCTGCCCATCCATGCAATCGATATCAACACCTTGCAGCAAACTTTGTCTGATGCGGGTGTTATGGTTCATTTCAATGATGACCTGGTGCCGGACAAGCCGTCGACCGGCAGCCCGGTTGAGAATGGAGGACAACATGAGCACATCTGATTCAGCACTGCAGCCGCCCCGCCTGATCTTTACCAGTTCTGAAAGCAGGCATGCGGACAGCGGCCGTTTCTGGCAGGGGATTCCTTCCCTTGAGCGAACAGACAACGGCACTTTGTATGTTATTTTCTACAGCGGCCAGAAAACGGAGGAGAGTGGTAATTTCGCCGTTGTGATGCGCAGTGGCGATAACGGGCAGAACTGGATTAGCCCCTGGCTGATCGTTGAGCATGATGATCCGGCCGTGCGCGTCTATGACCCTAATGTCTGGCAGGATCCCCTGGGAAGGCTCTGGCTGTTCTGGGCCCAGTCATATGACAAGTATGACGGCAGAGCCGGTGTCTGGGCCGCAGTGACGGAGCAGCCGGATGCGGTGAGCCCGCGATGGTCCGAACCCAGGCGTATCGCCAATGGGATCATGATGAACAAACCTGCCGTCCTGGCCGACGGCACCTGGTTATTGCCCTGCGCGGTCTGGGCCAGCTACCCGGGCGGTGAAGATCATCCGGAGCTGCAGGAAGAACGTTTTTCCAATGTCTATGCCTCAACAGACCAGGGCGCGACCTTCACACGACGCGGCGGTGCGGATATTGCCGAACGCAGCTTTGATGAACACATGGTAGTGGAACTGCGGGACGGCCGTCTCTGGATGCTGGTCAGGACACGTTACGGTATTGGCCAGAGCTTTTCCTCAGATGGTGGCGCCAGCTGGACATCCGGAACTGATTCCGGACTGGGCGGCCCTTGCTCCCGTTTCTTTATCGCCCGCCTGCGCTCCGGTCGCCTGCTTTTGGTCAATCATGTTGATTTTACGGGCCGCAACAACCTGGCAGCCCTGCTTTCTGATGATGACGGCAAGACCTGGCCACACCGCCTGTTGATCGATGAACGCGACCATGTCTCTTATCCGGATGCCGTAGAAGCAGAAGATGGGCGGATTCTGGTTGTCTATGACAGGGACCGCTACGGTCAGCGGGAGATCCTGCTGGCCAGCCTGACCGAGGCGGACATCCTGGCCGGACGGGCTACTGATCCCCGCAGCCGGCTGCAACAGGTCATCAACCGGGCGACCGGCTGATACGGACGGTTGTCAGACTGTTTTCATCTGCCATTCCAGGCGGTGCAGCCGGATGATGCTCAGCAGGGTGAAAAGGCTGATCACAGCCAGCGTTATCATGATCGGCCAGATAAGCGAGGCGGATGGCCTGTCTGCCAGTTCCTGCGCTTCCACAAGCAGGCCTGTGGGCAGGTAGTTGTGCCAGTTCAACAGGCTGCCAAACGCATAAAGCCCGTAGATCCCGACCAGTGAGGTGATACCGCTGACGATCGGTTTTCGGGTTAATGCGCCAGTCAGCAGCAGACAGGCCAGCAGAAACAGCATGAACAAGCCCTGCAGCAATCCACCAAGCAGCACTGGCCAAAGCGGGATCTCAAAAGAAAAAAGCAGGCCGGCATAAATATAGCTGGCGGTCAGCGCAGCCACCGGCAACACGATAAGCACGGATCCAAAAACAATCATCTTGGCCAGGATGATATGGGAAAAGCGCAGTCCGGAGCACAGAGGCAGCACCAGCGTGTTGTCACGCAGTTCCTGGGCAAGCAGGCTGCATAGCGTGAAAGCGACGATCAGGCTGCCTACTTCGAAAATATCCCCCATATAGCTTTGCAGGCTGCCTCGCTGGGATAGATCCAGCATACCGGCTAACGCGTCTTCGCCCAATCCCGGGAACTGGCTTTGCAGAATCATGGGCAGAACGACTTTTGTCATGACCGGTGTCATCAGGGCAAAAAAGAAAAAGCTGATGAAGAGAATGAGAAAACGGCTGTTGCGCAGACCGTAACGCAGTTCTTTAAGCAGGGCTCTTTTCATGTCCGTTGACCTCCTCGATAAAAATATCTTCCAGATTGTGTCCGCGCCGGGTTATGGACAGGATGGCAACCCGGGCTTCAGCCAGTTGGCTCATCAGCCAGATCGAGCCGTCCTGTGCATCGTTGACCGTTGCCGTCAGGCGGTTATGATGCTGTTCCAGGGCGAGGACAGGGACGCCTGCCTGCAGCTGACGGCATACATCAGGCGGACAAGGTGCGATCAGTTCGATATCAAAGACCGGCTTGATGTATTTCTGCGATATCGTTGCCATTGGCTGCTGGAGAATCATTTCGCCGGAGGCGATGATGCCGACAGTGTCACAGACACGCTCCACATCACTGAGAATATGCGTCGAAAACAGAATCGTTTTGCCCATTTGCCTGAGCTCGCGGATCAGGCGCAGCACGTCGCTGCGGCCTTCCGGATCAAGTGCTGATGATGGTTCATCCAGGATCAGCAGTTCCGGATTGTGAACGAGCGCGGCTGCCAGGCCCAGGCGCTGGCGCATACCACGGGAAAACCCGCCGACCCGGCGGCTGGCCGCCGGGGACAAGCCAACCCAGTGGAGCAGCTCGTCCACCCTCTGTATAGGGCCAATCAGGTTTTCCAGTGTTTCCCGGGCGCTGAGCCAGGGATAGAAATGAGGTTCTTCGGGCAGATACCCCAGGTGCAGGTCGCCAGGATGGCGGATTCTGCGGATATCACGCCCGTTGACCAGGCAAAGCCCGGCATCGGGGCGGGACAGTCCGGCCAGAATGTTCATGGTTGTCGTCTTTCCGGCACCATTCTGGCCGATAAATCCGTAAATCTCACCTTTTTTCACCTGCAGGCTGATCCCGCGCAAAGCAGGGAAACCTCTGTAGGATTTGTACAGTTGTTCAATGTGAATCATATTGACACCAGATTCAACAGGGTCGCCAAGGTTTGTTTTGCCGGTTTGCTTGAGATCGCTCATCATGACACCTTCTTCCTGCCGATGATAAGAAAGGCGATTGATCCGATGATGTTCACAAAGAGGCAGATCAGGATCCAGCTCCAGCGGTTGAGGTTGGCGACGCCTTCTTTGCATATTTTGATCACACAATAGACAGCCAGCCCCAGCTGGATCGCTATAAGGGGCGACACCATGATCAGCAGCTCACGCATCTGTTCCAATTGCAACATTTCAGGCACCTCCTGTTCTTATGATACTGATTTTAGCGCGCGAACCAGTCATATCGCACTGTATAGCGCGGGCAGCCAGGGTATCAGCTGCGGTATATCGTTTTCCCTTTCCAGTATAATGAACACCCCGGCTTTTGACCAGTTCAACACCGGAGGCTCCGGCCTGACCGGCAGGCCTTATGTTCCGGCACTCTTGTCGCACCGTTGTGAACCGCTTATACTGATACAAAGGGCCGGCTGCAGAGCATGGCCCGACCAGGTGTTGGGCAGGTGAGGTCAATCAAACGCGTATGGCCTGATTTTCGGATCATGTGGCAGGACGGGGAGCAGCGCAAAAGCCTGCTCTTTATATTGAATGGTGTCTTTATCAACGCTGCGCTGGTCCTGACATCCGGCATGTTTCTCTCGGGATATATTGTCTTTCTCGGCGGTTCTGACTTTCTGGTCGGGCTGATGAACAATGCTATGAACTGGGCGGCGATTGCGGGGCTGTTTGCTTACCTGCTGTATGAACGCATGGCGCAGCGCAAAAAACTGCTGATCGTCCTGCTGTTGTTATCGCGTTTCCTGGTCTGTGGTGTTGTCTATCTGCCTCTGTTGTTTGGCACCGGCCAGCTGACACTGACCCTCCTGACCGTGATGGTGGTCAGCGGCAACACCATATGGGGCATATTCAGCATTGGCTTCTCCATCTGGATGATCAATTCCTTTCCGCCTGGCGCACGCAACACTTTCATTTTCAAGCGGACTTTCTGGTTGCGGATCTCCTTCACCCTGGCCAATATAAGCATGGGCTTTGTCCTTGACTGGTCAGGCAAATCCTATACAGGTTTCTTGATTGTTTTTACCGTCAGCCTGATCTTGTCACTGGCAGACGCTGCTGTCCTGATCGGCCTCAAGGAACCGGATTATGGTGTTGAGTCCGGCAGCCGTTTTAGCCTGACCACGTTTTTTGAACCGATGCGCAACAAACCCTATCTGAGGCTGATGCTGTTTATTTTCCTTTACTACTCCAGCCTGACCATTTCCTCGTCTTTTACATCCTTGTACCTGGTGCGTTACCTGGAGCTGGACTATAAGCTGATCTCGTTTGTTACGGTGATTGCCAACCTGTTCATGATCATCTGCATCCACATGTGGCGTCAGGCAGTAGGCAGAATCGGCCTGATGCGTGCGCTTAAGCTGACCGGATTCTTAGCGGCGATGGAGTTTCTCATCTACGCCTTCCTCACCAGGGACAGCCTGTTTTTGCTGGCGCTGGCACCTGTTCTTGCCGGAGCTGGCAACAGCGGCTTCAATATTTTTATCATGAATTACCGTTATGATCTGATGCCGGAGAAGAACAGAACCTTGTACGAAGGCTGGTATGGCGCGCTGTTCGGCCTGAGCTTGCTGGTGGGGCCAATGGTCGGCAATGCGGTGATGAACCGGCTGCCTGTTCTGGAGAACAACCTGATCCAGCACAGCCGCTTCCAGCTGCTTTACCTGATTTCTTTCGCTCTGGCGCTTCCCATCATCCTGCTGTCTTTCCGGGATCGCGGGCAAGAGCCCGGAAGCGGCATGAAGATACCGATACCTACTGACATGACAGCGCAACAAGAAGGTGGGTCACATGCTGATTGACAACAATGGAAAAACCTTGTACCGGGGCAATCTGCATAAACACAACCCGCTTGCGCAGGATGATCATTTTATTTGTACAGAAGTCATTGACGAGACATGCCGCAAAGCATGGACCACACCCGTTCCGCTGAACGAAGAAGGAGGCTGAGTGTTATGAAATATCCGCCTATTGTTGCCCGATACCCCCACTTTTTGCATGGTGGCGACTACAATCCTGACCAGTGGCGCCACATGAAACACATCTGGGCAGAAGACATGCGTCTGGCCGGAGAAGCCCGCTGCAATGCTTTTTCCATCGGCATATTTGCCTGGTCGGCACTGGAGCCGGCAGAAGGGCAGTATGATTTTGCCTGGTTGGATGAGATCATGGATCTGCTGCATGAACATGGTTGTGTCGCGGTCCTGGCCACGCCATCAGCTGCCCGTCCGGCCTGGATGAGCCAGCGGTACCCGGAAGTCCTGCGCGTGACGGAAGATCGCCGGCGCATCCTGCACAGCGGCCGTCACAACCATTGCTACACCTCACCGGTTTACCGGGAAAAGGTGCGTCAGATCAATACGCTCCTGGCTGAGCGCTACAAAGACCATCCGGCCTTGGCCGTCTGGCATCTGTCCAATGAATACAACGGGGCCTGTCACTGCCCGCTGTGCCAGGCCGCCTTTCGTGACTGGCTGCGTGACCGGTATAAAACACTGGACGCGCTCAACATGGCCTGGTGGACAGGCTTCTGGAGCCACACCTTTACAGACTGGTCCCAGATTGAATCGCCCGGCCCGCTGGGAGAACGCAGCGTCCATGGCCTGACCCTGGATTGGAAGCGCTTTGTCACAGAACAGACACTGGACTTCATGCAAGCAGAGATGGAGCCGCTGCAGCGGTTGACACCGCAGGTTCCCTGCACAACCAACATGATGGGCCTTTACGACGGCTTGAATTATTACCGCCTGGCGGAAGGGCTTGACGTAGCTTCCTGGGACAACTATCCGCTCTGGCGCGGTGATGAGCAGGATGGTCGGCTGGCAGCTGATATAGCGATGGTGCACGACATCAACCGCTGTCTGAAAGACGGTCGTCCTTTCATGCTGATGGAGAGCAGTCCCTCGGCGACCAACTGGCAGGCCGTGGCCAGACTGCGCCGACCGGGAGGCCATCTGCTTTACAGTCTGCAGGCGGTGGCCCATGGCAGCGATACCGTGCAGTATTTCCAGTACCGAAAATCCCGGGGAAGCTCTGAGAAGTTCCACGGCGCGGTGATCGACCATGTCGGGACCGGTGCGACACGAGTTTTTCAGGATGTTTGCGCGACAGGGACATTGCTGAGCCGGCTTGATGAAGTTGTCGGAACCGCCAGCCCGGCCGAAGTCGCCTTGATCTATGATGTGGAGAACCGCTGGGCACTGGAAGACGCCCAGGGTTTCAAGAAAGATAAAAAGTACATTGAAACGCTGCAGTCGCACTACCGGCCTTTCTGGGGAATGGGCATCACGGTGGATGTTATCGATTCAACCAAACCGCTTGACAGCTACAAGCTTGTTGTGGCACCCATGCTTTACATGCTGCGTCCGGGCATGGCGGAAAAACTAAAACAGCATGTTCAAAACGGCGGTACGCTGGTCATGACCTATGCCAGCGCTTATGTCGATGAACACGACCTCTGTTTTCTGGGCGGATTCCCCGGACAGCTGCAGGATCTGCTGGGGATTTGGAATGAAGAGATTGACGCGCTCTATGACGATGAAAAGCGTAAAGTCAGCTGGAATGGCAGGCAATATGAAGCCTCTGATTTTTGTGAGCTTGTTCATCTGCGCGGTGCCAGCCAGATTGGCCGTTACGATGATGATTTCTATGCCGGGTATCCGGCCATCACCGTCGCGGCACAGGGCAAAGGCCAGGCCTACTATATCGCGGCCCGGTTGGATGATGACTTCCAGTCGGACTTTTTCACCTGGCTGACAGACCGTCTGCAACTCAGACAACCGCTGACAAGGCCGCTGCCGCAAGGTTGTAGCGTTCAAACACGCACAGATGGGCAAAACGATTATCTCTTTATCATGAATTTCATGCCATATCCGGTACGCGTTGATCTGGAAGACGGCGGATTCAGTCTGGTTCACGATACGGTGCGCCAGGGTGAGATTCAATTGCCTGAACGCTCTCTGGAGATCATTCGCCGTCCCATCAGGTAAAGGCTGGTTCAGGGCAGGCAGGAAGAGGCACCTCCAGGTCTGCTGCCCCCGCCGCAGCCTGTCTCTGCCCCGGTCAGGCGGGCTATGCTATAATCTGATTGCGACAGCGATGATTGCCAGAGCGGAACCGCTCTGTGACGTTTGTCGAAATCGATGACAGGAGGTGTTGCTTTTATGAATCTGTGCCGCCGGATTAAAGCGTGGCGCTTTTTGACAGGGCTGATTGTCCTTGGTTTTTTGCTTGTATCATCAGGGGCTTGCGCACGCGAAGCGGAAACGACAGGATCAACGACCACCGGCACTAGTGTGCCTGCGACCGAAACAAAAGCAACGACAGAGGCACTCAGAGAACCTCTGGATGTGTTTCATTTATATGCACAGGCCTGGGAACGCGGCGATTATGCCTCAATGTATGCCCTGTCTGAAGCTTCACTGAAGGAACGACTTGACGAAAGCAGCTTTGTCCAGCGGTATGAGAACATCTTTCAAGGGATTGAGGCAACAAATCTGGTGGTTAAAGAAGTTGAAAGCCAGCAAGGCAACCCGGCTCTGGACCGTCTGGATGAAAACACCGCGCTTATATCTTTCCAGGTCAGCATGGATACCCTGGCCGGACCGGTTGTCCTTGATGACTACCAGATGAGGCTGGTGCGGGAATCCGTTGGAGACCAGCTCGATTGGCGTGTCAGCTGGCAGGATGAGCTGATATTTCCCGATATGGGCAGCCAGGACAAGGTGCAGGCCAGGATCCTCTTCCCTCGGCGCGGTCAGCTTTATGACCGTTATGGTCGCGGGCTGGCTGTTAATGGTGAGCTGATCACCATTGGTATCGCTCCTGGCAAATTCGAAGCAGCAAAAGATGAGGCCATTCCTGAAATGGCAGAAATCCTGGGAATATCTGAAGAACGCATCAGGAGAATTGTTCAAGATGCCACCAACCCGGACTGGTTTTATCCTATTGTGACGCTGGCTTCCGATGCTAATGACCTGTCAGCCAGGCTTACTGCCTTTGACGGGGTTCTTTACCAGAAAACCGCAGGTCGGGTTTATCCGGCCGGTGCATCAGCCGGCCGGCTCGTTGGCTATATCGGGCCGATCACCGCGGAAGAATTGAAAAACCGGCCGGACCAGGACTACAGCACAACAGACATGATCGGAAAAATGGGGCTGGAACAGGTCTATGAGGAACGTTTGCGTGGTCACAAAGGCGGAGAGATCACCCTTGTTGACAGCGAAAGCGGTCAGCTCAAGGATGTCATTGCCCGACAGGAGGCTGTCAACGGTGAGGACGTTGCGCTGACCATAGATGTGAAAGCTCAGATCGCACTGGAAGAAGCCATGCATGCTGATGCCGGTGCCGCAGCCGCGGTCAACCCTTTGACCGGCGAAATCCTGGCGCTGGTCAGCACTCCGTCCTTTGACCCGAACCTTTTCCAGACATATGTGCCTGATGCTGTTCAGCAAACCTGGAATGAAGCCGAAAAAAGTGTTTTCATCAACCGTTTCAATACCACATATGCCCCGGGTTCTGTTTTCAAGCTGGTTACTGCGGCCATAGGCCTTAAAGCCGGCACACTGGATCCGGAGGAAGCGCTGCCCATCAGCGGCAAAAACTGGCAGCCGGACGCGAGCTGGGGCAACTACCAGATCACCCGGGTCAAGGACATCGGCCGCCCAGTCAACCTGGCAGACGCGCTTCTTTATTCAGACAACATCTATTTTGCCCGTCAGGCACTGCGAACCGGAGCTGAAGCGTTTGCTGCCGGTGCGGCTGATTTCGCCATAGGGGAAGAACTGCCGATTGCTTATCCTTTCAGTCGTTCCCAGTTGTCCAATAACGGGCTTTCCAATGACGTGCTTCTTGCCGATACAGCTTATGGACAGGGCGAAGTACTGGTCAGCCCATTGCATCTGGCGCTCATCTACAGTACGCTGGCTACCGAAGGGAACCTGATGAAACCGTCCCTGGAACTGGGTCTTGCCCAGCCGCAGATCTGGAAAGAACAGGCGATTGAATGGACTGATGTGCCTTTGCTTGCTGAGATGCTCACACAGGTTGTGGAAAATCCGGATGGCACTGCTTACACGCGGACACCCGCACAGAACCGCATGCTGGGAAAAACCGGTACAGCAGAGCTGAAAGAGACATTGGACGACACGGACGCTGAAGAAAACGGCTGGTTTGTCGCCATGAATATTGACCAGCCTCGCCTGACGATTGCCATGATGATTGAGGATGTTAAAGAACGCCACGGCAGCCATTATGTGGTTCCGCTTGTCAAGCAGGTCATGGATCAGTTGCTGGACGAATGAGCATCTGGTACCGACCGACATCTTGAGCGGCATACTGGGAAAACAGATTCCGCAATATGGGTAAGACAGTCATCACTCTGACGCGTGGCAGGATCTGCCTGAAGGAGAACCGGTTATGGAACAGCCTGTTGAGAAAACCGCCCGTATTGCTTTTTTTGCCGTCGGACATGACACATACTGGCACCAGTTCCCCGGGCTGCTTGAATCCCTGATACGCCACCATGCCACGGCCAGGCAAATGATCGAGAAAGAGCAGGTGGCCGTAGTCGACTATGGCATGGTGGACAGCAATACAAAAGCTTACGCCGTTCTGGAGCAGATGCAAGGCGACGCTGTCGATCTGGTGATCTGCAATATGGTCACATACGCGACCTCAGCGACTTTTGCCCCGATTATCCGCAATGCCAGCGCGCCGGTTATTCTGCTGGCGCTCCAGCCGTTGGCCGGCATGGATTACAGCAAGGCATCGACCCGGATGCAGCTGGAAAACGACAGCATCTGCGCGGTCCCCGAGTTTATCAGCGTCGCAGAAAGGCTGGGCAGGCCGGTCCGGGATGTTGTGATCGGCCAGTTGACCGATGATCCGGCTGCCGAGGCCGGTATCAGCCGCTGGTGTGGCATCGCCAGGGTTCTGCATGCCCTGAAAGGCGGCCGTTTCGGCCTGATCGGCCATGTCCTGGAAGCGATGTATGACATGCACGCCGATCCAACGATGATCTCCGCCGCTTTCAATATCCATATACCCCTGATCGAAATTGATGATCTGATGCGCTGTTATCAGATGGTGACGCAACATGAGATCCAGGCCAAAGTCAGGACGATCCTGTCTTTATTTGCCACACCTGACCCCGGCAGCGACCCCATCGCCGGGAAGCTGACTGAAGCGGACCTGATGCAGGCGGCCCGGTCAGCGGTTGCCCTGGACAAACTGGTTGATGCCTATCAGCTGACAGGTCTGGCTTACTATTATGAAGGCCTGCCTGGCTCGCTGCAATGGGAATTGGCCGGCTCGCTTGTTGTCGGCAACTCGCTCCTGATCGCCCGCGGCATCCCCATGTGTGGTGAATATGACATAAAAACCTGTCTGGCTATGCTGATTATGGACCGTCTTGGCATCGGCGGCAGTTTTGCCGAATTCCACCCCTTTGATTTCCGGGAAAATTTTATTCTGGTCGGCCATGACGGGCCGCATCACATCAAGATCGCTGCCGGACGGCCGGTGTTGCGCAGCCTGCTCAAATACCATGGCAAACCCGGCAGTGGTGCTTCTGTTGAGTTCCAGATCAAAGAAGGCCCGATCACTTTGCTCAGCATCAGCCAGAAAGCTGGTGGACGCCTGTGTTTCATTGTAGGTGAAGGCACATCTGTACACGGGCCGATCCCGCCGACGGGCAACACCAACACACGCGGTTTCTTTGGGCCGGATGTGCGTCGTTTTGTCAAAGCTTGGGTTATGGCCGGTCCGACGCACCATTTTGCCCTGGGTATCGGGCACCACGCGGAGACAATTGCCATGATCGGCCGGATACTGGATATCGAAACGACCATTGTGCGTCCGTGCTGAACGAAAAGAATGATGGTATACTGTCTCTGTCGGCATCGGTCTGATTGACAAGAATTTTGATGTCAGCCACTGCCGCAGAATGTTACTAGGGAGTGATGAACCATGATGCAATTACCGGTTGCCCTGCAGGTGTACTCTGTGCGAGATGACGCGGAGAAGGATTTTTCCGGCACCATGCAAAAGATAAAAGATATGGGGTATCAGGGGGTCGAACTGGCCGGCCTTTACGGCCTGCCTGCCGCTGAAGTGCGCGGCGTCCTGGACCAGGTGGGCCTGGCCTGTATTTCGGCGCATGTACCCCTGGCAGAACTGCTGGCCGACCTGGAGGGTACGCTGGACCAGTATGTGGCGATCGGCTGTAAATATATTGCCATCCCCTACCTGGAAGAAGACATGCGGCCAGGCCGTCCCGGTTTCGCGCGTGTTCTTGAAGCGGTGCCCGCTATCGGCAGAAAATGCGTTGAAAAGGGTATGACCCTGTTATACCACAACCATGATTTTGAGTTTGTACGCCTGGATAACGGGGCTTACGGTCTCGATCATCTTTATGCCACGATTCCGGCCGATCTCCTGCAGACACAGCTGGATACCTGCTGGATCAATGTTGCCGGCGAATCCCCTGTCGCCTACATCAAGAAATACGCCGGCCGCTGTCCACTGGTCCACTTTAAAGATTTTTACATGGAAGGCCCCAAGAATGGTGAGCCGCTCTATGAGCTGATCGGTCTTGAAGAAAAAAAAGCGGCCCGGCAAGGCAGCTTCGAATTCCGACCGGTTGGTCACGGATTACAGGATATTCCGGCGATTCTCCAGGCGACTGTGGAGAGCGGCGCGGAATGGATTGTTGTTGAGCAGGACAACTCCGTCGGCCGTCCGGCGCTGGATGCCGCCGAATTGAGCATCCGTTACTTGCGGTCGCTGTCCTGAACACCCTGATTGGTCAACAGGCGGTCCCGCTCACCGGGGCGCAGGCCGTTCTGAGCAGATCATAACCCGCTGCGGTGCCGCAGCCACACATGCCAGCTATCAGAAAGTAAAGAGGTGATTTGAATGTCCTGCAAAGAACAGCGAACCATCGGCCAGCAGCCGCTGGCTGAGTCGGCCGGGCTAGGCCGCGCCTTGATCGGCGAGGAAGAAATCGCGGCGGTGACCGAGCTGCTGCGCAATCCGGAGCGACTGTTCCGGTACCGCGGTAATGAACCCACCGAGTCTTCCCAGCTGGAGAAAGAGCTACAAGAAAAACTAGGTGTCAAGCATGCCCTGTTTGTCAACTCCGGCACCTCCGCCCTGACTTGCTGTCTGGTCGGCCTCGGCATTGGACCCGGTGACGAAGTCATTATCCCGGCATATACCTATATTGCGACCGCTTCAGCGGTTGTCAATGCCGGCGCGGTGCCTGTGATTGCGGAAATCGATGACGCTCTGGGCCTGGACCCGCTGGATGTGGAACGCAAGATAACGCCCTATACCCGGGCGATCATCCCTGTTCACATGCAAGGAGTTCCGGCGCGTCTCAGCCTTTTGCGCGCATTAGCCCGCAAAAACAACCTGAAGGTGGTGGAAGATGCCTGCCAGGGGATCGGTTCACGCTACAATGGTGATTACACGGGTGTCGGGTCGGATGCTTTCGCCTGGAGTCTGAATTATTTTAAAGTAATCACCTGCGGTGAAGGTGGTGTTTTCTTCACCAACGATGACACGGCATTCCTGCGCGGTGTCTACCAGTCAGATGCCGGCACGCCCATGTGGGACAGCGGACTCAAAGGCGACCTGCATGTTCCGCCATTTTCCCGGGCGGGCTATCGGGGCAACGAGCTTAATGCGGCTGTCGCTCGCGTGCAGGTGCAAAAACTGGATGCCATCCTGGACCATACCCGCCACCTGAAGCAGACCTTGCTGACCCACCTGGCTGAACCGGTACACTACAGCCGGCAGCATGTTGATGACCCGGCAGGCGATTGCGGCATTTCTTTTGCCATGATCGCTGAGGACGAATCAGCTGCCCGCCGCCTCAGTGAAGGGCTGGCCCGTGAAGGCCTGCAAATTGGCACAGCATATAATGACGGTTTTCCGGATCGTCATATCTACACCTACTGGGATTCCATATTGAACAAGCGCGGCAGCAATCACTTGAACTATCCCTGGGGTGATCCCAGTTATAAAGGACAGGTGACCTACAGTAAGGACATGTGCCCACGCACACTGGATATCCTCAGCCGTTGCCTGCGCCTTGGTATTCAGTTGAACATGACGACGCAGCGCATGCAGGAAATCGCCGAGATCATCAACCGGGTGGATCGCGCTCTTTAGCAGGAGAAAGCCTCCTGTTCCGGCACCATAAACGGCTGGTGCCGGAACAGGTTGCCAGAAAGGTTATGGCCATGATTTTTTTTGATTGTCATGCCAGTTATGGTTTTGCCAAAGAAGGCCTCTTCCCGGGAGCGGTCCACACCCGGGAGGACTTGCTTGAGGAGATGGACCAGGCCGGTGTGCGCCACGCGGTGGTCAGCCGTATTGAACAGCTGACCACATCACCGCAACTGGGCAACAAGCTGCTGGCTGATGACCTGGCCGGGCAGGACCGCCTGTATGGCTTGTGGGCCATTGTGCCTGTCCATACCGCTGAATTGCCTGAACCCGCGCAAATGCTGGCAGAAATGAAGCAAAGCCGCATCGTCGGGTGGCAGCTTTGTCCGGGTGACTTGCGCTTTTTGCCCAAAGCTTTTGTTCTGACGGAGTGGCTGGAACTGGCACAGCGCAATCGTGTTCCCCTGTTTGTCAACACGGCGCACGGTTGTGGCCTGGGTGACCTTGCCGACTTGCTTGAAAAGTTCCCGCAGCTGGTCGTCGTCTTGTCGGACACCAGTGTCTGGCCGGGTGACCGTCTGCTGCGGCCGTTTTTGGCCGCTTTCCCACATGTCTATCTTGATTTGACCAATCAGTTTACCGCCGGAGGACTGGCGTCGCTTGTCAAGCAGTATGGCGCGGGCCGCCTGCTCTATGGCAGTGGCTTTCCCCAGAGCTATCTTGGGGCCAATATGCTGCTTGTCAGGCACGCCGCCATCAGTGAGGCCGATAAGGCAGCCATCGCTTCGGGCAACCTTATGCGCCTGATAGGGGAGATCAACTATGATCAACCGTGATTCTGAACTGGCCGGACGCTTCTGGGAAAACAGCCGGGTACCGGATTGCCCCATTTTGGATTTTCATGCGCATATGGGCCCTTTTTATGGCGGCTATCTGCCTGTTGATACGGCAGAGACGATGGTTGGCGCCATGGACGAGGCCGGCGTTGCCCTGACCTGTTTTGTCAGCCATAACGCGCTGTACGCGCCGGCAACCGGGCGCAGCGAAGACCTTTCAGCTGCTTTGCGCTTTCCTGATCGCCTCAAAGCCTACCATATTGTCTGCAGTCACGCCTTGTGCCCTGAAGAAGATCTGCAGCGCATCAGGGAAAACCGGGCGGCATATGTTGGGTTCAAGTTCCATCCCAGCACGTACAAAGTTCCGCTCTCCGCGGCGCAGCATCGGCCTTACTGGGCATTCGCCAATGAGAACCGCTTGCTGGTTCTTTCGCACACATGGGGCGGCAGCCAGTACGATGGGCCGGAAGAGGCAGAGAAAATCCTAAGGGAATATCCGGATCTGGTTTTACTGGCCGGGCATTCGTTCCACGGCAGTTGGAGCGAAGCGGTCAAGCTGGCTGAGCGATACCCCAATCTGTACCTGGAACTGACCGCGGTTTTGGATGATCGAGGGGCCCTTGATTTTCTGGTCAGCCATCTGGGCTCAGAACGCATCCTGTTTGGCGTCGACCAGCCCTGGTTTGCCTACCACCACGGCATCGGGGCGGTTCTGTCGGCCCGGTTGACTGACGAGGACAGACGCAACATCTTTTACCGCAACGGCATGAAGGTACTGGCCCGCTTTCCCTGGTTCGCGGATATCCGTCAGAAAAACGCGGGCAGCCTGTCCTGACCATATCGGGCGGGACATGTTGGCTCATTATCATGGTGCACCAGGAGAAAAACAAGTGCCGTGGCAGCCAAACGACCATGAGGTGCCTTAATGGATCAAGAAGCAAAGGCCATTCTGACCAGAACAGTCCTGGAGGAAGCCGGAAGAAACGGTTGGCCTTGCTACCGCATACCCGGTATTGTCGTCACAGCTGCCGGTACTTTGCTGGCCTATTATGAAACAAGGCTGAATGGCCATGACTGGCATGCCAGGGCTATCGGCCTGCGCCGCAGTGCAGATGGCGGCCGGAGCTGGTCGGATCGCAGGGAAATAACCGGACAGCAGGCGGGACAGACCATCAATAATCCTGTCATGATCGCCATGCGCTCAGGCCGTGTCATTTTTTTCTACGAAGAAAACTACAAGCGTTTTTTCCAGCAGGTTAGTGATGATGATGGGCTGACCTGGTCCGTCCCCGTTGAACAGACGGATGTCCTGGCAGCTTTCCGGAACACATATGCCTGGACAGCGTTTGGCCTGGGTCCCTGCCATGGCCTGGAAATGGACAGCGGCAGGCTGCTGCTGCCTGTCTGGCTGTGCAATGGTGGCGGACGCGCGCACCGGCCATCGGTGGTGACAACGCTGGCCAGCGATGACAGCGGCAGAACCTGGTCTTGTGGCCAGATCCTGCCGTTGCAGACACAGACGGGTGAAACGCTGGTCAATCCCAGTGAGACGGCAATCGTCATGAGCCGGGACGGAAGTGTTCTGGCCAATTTACGGCATGAAACAGACCGGCGACGCCGGGCACTGGCTTTTTCATGTGACGGGACGACAGCATGGTCGTCCCCTCGTTTCGCGGAAGACCTGCCGGATCCTGTCTGCTGTGCCGGTATGGTACGGATACCTGGTCTTTTTCGCTCCGGAGCGTCGGCATGCCTGGCTTTCAGCAACTGCGCGACAGAAGGCCCGGCCCGTGAAAACCTGACCATCAAGGTCAGCTGTGATGACGGCTTAAGCTGGCAGCCGGCAGGCCTGCTGGCCGGGCAGGGTGGTTATTCCGACCTGGCCATATCACCTGACGGGCAGTGGCTTTACTGTTTTTATGAAGAAAACCGAAAAATGGACGGCAGTGGTGTCCCGGCAAGGCTCACCCTTGTCCGTGTCAATCAAGCCTGGCTGAACCAGGCGATCAACCATGAAGCATCCATGGCACACGGTACCATTTCTGCCGGCGCGCCACAGACTTCAGACCGCTGAAGGCGGAAAGGAGAATCATCATGTACATTGGTGTGCTCAACCACCCGGATTCCGGCCTGGACATCACCTGTAGCTATCGGCACCGCGGTGCGGATACGCCACTTGAGCCGGATGTTTTTGAAAACCTGCCGTCTGCCGGCCGGGATGACACGTCTGAAAGCGGCAAGGCCAACAGGATGCTGGCAGGCGGTTATCTGCCGGACGGCGGCAAGTTAGGCTGGCACTGGCAGTCCTTGATGGATGTCGGGGTGGATCTTGTGTTTGCGTTTTCCGCAAGCTGTTACCTGGGTGCAGTCTGCCTGACACTGGCCGAAGGCGCTTTGGTCCAGTCCGTGGAAATCTTGACGGATACTGAAGAAGGCTTGCGGATCTGCGGCCGCCATGACGCCCGGTCCGGAGCTTCCTGCGGCGGATCCATCCAGATTAATGCAGGCGTTACAGCCAACCGGTTTATCATCCGCCTGCGTCCGTTGCTGACAGATGTTATCCTGACCCGCATGGCTTTGATCGGTGCCGTCCTGGCTGAGGAACCGCTAATCTATCCGACACCTGAACAGCAGAAGTTTAGTGGCGGTGCGCTGGACCTGCAACGCCTGGTGATGCTTGTCAAGCAGGATGACAACGCGGCCACCGATTTTGCCGCAACCCATCTGCAGGAGCTTTTAGTGGAGCAGATGGGCATGCGACTGCCGGTTGGCTCCCTGAACGAGCCACTGCCGGGCAACCAGGCCACGCTGGCCTTGGGTCTGGATCAGGCGGCACCGCCAGCTTCCTATGTGGTTGACGTTACAGAGAAGGGCGTGCTGCTGCAGGGTGCTGACCGCCTTTCACTGCTCTATGCCTGTGAGACCTTTGTTCAGATGGCCCGGAACGGAGCCATACCCCTGGGCAGGGTTTTTGACCAGCCCTATAAACCCCTGCGCGGTTTTCACATCGGCCTGCCGCCCCGCGAATCCTTTGGCTTTTTCCGGAGCCTGCTGCGTTATGTTCTGCTGCCGCTGCGTTACAACACCTTGTTTATTGAATTTGCCGGTGGCATGCGTTTTCAACGTCACCCGGAGATCAGTGATGCCTGGCAGCAGGCCAATCAGGCCGCCAAAAAAGGTGAAATACCGCCATTCCCGCACGGTGAAATGGTTGCCGGCGGCGAGCTGCTGGAGCAGGAAGAGGTGCGTGAACTGGTCGATTATGCCAAATCCTTCGGTTTTGCAGTAATCCCTGAAGTACAGTCGCTCAGTCATGTCCAGTACATCACCTATGCACATCCGGAGATTGCGGAGATCGCGGAAAGTGAGCACAGGGAAAAACGTGAGGATACAAGAGCAGCCGACCAGCCTCCCAGTGCTTTTTACGCCCATTCCTACTGCCCTTCCCATGAACAAAGTTACATGATCATCTGCGATATCATCGATGAGATTGTTGATGTCGTACGCCCGGAACAGTATGTTCATATGGGACATGATGAAATCTACCAGATGGCCATATGCCCCCGCTGCGCAGGCCAGGACCCCGCCGACTTGTATGTGAGGCATGTGAAGCGTCTTTACGAATACCTCAGGCAGAAAGGCCTGGGGATGATGATCTGGTCAGATATGCTGCATGCGACTGAGCGTTACCTGACACATCCGGCGGTCACCAGACTGCCCCGTGATATTGTGATGCTGGATTTTATCTGGTATTTCCATACAGATCTGGACATGGAAGACCATTTGCTGCCCCATGGTTACGAAGTCGTGATGGGCAACCTGTACTCCAGCCATTACCCCCGGTATGTCGCCCGGGCTGCCAAACCAAACATGACAGGCGGTGAAGTCTCAACCTGGTGCCGTCTGGACGAGTACAACCTGGCGAAGAAAGGCAAGATTTTCGACCTGATGTATTGTGCGGAGATGCTTTGGTCAGCACGTTACCGGGAAGAGGCGCGCCTGGTCTACACGGAGATCATTCAAAGCCGCCTGCCTGCCCTGCGAGACGCGCTGCGCGGGTTCGCCGGCCTAAAGAAAGCTGACAAGACATTCTGGCCTATGACCATCCCGCAGGCCGCCCGGTCCGGACTGCCCGGAGCCCTGCGCCTGTGGCTTGAGGATGCGGCTGAACCGCCCCGGTCCGGCATCGGCGAAGCGCTTTACCCTATCGATGCTTTTGCGCTGGATAGCGCGCGCCGCCTCAGTGATGAACCTTTGAACATTCCTGTCAACAACTGCTATGACCGGCTGGTCTTTCTGCACGCGACCGCAGATAACGCGGCACGGGTCGCCTGGGCGTCCCTCAACCAGGTTGGCGTTTATGTCGTGCGTTATGCTGATGGCAGCACACTGGACATACCCGTTGAATATGCCGGCAACATCTGGTACTGGAACAAGCGCTACGCTGCACCGATGCTGCATCCATATTATCGCCATCAGGGGTATATGGCCACGTACATGGCTGATCCCGTTGTTCAGGGGAAAACGGAAACAGGCGCGGATTTGCTGTTGCTGGGCTATGAGTGGGTCAATCCCTATCCAGACCGCCAGCTGGCCGGCATCAGTTGCCGCGGGTTTCAGTCCGCTGGTGCGGACATCCTCCTGATGGGCGTTTCCGGCGTACAGATCAAT
>LSQX01143550.1_pt1 | contig 51999 bp, 39 predicted proteins | sample 654561 | NCBI WGS metagenome assembly LSQX01 (sample SAMN04489861, study PRJNA283612) | anaerobic digester metagenome | isolation source: 4 biogas reactors fed with cattle manure at either 37C or 55C with and... | place: Denmark: Kongens Lyngby | collected 2014
TGGGGCGAAAATGGGGCGTTCAGAGTGATTATGGAGCAAAAACCGCCCGTACAGGAACCGCCCGTACATATGAACGGTGATGATGCGACGGGGGTGGTGATTATGAAGGCGTCCCGTGCAGCAAGAAGTGTTGTGCGGCGTCGAGGCGCGACTCGGTGCAGCCCGCGACGTCGATGATGGGCAGGGCGCGGATGGGCAGTTGCGTGCCCGCGCGCAGTTTGTCGAGCTGGGCGCGTTGCTCTTGGTGTCGCTTGTATTGCAGGGCGGCGGCGTGGGCCCAGGGCGGCGGTTGCGGCGCGGTGAGGTGGGCGAGGGCCTCGTCGGAACAGGGGGTGTCTCCGGCGTGAAACAGGACGTCCAGCACCCGGTTGGCCACGACGAGGGGCGTGGGAAATTGGTGCGCTTTCAATTCGGTGACCAGCTCGACGGTTTCGTTGACGGCGAGGGTTTCCAACAGCGCCGTGGGGATGATGGCGCAGCGTTGGGGATCGCGCAGCAGGGCCGTGCGCTCCAGGGCCTCGGTGCGGATGCGGCCGCGTGGGGTGGTGGTGGCGATGACGTCGGAGAGCTTGAGCATGTCCAGGCCGTGTCCGGTGGCCGGCGCGTCGAGTATGACGGTGTCGTAGCGCTCTTCCTTTGGCGTGGAGGGCAGCGCGTGCCAGGTGGCCTTGCCCAAAATGGCCCACTCCGCCAGGCCGGGAATGGCGTCGAAGAAATGGTTGATGTGGCGGTTGGTGAAAAACAAGCGGTAGAGCTTGGGGCTTTTCAAGACTTGTAGCACGTACTCGTCGCGGGCGTGTCTGGGGGAAGAGCGCAGCACGCTGAGGTGGGGTTCGCAGTCTTCAATGCGCCCGGGGGGCAGGGTTTGCTCGATGCGAAAGGGGTGACGCGCGCTCTGGGTGCACAGCAGGGTGCGGCGTTGGCGGCGCGCATTGTGCTGGGCCAAGGCAGCGGCCAAGAGGGTGCGCCCACTGCCTCCCTTGCCCACTACGGCGACGAAGGGACGGCACAGCGCATCGGCGAGATGCGGTGCGAGGGGAGTGCCTAGCGTTGCGGCGTCCATGCGGTGGCCGCGGTCTGGACGAACTGCGCGGCGGCCTGTGCGTCGAGCCCTGTCATTACGTGCTGCCAGCGGCCCAGTTGCACGTAGAGGCGGGTGCGGTGTTCGCCTGCGGGCACGAGCATGTAGAGCAGGGCGTCCAGCAAGACACCGGCGGCGACAATGCCCGCGCCGATGAGGCTGAGATAGGGATAACCGGCGTTGAGGCCGTCGACGATGAATTGAATGCCCACCCAGATGCCGATGGTCAGGCCGCCGAAGCCCACGAGCAGGTAGAGGTAGCGCTTGCGGTTTTCGAGGCGCAATGACTGGGCCCGGGCGATGGGGGCGGCGGTGGTGGCGGCGCGGATGCGCTTGCCGAACAGAGAGGACTCTTCGTTTAAGGTGAGCACTCCGTCGTTGAGGCCGAGGGTGGCCGTGCGGCGCCATCCCAGGGCGTAACGCGCGAAGAGCCGGAGCAGGGCGCGCAGGATGATGATGCCGGTGAACACAAAGAGCACTTGCAGCCAAGTGGGGGAGGGGCGGCGCATCAGCTCGCCTTGTAAGGCGGCGGTGGTCGGAGGAACGGCGGCGGTGGCCGGAGCTTCGGCGGCAGTGTCCGGAGGAACGGCGGCGGTGGCCGGAGTTTCGGCGGCGGTGGCCGGGGCGTCGGGGGTGTTGAGGGGTGCGTGTTTGTTCTCGGTCATGGCGCGCTATCCTACTGTTAACATCGGGTGTTCGACAATCTCAAAAGCGCGGGTGTGCTGCGGGCGCGCTGCGAGATGGCGACGCGCATTTTAGCGGTGTGGGTCGCTTGCCACAAACCGCGTTCGGCGCTAGATAGGGACATGCTGTTTCAGTCACTTTGGGTGCGCACTTGATTTTCGGCAAATACCAACTGCTCGAACTTATCGGCCGCGGCGGCATGGCCGAGGTTTTTAAAGCCAAATCCTATGGGGTGGAGGGCTTTGAAAAGCTGCTGGTCATCAAGCGCATTTTGCCCATGTACTCGCACAACGACGCCTTCGTAGAGATGTTCATCAACGAGGCCAAAATCGCGGTCTCGCTGAACCACGCCAACGTGGTGCAAATCTTCGATCTCGGCAAGGCCGGCGACGCCTACTACATCGCCATGGAGTACGTGATGGGGTTGGATTTGGCGTCCTTGTTGCGCCGCAGCGCGGCCCGAGAAGTGCGCATGCCCGCCGAGCTCGCGGTCTACATCGCCGCAGAGGTGGCCAAGGGCCTCGATTACGCCCATCGACGCCGCGGAGCCGATCTCCTGCCCTTGCACATCGTCCACCGCGACATCAGCCCCCACAACATCTTGATCTCTTTTGAAGGCGAGGTGAAGGTCACCGACTTCGGCATCGCGCGCGCGCGCTTTGTCGCCGACGGCGGTCAGGGGGTGCAGGGCAAGCACTTCTACATGGCGCCCGAACAAGCCGAGGCCGCGTCCCAAGACTTTCGCGTCGACATCTTTTCGCTGGGCGTCGTGCTCTGCGAGCTGCTCACCCACGCCAATCCCTTTCAGGGGCTGACCCCGGCAGCGGCCCAGACCCGCATGCGCGCCCACGACTACCCGATGCTCACGTCCGCCGAAAACGAGCTCCCCCGCGAGCTGGTCGACATTGTCTTGCGGGCCTTGGCGCCCAACCCCGACGACCGCTATGCCGACGCCGCCGCCTTTTACGAGGCCCTGCTCGGCTGGCTCTACGCCTCGGGGACGCGCGTGGGAGCCCATGGGGTGGCCGCCTTCATCCAGCCCTTTCGGCACAGCGCCGAAACAGATGCGCTCAGCAATGGCGATGGCGACGCGGTTGCCTCGGCATCCTCTCCCTCCCACGACGGCGCTTACTACTGGGGAACCGACGCCTCGCTCTCGGGGGCCGCGGGGTGGACGAGCCCCGTCGATGACGCCTTTTGGGCCTTGTCCGCGGCGCCGCTGCCGGTGACCGAGAGGCGCTGGATCGCGGCGCTGTCCGTGTCCCTGCCCGCATCGCATCGCGGCACAGCGTACGCTGCGCAGGTGCAGTCCTTTGTGGCCTCGTTCGGCGGCACCCCGTTGCCGGACACCGAGGGCGCGCTGGTCTATCTCTTCGGTGCGACACACCGCGTGTCTACGCCGTTGCTGTCGGCGGCTGTGGCGGCGTTTGCGCTGCGCGACGCCCAGGGAGAGTCTCACTTCTTGGCCGATGTCTCCTCGTTGCCCATGGGCTTGGCCCACGGCGCGGTGTCGATGCGCGCAGGGGAGCTGGTGCGCGACGCCGCGTGGCGCGAGCTCGTGACGCGGGCGCAGCGGGTGGCCTCATCGGCGCCAAACAGCATCGCGTTGGCCGGTGCGCTGCCCAGCGGCATGGCGTCCTTGTTCGATGCGCATCCCCTGGACACCGGCGCGACCGAAGGGGGCGAGGACGACGCTGGCGGTGACGCCGTACCGCAAATGGCGCTGACGGCCTGCCGCACCGCATCTGCGTCGGGAAAGAAGTTCATCGGTCGCCGCGAGGCATTGCGCGCCCTCGGCGAACAGTTGGCGCGGGCGAGCCAAGGCCGGGGGCATGTCGTGGCCTTGGACGGCGATGCGGGGGTGGGCAAGACGCGGGTGCTCTTCGAGGTGCGCCGCCGGTTGGAGGCCGGGGGCCACGGGGTGAACTGGTACCACATCGGCGCCAAGCCCTGGCAGCGCGGTGTCGCCTATGCCGGTCTGGCGGCGCTGTTTCGCGGCATTATCGAGGCCGCGCCGTCGATGTCGGTGGCGGCGTTGTCATCGCGCCTCGCGGTGCTGCGCGAGCTCGCCCTTTCCGACGAAGAGATGTGGGCGGTGATGAACCTGCTGGGCGCGCCGCTTCCCGATGACGTCCCGGTGCCCGAACCGAGCCACTGGTTGCCGTCGGCCCTGGTGCGCGCTGTGCGGCAATTGAGCCGCGATCGCTTGACGGTGCTCTTTGTCGACGACCTGCACTTCTTGGATGGCCCGTCGCTGCGCGCGCTGCACCATCTGTCTCGCCACATCCCGCGCGCCTCGGTGCTGGTGGCGTTTGCCATTCGCAGCGGGTGTGTGCATGGCTTCGAAACCAGCCCCAACGCTACTTTCATGACGCTGCCGCCCTTCAGCGACGAAGACAGCCGGCGGCTGGTGCGCTCGTACCTCGACGGCGACGTCTTCGAAGAGGCCGCCATGCGCGCCTTGTTGACCGTCGGCGGTGGCAATCCGCAGCGCCTGCACGCGTGCTTGCAAATTTTTCGCCATCGCGGGTTATCGGAGACACGCCTGCATTCCGCCGCGCATTTGTCCCAAATGTGGCGAGACATTCCCCTGCACTGGCACGCGGTGGTGTTGGCGGGCCTGCACCTGTTGCCGGCGCCCATTTGGACCTTTCTGCAGCACGCGGCGGTGGTCGGCGCCAACATCTCGTCGGTCTTGTTGTCGCGCATCACCGAGATGAGCGAGGCCGAGGTCGCGCGCTTGTTGACCCAACTGACAAACATGGGGTTCCTCCGCGATGACGGCGATGGCGCGTACGCCTTTTCCGTCCCCATCGTGCAAGACACGCTGTACCACAGCATGGCGTTGCCAGACCGGCACACCGCGCACCTGGGCATCGCGCAGGCCCTCGAAGAGGTCGGCGGTGACAGCCCCGATGAAGCGGCGGTGGCGGCCGTGGCATCGCATTACGCGCGCAGCAGCGAGCCAGCGAAGGCCGTCCCCCATTTGCTGCGGTGCCTCAGGGAGCATCGCCGCAATACCGCCTATCGGGCCGCCTTGGCGTCGGGCTTGCAAGCGCTGGACATCCTCGCTGGTGACGCCCACGCCGATGCCGCGCTGCGCCTCGAACTGTATGTCGCGGTCGGCGGCTTGGTGCAACGCCTCAACGCGGTGTCCCACGCCAACGACATCATGCCGCAAGCCCTGCTGTTGGCCCGGCAAGAAGGCGACCAGCGGGCCATCGTGCAGCTCTGCGAGGTGCTGGGCAGCGCCTTGTTCCGCACCGACCAGGGCGAGGCGGCGGTGCAAACACTGGCCGAGGGAACCAATGTGGCCGATGCGCTGGGCGACGTCTCACTGCGCGTTGGCATCCGCTTGACGACGGCGCAAATGCACCTGGAGCGCGGCGAATTGGCGCAGGCCGCGGCGCTGTGTGAAGCGGCCCTGTCCCTGGCGACCGCCAGCGATGCGCCGGAATGGCTGTTTTCGGCCCGGCTGCACCTGGCCATGGTCCTGGCCGAGAGCGGTGATGTGTCGCGCGCCCAAACCCTGCTCGATGAAAGCGCGGCGCTGCAGCGCGATGCGCAGGCATCTACCGCGTGGCGTCCGTGTCTCCTGCACCGCGTGTGGGCACGGCTGTATTGGGCACAGCAAAAGCGCGACGAGGCCATCGCACAGGGCGAGTTGGCGTTGCAGATCGCGCTGCAAGGGGAGTGGCTCCTCGACGCGATGTTGATCGCAGGGCGCATGGGCGAAATGTGGATTGCCCAAAACGACCACCGGAAGGCCTTCTCGTATTTCCAACGCGCCCGGGAGATGGCGCTGGAGGCCGGAGATGTCGTGCAATTGGCGCGGATCGACGTCTTCCTTCATTACATCGATGCGGTGAACTTTGGCAGCGACGAAGGCGTGGCGCATTTGCAAGAAGCGCTGCAGCGCGCCGAGCAACGAGGCGACGCGCTCGACCTCATTATTTTGCACGGCTTCCTGGGCAATGTCTTGGCCGGTCGGCGCCAAAAACACGCGGCCCGGCGCCATTGGGATGCCGCGCTCTCCTTGGCTGCGGCGACCCAAAACCACATTTGGGCCGAAATGCTGCGCGCTTGGCTGGCTGCGTGGCGCTAAACAACGGCTGCCAACCGCCACCAAATCGCCACCAAACCGCATTTAGCCTACATTAAGACACATCTAGGCACTTTTGTTGACATTCGATTTCCCGCTCCGCTATCCAGGTAGTGAGGAGCGCCAATCATGAACATGATGAACAACCGAAAATACGAACGCATGACCTTGCTGTGCTTGGTCGCAGCCACATTGTGGACGTACAGTTTTGCTGTGCACGCGCGCGAACCACAGGGGGCCGCTCCCGCGTTGTCTGCCCGCAGCCATGCGCCGGTGGGGGACCGCACCCCGGCCCCCAATAAGGTGGGGCAGGGCGCCAAGTCTCGAAAGGCGGCTCCCGCTGTGCCGGAGACACACCTGGTGCAAAACGGCGAGTTCTTGGGGGGCATCGCCCAGCAATACGGTGTCACCACGGCGGACTTGATGCAGGCCAACGACATCGACAACCCCGACCGCATCCAGGCGGGGACGGTCTTGCAAATCCCGGGGCGGGACAGCGGCGAGACACCTGTGCGCGCTCGGGCCAAAAAATCTCCGGGCGTCGTTATCTCCATCCCCGACGGCTTGACCCTGACCCGCATCGCCAAGCTGTACGGCGTGTCGGTGCGCGCCATCGTCAAGGCCAACGCCTCGCTGCAAAACCCCGATCGTATCCGCAGCGGACAACGCATCTTGATCCCCGGCGTTGACAAAGAGATCGAACTGGTGCCCCCGCCGCCCTGCTACAAACCCGCGGTGGAATTTTATCGAGTGCGGACCGATGAGACGCAGAAAATCGCGCTGCAGTTTTGCGATGGGCGCACCAACCCCGATGGCGTGGAAGCCCTGTCGCGCCTCTCCAGTCCCGTGGGCATGGAGATGCCTTTTTTGCTGCACCCCAAATTGATCGACATGATGCAAGAGGTGGCCGACGCGTTTCCCGGCAAGCGCCTCGAGATTATTTCGGGGCAGCGGGTGGCCAAGAGCAAGGGCAACGAGTCCTACCACAACAAGGGGCAGGCCATGGATTTTCGCGTCGCGGGCGTGACGACCAAAAAGTTGGTCAGCGAACTGCGCAAGTTTAAAAACGCCGGGGTGGGCTACTATCCCAACTCGGTGTTTGTCCACTTGGACACCCGTGAGCGCAGCGCTTATTGGATAGATTATTCGGCGCCGGGAGAGAAGGCCATCTACGGCCGCGCGGACATGACCGCCGCCGAGATCGAGGCCATCCGCGCCGAGCGCCGCGCCGAAGCCGCTGCCCGTGAGCGCGAAGACAAGGCGCATTTTTCGCAGCAGCTCAAAGCGGAGATCGAACTGGCCATGCAACCCGAACCGGCGGCCGCACCGACGCGTCGCACGCGCAAAAAAGACAGCGACGAATCCGCAGCGCCCCTCGAGACCTCTTCGGCCGTCCCGGCGCCCGCCGAGCGCACCAGCCACACCCCGGCGCCCGCCGAACGCACCAGCCACACCCCGGAGACCTGAACCGCGATCCGCAGCACCTGCGCCGAAAAGCGCCGCCTTTTGTGCGCGCCACGCGATGCTGGATTGACTTTTTGCCCTTGCGTCGCAGACTGTGCCGGTGACCTCATTCTTTATGCCCAATCCGCTGCACCGCGCCGGTTTTCACAAACCGAACGACATCGTCGCCGACATGCGCCGCTTTTACGACGACGCCAGCGCCCGCATTGAATATGTCTCGTCGGGACTGGCCTCCCAGGGGCCGGATCCCTTTGGCATGAACTTGGAGCAGTTGCGCAAGACCGCCATCACCGCCGCCTTTTTTTACCGCTACTACTTTCGCTGCGAGATCACGGGCACCGAAAATATCCCCGAGGGGCCGGTGCTGCTGGTCGCCAACCACGCGGGGCAAATCCCCGTCGACGCCGTGATGATCACCTTGGCGCTGTTGCTCGAGACAACGCCTCCGCGCTTGTGCCGCAGCCTGGTAGACCGCTGGGTGCACCGGTTGCCCTTTATCTCCAAGTGGTACGCCCGTGTCGGCATCGCCATCGGCACCCCCGAAAACGCCAAGCGGCTGCTCCAGTTGGGGGCGGCCATCCTCACCTTCCCCGAGGGGATGGCGGGCGTGCAAAAAAACATCTTCGAGGCCTATCGCCTCAAGCCTTTTGGCTCGGGCTTTGTGCGCCTGGCCATGTCGCAAAACATCCCCATTGTGCCGGTCTCCGTGGTGGGCTCCGAAGAGCAATACCCCACGTTGGCGCATTGGCGGCACGGCATGCACCTGTGGGAGATGCCCCCCTTTCCCCTGTGGGCGCACATGGGGATCCCGCTGCTGGGCATCTTGCCGCTGCCGGTAAAATACCGCATTCACTTTGCCGAGGCGCGCTGCTTCGCGGGGGACCCCGACGACGACGACGAGGTGATGAACCGGCACGCCGACGACACCAAACGCTGCATTCAGCAGGGCATCGCGTCCCTGCTCCAGCAGAGAAAGAACGCCTTTTTTTGATGTCACCTCGCGCGAAAGACAATGCCGTTGTCGCCATCTGCGGTGCCGCGGGACATTTTGGGCGCTTGCTGGTGCGGCGGCTCCATCGCTCACAGCCCGTGGTGGCCATCGACGATCGCCCCTTCTTGCAGCGCCCCGCCGACGTCGCCCACCGGCAGAGCGAGCTGAAGAGCCGGCACACGCGAAACCTCTTCCGGCGCGGCGGCATCCACACGGTGATCTACATCGGCGGGTGTTCGCAGTTTGTGCTGGGGGACGGCGAACAGTTTTCCTTCGCCATTGAGAACTTTGCGCGCCTGCTCGAGTATTGCGATCGCTACAACGTGTCGCGCTTGCTGGTGTTGTCCGCCGGAGATGTCTACGGCGCTCGTCCGGGGAACAGCCAGTTTTTGAGCGAAAATGCCCCGCTGCTGGCGCCGGAGTTCTCCGCCTTTCGCGACATCGACATCATGGCGCAAACCTTCTTGTGGAAGCGCCCGGACATCCAAACCCTGGTGCTGCGCCCCGCCCACATCGCCGGTGCCATCCGCAGCGCCTTTGTCCGCTACTTGCACCTCTCTCCGGTGCCCATGCTCTTGGGCTACGATCCCATGGTGCAGCTCATCCACGAAGAGGACCTCGTCGACGCCATCTTGCTGGCGTTGCAGAGCGGTCGGCGCGGCGTGTACAACGTCGCGGGGGCGGGGTGTTTGCCCTTGTCGCAACTGGTGCAGATGCTCGGGAAGACCGCCATCCAGGTGCCGCACGTCTTGGCCAAGCCCGCGCTGCGCCACATGAACAAACTGCGCATGTTGGAGTTTCATCCGGCCTATGTCGATTACCTGCGCTACGTCTGCATGGTAGATGACGCGGGCATCCGCGCCGATTTGGGCTACCGGCCCAAGCGCTCCTTAGCCGAGTCTGTGGACGCCATCCAGTTGTGGGGCGCGTCCCACAGCGGGTGGGGCATGCCTTAGCGGCGGCGTTTCTTTTTGCTGGTTTTGCTGGGTTTGGCTTTTGCCGATTTGGGCGGACGCGTTTCGGCACTGGCGTTGCCACCAAAGGGCTTGTTCACCGCTGCGATGCGCTCTTCGGCACCCGCGTTGGTGGGGATGCGGGCTTTTAACACCCAGGCGAGGAGCAGGAGCCCCGCGGCAAAGGGGATGATGGAGAGGTACTGGCCGATGGTCAACCCGCCGGGGTCTTGGTTTTGGTACTCCTTGACGAACTCGACGAGGAAGCGCCCGCAGAAATAGAGCACCAGGAACAGGGCGGCCAAGAGGCCCAGGGGACGCTTTTCGCGGCCGGTCTTGCGATCGACCAGGTACAGGATGCCGAGGATGGCGAGGCCCATGGAGAACTCGTAGAGTTGGGACGGGTGGCGCCACACCGGAGCGAGACCTTCCATGCGGTCGTAGCGGGGAAACTGCACCGCCCAGGGCACATCGGTTTCGCGGCCGACGATCTCGGAGTTGAAGAAGTTGCCGAGGCGCACCGCCGCCGCTCCCACCGCCGAGGGCATCGACATGCGGTCCAGCACCTCTAAGTAGCGGAGTTTGTACTTGATGCTGAACAGCAGCATGGCCAGCACCAGCCCGATGGTGGCGCCGTGGCTGGAGAGGCCGCCGTGCCAAAAGTACAACATGCTGATGGGGTCTTGGGAGTAACGGTCCCACTCGTAGAACAGGCAATGCCCGAGCCGGGAGCCCACGAGGACGGCGATGACGCCCCAGATCAAAAACTTCTCGGCGAGCTCGAGGCGGTAGCCCGCCCGCAGCATCTGGTGGCGCCAGATGAGGAAGCCGATGTACAGCATCGAGGCGAAGATGATGCCGTAATACCGCAGTTGCAGGGATCCCAGGTGCAACAGCACTGGGTCGAGATCGAAGATAAAGCCTTGTTCCACGGGGGAGCCTCCTTACAGAGAGTGGCGGATTCGGGTGTCAACCAGGGGCCTAGAGCATGCGGGATTCAAACCACCTTAGGGGGCAAGGGGCAAGAAGAAAATGGCGCGCGCCGCGGCGTTAGCGCTCCCCTGAGAGAATGATCGCCAAGTTGAATGTGTGGTCGCCCATCTTCTCGAAGGAGGTGAGCATGTCGATGAAAATGAGGCCGCCGATGACCGTGGTGCGCTGGTCGTTTAGCCGCTGGATGTGCGCGTTTCGCATCTGCTTGCGCTTCTTGTTGATGGTCTCTTCCAGGGCCCGCGCGCGGACGATCATCTCCATTTGCGGGTGTTCGATGTTCCCAATGATGTGGTGCAAGAACTTGCGGACGATGCCGCCCAGCTCGAGCAATTGTTGGCGCTCTTCTTCGTCGTATTGCAGCTTTTGATCGCTGAGCTTGGTCAAGAGCCGAAACATCATCTCGCAGTGGTCGCCCATGCGCTCGATGTCGTTGACGGCGGCGATGAGCCCGGCGATTTCGCGCGCCTCGTGAAAGGAACGCTCCGCCTGGGTGACCTGGACCAGGTATTCGGTGATCTCTTTTTCGAGGTAGTCGACGCGGTGTTCGATATTGGCGATGGTCGAGGCCAGCTTCGCGTTGTTGCTCTCTGGGGATTCCACGACCTGCAACACGATGTCGAGCATGTCGCTGACATCCTCGGTCATCGATTTGATCTCCTGGCGGACGGCGTGCAGGGCCAAGGGGATGGAGGCGCTCAAGTGCGCGTCGATGTATTGCAATACGGGGCGCTTTTGGTCTTTTTGGTCCGGTACAATTTTTCGCGCCAACCAGGCCAGCGGGGTCACGAAGGGCAAAAAGATCGATGTGTTGATGATGTTGAACATCGTGTGAAACATGGCCAGGTGGTAGGCGAGCGAGGCCGCAGAGAGGGGGCCGTTGCCAATGGCGGCGATGTTGGCGACGATGGTCGTGCCGATGTTTTCGCCCAAAATCAGCGCACAGGCGGCGGGTAGGTCGATGATGCCCTGCACCGCCAGGGTCATCGTGATGGTCATGGTGGCCGCCGAAGACTGGATGAGCATGGTGACCAACGCCCCACGCCCACGGTGGCCATGCGGAGCAAGAGCGTGTCGGCGCTCACCCGGCGCACAAACTCGAGCAGGGCCGGGGCGTTTTCCATGGAGCCCATGGACTGCTTCATGAAGTTGAGCCCGAGGAACAACAGGCCGAAGCCCAAGAGCACTTCGCCGGCATCGTAGAGGCGCTTGAAGCCCACCATGCGCGGCAAAATGCCGATGAAGAGCGCGGGGAACGCCAGGCGCATCATGTCCATCTTGAAGCCGAAAAAAGCGACGAGCCAACCCGTGACCGTGGTGCCGATGTTGGCGCCCATCACGACGCCGATGCTCTGGGTGAGGGAGATGAGGCCCGCGCTGACGAAGCTGACCAACATGATGGTGGTGGCGCCCGAAGACTGCACGACCGACGTGACCAGCATGCCCGTGAAGACTCCGGCAAAGCGGTTCTTGGTCATCCGCGACAAAATGGCGCGCATGGTGGGACCGGCGACCTTTTGGAGGCCTTCGCTCATGGTCTTCATGCCAAAGAGAAAGACAGCTAGGCCGCCAAACAGGGTGATGAACATTTCAACGACAGACATCGGGGGATGTGCAGACATGGATCAGACTCTGTCAGCTTTGGGTTTGCCCACGCGGGCGAGGGGGCGGTTAGGGAGCGGGGGGCGGGGGATTGCTCCAGCCGCCTCCACCAGTGGCGCGCGGCGCGGGCTTGGGCGCGGGTTGCGGTTGGGGCGCGGGCTGCGGTTGGGGCGCGGGTTGCGGTTGGACTTGCGGTTGCGGTTGGGGTTGCGGTTGGGCGGCGCCGCCCCATTGGGCATTGCCCCCCATGCCGGCGTCCGGTTGCGGTTGTGCACCCCATTGGGCGCCAGCATCTGCTTGTGGCGCTGCGGGTTGCGGTGCTACGGGGTTGCCCCATTCGTCGACCTGCGGTTGGGCCGCGGGGGCACCCCATGGGTTTTGGGGTTCTTCGGCAGCGGCGCCCTTGGGCTGCTTTTTGCCCTGGAAGGAGCCGATGGTGAAGTTGAAGTTGAGGGCCGAGTAAAAGTAGAGGTTGAGGTACTTTTGCGTACCGCTGTAGGCCTTGCCAGCGTCGCCCGTAGCGCTGTCCACGCCGCCCGCATTGGCTTTGGCGAATTCAAAGCGCAGGGCGAACACATCGGCACCCAGCGAGAAGGATTCGGCGGCAAAAAACTCAGCGCCCACGCCCAGGTCGAAATAGAAGGGGGCGGAGAGCTTGCCCAGCATGGTGAGTTGGGCGTTGAGCAGCTCTTGTCTCATCATGTCGGTTTGATCGCTGCCGCTGGGGTAGACGCCATCGGAGTTGCTCTTGGCGAAGACCTTGCCGATGTCGACAAAGACGTAGGCCCCGGCCTTGCCGACTTCGGGGGTTTTGAAGTGAAATTTGGCCCCCAAGGCAACGCCGAGTTTGAAGAAGTTGACCTTGGTGGAGTAGTTGTTGGCGTTGGGGGCGCCGTTGCTATCGAAGTCGAGGGGGAAGATGGTGTGGGAGAAGAAGCCGAAATCCAGATCGAGGTTGAGGACCAGGCGCTGCTCCAGGAGCCCCAGCAGGAGGCTCCCGCCAAAACGCGGGCTGGCATAGTCGACCGAAGTCATGTCCGGAACCACTTCGGATGCCGAATAGGAGTACAGGGCGGTTTTGTAGTTGTCCCAGGCGAAGTGGGTCCCGAGCCCGATGGTGGTTTGGGCGGTGGCCGTAAAAGAAGGAAGTATGAGAGCGGCAGCGGTTAAAAATGCGAGCAGGTGTTTTTTAAGCATTTGAAACAAACTCCTTTCTGCCGGGGCAGATGTCGGCAGTCAAAGCGAAAACCCGTGCATTGTTAGCGCGAATTCCGGCTTTGGGGAAAGGATAATTTGGACCGCAGTGGTAATTTTTCGCTTTACTGTTTGCATTGTGGCAAAAAAAGGCGCGCGCTGGCGCGTCGCGGGCGCGTGCGGGTCGCGATGCGGAAATGACGCATGGACAGGGATTGAAGGTGAAGATGTTACGCGTTTCTCATTTGGGTTTTGCACTCTCTCTCGTTTGGCTTTTTGGGGGATGCGCGCCGCACCATCGACCGACGGCGAGTGCGACCACGACGGCGTCCTCTGCCGGGGTGTTCGCGCCCACCGTGGAGATGTCGCAAGCCCAGACGCCGGCACCGGGAACGGCGCCGTTGAACTTTCGCCCTTGGTTTTGCGATGTGGACGGTGGGGAAGCCGCCAAGGCCTTGGCCGAGGATCGACTGGCAGATGCCCTGGCGGGTTTTGACGCGATCGCACAGCAAGACGTGGCCCCAGAGCTGGTGTTGCGCGCGCGCTTTCTCGCGGCCTTCTTGGCACAGCGCACCGGTGATTACGGGCGGGCGTTGCGCGAGCTGCCTGCCCTGGGCGAGTCGCTGCCCCTGTTGCGCGATTTGGCCCTTGAGACGGCGGCCAGCGCGGCCATTCGCCTCAAAGACACCCAGGCGGCCCGCGGTTTGGCGGTGCAGCTCCCCGAGGCGTCCGAGGCGCGCTTGTTTTTGCTGGCCGATGCGGCGCGCGTCGATGGGGAGAACGCCGACGCCTTGTCGATGTACCGGGAGGCGCTGTCTCTGTTTGCTCCGGGGGAGCGCCGGGACGAGGCCCGCGCCCGCGTGGTGGAGTGTCTGGCCGCCTGTGCGCCCGAAGCCGAAGAGGCGTCTTGTGCGCCTGAAGAGGGGCTCGCGTTGATCCGCGTCTTGCACGAGCAGTCGCCGGAGATGCCCTGGACGCGCCACGCCGCCAGCTTTGAGCCCGCCTTGGCCGCGCTCTGTGAGTCCGATGCGCAGCAGCGCACCCCGCCCGAGACGACCCAGGCGCAACAGGCCTTTCAAAGCGCCGAGCAGATGCGCCGCAAAATGCGACACCGCGCCGCCGAAAAGGAGTACGTGCGCACAGTGAAGCTGGCGCGAAAAAAAGGTCTGTTGGGTTGCCGGGCACGATATGGCCGGGCCCGGAGCGTGGAGAGCTTGCGCGAACACCGCCGGGCCGCGGGGCTGTATCAGGAGGCCGCCGAGGCTTGCCAAACCCTCAGCCGTCATTGGCATGTCCGCGCCCTGTACCGCGGTGGGCAGTCCTTTATGGCTGCGTCGGAGCACGCTGAGGCCGCCGCCATGTTTGAGGCCATTGAGGTCCAGCACGGCGACCACTCTTACGCCGATGACGCGCGCCTGCACCGAGCGCGGGCCTACTTGGCCATGGGCGACTCGCGCACCTTCCTCGAGCTCATCGCCACCTTGCCCGAGCTGTATCCCGAGGGCGATATGCGCGCTGAGGCCCTGTGGATTGCGGCGCGGCACTTTTTGAAGTCCGGCGAACTGCCCCAGGCGCACCGCCTGTTCAACGCGTACCACGAGACCTTTCCCATCGAAGCCGGGAAGACGCTTGCCGGTCGATCGGCCTATTGGCTCGGTCGCGTCGAGGAGCAGCAGGAGCATCCCCAGGCAGCGATGGCCCGCTATGCCCACGCCATCACCACGGCGCCTTTTTCGTACTACATGCTGCTGTCCTATGCGCGCATGCAGATTATCGATCCCGGCGCGGCGGAGAAAATGAAGCGCACCTTGCTGCCCTCCGATGCGCAGGAGATACCGGCGTTTACCGAGGCCTTGCTCGACAGCTCTGCGCCCTTTGCCCAGGGCGTCGAGTTGATGCGCCTGGGGCTGACCACCCGGGGACGCCGCGTCTTGCTCTCGCTGTTGCAGCAGCCTGCGAGCGCGCCCATCCTGCACTGGGCCACGGCGGCGCTCTTTCGCGAAGCGCAGCAATACGTGTCTTCGGGGGACATCAAGGAGATGGCGGGCCTGCAGTGGAGCGACCGCTATCCCACCGGCGACGATTACGCGACCTGGAGCCTGGCCTATCCCACGGCCTATGCACCGGAGGTGGCGGCGGCGGCGCAAGAGAGCGGCGTGTCGCCAGCGTTGATTTGGGCGGTGATGCGGGAGGAGAGCGCGTTCAACGCCCAGGTGGAGTCCTGGGCCAACGCCATCGGATTGATGCAGCTCATATTGCCCACGGCGCGGGCCATGGGAAAGCGCCTCGGGCTGGTGGCCAATGCGCGCACGCTGCGAAACCCCGCCGTCAATACGCGTCTCGGCGCGGCGTATCTCGCCTACTTGTCCGATTTGTTCGACGGGCACCCCGCATTAATGATCGCGGCTTACAACGCGGGCGAGGGCGCGGTGCGGCGCTGGCGCAACAACCAGCCCAATGTGCCCCTAGACGACTTTGTCGAAAACATTCCCTATGCCCAAACGCGCGGCTACACCAAACGGGTCTTGTCGAGCTATGCGGTGTACCATTATTTATACGGTGAGAAACGCGACTTGCCCGACGTGCCGTTCCGCTTAGCACCCGATCGCGGCAAGCCCCCAACGCGCTGACGCCGCCGCAGCGAAACCCATCGCGCATCTTTTATGAAAGGCGCTTTTTAAGGAGATAACGAAATGAGCAAATGGCTGGTAACCGGGGGGTCGGGGTTTTTGGGCATCAACCTGATCCGCATGTTGGTCGAACAAGGGCACGAGGTGATCTCGCTGGACATCGAGCCCTTCACCTACGAGGACATGCGCGATCGCATTGCGCACCACGTGGTGGACATCCGCGACCGCGAAGCCGTCGATCGGCACATGGCGCAAGGGGTTGATGTGGTGATGCACGGCGCGGCGGCGCTGCCCCTGTACAAAAAGAAAGACATCCTGTCGACCAATGTGCTCGGCACGCGCCACGTGCTGGACTCCGCCCTGGCGCACGGGGTCATGCGCGGCATTTATATTTCGTCGACGGCGGTGTACGGCCTGCCCGAGAAGCATCCCCTCTACGAGGACGACCCCATGGTGGGCGTGGGCCCGTATGGCACCACCAAAATCGAGGCCGAGCAGATCGTCAGAGACTACCGCGACAAAGGCATGTGCCTCACGACCATTCGCCCCAAATCCTTCGTCGGCCCCGAGCGCCTCGGCGTCTTTGCCATTTTTTACCAGTGGGCTTCCGAGGGACGCAGCTTCCCCATGATCGGGCGCGGCCGAAATCTCTACCAATTGCTGCACGTGGAAGACCTCTGCCGGGCCATCATCGACGCCGCCGAACACCCCGATACAGACAGCGTCAACACCGAGTTCAACATCGGCGCCAAGGTGTTCTCCACCATGCGCGAGGATTACCAATCCGTGCTCGACCAGGCGGGGTACGGCAAGCAAATCAAGGAGTCGCCGGCGCACCTGGTGATCGCGGCACTAGAGATCCTCGAGTTTTTTAAGCTGTCTCCGCTCTATCCCTGGGTGTACAAAACCGCGACGAAAGATTCATTCGTCAGCATTGAAAAGGCAGAGAAACACCTGGGCTTTGCCCCCAAGTACTCCAACAAGGATGCGCTGCTCGCCAACTACCAGTGGTACTTAGACAACCGGCACAAGTTCGAAGAGAACAGCGGCAGCGTCTCGCACCGCGTCCCGTGGCGCCAGGGAATCCTGGGCCTCGCGCGCTATTTCTTTTGATCTGCGCGCCCCGCATTGGAAGCCACGCGCGAATCGGCTATACAGAGAGGAAACGATTGCTTTAGTGGATGTGCCCCGATGACGCTCGACAAACGCCCCACCGAATTGCTGGAAATCTCCCCTGAGGACGACACGCATTACGCGGATATTTCCACCACCAATACCATCCCCGCCCCGGCCCTCGATCCGTTCTTGGGCATACTCATCGACGGCCGCTACTTGCTGCTGGAGCGGCTCGGCGAAGGCGGCATGGGGTGCGTGTACCGCGCCAATCACGTACTGATGGACAAACACGTGGCGATCAAGCTCATCCACAGCGAGCTCGCGCACATGGAGGAGGTGGCCAAGCGCTTTGAGCGAGAGGCGCGCTCCTCCAGTCGCCTGACCAGCCCCCACTGCATCTCTGTGACGGATTTCGGCCGGATGCCGCGCGGCGAACTCTACTTGGTGATGGAGCTGCTCGAAGGCGAGGAGCTGAGCAAGCGCCTGCAGCGATTGGGACGCCTGCCAGTGGCCGAGGCCCTGCGCCTGACCGCACAAATCCTCAAAGGCTTGGCCCACGCCCACCAACAAGGGGTCATCCACCGCGACCTAAAGCCCGAAAACATCTTCCTCATCACCCACGGCGACGAGAAAGATTTCGTGAAAATTTTGGATTTCGGCATCGCCAAGCTGGCCTCGGAGTCCGGCGGCGACAACCTGACCCGCAGCGGCATGGTGTTTGGCACGCCGCGCTATTTGTCTCCGGAGCAAGCCCTAGGCGACACCGTCGATCACCGCGCCGACTTGTATGCGGTGGGGGTGATTTTGTACGAGATGCTCACGGGTACGGCCCCCTACGAAGCCGACACCGCCATGGAAATTATGTCGATGCACCTGAGCGCACCGCTGCCGTCCTTGTCGCGCCACGGCAAGTTCCCGGTGGGATTGCAGCAAGTCGTGCACCGCGCCATGCGCAAGCAAGTTGACGAGCGCTACGTCGACGCCGCGGCTTTCCTGCACGACATTGAACACATCGACTTGGCGGCGATGCCCGAGTCGTCACACCTCCTGAAGCGCGTGCGCACCGCGGTGGTCGCCGTGCACCACAATGTGCGGCATCACCCCAAAACCCGTCGGTTGCAAACGCGTCTACACCGCCTAACCAACACCGCGCGCCACGCAGGACAGCGACACGGCCGACGCCTGTGGCAGTGGATCATGTCGACCCGGCGCAACCAAATCATAACGGGCAGCGCGTTGCTGTTGTCCCTCTTGCTCTGTGTGATGGTCGGGCGATGTGCGGCGACCGACGACGCAACCAACGGCGATGTGCCCGAGGTCTTTTCGGCGACAGCGCCACTCCCCGTGACCCCCGCCCCCACGGCGAGCAGCAAAGTGGATGACGCCAACGAGAAGGCGAAGGAGATCCGCGCGATCCTGTCCAAGGCCGAGGGCGAGTTGAATGCCGGTCAAATCGATGAGGCGATTGCGACGATCAAGCAGGTCCAACCGATCGATCCCAAGTCGGCGCCCGCGAAATTCTTGCTGGGCCACGCCCACTTTGCGAACGCCGATCACTCCGTGGCCATGTTCAATTACGAAGAAGCCCTGAAAATCGACCCCTCGCTGGCGGAGGACGCGACATTGCGGGCCAATCTGCAGGCCGCTCTTGAGCGCTCCGAGGGCCGCGACAAAGCGGCGCTGCTCTACGCCAAGTACGGCGGCGCGAAGGCCTTGGAGAGCCTCGCGACACTGTGCAATTCGGCGCTCACCCACGGCGGCATTCGCCGCGCAGCCCGCCAGGCGTTGATCGCCACTGAGCAGCAGGCGCGCATCGACTGGATCGCCACCCTCACCGCAGATTTTCATGAAAACAAGGAGTGCAAGCACCGCAAGCAGGTGATCGCCGAGATGCGCAAAACGGGGCTGGAGGGTTTCATCCCGCTGTTGCAGGAGTACGCCCCCAAGGCCTTGGGCGGTAAACGCACTGCGCGCCGCAATCCCCACGCCTGCATTGGCAAAGACGTCAAAGAGGCCCTGGAAGCCCTCCGCAGCGGAGCGCCAGACAGCGAAGGGGCACCGGAATAACGCCGCGATGTTTGTGCAAGGATTCAAACTGCTCATGAGCCCCGGAAAACATTGGAGAGCGGGGCGCGCGTTACCCGGACGCCTCTCCTGGATCGGGGCCTTTGGCGCATCTTCGGAGGCGGCGATGCTGCCGGCGATGGCCGTGGTGGCCGGTCACATCGGCGCTGCGCTATTGCAGGTAGAGACCACGGAAGTGGCGCTGCAACGCGCTGCCGTGGGCCTGCTCACCACCTTCTTGGGCGCCTGGGTGATGAGCAGCGCATTTGCGTTTTTGCTGCTTTGGATTTCAGGACAGACCGCGGTGCCCACTACGGCGTCTCAGGCCTTTGCCAACAGCATGGGCTTCGTATTCCCGGCCTGGACGGCGGGCATCGTGCTGGTGGTGCCGCCGCTGCTGGGGGCCGGCCCCGAGCTGGGCGAGATCCTCTGGTTTCTTCTGGCGCTGATCAGCACACTGCGCATTTTGCATTCCGACGCGCTGCGCGTCATCGGGGTGCGGCGCCGTTGGTTGCGCCCCTTTCGCTGGCGCTCGGCCCTGTCCTTTGCCTTGCTCTTTGTCGCCATTCTCATCGTCCCCGCATTTGTGGCGCGTCACTTTTTGCAGGTGGACGCCATCGTGGGCTTTATCGCCCCCGCTGTTGAATTGACGTGGCCCTTGCCGCCGCCGCCCAACTGGTAGCCCATCGTGATCGACTTGCACACACACACAACCGCCTCTGATGGGGTGTTGCGCCCGGCTGAATTGGTGCGTCTGGCGTGCCAAAAAGGCTTGCACGCCCTGGCCATCACCGACCACGACACGGTGGGTGGCGTCGACGAAGCGCTGTCGGCTGCGGCGGCGACATCGCTAACTGTGTTGCCCGGCGTGGAGCTCTCTGCGGCGCTCGAGCGGGGCACGCTGCACCTCGTGGGCTTGTACGTCGATCACCGGGATGCCGCGTTTTTGGCGGGTCTGGGGCGTGTGATGACCATGCGCGACCAGAGAAATCCGCGCATTGTCGCGCGGTTGCGCGCGCTGGGGATCGACATCGAGATGTCCGAGGTCGCGGCGGAAGCCCAGGGGGCCCAGTCTGTGGGGCGTCCGCATTTTGCCCGTCTCTTGGTCAAAAAACGCATTGTGCCAGATGTGCACACCGCATTTTCAAAATACCTGGGGGTCGGCGGGCTGGCCGAGATCCCCAAGGAGCGCCTGGCGCCTGCTGCGGCCATCGCGTTGATTGTAGCGGCGGGGGGCATTCCCATCTTGGCCCACCCGGCCCAAACCCGGCGTTCGGGCCGCGAGCTGGAGCGGCTCGTCAAGGATTTGGTGGATGTGGGGCTTGCGGGCATTGAGGTGTCGTGTCCCGGACACGATTCGGGCACCCGCGGCGCGTACGAAAAACTCGCGCGTCAGTTTGGCTTGCTGCGCAGCGGTGGCAGCGATTTTCACGATTTTTCACGCAACGGGAATCGCTTGGGATACGGGAGCGCTGGGGCCAAAATTCCAGATGTGTTTTTTCAGGAGATCTCCGAATATCGGGCGCGCATTGTCGGGCAGGGGCGGTGAGGGCAAGGCATTGACGGGTGCGTCGTTGTTTACGCCTTGAAATAGCGGCGCAGCGCCCGGTCGCCTTCGTAGCGGACTTCGCCGTTGGCCAGGGAAATTCTTACCGCTCTGAGCAACGCATTTTTCTTGTCGACCCAGTTGAGTTGTTGGGCGAGCTCGCCAATGGACATGCCATTTGGGGCATTTTGCAGCGCTTGTTTCACCTCTTTGGCACAAGCCTGGAGTTCTTCCTTGGTGACGCGCGTGCGCCGCTTGGGGGATGCGACGGCTGCTTCGGCGGTTTCGCCCATTACCAAGGCGGCAAAGCTGCGTACGCTCATCTTTAATACCGAAGCCTTCCAACCTTCGGCTTCAGCGGTATCGATTAGGCTTTGCAGCGTTACGCTTTTGGGCACATTTTTGAGTTTTGTTTCAACAATTCGCTCGGCAACAGCGGCTTCACTTCCCAAAAGGTCAATAAGAACATTTTTGTAAACGCTATCGGAAAAACTCATCATATCCTCCATTGTATTGCATGGTTTATGGCCGTTCTTTGTTAAACGGCATTTTATGCATCGGAGAATATAGGGTTATAGAAAGAAAGATTCAAGTCTTCGATGAAAGAATCGTTAACGATTCGGTGTGATGTACAAAATGTAACCGTACAATGCGTTGAAATGAACCAGGAATTCTTTTGGCGTTTGTCATGCCGTTCTTTGGCTTATCGGGAACGATGATTATTGCGTTGTTTCGTCGGAGTTGTCGTTTCTGGCTTGGCGTTGTTTGGTTGTCTTATATTGCGCGGTTGTTCTTTTTGCGCGTGGTTTTTGCGTTCTTTGTTGGCTCTTGGCGTGTTTGTATCGCCCTTTTTGTTATTGGGCGTTGGCCTGGGTGTGGCTTTGTCCTGTTCGGGGCGATTGGGCGTTGGCCTGGGCGTGGCTTTGTTCTGTTCGGGGCGATTGGGCGTTTTATCGACGCTTTTTCCGTCTTCAATGGGGCGTCTCGGGGGGCGATTCAATTTTCCCTGTGGCTGGTTTTCGGCATCGGGGCGCCCCGGACGCTTGAGGACACCCTTGGGGGCAGATTGCGGCGCGGGAGCGGGGGTGTCGACGCTTGCGGTGGGGCGGCGCGGCGTCGCCATCTTTTGGGTGTTTTGCGGCGCCTTGCGGGGATTTGGGGTGGCCTGGGGCGGTTTGGGTTTGCGTTGGGGCGGCTCGCTCTCCCATTTTCCGGGGCGATAGGTGGTGTCTCCATGCGAGGACGCGTAGCTGGGGTTGCGCCACTTGGTTTGGTTTTTGGGGGGGACGTGCCACTCGCCGGGGATCCAGTGCCAGCGGCTGGCGGCCGTGTTCCAGTGCCAGTAACCGTCAACCCAAGTGTGGTAGGCGGAGGGCGGTGGCGGTGGAATCTCTGCGCGGGGTTGCGGGGGCTGCTCGGGCACCAGGCGCGCTTGGCCATCTTGGTAGTGATGGTGGTGCACGGTGCATGCGGCGGCAGACAAGGCCACGGTGCCGGCGATGAAAAAAATGGCGTATTTCATGGGAACCTCCCGGGCGCGCAAGGTGTTGGCCTGCCTCGGCCGCTGTTTGCAACCCTGTCATAAAAGACCATGGCAGATGTTAAAAATTCACCGCGGATGGAAGCGCCCAAGGGGTGTGCGCAGGGCGCGATAACGCAGCGACACCGCGTGGATTGTTTGGGCGCGTGGCCGGGGGTGCATGGCGCGGTCAGCGATGTCATTGAAAGGAGATGTCGATGACGGCAGGCAGGCTTTTGAGTTCGCCTATCAACGCATCGCTGGGAGAGAGGCGGTATTTCGCGGGGAGGGCGAGGACTGTTTTGGCGCCGCGCAAGTGCACCACGAGAAACGCGTCGCAGCGCCCCGTATTGCGCGCGAATATGTCGGAGAGGGCTTGGGTGAATTCGGGGGGGTATCCCTGCGCGGCCAACTCATCGCCGTTTAGCGAGATGGCGACGGACTGCGTGCGTTGTTGGCGTACCTCGGACAGGGGCGTGGATTCGATGATGGCGAGTTTGACCGTGGTGTTGTCCTCGCCATTGCTGTCGTGCATGAGGTGCGCTTTTAAGAGCAGGGGCACGTTGCTTTGTAGGGCGTCTCTGTTTTGTTCGAGGTTGCGGTGAAACACCAAGAAGGGGATGCGCCCTTCGAGATCCTCGACAGCGCCCATGGCCATGTTGTTGCCGTTGCGCGTCTTGCGTTCGGCGTACTCCATGACGATGCCCACCAGGGAGACCTCTTCGCGGTCGCGGCGGTTTCCGGAGCTGGGCGGGCGGTTCGCGAGGGACATCGTGGTGTTGGAGGTGAGCCGCTTGGCCTCTTCGGCGTAGGGCTCCATGGGGTGTCCCGACATAAAAAAACCGCAGGAGGCGCGCTCTCCGCTTAATATCTCGGACTTGCTCCAGGGCTGGGTGTTGGCGTAGTCGGCGGCGGCAGCAGAGGTGGCATCGGGCGTGGGTGCCGCTTGGGCCAGGGCGTCGAAGAGGCTGGTTTGTCCGCTGAGGCGATCGCGCTGGGCTGTCTTGCCGCGCTCTAAGGCGAGTTCGAGGGCCCCAAAGATATTGCCGCGGTTGTGCGGGGTGTCCGCAATGGAAAAATCGAAGGCGCCAGCCCGGATGAGGGATTCGATGGTGGCGCGGTTGACGCGGCTCAAGTCGACCCGCATGGCAAAGTCAAAGATATCGGTGAAGTCGCCATCTGCCCGGCTCTCCAGGATGGATTCCAACGCGGCGTCGCCCACCCCTTTGATGGCGCCCAGTCCGAAGACCACGGTGCCCCTGTTGGGGTCTTGGGAGTAGTCGATGCTGAAGTTCTTTTGCGAGCGGTTAATGTGGGGCGGGGCGATATCGATGCCGATGAGTTTCCCTAAGCGGATGTATTCGGCGACCTTGCTGATGTCTTCGCAATCGCAGGAGAGCAGCGCCGTCTCGAATTCGACTGGGTAATAGGTTTTCAGCCAGGCCGTTTGAAAGGTGAGCAGGGCATAGGCAGCGGAGTGGCTCTTGTTGAAGCCATACCCGGCGAATTTTTCCATGAGGTCGTAGATCTTGTTGGCCTGTTCGCTGTGGATGCCTTTGTTGAGCGCGCCCTCGACGAATTGCAGGCGCTCCCTGGCCATCTCGTCGGCGACTTTGTTGCCCATGGCCCGGCGCAGGGAGTCGGCGCTGCCCAGGCTGAAGCCCGCCAAAATTTGCACCGCCTGCATGACCTGTTCTTGGTAGACGAACACCCCGTAGGTTTCGCGCAAAACGGGTTCGAGCCAGGGGTGGGGATAGGCGATCTCGGTGCGTCCGTGCTTGCAGTCGATGAAGTTTTTGACCATCCCGCCCTGGATGGGACCGGGGCGATAGAGGGCCACCGCGGCGATGATGTCCTCGAAGCAGTCGGGTTTTAGGTCTTGCAGGAGGCTTTGAAAGCCGGAGGACTCGAGTTGGAACACGCCCCAGGTGTTGCCCGAAGAGATGAGGCGGTACACCTTGGGGTCGTCGAGGGGCAGGGTGTCGGGGTCGATGGGTTTGGCGATGTCGGGGCGCCGGTTGACGAGCTGGAAGGCCAGGTCGATGAAGGTGAGGGTTTTGAGGCCCAAAAAGTCGAATTTGATGAGCCCGCAGTTTTCGACAAAATCTTTGCTGTACTGGCTGATGAGGTGCGCGGGGCCGGCGTTTTTGTCGGTGCTCGTGAAGATGGGGACGTATTCCCAGAGGGGCTTGTTGCCGATGAGGACGCCCGCCGCGTGCATGCCAGCGTGGCGGTTGAGGTTTTCGAGGCGCTCGGCGTAGTTGAGCAGTTGGTTGATGCGCCCATCGCTGGCGCGCATATCGACCAGGCGGGGTTCGATGCTGAGCACCTGGGCCAGGGTGGTCTTGCCGCTTGGGTCTTCGGGGACAAGGCGCACGACGGGTTCGACCTCGCCGTAGCTCATGCCCATTACGCGCCCGACGTCGCGGATGGCAGAGCGGGGCTTTAACAGCGAAAAGGTGGCGATTTGCCCCACGTTGTTTTCGCCGTATTTGTTGACGACATAGGAGATGACTTCGCTGCGGCGATCCCGGCAGAAGTCGACGTCGAAGTCGGGCATGGATTTGCGCTCGGGGTTGAGAAAACGCTCGAACAGGAGGTTGTAGGGGATGGGGTCGATGTTGGTGATGTGCAGGGCCCACGCCACCAGAGAGCCGGCGCCAGAGCCGCGTCCGGGGCCCACGGGGATGCCCTGTTTTTTGGCGTAGAGGATGAAGTCTTGGACGATGAGGAAGTAGCCGGGAAACTGCATGGCGCAGATGATGTCGAGCTCGGTGTCGAGGCGCTTGCGGTACAGCGCGGTGTCGACGGTTTTCTTTTGCGCTTCGTACTCGGCGAAGCGTTCGTTGAGCATGCGGTGTGCGGTTTTGCGCAGGTAACTGTCGAGGGTTTCGCCTTCGGGAATTTGATAATCGGGCCAATCCACCGGGTTTTTGGGCGACACGTCTTCGCACATCTGCGCGATCTTGAGCGTGTTGTCGTAGGCCTCGGGAAAGGCGTGCAGGGCCTGGCGCATCTCGTCGTTGTTTTTGAGGTACAGTTGATCGGAGTAGTGGCGGTCGGGGGAGAGGGAGTCGAGGGTGCTGTTGCTGTTGATGCAGGTGAGGACCTCGTGGGCCTTGGCGTCGGTGGATTTTAGGTAGTGGCAGTCGTTGGTGCCCACCAGGGGGATGTCGAGCTCTTCGCCGATGCGCTTGAGCGCTGCATTGTAGGCCGCTTGGGGGGCGTAGCCGTTGTTTTGGACCTCCAAAAAGAACATGCCGGGTTCGAAGATGTCTTTGAGGCTTTGCGCCGCGGCCTTGGCCTTGTCGTAGCCATGTTCGGCAAAGGAGCGGGCCACTTCACCGCCGAGACAGGCGCTGCAGCCGATGAGCCCTTCGGTGTGTTGGGCGAGGAGCTCTTTGTCGATGCGCGCCGTGTAGTAAAAGCCTTCGCTATATCCCATGGAGACCAGGTACTTCAGGTTTTGATAGCCCTGTTGCGTGCGCGCCAAGAGCACCAGGTGGAAGCTGCCGCGCTGGGTCTTGTCGTGGCGACTTTGGGGCGCCACATAGACCTCGCAGCCCAAGATGGGCTTGATGCCGGCTTTTTTGGCTTGTTCGTAGAAATCGTAGGCCCCGAACATGTTGCCGTGATCGGTGACCGCCACCGCGGGCATGCCGAATTCTTTGGCGGTTTGTACGAGCTCTTTGATGTGAATGGCGCCGTCGAGCAGCGAGTATTGGCTGTGCAAATGGAGGTGTACAAATGGTGATGTCATGCTCATTTGTTCACTATAGATAGCTCCATTTTGGTTTGCAAAGCGAAAATGGGCGGGGGATTTGTTTGCCGCCGCCAGCCGCGTTTTCAGGGGCGCGCTGTCGCCAAGGGACGGCGAATTTTCGCGTGCGGTGGGGTCAGTGGAGGGTGTCTTTTTTGTGCAAGATGTATTCGCGCCCACAGCGGGGGCATTCGATTTCCAGTTGGCCGTCGTCGCCCCACAGCTCTTTGCGCCGGTTTTTGGGCAGGGAGGTGATTAGGTCGAGGACCATGTTTTCGTCGCAGCGGCACTCGTAAAACACGAGGAATTCGGCCATGGGCTTGAGGCTCCCGGCGTCGCGAAGCGCTCGCGCTTGGGCGATAAAGTCTTCGGGGGAGGCTTGAAAGAACGCCTCGGGATCGCCGTTGGGCAGCGCCTGGATGAGCACGCCATTGAGGGCGTCGTCGAGCTCGATGCGCGTGGGGATTTGCAAGGAGGCTTCGAAATAACCCTGGATGGCCTTAACGGGATCGTCGCTGGAGGGGGTGTAATGGCTCTCGGTGATGGGGCCCTGCGCTTGCTTGCGGTTCACGTATACCGCTGCGCGTTCCGGCGGGGCTGGCCTGGCGCGTCCGCAAATCATGCCCTCGGGCTCCACGGCGCAAAAAAAGCCCATGGGGCTGCCGGGGAGGGTCAGGGTCCAGCCAAAGGATTCGCGCTCGGCCAAACTGTGGGCCACCAGGGCACACGCGCTGAGCACTCTACGCATGGGGGGCTCGGCTTCGTCGTGCAAGGGCGCGATGTTGTGGCGCTCGTTGTAGCGTTCGCGGCTGACTTGCACCGTCTCAAAATCGCCAAAGATGATGATGAGGTCTTTCGCTTCGTACAGGTACTTGCGGTATTTTCCCAGGTATAGCTTTATCGATGGATCCACGGAGTTCTCCTTGCGATGGACGCGGCACGGGCAGCGTGGTCTAGAGGCTCAATTCGGTGAGCAAGGCCTGCACTTCTTTGCGGTCGACGGCGCGCTCGGGCGCTATCTCGAGATAGGTTTTGAAAGATGCGATGGCATCGGTTTTGGCCCCGGTGGATTTTTGCGCCTTTCCGATTTCGTAGTAGGCGTTGGAAAACCACGGGGGGATTGGGACGCTCTTGTTGAGCCGCTGCGCTTCGATGAGGCGGATGGCATTGAGCAGTGGCGGGATGGCGGCTTTGTTGCCCTTGGTTTGCAGGGACACCACGCCCAAGCGGTAGTGGGCCTCGGCATCGGTCGGGAAGTTTTGGGTGGCCTGCTGGTAGGCTTTTTCGGCGGCGTGTAGGTTGGCCAGCTCTTCCCAGGCGCGGCCGATGAGCAGGTGCGCCCCTTCGATATCGGGGTTGAGCTGCAGGGATTTGTTGAGCTGGATAATGGCGTCCCGTGCGCTGCCCGAACGCAGGAGGAGCTCGCCCCGGCGCAGATAGACTTCGGGGAGATCAGCGTCGAGCTCTTTGGCGCGCTCCAGGGCTTGGCGCGCTTTGACGATGTCGTGCAGCATGGAAAACGCGGCGCCGTATCGCACCCAGTACAGCGGGTTCTTCGCGTCGTTTTTCACCGCTGCGTCCAGGTAGGGGATGGCGTTGGCCGGGCTGTTTTCGAGGCGAAAGACCTCTCCCATGTAGAAGTTGGCCTCGGCGGAGTCGGCGTTGGCTTCGAGGACTTCGGTCAGGAGGTCCTTGGCCCGGGTGTAGTTCTTTTTGTAGATGGAGGCTGCGGCCACGCGTATCTTGGCGTTTAAATCCTCGGGGGCGGCTTTGAGCGCCGCTTCGTAGGCCAGGATGGCCTGGTCCACGTTGCCCGAAAGCTCCATCAAGTAGCCCTGTTCCACGGAGACGCCGGGGAAGGTGGCGTCGATGCGCAGGACCTCGTCGATGGCGGTTTGGGCGTCTTTGTAGGCCTCCATTTTGCGGTACATCTGGGCCATGCGAAAATGGATCTCCGGGTTGTCCGGCTCCACGATGACGGCCTCGTCTAGGACGACGATGGCGGAGCTCCAATCGCTGTTGGCGGCATGCCCCGCCGCTAGGGTGAGCTTGATGAGCGTGGAGTTGGGCACGGCATCTGCGGCGTCGTCCAGGGCTTTCATGGCTTCTTGGCTGCGCTTTTGCTTGGTGTAGAGATCGGCCAGCGCGACATAGGCCTCCACCAGGCGCGCGTCGAGCGAAATGGCCTTTTGGAAGGAGGCTTCCGCGTTGTCTGGGGATGCCAACTCCTGCTCGATAAGGCCTTGGACATAGTGCGCCTCGGCGAAGTGTTCGGCCTTGGGCATGAGTTCTTTGAGCTGGTCGCGGGCGTTTTCGATTTTTCCCTGCATGAGCACGGCGTGAATTTCACCGACCTGCGCCTCGATGTTGACGGGTTGGTCGGCGCGCACTTTGAGAAAGAGGGCGATGGCGTCGGTGTGGCGTTTCTCGTAGTTGGCGATGCGCCCCAGTCCCAGCAGGGCGATGGGTTCGTGGGGATTGAGGGCGGTGGCCTTGGTGAATTCGTCCTTGGCCTTGGCGTAGTTGCGCCGCTGCAACAGGACCTGACCGAGCAAGGCGTGGATGCGCCCCTTTTGCCCAGTGGTGGTCACCGCTGCGGATGCGGCCTCGATGGGGGAGAGGAGCTGGGTGATTTGCGCGGTGTCCTTGGTGTAGTCGCGGATGTGGATTTCGGCCAAGAGCAGGCGCGCGTCCCAGTGCTCGGGGTGTTGGGCGATGAGCGCCTCCAGGAGCTTTTGAGCGGCTGGGTCATCGTGGGCGGCAGAGAGCGCCAGCGCCTTGAGATATTGTATGCGCGTCGTGTTGGCGGCGTCTTTCTTGAGTTTTTCCAAGGGGGCCAGCGCTTGGTCCGCTGTGCCGGCGTGGATGTGGGCATAGACGAGGAGGGCGGCTTCGTTGGCGCTCAACACGGGCTTGGCTCCCAGTTGTTGGATGGTTTTTCCGGGCTTGAGGGCGATGATGTTTCGCGAATGGTGGGCGATGGGGGCGTAGCGCGATTTGCTGTTTTCGAGGCTGACGGTTCCCAGGGCCTGGATGCCCTTTTTTTCGATGCCGGCGTTCATGCCGTAGCGAATTTGGTGCCAGTTGTAGAGGAAGTGGGCGATCAAGCGGATGTCTTCGTTGTTGCGCAGATCCTTTTTGGCTTTTTCGAGCTCGGTGAGGGCGCTGTTTAGGTCGGTGACGGTGTCTTTTTCGATGAGGCGTGTGGCGGTGGTAAAGAAGTTTTCGGCCACGGTGCCCTGATTGACGGTGGGCAGCATCTCGATGAGCTTGTTGACGCCAAAGGCACCGACAGAGGTGAAGTGCAGCGCGCCGCCACCGAGGATGACCAGCCCCAGCAAGCCCAGGAAGAGGACCTTGATGTTGCGGCTTTGGCGCTCGTACTTGCGCCGGCCAATGAACTTGCGCGCGGCCTTGCGTTGTTCGGCGGTTCCGGCTTCGCCATCGGCAGCCGCGTGGTCGCCAAACATATCGGCGGGGGGCATGGACGGGGGCGCCAAGGGCTCGGCGAGGTCGAGGGTGTCAGCGCCATAAAATTGTTGTGATTGGGACTTTTCGCTTGTGTCGGGCTCCTCGTCTGAGATGGGGAAGGCGTCGAACTCCGTGGAGTCTTCGCCACCGCCGCCCAAGTCGATTTGGCCAAACGCCATGGAGCTGTCTTGGGAGCGCTGTGCCGCGGGAGGGGCGTCAAAGGGAGCGGTGGGAGATGCGGCGCTGGAAAAGTCGCCGGACATGGCGCTTGCCGGAGAGGGCAAATCGATGTCGGCAAACGGATCGGGGCCCAGCGAGGGCACGGAGGCACGCGGCGGTGCGCTGGGTTGGGGGGCGCTGGCCGCGGCAGTGGCGCTGGCAGCCGCCGTGGGAATCGCCACATCGCCGAAAATGTCGTCGCCGGTCTCTGGCGCCGGGAGGCTCCAATCGTTGGTGGCGGGTGCGCTGGGCACAGCCTCGGGCGCGGGCTTGGAGCTGGGGGCAGGCAAGTCGGCAAACTGGGCCGGAGAGGGGAGATCGATATCGCCAAACGGGTCTTCGCCCTGCGGTGCGTCGAGGCCTGTTGCGGACATGCCGATGTCGCCGAATGCGGGTTCGGGAGGCAGGGAGGGGAACTTGCCCGCAGGCACGGAGGGGCGCTTTTGCGGGCTGGGGGCTGGCAGGTCGAAATCGAGGCCTAAGTCGCCGAAGTCGTTCTGGGGCGGGACGGAAGATACCGCGGGTGGCTTGGGGGCTGGCAGGTCGAAGTCGTGGTCCATCACGCCGAATCCGCCCTTCGCGGTGGCAGCCGGTTGCTTGGGCGCGGGCAAGTTGAGGTCGCCGCCGAGGTCGTCGTTGAGGTCGCCGAAGTCGTCTTCGCCTGGGGCGCTTGCGGGGCGAGCGGATGGCATCCCCGGGAGATCGATGCCGTCATCGAGGTCGTCGTTGAGGTCGTCGTTGAGGTCGCTGAAGTCGTCTTCGGCCTTGCCGTGGGCCGCTGGGGATGGGAGCGCGAGGTCGTCGTTGAGGTCGCTGAAATCGTTTTCGGCCCTGTCGGCGACGGCGGACATCGCGGCATCGCCGGGGGAGAGGGAGATCGCGCCTTGTGATTCGGCGGGCATGACGCCGTGTCGATTGATGCGAAACGAAGTGTTGCACTTGGGGCAGCGCATCTTTTGTCCGCCTTCGGGCAGACGGTTTTCATCGACTTTGTAGAGATGATTGCATCCAGGACAATTCACATTCATGCGTTGCGAGCCTCCGGTTGGTGTTGGCAGGATTGGTTACAACAATGAACAACACCCGCGAATGATAATCGAAAGGCGCGGATGTGGGCAATCGCCCTTGTGGCTTACGCACAAAAAAGGAGGAGATTAACGGAGGGCGGCAGCCAGCTCTGCTGCGCGGTTGGTCTGTTCCCAGGTGAAGTTTTTGCCCGCGCGGCCAAAATGTCCGTAGGCGGCTGTGGCGAGGTAGATGGGGCGCAGCAGGTTCAGTTGCTCGATGATGGCGGCCGGCCGCATGTCGAAGTTGTTCGTGATGTAGTCGGAGATTTTTTCATCGGAAACGACGCCGGTGTTGAAGGTGTCCACCAGAACCGAAACGGGCTGCGCGACGCCGATGGCATAGGCCAACTGCACTTGTACGCGTGTGGCCAGTTTTGCGGCGACAATGTTTTTGGCCACATAACGCGCGTAATAGGCGGCAGAGCGGTCGACCTTGGAGGGGTCTTTGCCCGAGAAAGCGCCACCGCCGTGCGAGCCCATGCCACCGTAGGTGTCGACGATGATTTTGCGGCCGGTCAGTCCGGCATCGGCATAGGGACCGCCGTAGACGAAACGGCCGGTGGGGTTGACGTAGATGCGCGTTTTTTTGGTGATGAGTTTTTCTGGCACCGTCTTGCGGATGAGGTTGTCGGTGATCCACGACGAGAGGGCCTTGTGCGAGACCTCCGGCGCGTGTTGTGTGGAGACGACGATGGTGTCCGCGGCAACGGGGACGCCGTTCTCGTAGCGGATGGAGACTTGGGCCTTGCTGTCGGGGCGCAGAAAGTCCACGGCGCCTTTTTTGCGCAGGGTGGACAAATCTTTCATTAAACGGTGCGACAACGACAGGGGCAGGGGCATCAGTTCCTTGGTTTCGTTGCAGGCATAGCCGAACATCATGCCCTGATCGCCGGCGCCTTGCTCTTTGTAGAGCCCTTTGCCAGCGGTGACTCCCTGGGAGATGTCGGGGGATTGCTGCTCGATCGCCGCGAGGATCGCGCAGGTGTTGCCATCGAAGCCAACCGACGTGTCGTTGTAGCCGATGTCGCAGATGGTTTTGCGGACGATCTTGGGGATGTCGATAATGGACTTGGAGGTGACTTCGCCTGCCACGACGGCCATGCCGGTTTTGACCATGGTCTCAACAGCGACGCGCGAGTTGGGGTCGTCTTTGAGGTAGGCGTCGAGGATGGCGTCGGAGATTTGGTCACAGACTTTGTCGGGATGTCCTTCGGATACGGATTCCGAGGTGAACAGATAATTTTTCATGACAGCTCCTAAAAGGTTGGTGTGAAGAGCACAGTTTGTGTGTGCTGTTATGCAAGAGCGCAAAGGTTGTCAATGCAGAAGATGGGGCGCGGGCCATTCGCTTTGGGGCGTTAGTCGATGGGGGGAATGATGATGGTAATGCCGTCGGAGGGCGTCGTGGTGAATTCGAAGGCATCGAGGATAACCTGGGAGTCGAAGTGACCATCAGCGGTGTCGTGCAGATGGAAGGTCAGCGTAAAGGTTTCGCCGCCTTCGATGGGCCAAGAGGTTTGCAGCCATCCGGTTGAAGAGCCCGCCTGGTGCCCGTCTTCGGCGTAGGACGGGGCGCACTCGTAACCGGTGCCCGAGATGTCGGTGGTGAAGTCTTTGACGTCGGGGCAGGGGGCGAGGCTCGGCGAGTTGTGAACGAAGGGCGAGAGGTAGGGATACCAGCAGCAGTCGGACATGGCTGAGTTGATGGCGATGTAGCAGCAAAATCCCGTGGAGGTGTTGCAGTCTTCGCCGCCGAAATCGTAGTAATTAAAATGATCGCGGCAGTTGGTGTAGTTGATGACGCGATCCTTGCCCTCGGTGGTGGTGGGGGCATTGAGGATGGCGTAGAATTTGTCGTTGTGTTCGCTGGAGATGTAGTCGTCGTATTCCGAGGAGAAGAAGACGTACTTAAAGCGAAATCCCTTGGCGTCATCGGGGGCTTTGAGTTGGAGCTTCCACTCTACGACGTCGTACATGGTGCCGTCGGTGTCCCCCACAAAGTCGTCGTTGAGGCCTTTCACGTTGTCGTCCATGGAGTTGACGCAATCCATGGAGTGAAAGTTGTCGCTGCGATTGACCGAGCCCGTGGCCATCACAACATATGAGTTGTTCTTTTTGGGCTTGAGGTCATTGGCTTCGCTGCCCAGGTGCGCGATGGCGTGGCGCGTATCTTCAACCGTGCATTCGGGATGGGTGAATGTCATGGGGCTGCTGTATTGCTGGTCGAGGACCACGTCGGCGTCGCAGAGGTCGATGGCGCAGAGCAGGTCGCTGAGCTCTCCCCCCAGGGCGGGGCATTGGCTGCAGTCCATTTCAATGGCGATGATTTCGTCGCTGTCTCTCTTTTCGTTATCGGTGGGCATGGGGATGTCGAGGGGCGGCTTGGAATCGCTGTCAAAGATGGGGTTGCCGTTGCTGTCCTTGGGCAGGGCATCGGTGTCTGTTCCGGGGGCGCCGTTGTTGCCGGAGATTTTTGGGGCGTTGTCCTCACAGCCCCAGAGGCCGAGGAACGCCGCACAGCAGAGCAGCGCCAAGGGGAGCGATAGCTTCGGTGTAAAAATTGTCATGGTTGTGTCCTCGCAAACAAGGGCTCAGCAGGGGCCGAGCTGGGTGGCCCGTTCCTTCCAGGTTTGTGATGTGGGGCGTACGTTGGTCGGGTTGGGCAAGTGTTTTTGGGCGACGCGCATCAGCGTGAGAAAGTCGAAGCGATACGAGATGGTCTCGCCGCCCCAGTGCTGCTTGAGGATGTCGAAGGCGGCGTGTACGTCATCGAGCATTTTTTGCCATTGTTCGGGCGTGGGGTCGCCTTGGCCGTAGATGAAGTGGATGGCCGCAAAGAAGGCTTCAATATCGGGCCAGGAGAGCTGCGCGTCGTAGATGTTTTTGGTTTCGGCGTTGGCGTTGGCAGTGATGCCGTTGATTTGCGGCACGTGGTCGGCAAAACCGCCAAGGCCGTACTCTCTGCCGACGTTGGGGGCGTTGAGCAGGCGGTCCATGTCCGAGAACAGCTTTTGAGAGCAGAAACCGTAGATGCCGCGGTTGTAAGCGAAGGTGATAATGGATAGCTCGGCCCAAGGGTCTTTGGCCTCGAAGACCATGCGGTGGTAGTTGTCGCCCTGGGATGCCCAGAGGGTTTCGCGGGTGACCACGCTGGAGAGGGCGCTGGAGACCACGGAGGTGGCCCATTGGGGGTGCATCTCGTCTTGTACGTCGGTCACGTGGGTGTAGTCGTCGTGTTGGGCGCTCTTGGGAAAATAGTCGGGGAAGAACGCGGACATATCGATGAAGTTGGGGGTCTCCTGCTGGAAGGGGCCATCGTTGCTGCCCTGTAGGATGTACCAACTGTAATTCTTGTCTTTGTACGTGATGGGGACGCCGCCCTTCCATGTTTCTTCGGGGATGAGGCCGCAGCAGAAGTTTTCTTTGGTGCCCAAGGCCAGGAAGTAGTTGGGGTTAAATTTAAACCATTGATATGAAAATCCGATGCCCATGGCGAGCATGCGCGACGGGACAAAGAGTTGCAGGTCGGTGTAGCCGTTGACGGTGAGCGGGGCATTGGGATCCGTGCCCAGCAGGTCTTTCATGTGTTCATCGGGCAGCCCAATGTTGATCTGCGTGGGGTGCGTGGGGTGGTACACGAAGATGCCCTCGGTGGTGGGGGTGACTTCCTGCCGGTAATAATCATCGACGTCGTGGATGAGGTCTTTTTGAGACAGGGTGGTTTTGTTCTTCCAGAAAGAGCGCGGCAAGTCCTGGTATTCGGGGTAGACGACATCGCCGCGAACATAGTTGGGCATGCAGCGCACCGGATAGGGGAAGAGGCCCTTCTTTTGTCCCTTGACGCGGAACGTGATGAGCTCGTTGAGGTGAAAGACGCTCATCCAGCCGAAGTCGAAGCGGATGGTTTCGTCGTCGATTCGCTTGTGATTGATGGTGATGAAATCGTCGGTTTTGGACTCGGTGATGGTGGATGTGGTGAGGAAATCGACAGAGTAAATCGTGAAGATGTAGCCATTCCACACATATTCTTTGTTGGCGTTGCCCACTGTAATGATGCCCTCGAAGGAGTTTTCGTCCTCGGACACGGTGCGGTAGGTGCAGGTGAGGCGATCTTTTCGGTTGGCGTTGTTGGCGTCTTCGGGGGTGAGCACGGGGACAAATTCGGTATCGATGAAGTCGGGTTTGTCCGTGGAGTCGCCGGAGGGGTCCGATGTCGGCGGGGCATCGGAGGAGGGCGGCTGGTTGTCAGCGTTGTTGTTGTTGCTGGCATTGTTTGGGTGGGAGTCTTGAGGATGATTTTCGGTGTCGTCGGAATTGGCGCCGTTGGCATCGGTGTTGCCGGTGGGGTTTCCTTTGTTTCCAAGTCGTGGGTTTTCGCTTTCGGCGCAGGCGGAAAATAGGATGAGCCAAGTTGCCGACGCTGTGATGAAAAGCCATTGCCTCATTGCAGTCCTCCTATGGTTTCATTCGCCAGCCTATGGATAAGACACTGGACAAAATGAATACAGTGTTGCTGCCAGTATACCTGTTTTGCGGAGACACAAGAGCGATATGTACAGTTTTAATCAAAACAGGTGTCATTTGTGCTTGTTGCGGTTACAAAATTATTTTCACGGTGAAAAAAGAAGCGGTGTGGGTGCACTGGGGGCGCTGCGAAAAGGGGCGAGGGGGGAGCTAGCGGCAAAACATCAGGGCGGTGATCATATCTTCGTTGTCGGGATCGAAGTTGATGTACGAGGGCGCGCACGCAAGGCCGCCCGTGCAGCTCTCGACCTGCGGGACGCGCTTTTCGTCGTCGGCTGTATCGGTGTCGCCGGGCAATGTTAGCGCGCAGCGGTATACCCGGTTGTTGGCGCAGCAACCGACATACTGCTCTAATTCAATGGTGCTGATGTCGTCGCAAGTCGCGGGGATTTTGCCGCAGTTTCGCGGGTTGAATGGCGTGGTGTACGGGCCAGGCTTGGCGATACAGGCCGCGCCGTTGGGCACAAGCTCGCCCTGGTAGGCGCAGACTTGATCTTTAGAGCAGGCGTTGATGGTGAGTTTTCCTTTTTGGCAGGTGTAGGCCTTGCCGCCGTCGCAACAGCCGAAGATTTGTTGATCGGTGTCGGTGGGGTGGATGTCTTCGCAGGTTTGGGGGCGGCGTTTGTGACAGCCCAGCGCGTCGTGGACCACTTGTTCGCAGGAGCGCGGATGGACGCCCTTGGTGTCGGCGCTGTCGTCTTCGGGGCTACACCAGTAATACGAGATGTCGCCGATGGCGGTGCTTTCGGTGGTCCAGGCGCAGTTGGGGGTGTCGCGGCTGCTGCCGCATGGGGCGCACATGAGCTTGTTGGTTTCGGGGTGGCAGTAGAGGGCATTGCCCTCGCCGTCGCAGCAGCCCTCATCGGCAATGCCGCGGCAGTCTTGTGAGACCACGGTTTCGCGGGATTCTCCGGTCTCTTCGTCTCTATGAAACGGGCATCGTCCGTCGTCCCAATAGTCTTTTGCGCCGGTGTCCGTGTCGGCATCGTTGCCAGATATTTTGATTTCCTCGAAAAGGGCGCAGGCAGGGCATGCCAAGAGCGCCGCGAGGAGGAGCGAAAGTCGCCGTGCTGAAAGGATAAAAGAACGCGCGTTCATGTTAAAAGGTTCCTTTCAAGAGAAGGCCCGCCTCCTGGGGAGCGCCGGTCATGTGCAAGGACACGGGAGCGGGTTGTTTGTCTTTGGTTTTGTTGGCGCCTTTGAAGTCGGTGAAAAAGGCCAACACACCCGCAGTGACACCCATGGCGATGGTGCCGGCCAGTGCGCCGATGCCGACGCCCTGCATGGTCTCGAGGCGTTTTTTGTCCGATTTGTCTTTCACGTCGTCGCGTTGGGCGTCGACGGCGGCCGCCATGCCGATGGTGGTGGCGCCCAGGGCAACGGTGAGGCTGGCCGTGACGATGAAGGGAATGGGGGTAATTTTTTTGCGTTGCTGCGACGCAAGAACCGGTGCGGGGGTATCGGATTCGGCGGGGTGTTTCACTTGGGCGGGGTCGCTGTACACGACTTGTGCCGTGGCGCCGCCGCGTACCGTGCGCTTGGTCGAGAAGACCACTTCGCCGTTTTGCTTGAGCTCGATGTTGAGCACCGTTCCGGCGGGCACGGGGATGGGCCCGGGCAGCGGGGTCTCGCCCCAGTTGTGATGCTCGACCCAGACCGACAGGCCTTCGGGGGCGTCGATTTCGAGGTCGCCGACGATTTTGCGCAACCGATCCAATTCTTCGAGGACTTCGTCGCGTCGATCTTCGGAGATTTCGTCGCCGCCCGCCGCCAGGTACTTTTCGAAGTTGTAGAGCGCCAAGCCGTAGTTTTTGAGCGCCGCGTCGCAATGGGCGATGTTGTACAGCAGTTTCCAACTGGGATTTAGGGTGTTGGCGTCGTGAAAACTCTGCAATGCCGCAGCGTAATCTTGGGCGTCGAAGTGTGCAATGGCCTCTTGGAATTTGGCCACGGCCGCATCGCGGTTGTCATCGTCGGTGGGGTTGTCTTGTGCGGTAGCTGCAGTGGCGATGAAAGTCGCTATCACAACGAACGTCGCAGCCGTATGAAATCGCATGCTCTCCTCCTTGCGTGGAGTTTCGCTGCACCGGAACTGGCATCAGCGCTTCTTAACGAGATGTAACATTATATGAATGCAGACTACTTGTGCAACAATCTGTGACAGCGCGCTGCGCAGAATGCGCTGTGTGCGGGCGTTAGTAGTGGGTGTTGGCGTAGTATACCCATCCGCCGGCGCAGACGAGGGCCTCGTCGAAGGGTTCGATGTGAAAGGAGAGGGTTTGGGCGGGCTTGCCATCGACTGCGACCGCCAACGTGCGCTGTGGCAAATCGAGATCGCACGAAACGGTGCCCTGTGACGAAAGAGCGAACAGGGCGTCGATGTCGGCAGCGGGGAGCTCAAGGGCCATCATGCCGCAGTTGAACATGTTTTGCCGAAAGATGCGCGCAAACCCCTGGGCGATCACCAGGTTGATGCCGTTGACTTCGAGGGCCCACGGCGCGTGCTCGCGCGAGGAGCCGCAGCCGAAGTTTTCGCGCGTGACGATGACCTGTGCGGTTTTTAGCGCCTCGCCCTTTGGGTCGAAGCCGTCGAGTTTGAGGTCTTCGAGCAAGTAGGGCGCCAGGGCCTGCTTGGTGACCTCAGTGAGGTACTTGGCCGGGATGATCTCATCGGTGTTGATATCGCTGCGATCGAGAAAAAGTATGTTTCCGCCAAAAGGTTTCATCATTTTGTCCTCACTTGTTAATGGAACGCGGATCGGTCAGTCGTCCGGCGATACCCGATGCCACTGCGCTGGCCGGGCTCATCAGGTGCACCATGCCGCCCTTGCCCATGCGTCCGTTGAAGTTTCGATTGGTGGTGGCCGCGCAGACCTCGTCTGGGGCCAGGACGCCGTTGGACATACCCAGGCAGGCGCCACATGTTGGGTTGGTAATGCAGTAGCCCGCGTCCATGAGGATTTCGAGCAGCCCTTCTTGTAAGGCCTGCCGAAAGATTTTCGGCGTCGCTGGGCTGACGATGCCGCGCACACCCGGCGCCAGGCGCGTGCCCTTGGCCACGGCGGCGGCTTCGCGCAGATCGGAGATGCGTCCGTTGGTGCAGCTACCGATATAGACTTGGTTGATGGGGACATCGCCCACTTCGCGGATGGGGTGAACCTGGTCGGGTTTGTAGCCCAGCGTGGTCAGGGGTTCGAGGGCGGAGACGTCGATGTTGAGGACCCGGTCGTAGGTGGCGTCGGGGTCGGACCACCACTTGGCGAAGTCGGCGATGGCGGCTTCCTTGCTGTCGTAGTCGCCATTGATGAAGGGCCACAGATAGTCGGCGGTGGTGGCGTCGGGCATGCAGAGCCCCGAGGTGCCGCCCGCTTCGATGGCCATGTTGCACAGCGTCATGCGCTCTTCCATGGTCATGGCGTCTACCGTGCTGCCGCCGTACTCGATGACGCGATCCGTGGCGCCGTTTCCGGTCAGTTGGCGCACCACTTCGAGGGCCACGTCTTTGGCAAACACCATGGGGGGCAGCTTGCCGTTGATGTTGACGCGAATGGTTTTGGGTTCGCGAAACGCACAGACGCCTTTGAGGATGCCCACTTCGAGGTCGGTGGTGCCCACGCCAGCGGCAAAAGCGCCAAAGGCACCGTGGGTGCAGGTGTGGCTGTCGCCCATGATGACGGTATACCCCGGGCGGATGAAGCCCTTTTCGGGGAAGAGGGCGTGGCAGACGCCGTTGGCGCCGATGTCGAAGAAGTCGTCGATGTTTTGGCGCTGTGCCCATTCGCGCAGAATTTTGGCTTGGGTGGCGCTCTTGGTGTCTTTGGAGGGCGTGACGTGATCGACCACGGCTTTGATTTTGCTCGCATCAAACACCTTGTCGAGGCCGCGGGTTTCGAGGTCGGCGATGGCCACGGGGGTGGTGATTTCGTGGCACATCACGACGTCGAGGTTGAGCACGCGGGTGCCCACAAAGGGCTCGTCGCGGTGATGGGCGTCAAAGATTTTTTGCACGATCGTTTTTCCCATTTTGGATGGCTCCTTCATATTTTGGTTGCCGTTGGGCATTGGTGATTACGGGTTATGGTTTGAAAGAGAGTCTTTGTAAATCTTGTAATTGATGCTGTCGCTCAGGGCGTAGAGGCTGGCCTCGATGATGTCGGGGGAGAGGCCTACCGTGGACCAGGTGTTGTCGCCGTCGGTGGATTCGATGAGGACGCGCACTTTGGCCACCGTGCCGTTTTTTTCGCCGAGGACGCGCACTTTGTAGTCGGTGAGGTGCATGTCGCGCAGCAGGGGATAGAAGTGCTGCAGGGCCTTGCGCAGTGCCTTGTCGAGGGCGTTGACCGGTCCGTTGCCATCGGCGGCAGTGTGCTCGGTTTCGCCGTCGACCATGACTTTTAGAATGGCCTCGCTTTGGCGGTAGCCGTCGCCATCGATCAAGTCGTTTACCTTGGCGTACTGCACCTTGAAGAAGGGCTGGTAGACGCCGAGCTCGGCCAGCAGCAACAGCTCGAAGGAGGCCTCGGCGCCGTCGAATTGAAAGCCTTCGTGCTCGAGGTTTTTGATGTGCTGCACAAAGTTTTTCGAGAACTCTTTGTCCTCGGGGAGCGTGAGGCCGAACTCGCGCGCGAGATAGCGGATGCTGGCTTGGCCGGCGAGGTCGGAGATGATGACATTGCGGCGGTTGCCCACATCTTCGGGGGAGATGTGCTCGTACATGCGCGCGTCTTTGAGGACAGAGCTGACGTGGATGCCGCCCTTGTGGCTGAAGGCCGATACGCCCACATAGGGTGCGCGGGCGTTGGGCACCTGGTTGAGGACCTCGTCGACAAAATAGGAGAGCTTGGAGAGTTTGCTCAGATCGCGTCCACCGCAGGCGTCGGCGTAGCCCATTTTGAGCGACAAGGCGGGCATGATGCTGACGAGGTTGGCGTTGCCACATCGCTCGCCGATGCCGTTGATGGTGCCTTGTACGTGCATGGCGCCGGCCTCCACCGCCGCAAGAGAGCTGGCCACTGCGGTGCCGCTGTCGTCGTGGACGTGCACGCCTAGCGGGGGTTTGCAGGCGGCGGCCACCTCGGCGGTGATGCGGTACACCGTGGAGGGGAGGGTGCCGCCATTGGTGTCGCAGAGCACCAGGGCCGATGCGCCCGCGCGTTCGGCGGCGCGCAACATGCGCAGGGCGAACTCCGGTGAGTCGAGGTAGCCGTCGTAAAAGTGCTCGGCATCGAAAAAGACCTTGCGCCCGGCCGCCACCAAAAAGGCGACGGATTCGTAGATGACGGCTTCGTTTTCGTCGTCGGTGAGGCCCAGGCTGTCGCGCGAGTGAAAGGCCCAGGTCTTGCCGAAAATGGTGACCACGGGCGCCTGCGATTCGATGAGCTTGCGCAGGTTTTGATCGGTCTCGGCGGTGCCGGGGCGGCGCGCCGTAGAGCCAAAGGCACAGAGCTTGGCGTGCTGTAAGGGAATTTGCTGCATCTGCGCGAAGAACTCCTCGTCGCGCGGATTGCTGCCGGGCCATCCGCCTTCGATGTAGTCGATGCCAAATTCATCCAGACGGCGGCTGAGGATAATTTTGTCGGCAACAGAAACGTTGATGTCTTTTCCCTGGGTTCCGTCGCGCAGCGTGGTGTCGTAGATTTCGATGATTGGCTTTTGGGTCATGTTGCAGTCCGTTCTGTGATGGCGCCTGAAAGAGAGCGGCAGGACATTGTTCGCACCATTTTCCGGTGGGATAATAGTGAGTGCCGTCTGGCAATATAAAACAGATATTCAAAAGGTAAAGAGCCGGTGCCTCAGTCGTCGCTCTCGATTTCGAAGAGCTCTTCGGTGAGGTCTTCAATGTGCGCGCTCTTGACCCCGGAGAGCTCGGCGCTGGTGGTGCGCAGCCGCGCGGAGAGGACCTGCAAGAACCCCCAGAGCAGCTTGTTGGCCAGGCGCGGTTCGTTGCGAATGGTGTTGAAGAAGTCGCTGCGCGCGATGCGGAGCAGCTTGACCGTTCCCTGGGCTGAGACGCTCGCCGAGCGCGGCGCGTTGTCGATGAGGGCCATTTCGCCGAAGTGATTCCCCGATGCCAAGGTGACGATGTCGGCGCCGTCCTTGTGCACGCGCACACGCCCCGCGAGGATGATGAAGAGGTCTTCGCCGGGATCGCCTTCCACAATGATGGGGCGTTGGTCTTGTACCTCGATGACCCCAGTGATGTTGAGGATGAACAGGGCCTCTTTGCGCGTGAGGAGCTTGAATATCGGCATTTGCCGCAGCGTGGCGATTTTTTGGTCGACCTCTTTGAGCTTGAGGGCGGCCTGTCCGTCGTGGTCGTGGATGCGCACCACGATGTTCGTGATGTTGTCCTTGCCGCCGCGCGCGTTGGCCAAATCGATGAAGGCGCGGGTGATTTTTTTCAGGTCGTTTTCATCGGGGTTGAGAATGTCGGTGATGTCGGTGTTTTCGAGGTAGCCCGTGAGGCCGTCCGAGGCGAGCAGGAATTGATCGCCGGGGAGCACCTCAAAGTCGATGGTGTCGACCTCGACGCTTTCGTAAACGCCCACGGCGCGCGTGACGGCGTTTTTGTACGGAGAGTTTTCGGCGTCGGCGGGGTTGAGTTTGCCGCGGCGGATAAGCTCGGCCACCAGGGAGTGGTCTTCGGAGAGCTGGATGACGCGGCCGGCCCGCAGCAGGTACAGGCGGCTGTCACCGACGTGGGCGATGTAACCGCGGTTGTCGATGAGCAGCAGGGCCGAGAGGGTGGTGCCCATGCCGCGCTTGGCGGGATCGCGCTCCGCCATGGCGTGGATGTCGGCGCAGGCCTTTTGCACGGCGTGTTCGAGGAGGTTGAGGACATCGGTGGACGAGGCGATGCGCGAGTTTTCGCGGATGGCGTCCATGAGGTCTTTGTTTTGCGCGACGACCTCTTGCACCGTGGTGACGGCGACACCGGAGGCCACTTCTCCGGCCGCGTGGCCGCCCATGCCGTCGGCGACGACGAAGAGCTGTAGGTTTTTGTCCACTAGGAAGTTGTCTTCGTTGTGTTCGCGGACGCGACCCACGTCGGTTTCTGCCCAAAATTGAATGCTGTCGGTCATGTGTGTCCTCGCGGTGGTGCTCGCCAAGAGCCCCTATCGTTGCCAAGGCCGTTGTCGTGTCGAGAACGGCGTCTTTTGGGAAGTCATCATATGCAGAACCGCTCGCAAGCGCCAAAGAAAATGGCGGCGCGACAGAAGAGCGGGCGGCGTTTGGCGGGGCGGACTTGTTAAATGCGCGTATTGGGCGATGGCGAAGGGGTGGGTGAGGGTGGCGTTGGGAGCGGTGCCGCGGGTTGGGACAAGGCGCGGAGCAGGGCGTTGGGATCGAAGCCCGGCAGCAGTTTTTCGCGGATTTCGAAGATGGGAAACCCCGTGGTGGGCACGCCTTGCGCTTGTCCCTTTTGGGCCAAGGCCTGGGCAGCGGCCGCGTCCTTTTCGACGTTGATTTCGCGGTAGGGGATCTTTTGTTCGAGCAGCCAACGGCGGGCGCGGTGGCAGTGGGGACAGTGGTCGGTGGCGTAAAGGATGACGTCGGCATCGGCGACAGCGGCTGTCGGCAGCGCTGAGGCGTGGTCAGCGGCGCCGCTCGCCGGGGAGCGCTGGGCGTTGTATTGCTGGCGCGGTACAGCCGAAACGGGAAAGAGACCGTTGGATTTGGGCGTGCGCAAATCGGCGATGAACACGATGTCGGGGTCGAGGCGTTCCGGCGGGATGGTGGGGTCTTGCACGCGCACTTCTCGGCGCATCTCTTCGGGGATTTCGGCGATGGAGCGCGCCGTGTGGGCCTGCCCGTCTTCGAACCAACTGAACACAAAGTGCCCGCTGTTTTCTTTGATGTTGGGCAAGCGCACTGCAGTGACGGCAGCGCCAGGCGGATCGGTCTTGCAAGCGTTTAGGGTCGCCAGGGAGAAAATGAGTGCATAGAGCGTGTGTCGCGTTCGCATGGGCCATGCCTTTCTGTTGGCGATAACCGTCGGGGACATGATTTATTTCTCACCGTGCGGCGGCGATGCGGGTGCGGAGGTCGTTTCGCTGCTGGGCACAGGCGCGCAGATGGGTTTCGGCGGCGTCGAGGGCGGCGTCGGTTTGGTGCATGGCGTCTTCGGCGCGTCGCTTGTGCTGTTGGGCGGCGTCTCGATCTTGCGCTTCGATGGCGGCTTCGAGGGCGGCGACCTGTGCCTTGGTGCGATCGAGGCTGTCGAGGGCGGCGGCGTATTTTTGATAGGCCGCAACGCAGAAATCGCGCACCTCTCGGATGTCCGGTGACGGGGACGACAGTTGCTGCGCCTTTTCAATGAAAGCGGGCCACTCCTCGCGGGGGCGCGTCATGATTTGCTCGACGATGGTGTCCAGCTCGCGGAGGTCGCGTTGTTCTCGCGCGTAACTGGTGCGCTGGCATGCGCTCTGTGCGGTGGCCAAGAGCAGGAACGCCGCAGCGACGCCGAAGCAGGCGATGCGGTTATAGTTCCAGGGCATCGCAGGTCATCCAGCCCTCGTTGCCGGCCGGGGTGTACACCTGGCACCAGCCGCCCTTTTGCCCGATCAAAGTGACCTGGTTGCCCGAGTTGATGCGGCCGATGATTTCGCCGTCCACCGGGGCGCGGCGCACGCGCACTTTGTCGAGCTTGACGTTGACTTGGCGCCCCTTGGGTTTGGGGGCGTCGGCAGCGGGGGCGGGGGCTTTGGCATCGGCGGCGGGTTGGGCTTGGGCCGCTGTCTTGCCAAAGAGGACGGTAAAAAAGAGGCGATAGCGCGCGTGCTTGTTTTGTATGCCGTGGATGGGCAGGCCCGCCAGGGCGGTGCGCAGGCATTGCCCGATGGCAGCCGCGTCGGCGATATCGGAGGAGGCGCCGTTCCAAAAGCTGATGCGATCGCGGGAAAAATCGACTTCGGCGGCGATGGAGAGCTTGCCGGACGTGGCCTTGGGGGCGACGTCGGCGCGGCATTTTTCAACGACGTAAAGGCGCGTGGAGAAGCGCTTTTCGAGGATGTCGAGCTTGTCGCAGTCGGCGCCGGGATATTCGGCACCTGCCGCATCCCAACATTTGAGGTAGTACGCGCTGCCATCCAGGGCGATGTTGTCGGGGGTTTTACCCGGGGGGACCTCCGGGGGCGCGTCGCCGGCATCGGGAGCTGCGTCGCCCATTTCTACGCCGTCATCGGAGATGGCGACTTCGTCTGGGGATGCGTCGGGGGCACCGGAGTGCACCTGGGATGGGGGCGCGTCAGCCGTCGGAGCGCCTTCGCCGAGCCCATCGGCAGACGGGGGCGCGTCGGGTTTGAGCAAGAAATAAATGAGGGCAAAGCCCGCGACAAAGGACAATAACGCCAAGCCAAGAATGCGCAGCACCTCAATGCGATCGTGCTTGGTATTGGGGGGCGGGGCTGTCTGCTTCGCGTTTTCTTCCATATTGCGGTCCATTGGGCTAAATTCTGTGCGGCTCCATTCCAAAAGCAGCTTTCTGTTATCAATTATGATTTGTCCACGCAAGTAATGAGGTGCCCCGCATGCAGAACGTTCGATGGCTCTTGCTCGTCTCGCCCCTGGTGGCCAGCGTCGTGGTTTTTTTGCTGGGCAGCAGCGTGCAGCGCGTGGCCCCCGAAGATTTGCAAATCGCGGTTTCGTCGGCGCGCACCTGGTTGCTCATCTTTGCCGTCCTGTTTGCGATCAACGCTGCGGTGGCCTGGTTCTTCCGCCATCGCTTTGCCATCTCTGCGGCGCGAATGCTGGTCTCCGGGCTCTTTGCCTACATCGCCATTTCTGCGCTGGTGCCCCTAGGTGCCGTTCTCTGGAAGGGAGCGGTGCCGCCGGATACCCCAGAACACGTAGCCCAGGCCATGCGCGCTGCTTATCACTACGCCGCGGTTTGTTGGTCGGTGAGTTTGGTGACCGCCGCATTGGGGGTGGCCATTCATTTCGAGGATTGCGGTTTGGATGCGGTGCAGAGCGATTCCGGGGACAGCGAAGATTAGCGGGGTGGGCTAGCGGTTGTTCGCCATGGGGGCGTGGTACTTTTGGCCCTTGGGGCTCATCAACCACTTGCGCAGATCGTTGGGGGCCCCCACCAGGTTGCGTTCGATTTTGCGTTCGAGCTCTTTGGGGAGCAGGTTGACAATGCCCATGGGCACTTGGGCGGCGACGCTGTAGACGACGAGGGTGCGGCCATCTTTTTGCGGGAACAGGCGCCAGTAACCGCGGCTGTACTCCAGGTCGTGGGGGCGGTCTTTGGCGATCTCAAAGGTGATGGCGTACTTCTCGGGGTCGGCGTTCACATTCACGTGGTATTCGATGTTGATGAGGCGATGGCCCATGCGAAAGTGGACCAGGCGTGCGTTGCCGCGCCGGGCGACTTCGTCCACGCTGACGGTTTTGGGATAAATCAATGGATAGGCGCCCCAATCGAGTACCGCGCGCCACACCACATCCGCGGGAGCGTCGATGAGCGTGATGCCCGTTCCGCCGTAGAATCCGTTTTTCCCGGAGGTGGCCAAGGGTTTTCGAACGGTTTTTCCCGCGGCGAGGCTGGCTTTGTCCGCGGCGGTGAGGTCGTGGGCCAATGCCTGTGTCGACATGGCGAGCGCGGTGACGAGCGCGAGTCCCCAGAGTGTTGGCGTTAAGATATTTCGCTTCATTGCATACCTCCCGTGCACCGCTGTGACCTGCTGCGATACGTGCCATGCCTGTGCCCGCAGCGTGCCAAGTGCACATTATATTCTAAGACACTGAAATAGTGCTGTTATTCTGTATCTTTGTGTCTCAGCGCGCGGATTTGGTCGCTTGCCAATATTGGGCAATCCCATTAAATAACGTGGCAGAGCGAATATTGTCACAGCCAGAGGTGAAGCTTACATGCAACAAATACTGAGCGCGGGCTCCTTGATCGCCGGGCGTTTTGAAATTGAAAAATTGGTGAACAATGGCGCGCTGGGGCAAATCTACAAGGCCAGCGACAAGGAACGCGGGCAAGCGATCGGCATGCGGATTATTCCCCGCTCGCTGCTCTCCGACACCGATATCGATATCATTAAAAGGCGGGTCCCGCAGGCGGCGGCATTGGTGCACCGCAACATCCGCGCCACCTATGGCATGGGCGTTGACAAGGCGGGCTTTGTCTTCATCGCCGTAGAGTGGATCGACGGGCACAACCTCAAAACGCTGTTGAAAAAGCGCACGGCTGCGGGCAAGCGTTTTTCGTTCAAAGGGGCCTACAACATCGTCGGGCACCTGTGCAACGCGCTGACCTACATTCACGAGAGCGCTTATCACGGTGGGCTGAGTCCGCGGGCCATTATGGTCAATGACGCGGGGCGGGTGAAAATCCAAGACGTCGCCCTGTCGACCCTGCGCATCACCAAGCCCGATTACGCCGGCCGCCAAACCGTGGAGAGCGCCTACTGGGCCCCCGAAGTACTCAAAGACGCCACCAGCGCTTCCAGCGCGTCCGACATTTATTCTCTGGGAGCGATTTTTTACGAAATGATCACGGGGGCGCCGCCCACGCGTCCCCTCAAAGCGCCGAGCCAGCTCGGGTTTTCGCGCGAGGTCGACAACATCATTGCGCGCTGCATGTCCGCGGATCCGCGACAGCGCTACCGCACCGCCCAAGAGGTAAAAGAGGCCATCTCCGCGTTGGCCAAAGACCAAGCCGCGCCCAAGACCGTCGTCGATGCGGCGGGCGCTGCGGGTGCGGCCTTAGACGACGAGTTGGGCATCGACATCGACATCGATCTGAGCGGCTTGACCACCGAAAATGTGACCACCATTCCCCAGGGAGTCGCCGGGGCGCCGGTTGCCGCACCTCCGTCGGCCCACCCCGCGGGTTCCATGCTCTCGGCACCGGGATTGCCGCCACCGCCCGCAGACGCAGCGAAGACCTCGTTTTCGGCATCGTCCGGTACTGATGACCGGGTGTCCACCATCGATATGGCGGCGTTGATGGCGCGCTTTGGCCAGGCCGAGACCGCGCGTTGGATGGTGCAAAAAGACAAATTCGATCACGGGCCATTTTCGGACCGCGAATTGGTGCAAATGATTATGCAGGGCGAAGTGTTGGGCCATCACATACTGCTCGACATGGACACCGGCGTACGCAAAAAGGTGCGCGCCTGGAACGACTTCGAAGACTTCTTGGAGGCCTGGCGCCTGAAAAAGAAGAAGATGGACGAGGAGGCGGCGCTGCAGCGCACCGAAAAAGCCGAGACCCGCGGCATTGTGTTCAAGCTCGTCATCGGTTTGAGCGTGCTGGGGGCGATTGGCTTGGCCATCGGCGGATACTTTTTGAGCCGCCAGCTCCGCGAAGAAAAAGAGCTGGGCCCCGAAGAGCTCATCGCTGCTTTTGACAGCGGCGAAATGAAGCTGAAGATGGGCACGGGAAAGCCCGGCGGTGGCGGTGGTGCGAAGGGCAAGGCCGGCGGTCGTCGCGGCAGCAAGGGCGGCGGTGGCGGCAAAGACGGCGAATTTGTGCCGGGCATGTCTTACGAAGAGGCCATGGCCATGGGGGTGAACCTGGGCAGCGCCAAGTCGGCTGCTGGGCAGCGCCAGCTCACCGCGGGAGACATCGACAGCATCATGAACAAAAATGTGCGCAAGTTTTTGCCCTGCATGTCGGGCGAGAGCACCAAGCGCGTCGACATGAACATCGCCGTGGCCGGGGATGGGAGCGTAATCGGCGTGACGGTGTCGCAAGGCAGCCCCAAGTTGAAGAGCTGCGTAACTTCTGTGGTGCGGCGCATCAAATTTCCCGCCTCAAATGCACCGCGCACCGCCACTTCCTGGTTTTTCGAAATCTACTAAACTCGATCGCATTTCTGACAATGACATCTCCTCGTCAATAATTGCGGGGAAGCGGGGCCAAATGTGGCTATAATGTGTGCTGCGAGGCGAATTTTGCGCCGATACTTCAACTGCGAGAGGTGATTCATGGCGAAAAAAAGATGTTTGGGCTGGGGGTTGTTGTTGCTGGCTGCGCTGGTGATTTGGGCCTGCGAAAGCGGGGATGGAAACAATCCCGGCGGGACGACAACCCCCCCTGGTGATGGGGATAGCACCAGCACAGATCCGGGGCTTAACAACAATAACAACAATGGTACGGACCCGGGGCTTAACAACAATAACAACAATGGTACGGACCCGGGGCCCAACAACAACAATAATGGCACGGACCCGGGGCCCAACAACAACAATAACGGCACGGATCCGGGGCCCAACAACAATAACAACAACAACGGCACCGACACGGGGCACACGCCCATAGAGCCAGGACCGACCACGGGAGGCGCCGAGCCCGTGATCAATGGCTTCTTTGTGCAACCCTCGCTGGGGTACGGCGCCATCGATTACCAATCCTTCAATACGCAGGCTGCCTACGACAATTGGATGCGCGCCATGGCGGACGTGGGCGGAGAGATGCTGTTCTACCAGTGGACCGTGCATTACCAGCACGAACAAACCTGGTTCTCGGATGTCTGGGGGGGAGATGCCAGCGCGGATTTTGCGTTTTACGACGCGGCGCCCAACACGATGAAGGGCATCTCGGTGCGCAGTTGGGCCAATCCCACCACCTGGCCGGGGACCCCTTCGCAGGGCGGCAAGGAGACCGTCGATTACCTGCTGGACGCGGGCGCCAACACCGGCGTGAAGGTTTGGCTGGGGCTGTATCTCAACGAGAGCCCGCAGTCGTACAGTTGGTGGGATGCGGTAAATGACAACACGCTGAGCGCCGCAGACATGGAAATCATCGATTACCACCGGGAGCGTTCGGTCTCGGTGCTGAATGAACTGTGCGACCAATACGGCACCCATCCGGCGCTGGGCGGGTTTTATTACTCCGTGGAGGTGGCCAATCTCGGCTTTATGGACCCGTCTTCGTGGCCGGTCTTGGCACAGCTACTCGACGACGTGGCGCAGGCCGCCCACAACTGTCACGGGAAACAACTCGCGATCTCGCCGTTCTTCAATGTGGCATTGACGACCCCGCAGGAGTACGCCGACATGTGGGATTACGCGCTGGCGCACTCGGGGCTCGACATCGTTTTGCTACAGGACGGCGCGGGGGTGGAGCCCCATCAGTTGACGGAAAGCGTCGACAACATCTCGCCTTGGTATGAAGCGCTCGAAAAGGTGGTGCGCAAACACCAGCGGCACTTTTGGGGCAATGTCGAGCTGTTCACCAACGACGGCACGCGCGAATCGGTGAGCCTGCGCCCCTCGTCCATTGGCAGCATACAGCGCCAGCTCAACGCCGTGGCGCCCTACGTGGACAAATTTGTGTGCTTCGACTTTCACTCCATGGATCCCAACAGCACGGCCAGCGACGCCGCGCAACGCCAACAGCTCTACAACGACTACCGGACCTACCTGCAAAACCGCTGAGCCTTTCGCAACAACCGCATGGTCAACCGGACGGGGCAATGGGGATGCCCCGTGGGGATGCGGGTCCATTTTTTGCGCGACATTTCATCGCTGTTTGAAAAATCCGACAAGGCTGTGTTACAAAACGCAAAACATGATTTAGATCATGACGAAAACATGACAAAAATCATGTATTCAAGCTTGCATTGAAATACGAAATGCCGCGTAACACTTCGGTTGGCGGCATGGAAATCGCCCGGGCATCGAATGGAACCAAACGCATGAACCTACCACTACCCAGCACCGCACAGCCGCCCTTTTGGCGCCCGGTGCATTCATTGATAATCGTCGTGGGCAACTACGGATCGGGCAAGACCGAGGTGGCGGTAAACCTGGCGCTGCAGTTGGCCGGACAAGGACTCCGGGTGCGCTTGGCGGATTTGGACGTGGTCAATCTCTACTTTCGCAGTCGCGAAGCCCAAGCGTGCCTCGAAGCACACCAGGTGGAGGTGGTGGTGCCCCAGGGGCCCATGCGCTACGCCGATGCCCCCGTTATTCTGCCCCAGGTGCGCGGCATGATCGCCGATCCCCAGGTGGATTGCGCCATCTTCGACGTGGGGGGCAATGACGTGGGGGCCACGGTGCTCTCCTCACTCCACGATGTCCTGGCCGGGACGCCTGCCCATGTGCTGCAGGTCATCAACGCCCGCCGCCCGTTTACCAGCACGGTGGACGAATGCCTGCAGATGATGGACAGCATCGAAAAGTCGGGCCGCGTCCGCGTGACCGAGTTGGTCTCCAACACCCACCTGCTCGACGACACCGATGTTTCACATGTGGCCGAAGGGGTGCGCCTGACCGCCGCGGTGGCACAAGCGCGCGCCTTGCCGTTGGCCTTTGTCACCGTGCCGGCCGCCCTGTCCACGTGCGCCGATGTGTTGGCCCTGCCGCACCCGGTGATGCCCCTGACCCGCCGCCTGCCCACACCCTGGGCACCGGCCACCCCCGGAGGACAATAATGTCGCGCATTCGCATTATGACCGAGCGTTGCAAGGGCTGCGAGACCTGCAACGTCGCCTGTCCCGTGGGCATTCTGAAGATGTCCGAGTCTTTAAACGCCCAGGGCTATCACTACTCAATGGTCGACGATCCCTCCCGCTGTTTGGGCTGTCGCTTGTGCGCCATCTCGTGCCCGGACCTCGCCATCGAGGTGTTTGCCGAGGGCGCCCACTATCGCTTTTTTGCGTACGAATCCGAATCGAGGTGACCGTGGGACGCGTATTGATGAAGGGAAATGAAGCCATCGCCGAAGCCGCCATCCGCGCGGGGTGCCTGCACTTCTTCGGTTATCCCATTACGCCCCAGAGCGAGATCCCCGAGTACTTGTCGCGGCGATTGCCCGAGCTCGGGGGGTGCTATGTGCAGTCCGAGAGCGAGGTGGCCACGAGCCACATGATTTACGGGGCCGCCGGGGTGGGCACCAAGGTGATGACGTCGTCTTCGTCGCCGGGCATCAGCCTCATGGCCGAGGGCATCTCCTACTTGGCCGGGGCAGAGCTGCCGGTGGTGATCGTCAACATCATGCGCGCCGGTCCCGGGCTGGGCGGCATTTTGCCCGCGCAGAGCGATTACGCCCAGACGACGCGGGGCATGGCCCACGGGGACTTTCGCCTCATCGCGTTGGCGCCGGCGTCGGTGCAAGAGGCGGTGGACCTCACCATCCTGGCCTTTGACCTGGCCGAGAAGTACCGCACCCCGGTGATCTTGGCGGGTGACGGTGTCATCGGCCAGATGATGGAGCCGGTGGTGCTGCCCGAGGCGACGGTGGGGCCGCCCCTCAAGGCTGACGACTGGGCGCTGACCGGGTGTGTTGGCCGCAAGCCCCGCAAAGTCTCATCGATGTTTTTGGACCCCGACGAGCTCAACGCCCACAATTTCAAACTGAAGGCGCGCTTCGCCGAAATCGCGCGCAACGAGACCCGCTTCGAGGCCTATGCCTGCGACGAACCCCTCGACCTGCTCGTCACCTCCTTTGGCATCTCGGCCCGCATCTGCCGGTCGGCGGTGGACGCGGCGCGCAGCGAGGGGCTCAAGGTCGGCCTGTTTCGCCCCATCACCATCAGCCCGTTTCCCATGGACGCCCTGCGCGAGATCATCGGCCGCAGCCAGCGCGTGCTCGACGTGGAGATGAACACCGGGCAGATGCTTCACGACGTGGAGATGGCGGCCCAGGGGCGCTGTCCCATCGACTTCTTCGGCCGGTGCGGCGGGCTCATCCCCTCGGCGGAGGGCATCCTCGAACAAATTCGCGCGTCGTTGGCGCAGTTGCCAAAAGGAGGGGTCCCGTGAACAAAGTTTTTTCCTATGCCGACGCCCTCATCCGCAAGCCCTTTCACTACTGTCCCGGTTGCACCCACGGCACCATCCACCGCCTCATCGCCGAGGTCATCGACGAATTGGGCATCCGCGAGCGCGTCGTGGGCATTTCGCCGGTGGGCTGCGCGGTCTTCATCCTCGACTACTTGCGCTGCGACATGTTCCAGGCCTCCCACGGGCGGGCCCCGGCAGTGGCCACGGGCGCCAAGCGCTGCCGCCCCGACCTGGTGGTCTTCACCTACCAAGGCGACGGCGACCTCGCGGCCATCGGCA
>LSQX01373034.1_pt2 | contig 51976 bp, 48 predicted proteins | sample 654561 | NCBI WGS metagenome assembly LSQX01 (sample SAMN04489861, study PRJNA283612) | anaerobic digester metagenome | isolation source: 4 biogas reactors fed with cattle manure at either 37C or 55C with and... | place: Denmark: Kongens Lyngby | collected 2014
TCGATAATTAGAAAGTGAAAAAACAATTGTTAATAGGAAAAAGATAACAGCCATTGCAAAACCTAGCGAAGTATAAACCATATTATTAGCTAGAACATTAATCATGCATTAAACCCTCAACTCGATCTTTTATTTTTGAACTACCAAATAAATAAGAGCCTGCTACTAGGATATCAACACCTTTTTCTTTACATAGCTTCGCAGTTTTATTATTGATGCCGCCGTCAACTTCAATTAAAGTGTCAAGTTTATAGCGGTCAATGTATTTACGAAGTTTTTCAATTTTGTCTAAACTAGCAGGGATAAATTTTTGACCGCCGAAACCTGGTTCAACTGACATTACTAAAACAAGATCAAGCATCTTTAAAAAAGGGAAAACTACCTCTACTCTTGTTTTAGGTTTAATACTCATCCCAACTTTTCCACCAGCTTTTCTAATCGCGCGTATTACTTTATTTCTTTCTTTATCATTTGAAAGAGCCTCATAATGAAAAGTTACAATGTCTGCGCCGGCTTTAACAAATTTAGGCCCATAAGTTAAAGGATCACTAATCATAATGTGAACATCATAAATCATATTATAGTGACCTTTTAATGATTCTAAAACAGGGAGACCAAAAGAAATATTTGGTACAAAGTGACCATCCATTACATCAAAATGAAGATAGGTAGCACCAGCTTCATAAACTTTTTCAATTTCATGATTTAAGAACCGAAAGTCAGCACTTAAAATCGAGGGAGCGACATGAACTCTACGCATATGGGCCTCCTTATTTATTAGTTTCTTCTATTAGTTTAACATAGTTTTGATAAATCATCGGTGGAATCTTACCTTCTTCTAAGGCTTTTTTAACAGCACAGCCCGTTTCGCTAAGATGAAGACAATTATTAAAATAGCATTTTCCTAAGTAGCGTTTTATTAATGGATAGTTTTGGGCAATTGCTTCTTTATCCATTGGCAGTTCAAAACTAGAAAAGCCAGGCGTATCAGCAAGATATCCGTTTTCAATTTTAAGAAGAATTACTTCTCTAGTTGTATGTCGGCCGCGGCCTAATTTTTCAGATATATCGCCTATTTCACGTTCAAATTCGGGGAATAGAGCATTAATTAGACTTGATTTTCCAACGCCAGTTTGACCCATCAAAGCACTTACTTTATTAGAAAAAGCTGCTTTTAATTTATCAAGACCAACACCTGATTTAATTGACGTAATAAAATAATCGCATGCATAACCATCTAAGTGGGCCATTATTTCTTTTATTTTTTCTTCTTCTTTTGGATCAATTTTATCTGCTTTAGTAATAACAACAAGTGGCTTAACTTCAGCAAAATAACAATAGGTAAGAAACTTTTCAACTAAAAAAAGTGAAAAAGGTGGTTTATCAACACTCATAACAATTAGAACTTGATCTATGTTTGCTACTGGAGGTCTAAGTAAAAAGTTTTTCCTATCTTCTAGACTAATGATTTGTTTAGTGTCTTTATCAAGTGATACTTTATCTCCTACGACAATATTTAGATTATGTAGATGAAGCGTTCCCTTAATAACAGAAGTAAAAGTTTCATTATTTGCTTCAATTACATAGTGCCTTCTTGTTTTAGCTATTACCAACCCCTTCATTAATCCTCCGTCGCAAAACCAAACCAGCGTACCCAAATTGAATAATGTGGTTTTAAATATTTTGGATTTTCTTTTAAATATACAATTTGATTATACATTTCTTTAACATTTTTAAAACGCTTTTTAGGATTTTTTTTAGTTCCTTTTAAAATAAGTTTTTCTAGTTTACGTGGAATTGAAGATAAATACTTTTTGGGACTTGGAAAAGGTTCATTAATTTGTTTTATTGCTATATCAATATTTGATTGACCATCAAAAGGTACACGACCAGTAATAAGTTGAAATAGTGTGATCGTAAGAGCATAAACGTCACTTCTTACTGTTGCTTCTTCACCCTTACAAATTTCAGGAGCTAAGTATTGGGCGCTTCCAACAATTTCGGCTGAATCAACTTTTTTTGGTGTAATTGTTGTCATTGTTGCAATACCAAAATCACCAAGTTTAATCGTTCCATCAGGAAGAATATAAATATTACTTGGCTTAATATCACGGTGAATAACGCCGGCATCATGAGTTGCAATTACAGCTTGACATAATTGATCCATAATGTCGATTGCCTCAAGATAAGTAAATTTAGTTCTTGTTTCAAGTTCACTGTCGAGCGTCTTACCTTTAATTAATTCATTAATCATAAATGGTAGACCTTCGTAATTACCAACATTAAGAACAGCAACAATATTAGGATGAGATAGTGTCGCACTAGCTCTAGCTTCAATTTCAAAACGCTCGACATTTTGCGAATCTTTAGCAGTTTCTGGTTTTAAAAACTTAATCGCAACCATTTTTTTAGTGTAAATATCAAAAGCTTGGTAAACAATACCCATGCCACCTTCACCAAGAAGATCTTCAATTCGATAACGTTTATCAATAATTGTGCCAATTTTAATCATTGTCACTCTCCCAGAGGGCGACGGCGATATTATCAGTTCCACCTTTATTGTTGGCTAAGGCGACTAACATTTCTGTTTTTTGTTCTACATTATCAGTTGTAGATAAAATTGCTTGAATTTCTTTATTGTTGACAAGATGATAGAGCCCATCACTACAAAGTAGTATTGTTTCACCGTTGTAATTATGAATTTTTATATCTAAATTTACACTCGGTGTATTACCAAGAGCATTAATAATTACGTGACGGAGTGGATGGCGGAGAGCTTCTTCTTTACTTATTTGTTCGGTTCTAACCAAATATTCAACATAAGTATGATCTTGAGTTAATTGAATTAGTTCATCATCTTTAAGCATCAAAGCTCTAGAGTCACCGATATTACTTACGACCATTTTATTACGGCGTATAAGAGCGGCTACTAGAGTAGTTCCCATTTTTTCTTCACCTTCAGTTTGAAGAGATTCACCAAATATAATTTTATTTGCATGACGGATTTGCTTAGTTAAGAAACTTTTTGCAGTATTTATACTACGAAATGTTTCAATTCTGCTAAAGGCATCGCTTAATGTATCAACAGCGATTTTACTAGCAATTTCACCTCTTTTATAGCCGCCGATGCCATCGGCAACAACTAAAAGAACATCACCAGCAGCATTAAGAGTAATTTTGGCACAGTCTTCGTTATGAGGGCGGACGAGTCCACGGTCACTACGAGCACAAAATGTTCCTTCAAATCGATTCATATTTATTTCTTTTTGGCTCGAAGTTGACCGCAAGCAGCGTCAATATCTAAGCCAAATTCCTTTCTTGTATTTGTGTAGATGCCTCTTTTAAATAGATAATCTTTAAAGGCTTTGATCCGGTCATCTGAAGATCTTTTAAAGCCTAGTTCTTCAACCTCGTTATAGGGAATAAGATTTACAAAAGCAAGCGTACCTTCGATTAAAGTAGCAAGATCTTCAGCATCACCTAGCGAATCATTTACATCTTTTAATAGGATATATTCAAATGTTGTTCTTTTATTAGTTTCTTTTTCAAAATAGCGAACTGCTTCCATTACTTCTTCTAATGGATATGCTCGATTAATTGGCATTAAACTATTTCGTTTTAGATTCGTTGGAGCATGAAGACTAATCGCAAGTTTTGCTTGTAAGCCAATGTGTGCAAATTCTTTGATTTTACTTGGAATTCCACATGTTGATACCGTTAAGTGACGAGCACCTATTTCAAGAGCACGATGATGATTCACTGTTTTAAGAAAGTTAACAACATTAGTAAAATTATCAAATGGTTCGCCTGTTCCCATAACAACAACATGACTAATTGGCGGTTCTCCTTCTTTTGCTAAAATTTCATTTAGTAAAAGAACTTGACCAACCATTTCTCCACTTGTAAGATCACGCTTCTTTTTAAATAGGCCAGAAGCACAAAATTTACAGCCCATGTTACAACCAACTTGACTAGAAACACAAGCCACATTTCCATACCTATAGCGCATTAATACTGTTTCTACATGGCTTTTATCTTCAAATTCAACAAGAAGTTTTAAGGTTTTATCTTCGCTTAATGATTTTGTAGCAACTATAGGTAACTTAAAATTAATTAGGCTAGCTAATTTTTCTTGTGATGATTTTGAAATATCACTCATTTTATAAAAATCAGTGACATTCTTTTTATAAATCCATGTAAAAAGCTGTTGAGCACGATACTTTTTTTCGCCGATGCTTGGCATAAACTCTTCAAGTTGTTCAAAGGTAAAATCGTAAAAATTACGCATTATTATCCTTTTCTAGGCGGACGAAAACAGCAGTAAATGTAAGTGCATTATCTATTTCATAAGGCATTGTTTTCATAGTTAGAGCAAGGGCAAATTGAGGATGTTCATTTGCAAATGTTTCAGCTTGCTCACTAGTTTCAATAGCGGTACTTGTTGTTACATTAAAAAGTAAGAATCCCTGCGTGGCAACAAGAGGAGTTAAACTAGCTAATCTTTCTTTAACAAACGCAGCTTTTTCACTGTGGATATCAATTTTCCAATTAACAAAAAAGTCAGGTGAAAGTCTAATAGCGTTGTAATTACTTGAAGGTGCTACATAGTAGACAACATCGAATTTACCTAATGTTTCAAGGTCTTCAATTTTGTTTAAGTAAAGAACTTCAACATTATCTAACTTAAATTTAAGTTTAATTGCATTACAAATAGCAAATCTTCTTCTACTTGTCGTAATAACACTTATATGGGTGTCAGTTTCACATTGAATTGCTAAATCAAGAAATAGAGAACTTTTTTCATCTTCAAAACAAACAACTGAATGAGGATTTAGACTTTGGATATAGTCGCTAATTTTGGCCTCATAAAGGGAAAGTGAATAAACATTCATCTCTTTATATGGAGTTGTTTGTTTTATACTTTTTTTACTCGTATAAACATAAGAATTTTTTAAAACACCTGGTTTAAAGTCTTTATTAGTTTCAAAAAATTCTTCAACTTTAACAAGTTTAGGATTAATTCTTCCGCAGATGGTAAATGGTTTTCTGGTCGCATCAAGAACTTTAATTGTTTGTTTTTTACCTAATTCTTCAATCCAAAATTCAATTAGCAGTAAGGGATGATTATAACGAAGCGACAAATTAAGTGGTGACAAATAGTGGCTTTTTGAAGGATAAAGCGCGTTTTTGTCGCTTTCAAGTAGAATATTACTTTCAATAATTAGTTTAGCCTCTTCTTCATTTAATGAAATTAAATACTCTTCAAATTCATCTTTATTAATTTCAACACTTTTTAAGAAAAAGCTATTTGCAAAGTATATTAAAAGTGCCGCTAAAGTTTTTGTGCTAAAACTAACTTCAGGTAAACGGACACTTAAAAAATACATAAAAAGCTCACGACGAAGCAATGATTGTCTTAAAAGAAATTTTAATTTTCTTTCATCTTCCTTTTGGATTTCTTTTGAACGCCTGATAACTGCTATCGAATTACTATATGTTTCTTCACCCGATAAGATTTTTTCAAGGTATTCAATAATTATTTTTACTTGTTTCATATTTGCCACCTTAGTGTTATTTTAACACTACCCGAATTTAATTAAAATAGCAAAACAAAAAAAGCGGTTATTCTTTGAATACCGCTTATCTTGTTTTAAGGTTTATTTAGTCGTGTTTATCGCAGTTATTTTGTTTATCGTCTTTACTTTTTTCTAGGTCATGACCTGCAAAAACATCACCCATGAAGACTTCATCATAGCCTCTATGATCATCTTCACTTTCTTGTTCTTCTTCATAATCTTCATTTTCTTCGTTGTATTCATCATCTTCATGAATATGATATGAAGTAATAAAACGAGGGTATTCAGCATTTATTGAGCCAAATGAATGACCGTGTTCAAAGTAAACGAACTGAATATGAGTATTAATTGCCACTTGCTCTGTAGCACTTAAAAGAATATCTGCTAAATCTTCTTCTATTTTTTTCGTTAGACGGGTATCACATTCTACATAAATAACAGCTTGCCAGCTTGTTTGTTCAACACCGCGATGGAAAATATATTCAGCAGGGGCGATAAAAATAACTTCTTCATTTTCTAACTCTAAAACGCGAATAATTTCATCAGTTTCTTGTCTTGCAATTCTTCCTACAATGTAGGGATCTAGGCCATAGGTACGAATAATTATCATAATTTTCTCCATTTAGATTATATCAAACATCCAAGGGATCAACATTAATTAAAATGTCAAAGATGTTTCGAGAAATAATCGGTTGTAAAAGTTTAAATAAAATAGGCTTAATTTTAAAATAGTTACGATGCTTAATAATTAGGCGTTTATAAGGTAGTCGAGACCTTGGGTGATAGTCGCTTTCTGAAGGACCTAAAACAATGATTTCATTTTTAAGTTCTTTAAGTAGTAAAGCTTTCATTGTCCCTAATGTTTCCTCTAATAATGCTTCATCTTTTCCACCTAATTCAATAACAATTAAATGATAGTAAGGTGGGAGTGCATTTTGCCGTCTTATTTCCATTTCTTTTTTAAAGAATGCTTCATAATTTTGTTTAGCTCCATAACTAATGGCGTAATGATTAGGATTTGCAGTTTGAATGATTGCAATTCCTTCTTTATCAGCACGGCCACTTCTTCCTACAACTTGGGTTATTAATTGAAATGTTCGTTCGGCACTTCTAAAAGAAGGAATTGCAAGAGAAATATCAGGATTAACAACACCAGACAAGGTGACGTTAGGGAAATCATGACCTTTTGCAATCATTTGTGTACCAATTAAAATATCAGCGACTCCATTTGCAAAAAGATTAACGATTTTACCTGCTTGTTCTCTTTTATTTGCTTCATCGCTGTCAAGACGAAGAATTGAGGCCTCAGGATACATTTTTTGGATATCTTCAAAGATTTTTTGCGTACCAAAGCCAGAATAATTAATTTTTTTGCTTAAACAACGCGGACATTGACGAACAAAATTTGTTCGATATCCGCAGTGATGACACTTTAATTCATTATCTTTACTATGAAGTGTTAAGGTCGTATCGCATGTTGGACAACGAAAAACATAATCACAATTTCGACACGCAATATATGGAGCATAACCACGACGATTAACAAGTAAAATTACATGTTCTTTTCGATTTATCGAGTCATTTATTGCAGCTTCAAGTGGCTTTGAAATAAATGGAGATTTTTCGCAAATTAACTTTACATCACTTAAATTAACAATTGTGGTCTTAGGAAGAGGTTTTTTGTTAATTCTTTTCGTTAGTTTTAAATAACCATAGACCTTTTTTTGTGCTCGTGCTCTAGTTTCTAAACTTGGAGTAGCGCTTCCTAAAAGTACTTTTGCATTAAATAGTTTTGCACGCATTATAGCGACAGTTCTAGCATCATAATATGGGGTAATATCTTGTTTATAAGTCTCACTATGTTCTTCATCAATTATAAATAAACCAATTTTTGAAAGTGGAGCAAAAATAGCACTTCTTGCACCAATAACAATATCAACTTGTTCATTTTTAATTCTTCGATATTCATCATATTTTTGGGCATCGGTTAAGCCGCTATGAAGAACTGCAACATTTGTAGTAAAGCGCGATTTAAAATAGTTGACCATCCCGTCCGTTAGAGCAATTTCAGGAACTAAAAGTAACACTTGTTTCCCTCTTGCAATGCATTGTTTTGCGAGTTCAACATAAACCTCAGTTTTTCCGCTTCCAGTTACTCCTTCTAGAAGATAAGTTTCATAGTTTGTTTCATTGAATTGGTCTATTACTTTGCGTTGATCCTCGGTTAAATCAAATCCTTCAATTAAATCGCTATCTTCAATGTTATAGCGATATACTTCACGCTCTTTAAAATAGACTTTTCCAAGTTCACTTAATTTATCGATAATTGATGGTGAATAATCGCTTTTTAGTGATGCGCCATTATAATATAAATCTTTTAATACTTCTGCTTGTCTTTTTGTTAGACCATTAGTGTCATTGTTTAATGCAACAACTAATGTTCGAGTTTTAATTTTAGGTTTAGAAGAAAAACTTTTTTTCGGACGTAAACTAGGTGGAAGCATTGCCTGAAGAACAGCTATTTTTGATGTAAAATAATAACTAGCTACTTGTTCAGATAACAAGACTAATTCAGAAGTTAAAATTGGTTTATCATCGATTACTCGATCAATTTCTTTAATTACAAACCCTTTTTCTTCTTCAAGTTCTTTAATACTTTTAGTTGTTTCTTCTACTTTTGTAACATAGCCTACAATTTTTTGATTATTAAAATTAATAAAAACTCTTGTCCCTACGCTTAAAGGTTCCTTTCCCTTATAAGAATAAGTAAAAGGACGGTTTAGACTAAGTCGAGGGTGTTCAATCAATACTTCAAGAATATACATAGTTTTATTTTAATTTATTAAGTATAATCGCTTCTATATCTTTAGCTGCTTGTTCTACTGTGTCATTAATAACAATAAAATCATAGTGTTTTTGCATTATTAACTCCTCTTTTGCACGTTTTAAGCGTTTTTGAATTGTGGCTTCCTCTTCTGTACCGCGACTTCTAATTCTATTTTCCAATTCCTCAATTGAAGGAGGAATTAAGAACACTAAAACGAGATTATCACCTTTTACATTTTCTTTTACTTGTAGGGCACCTTGAACATCGATTTCTATAAAAACGTTATATCCTTTATCTAGTAATTTTTCAACATAATCTTTGGGTGTTCCGTAACGATTATTAACAAATGTAGCATGTTCTAAAAAGTTATTATTTTTAAGATTTTGATCAAAAACATCCTCGGTTACAAAAAAGTAATCAACACCATCCTTTTCACCTTGTCTTGGTAGTCGTGTTGTCATTGAAATAGAAAAAACTAATTTTAAATCTTCATTTTCCATTAGTTTTTTTCTAACAGTTCCCTTGCCTACACCACTTGGGCCACTTAAAACAATAATCAATCCTTTTTTAGTTTTCATTTCTTAAATCCTACATTTCTATTACCTATATTATAACCAACTAATTATAAATTGTAATATAATATAGCAGAGAGGTTTAAATGACTTTTTTAACAAATAGTGATGTTCAAAAAATTGCGGAAATCCTAAATGAAACGCTTCGCTTTACTTTTGTAAGAAAGGTTAAGCAGTTAGGTAAAAATTTATTTCTTATTTCTTTTTCTAAAAAAAACACTCATTTACTTATTGCTTTAAATAATGATTTTCCCTTTGCAATGTTAAGTGAAGATACAGATTTAAAAGTCGATACTCCATCAAGCTTTTTTAATGAATTAAACCGTTTGCTCAAAAATGCACTTCTTAAAAATATAACCGCCTTAGAAAATGAAAGAATACTTAAAATAAATTTTGAAGTTAGCGATAAGTCATTACAAAAAGTGCCACTATTTATGTATATTGAACTTATTCCGCACCATGCAAACATTATAATAACGGATGCTGATGACAAGATTTTACTAGCGTTTCGTTATTCAAAAAATGTTGATGCTAAGAAGATAATTAGACGTAATCAAACATATGACTTTATACCAAACAAAGTATTTAATTCTTATCCACGTACTTTGACTGATGACGAATTACTTCTTCTTTCAATAAACTATATAAAAAATAATTATCATAATATTTTAAAAGATAACTATAAAGAAGTTTTCAATTCGATTTCTGTACGCCTTGAACGAGCACTTAGAAAGAAAAAAGTCTTGGAAAACGAGCTTAAAAGAGCTATGGATCCTGAAGATATGGTTGAACAAGCTAATTTACTTCTTACTTACCAACCTAAACTTGAAGGCACACGCATAAAATTAGAAAACCATATTATTGAAGTCGATCCATTTATCAGTGCAATTGAAAATGCTAATAAACTATTTCGTAAAGCAAAAAAGCAAAAAAATGCTATTAAGTTTTTAAAAGAGCAAATTATCCTAAATGATTCGGTTATAACAACCTTAACAAAGGTAAGTTCAAATTTGGAAAATGCAAGTCAAGACCAAATTGAACATATAAAAAATCAATTAAGGAAAGAAAAACAGATTGATAAAGAGTTCATAACTCCTAAACATATCCCTTATTTTACAATGTTTAAAGGGGTTAAAATTGGCTACGGACGCATGAGCATACAAAATGATTATTTAACTTTTACACTAACTAAAAAGGAACATTATTTTCTCCATGTAAAAGATTATCCTGGTGCTCATGTAATAATTTTTGATAGTAATCCAACAGATGAAATATTATTAGTAGCCGGTTGTTTAGCACTTTACATTTCTTCAATTGATATAGGTGAGGTTGTTTATACTCAAGTAAAAAATCTTAAAAAGGCAGGTGCTCCTGGACTAGTTAAAATGTCTAAATATAAAACATTTAAGGTTGATGTAAAAAACGCACCAATTGATATGAAAACACTCTTAAGTAAGAGTGAACGATTTTAGTCTTTTTGAATTTCATCAAATAAGAAATTCTCACCCTTTATTACTTCGCTTTCCGCTAAATTAGGAAAGTTTTTTTGTCTTAATACTTCATATAAAACTAAGGCGACACAATTAGATAAATTTAAGCTTCTTGCATCATCTACCATAGGAATTCGAAGGCATTTTGCATAATTTATCCTTAAAATGTCATGATTTATACCTGAAGATTCACGACCAAACATCAAATAAATATCTTCCTCAATTTTAGAATAATCAATATCAGAATATGTTTTGTTTCCGTATCGACTAATATAGAAAACATTTTTGTTTTCATTCATTTTTAAAAACTCTTGATAATCTTCATAATAAACAAAATCAGTTTTTTTAATATAGTCTAATCCTGCTCTACGAAGGTGTTTTTCTTGTAGTGAAAAAGGAATTGGACCAATGATATGAAGTTTGGTACCACTTGCTACACAAGTCCTCATTATGTTGCCAGTATTTTCAGGTATTTCAGGATGATATAAAACAATATGAATCATGCTTATATTATATATTATTTTAATTAGTTATATATTAGAAAAAAAGAGTGCAAGCACTCTTTTTACATTATCTTTTTATCTAAAATTATTTTTTATCAACGAAAACACGCTTGTACCTATCAATCGCTTCAGTAATAATTCTTATTGCATAGTCGCGATCTTGCACTTGATGAACAACTGTTTCTTTTCCTTCTAGCGTTTTATAAACTTGGAAAAAATGGCGTATTTCTTGAAAGATATGTTCAGGAAGTTCCTTTATTGAACGATACTCAAAATATGTTGGATCGTTTTCACATATAGCGATTATTTTTTCATCAATTTCACCACCATCAACCATTCTAATAGCACCAATTGGAATACAGTTAACAATTGTTAAAGGAATTATTGGTAATGAACAAAGAATTAAGACATCAAGTGGATCATTATCACCTGCATAGGTACGAGGAATAAAGCCATAGTTTTGTGGATAATGAGTTGAAGTATATAAAACACGATCAAGTCTTAACCTTCCAGTCTCTTTATCTAATTCATATTTACCTTTGCAGCCTTGTTCGATTTCAACAACTGCAATAAAGCGTTCAGGGGTGACGCGTTCAGGATTTACATCATGCCAAATATTCATATTTGCCTCCTAATAATACTCTACATTAAAATTATTACAATTTCTACGGTCTAATTACCTTATCCGTTCGTAGTGTGCTTAATTGTACTATATTTTTGATTAAAAAGATACTCTTAATAAATTGGTTAATTAAATGGTTTAGATTATAATAGTTTTATGAAAATTAAGCGTTATTTAATTAGTTTACTAGTTCTACTTGTTTTGCCTCTAACTAGTTGTGGCAATAAGGATAAGACTGTTGGTCTTAGTAATTTACTTATTTCTGAAAGAGTTGAAGGTGAATCGTATTTAATCCCAACTACAGATAGGAGAATTGAAGCTCTATTAAATGGAGGTGATGATTTTGCCCTCTATTTTGCAAGTCAATACTGTCCACATTGTACAAAAGTTAATCCCGTTATGGATAATTATGCAAAAGAAAATAACATAGTAATCAATTATTTTAATATGAGCGGATCTCTTGACTATATGCTTAGTTCAGGAATGTTAGATATATTTGGCAATGGTTATCCATCCTTATATCTAATAAGTAACGGATTAATAAAAGAATCATATATTGGTTCAAATAAACTAGATACAAACAAAAAAATTGAACTTATTTTCGATCGTTATACATATAAAAGTAATTTTACATATGTATATTCCTTAGATGAAATTGACGAACTTACAAGTTCAGAAATTACTCTTGTTTTTATTAATGGTGAAAGCGAAAATCAAGTTTCAAATTTTACGCAATATATCCGCGAAACGCTCAAAAAATGTAAAAAAGATATCTATTTTGTAGACCTTTCTTATGATTTTGAAATTACTCAAGAAGAGCTTTTAACTCGCTTAGGAATCGAAAACCTTGAACTTCAAGCTGTTCGATATAAAGAAAAAAGCATCATCTCAAATAGCCAATACAATAGCGATGAGAAAGATGCTTTTATAGATTTTATAATTAATAACTAATCACTTTCATTACGATGTTCATGAACAAGCCATGTTCTCGTTGAGGGAGTGATTTTATTATCTTTAAGCGTTTTAATAACCGCCTCATTTAAAACAAAAAGTGTATCCCAATAATCATTAACATGAGTATAAAAACGAATAATGACTTCGAATCCGTATTCATTAAACCCAAAAACTACAACGCTAGGTGCTGGACTTTCTAAAATTCGTTCTTCTTTATTAATTAGTTCCGTAAACATGTTTTTAATCATGTCTGGTTCATATTCATATGAAAAATTAAGTCTAACCTGACCTCTTCTTGTTACATTAAGGGAGTAATTTGTGATTGCATTATTAACAATAAATTTGTTTGGGACAAGAATGCGTTGATTATCTGGTGTATCAAGAGCAGTATGAATTAAACCAACTCGACGAACAGAACCCATCTTATCAGCAACTGCAATAAAGTCACCTGTTACAAAAGGTTTACTTGTAAGTAGAGTTACACCTGCAGCTAAGTTTCCAATTAAATCTTGTAAAGATAAACCAATTGCTAAAACACCAGCAGATATAATTGAGGCTAGCCCTGCTAAATTAACATTCAAAATTAAAAGAACGATAATTGCTAAGCCGAATCGTAAAAGAACGCCAACTAAACTAATAACAAATGCGCGAGCACTTCTATCAACTTCACTTTTCTTAATACGGCTTGCTTTTCTTAAAATAGCAATAAAAAGTTTAATAAGATAATGGCCACCTATTAAAACTAAAAGCGCAATAAGGGTACGCATCAAAATATCAGTTCCGTTATTTTGAAAGAATTTAATTAGGTCATTCCACCACGTTTGTAAATCAATTAAATACATCATAAATACCACCTTGTTGCATTTTAACACGAAACACTAATTTGTTTAAGAAATAATGCTTTGAAAAAAGGCTTAAACACATTATAATTATGATACGACCGCTACCATAGTAGCCCCCAACCAATAAGGTCTAAAACTTAATAGGAGGATTTTTAATGAGTTTTACAATTACTTACAATGGCAAACAAAAAGTATATGACTCCAAAGTTCGCATTCTTGATATCGTGGGTACAAGCCACGATTATATTTGTGCACTAGTCAATAATCGTGTTCGCGAACTTACATATGAAGTTTACTTTAATGCCGAAATCGTCGCTTTAACGCTAGAGCATACGGAAGCAGTCCGTGTTTATCAAACTTCTCTTCGTTATTTAGTCGCGATGGCCCTAAGCCGAATTCGTCCAGAATTAGATATCCGTTTTTCATATAATATTTCTCGATCGATTTTCGTGCAAATTTTAAATGGTACCAAAATGGCAGACCGTGAATTAGCAAATGATTTACGAGCAGAAATGATGCGCATTATTGCAGCAGACTATCCTATGAATCGCCACGTTGTCCCAAATGATGAAGCTTTAAAAATTTACGAAGAACGTGGATTTAAAGATAAAGCTGCTATTTTAGGATATCGACCAGAGAAAACGGTACATTTTTATGAATGTGATGGTTATTTAAACTATATGTATGGATACATGGTTCCATCAACTGGCTATTTAGATAAATGGCTAATAAGAAACTATGCTCCAGGTTTAGTTATTCAATATCCACGTGCAGAACTAAAAGGAGAAATCCCCCCATTTGAAGACGCACCAACATTTGGTCGTACCTTAAAAGAATCTCATAGATGGGCACAAGCAACTCAGTTAGATAACGTTGCTAACATTAATGAAGCGATTAAAACTGAAGCCGGAACTATTGAACTTATTAACTTAAGTGAAGCTCGTCATTATCAACAACTTGCTGAACTTGGCGTTCGAATTACCCAAACAAATAGCGATATTCGCCTTATTTGTATCGCAGGACCTTCAAGCAGTGGAAAAACCACTTTTGCTAATCGCTTACGCATTGAATTAATGAGTAGAGGCCTTAGACCAATTCGTGTCTCTATTGATGACTACTATCTAACACGTGATAATGCGCCACTTGATGAAGACGGAAAACCTGACTTAGAATCAATTTATGCTCTTGATATTGATTTATTCAACCAAAATATGTTTGACCTCATTAATGGTGAGGAAGTTCAACTACCTCACTTTGACTTTATTCAAGGCAAGCGTGTACCTGGACGTCTTTTAAAAGTTGAACATGATCAACCAATTATCATTGAAGGCATTCATGCCCTTAACGATATGCTCACAGATAGTATTCCAAAACACCAAAAGTTTAAAATCTATATCGCGCCACAAGCACAAATTAACTTAGATAATCATAACCCAATGTCTCTAACTGACTTACGTCTACTTAGACGAATTGTTAGAGATAAAAAATTCCGTAACGCAAGTGCTCATGAAACAATTTCCATGTGGCCAAGTGTACGAAAAGGTGAATTCAAGTGGATTTATGATACTCAAGAAGGAGCTGACTTTGTTTATAACTCATTCTTACCATTTGAACTACCTGTTATGAAAAGAAATGGTCTCCCTGTTTTAGAAGAAATTCAAAGAGACAGTGAATATTGGCCAGTTGCAGAAAGATTAATTAGGATGCTTAAATACTTCGTTGAACTTGATGAAAAATGGGTTCCTTCAAACTCATTAATTCGTGAATTCATCGGCGGTAGTTGCTTCCAAGACGTCTAAAATTATTTAAATAATACAACAAAAAAGCCCTCTTTTATGCAAAACGAAGGTTTATAAAGAAAAGAGGGCTTTTTATTTTTTCATAAGTTTTCGTTCTTGTTTAAGAATGTTATGGAGTTCTGATAAATACACTTTTCTTAATAGTTCATAAGTTTCTTTTTCTTTACTTTCAATAACTGAGACATAAAAATTATAGAAAATTTCTTCAATTCTTAAGAATGCTTCATATAAATTTACTATTGTTAAGCGGCCAAAAAAGTCTCGTCTAGAATAGAAAAGTAATGGAGAACTATGAGTAACTTCACTTGCTCTTTGATAAGTATTTGAATATTGTTCTAAACCGGCGATTTTTTGTATTCCATCACGGAAATTTAGTTTAACTTCATAGTTTTCTGGTAATTTCTTTATCTCATAAAGCCATCCATATTCAATAAAACGTTTAATGTCCTTACTTTTAAGATTATGATCTTTTAGTTTTGTTTTAATCTCAACAAAAATTTTATCAGTTGTTTCTTTATCATAAAGTAAATTATAGGCTGCTCCATAGCGCATATGTCTTAAGTAGGCTTCAATAAGAGGTAGCCCGTGACGAATTAACAAAATTAAAGTTGCTTCTGTTTCATGAAGTGTCCGCCAAGTTGTAAGAGCTTCCGTTTCAAAACCATTTACCAAAAGAGTAGTTATTGTTTTACAAAGAACAAATGCTTTTGAAAGCATATCAATAATTAATGTTCTTGAAGGATCTTGTTTTTTAAATAAATCAAGCTTATTTAAAATAAAATTAGCATATACATTAAGTGATGTTATGGGTGTATCAACGCTTGTATAAATTGCTTTGTTATTATATGAAAAATTCGTTAGTGATGAATATTTATCAAGTACAGTATTCATTAAAATTAAGATAAAATCTTCATTTTCTTTTGCTACTTCAATTTGTTCACGAGTTAAATCTTGTACTCGGTAATAAAAATCACGGATTAGATAACCAATAAATGTATATTGATTTAATTTTTCAACGTAAATTCTATCACTATATTCACCAATAATTAAATATGATTCAATCATTGCTTCATAACATTCACGTAAAAAAGTAAAATCATCATCATGAACCTTATAAATTTTTAAAATCATATTAAAATCTTCAAGAGGTAAAGTAAGTGAATCAATTAAAGTTTTTTTATCTTCCATATTTTTATAATACCATATTAGAGTTTAATTTCCTTTGTCTCGCCCGTTAGTAAAGCAACAAGATGTGCTTCAATTTTCTTTTTGAATTGCTTTTGTAGATAGGAGGCATAACGTTTAACTTGTTCGATATATGAGGGGTGTTCTAAATTTTTAAGTTTATAATCTAGCAAAATGATTTTATTATCCAAATTAATAAAGCAGTCAATAAAGCGCAAACCGCCTTCTTCATCAACAAATGGGTATTCTTGGAATACATTATCGTTTGTTGCTTTTTTAAAGAAAGATAATCCAATAATTTTTTCTATTATTCTATAATGTCCTTTATCTTTAATAAATGATAGATCTCGTGTATCAAAATTGATGTTTTCAAGAAGTTCATGAATAGTATTACCTAATTCAAGAGCATCAAGTGAAACTTCTTCTATAATTTCAGTTTTCTTATAAACAGAGACTTTCTTTCGATTATTTTCTAAATCATTTATATTAAAAATAATGTCTTTTTGTTCAATTAATGCAGGTTTTGTTAGCTTTGGTTCTAAGATTTTTCCATCACTCATTTTTTCAAACAAGTACGGGCTTAATTTTAATAAATGTTCGATTGAGTCAACATCAGATAATGTATTAACTTTATCGTTTTCCTCATTAGATGTAACAATAATGATTTTTTCTTTTGCTCTTGTTAGGGCAACATAAAGTAGCCAGATTGCTGAAAGAATATCTTTTTTTCTTAATTCATTTAGTGATATTACTTTTGTAAGAGATGATCCGTTTTCTATGTTCGTTGGAAAAATAAATCCTACATTATCATCATATCGTATTCTTTTTCTACGATCTGTTTTTAAAAAAGTTGTAAAATTACTAGCATAGTAAACAATAGAATACTCTAAGCCCTTCGATCCATGCATTGTTTGTAGACTAACAACATTTTCTGCTCTTTTAATTGATGATTGTTCAATAGGAATATCTTCTTTTATTAATTTTTCAAAATAAGTAACCAAATCATCGATAGAATAACCATATCTTTCCATATTTTCAATAATCGCTAATAGTTTTTGTAATTTATATGTTTCTTCTTCAATATCACCTAAAAGGAAAATTTTGTCATAAAATTTAAATTCTTCTACTAAAGATGTAACAATTTGATATAGGGGAGCATTTCTATATTGATCAACCAATTCTTTAATTTTTATTATTATTCCATCAGAAAGTAACTCATCTAAATTACCTTTTATTAATTTATAAATTTTTTCGTCGTTATATTGACAAAGAAATCCACGTGCTATACTTGTAAACGCGTGTTTAAATCCTATATCATAATTACCTTTTTTTACATTATTAAATAAAACTACAATATTTTTTAAAGCGAAGAAAATATCATCTTCACTAATATTATTTCTTTGAAATTTGAATAAGGGAATTTGGTACTCTTTAAAAACCTTTTCAAATTTATCAGAATGAGTTCTTGTTTTAATTAAAATTGTAAAGTCTTTGTACTCGCAAGGTCTTAAACCTTTCTTAAAATCAAAAACCATAAAATTATTTCTTATTTTATTTGTTATATCTGAAGCGATAATCCTAGCTTCAAGTTCTGCTTGTTCAGCACTTATTAGACCTTCTTTACTATAAGTTAAAACATCTAAATTATAATTTTGGTTTGTACGACCTTCATTTTTGTATTTAGCATTACCTGCAACAATGTCTTTAGCATACTCATTTTCCTCACCTAAATATGGTTTAATCAAATGACTAGTTAATTTTTTAACATCTTCAAGAACTTCACCACGAGATCTAAAATTATCAATTAAATCATATTTGCGACCGCCATCATTTTTTGAATATTGTTCGTATTTATTTTTAAAGTTTTCTATATTAGCGTTTCTAAACTCATAAATACTTTGTTTTACATCTCCGACCATATAAACATTATCGTTACTAATTCTTGTAATTAATTCTTCTTGAATATCATCTGTATCTTGATATTCATCAACAAAAATAAATTTATATTGATTTCTAAGTTCGGCTCTAACATTTTCGTTTTTAACAAGTTCAGTCGCAAAACGTGCAATATCACTAAAAAGAAAAGCGCCATATTTATATTTGAAACGTTCTAAACCATCATCAATTTCTTGATATAAATCTAGAAGTGCTCTAGCGAATGGCTTTGTACGATGAAAATCATCATAATAAGCTTTCTTATTTCCTAATGTAAAATAGTTTTCTTTTATTTTGGTAATTCCTCGACGAAATCTTTCAATAATTTTTACCGCTTCAGGTTCATTTTTTCTTAAATTTCTTGTAAGATCTGGCTGCTTATAATTACTAAAATATAAGGCATATTCATCAAATTCTTTTTTGGTTGATAAAAATTCGATAATTTCTAAATATTTTTCTTTTTCATCAATATTCGGAAATTCACTTAATATTTTTTTAATTTGATTTATATCTTCATCAAGTTGTTCTTCAAATTTTATAAAAAGCCGATCAAAATTTTTATCTGTATAATGTTGTTTAACATTGTAAATAAATGTTTTTTTATCAACTGCTGCTTCGGCAGCCTCCTTAATTGATTTAATTGCTTCAAAGATAACATCATCATTATGACGAACAAATGTCTTGACTAGAAAACGAAAATCATCGCTTGGGTTTTCATAGTTACTTTCAAAGACTTCAACATATAATTTTTGAAACTCTAATTTATAAATTGTTTCATCAACTATTGATATATCTATTGGCAAATTGAGCAAATAACCATATTTTTGCACGATTTTTAAAGCAAATGCATCAAATGTTGTAATTTCACAAGCATCAACTAAATTAGCAATTTCTTTTGTCTTACTATCTTCTTTTAGTTTTGTTCTAAGCCGTTCACGAAGCTCATCGGCTGCTAAATTTGCAAAGGTAATTAAGAGTACTTGATCAACTGCAACATCCATTCTTAAAAAGATTTGATGTAATCGTTCAATTAAAATAGCTGTTTTACCTGAACCAGCACCAGCTGAAACAAGAATATTACCTGGTTCAAGTGACATTGCTTCTTGTTGAGCTTTTGAAAATTCATGATATTCCATCTTCTTATTTACCTTCTCCTTTCGTACTAGCTTCGAGTTTATTCAAATCTAAAAAATCTTTACTTCTTCTAAAGCATACATCTTTAAATTCACAGTAAAGACATGCGTCAAGGCTATTAGATTCAATAATTGGTTGAATCTTAAACTCACTATTTCTAATTCTTTTATTTGCTTCTTCAACTTTTTCAAGAGCTTGAGATTTCTTTTCAATAAAATAATCTTCGCTTGCACTTTTCGCTTTTGTAAAATTGCCCGTTGAGGTTACTAAGCCATCGATAAAACCACCCAATTCATAGTCAGGATCAAAATAACGTAATCTATTGCTATCATTAAGTGTTTTACCAATAAATTTTAAAATTGAATAGTAATAATTTTCTTCTTCCTTTTCTGATTCAAAAATAAAATTTTCATTATCTCTAATTTTTTGAATATAAACACCTAAAATTTTATCATTACTAAATTTAAGGTTATTACTTATTAATAAACAATAAATTGGTAATTGTAAATTTAAGCCATAGTCAATAAATTTATCTTTATAAGTAGAATTACCTGTCTTATAATCAATCAAAATTAAATTTCGATTATTTTTTTCACCAACAACATATAGTTTATCAACTATCCCTTTTAATTTTGTTTTTGCATCAATATTAATTTCTAAAGGTAATTCTTCATGTTCTTCAATTAAAGACATTTTTTCTTTTAAAATTGAATGAAATTTAATAGTACTCCTTAATAGACCTTCATAACCTTCCATAATTATTCGATCGCGATTAGAAAGCTGCATTTCCTTAAGCAATTCAACAAATCGGGTCTTAAAATCAAAATTCGGGGCTTTAGATTCTTCTAATAGTTTATGGGCTAAAAGACCAATTTTCATATAATGGGTATCAACTTCTTCACCGATTTTAAGAACGCGTTCTAAATAATAAGAAAAAGGGCAATTGTAAAAGCGATCAACACTAGTATAGGAAAGCACTATGCTATTAGTATTAATATAATTTATGCCTTTAAAAGAATTATCAAAACTTAAGTATTCATTTTTTGAATCAATAAATTCAAGTGCCTTTATTGTTCCATCATCTTCACTAAAATTGCGATAAAGGTCGCGACTAATTCCATAAATATAACGTGCATATTCAGTGCTATTTAATTGTTTAGCTAATTCGCCCTTTATTAAATTTAGGCCTAATTCATCTACTAATATTGATTTTTCGTACCTTCTTTCACCGACCTGAGTTGCAAAACTTAAATATAAGTGCTTTTTATTAAGGATAATTTTAATTAATTTATCTTTTTCATTTAAATATTCATCTTCATTGGTTGGTAATCCTAGTAATGCTTTTTCTTCTTTTGTTAATAAATCAATTTCTTTTTTGAAATGCGGATAATTACTTTGACTAAAATCTAAAATAAATAAATGTTCATTGTCTTTAAATATATCAACTGAATCAACAATCTCGATACCATCTTCAAATTGCATCTCTAGTAAGTTTTTCTTTTCCAATAAATGAGAAATTAAATATTTATAATTATCAAAGCCTAGATTTAGCTTCGGTGTAAAAATTAATAGATTCTTAAACTCATTTAATTCATTAGAAGATTGTTCCTCTTTTAAAAAGGTTGCTAAACGATCATTAAATTGCTTTTCAGTTATAAAGAGGTTATTAAACTTCTCCTTAACAAGAGGATAATGAAGTAAAGGCGTTCCAACATTATCAATGATGTTGATATTAAAATGAATACTTAAATAACGAAGTGATTCTATATAATCCTCCCGTGGGCGAAGTAATTTAATATCTTCTTTTTTTACTCCTTTTTTAATTAAATTACTAACTTCATTAAAAAAGGCAGCAACTTCGCTAATTACATTAGGGTAAGAATATACATTTAGACTTCTTTTTTCTTTATTTAAAGGATAAAAACTAATATTATTAGTAAAACTTTTTAACAATCGATTTAAATACTCATCATCATTACGATATCCTATTACTAAACACTTTCCTTCTTTATACTTATTAAGGAAATTATTATCAAGGCTAATTAATTTATTTTCTTTTAGTTTTTTTTGTAAATAATCTAATTTTTTTATTGATTCTGAATTCTCTTTTATTTCATGAGTAATATCTGGCGTTACTAAGAAAGGTAAATATTTTAAATATAAATCAAGCCCTAGCCCCTCATTTTCAATTAAATAATATAAAGCCTTATTTTTTACTCGCCCAAAAAGAGAACTAACAAGTTGTTCTTTTGTAAAAATTTTAACATTAGGATTAAATACACCTTCATCTCTTTTTTTAAGAATTGAGGTATATAAATAATAAGGTGCAATTATAAGATTTACTTCCTTCATTAAAAGTCCTTTCACTCATATTATAAAAGCATTTTTAACAAATTTAAAAGCATTTTTTTATATATTATTAATAACTAATTTATTTTATAAATTAGTTATAAATTTTTAGATAAATTGACGAGTAGCGGCGACTGCTCTTTTCCAATTTTTATATTTTCTTACGCGGTCAACTTCACTCATTTTCGGCTTAAACTGACGATCATATTGATGGATTTTTCTTATTTCTGTCGTTGAACCAAAATAGCCTGTTTTTAAGCCTGCTAGATAGCATACACCTAATGCAGTTGTTTCAAGAATATGTGGAACTTTAATCGTGGCATTTAAAATGTCAGATTGGAATTGCATTAAGTAATTATTAGCAGTTGCCCCTCCATCAACTTTAATTGTTTTAAGTTCAACACCTGTTTCTTCTTTCATTACTTCAAAAACATCTTTACTTTGAAAAGCAATAGATTCAAGTGTTGCCCGAACAAAATGTGCTCGATTAGCACTTCTAGTAAGGCCAAAAACTGCACCTCTCGCCTTATCATCCCAATATGGTGAACCTAAACCTACAAAGGCTGGAACAATATAAATGTGATTATTCGTCGTAACAGAAAGTGCGACATCTTCACTTTCTGCAGCAGTAGAAATCATCTTCATTTGATCGCGAAGCCATTGGACTGCAGCACCTCCGATATAAACTGAACCTTCTAAAGCATAAGTTACTTTATTATCGATTTGCCAAGCAATAGTAGTTAAAAGCCCATTTTTACTTATTACAGGTTTACTACCTGTATTCATTAAAAGGAAGCAACCAGTCCCATATGTATTTTTACAAGATCCTTTTGATAAACACATTTGCCCAAATAAGGCTGCTTGTTGGTCACCAGCAATCCCAGTAATAGGAACTGAAGTGTTAAAAAATTCACTAAGACCATATAAATACGAGGAAGGACAAACTTTAGGAAGCATTATTTTAGGAATGTTAAATAGAGCTAAAAGTTCATCATCCCATTTAAGTGTATGAATATTATATAAAAGTGTGCGTGAAGCATTACTAACATCAGTAGCATGAACATTACCATTAGTTAATTTATAAAGAATCCAAGTATCAACAGTACCAAATAATAATTCGCCTTTTTCTGCTCTTTTTTGTCCGTCCTTAATATGATCTAAAATAAAACGAACTTTACTAGCACTAAAGTAGGGATTAATTATTAAACCTGTCTTTTGATGAATTAATTCTTTTTTATCTTTTAGGGCATCACAAATTGCTGTCGATTGGCGTGATTGCCAAACGATAGCATTATAAACAGGCATTCCTGTTTTTTTATCCCATACAATAGCAGTTTCTCTTTGATTGGTAATACCAATACAATCGATATTTTTAAGCGTTAAGTTCGCTTTAATTAAAAGTTCATTAATAACCGCAAGAACGCTTAACCAAATATCTATTGCATCTTGCTCAACCCAGCCATCGTGTGGGTAAAAACAGCCAATTTCTTCTTGAGCAGATGCAACAATTTCACCTTTCTTGTCAAAAAGGATCGCCCTGGTTGATGTTGTCCCTTGGTCGATTGATAAGATGTATTTTTTCATATCTAGACTCCTTACTTATTTTTTAGCGATTAGAGTTTCAATTTCATTAATTTCTTTTTTTATTTCCGCACTTAAATTTGTAGCACCATTTTTGGTAACTAAAATATCATCTTCAATGCGAATTCCGATTCCATACTTTGCAAAATATAGACCTGGTTCAACTGTAATTACATTACCTTCTTCTAAGGGAATATCATGAAGGGCTGGATCATGCGTATCAAGACCTAAATGATGAGAGACATTATGATAATAATATTGTTTTACTTCTTCGCCTTCTTTTAAAAGTTTTTCTTCTTCTAGACGCGCTTTAAAAAACTCTTGCGTAAAAGCTTGTAGTTCAGCAATTGTTCGTCCTGGACGAATAAAATTAATTACAGCTTTATTAGCCGCTAGAACGATTTCATAAATTTGCTTTTGGAGTGGATTAAACACACCATTTACAGGATACGTGCGGGAAATGTCGGCTTTATATTTATCAATAGAGGCTCCGCAGTCAAGTAAAACAAGTTGCCCGTCCCGAAGTCTATTACTTAAATCTACATGGTGAAGAATGGTTGCGTTCGGGCCACTTGCTACAATTGTATCAAAAGCGATTTCAGCATTTTTGCCTCGAATAACATATTCAAACATTGCTCTTATTTGATATTCATGAAGCCCTGGACGTAGATTATCTAGCACCATTTTTAAAGCATTATTGGTTAATTTGATGCTTTTTTTGATTAACTCTAATTCATGATCATCTTTTACCATTCTTTGACGAATTAAAAGCGGATAGACATCAATTATTTCTAGACCTTTTTTACCTTTTCTTTTTAAGTAGGTAACAAGTTCTTCATGAGTTTGACTAGCACAGAGAAATTTATGTTTATGATCAATATAGACATGATTAACTTCGCCATAACTAGATTTAGTAGCAATTAGCTCATCAATTTTACTATCAATTTGAGAGCTATAAAGAATATTTCTAATACCAGATATTTCTGTAGCCTCATTAGGACGAAGCATTTTTCCGGTCCATTTTTCTCGAAGTTCATTAAATTCTTCAATGAATAAGTATTCATATATTTCTTGATCAATTTTAACTAATAGTAAAGTAGCTTCGCTTACATCTAACCCCGTTAAATAGAAGAAATTTTTATTTATTATAAAAGGATAGTTTTGATCGCTTGTTGCAATAAGATGTTCGCCACTAAAAAGGAGCACCATGCTATGATCTTTAATTTCATTAATTAATTTTTCGCGTCTTTTTTTATAAATATCTATCATTTTATTACCTCACCAATCTATATTATTTTGCCTTACAATTATTTAATTGTAAACACGCTACAAGTCATTAATCTTTGGTTTTTATTATTTTTTTATCATAAAAATTTGCTTCAAGCAAAGATGTGATATCTTCATTTGCTCTAAATGTGATAACAACACTTCTTTCACCAAAACTTGATTCAAAAGGAATATTATGTAAATTTGCAAAACTATACACATTATCAAGTTCATCAACATCAATTTTAAATTGAAATTTATAAACTATTTGTATTGGTACAACTGTTGCTAAAGCTAATACAGCTTTTCCGCTTGCTACATAAGTTCTAAGTAATCTTCCTGCACCTAAAAGAATTCCACCAAAATAACGAACTACTACAAGTAAAACATGTTGTAAATCATTTTTTTGTAATAGATCAAGCATTGGACGACCAGCAGTTCCTTTTGGTTCACCATCATCACTGGCTCTTTCACTATCATTAAAACGATAGGCATAACAATAATGACGAGCGTTACGGTACTCTTTTTTTACTTCTTCTAGAAGTGAACTAACTTCATCTTCACTTTTAAGTGGAAATAAAAGTGCTATAAAGCGAGATCGCTCAACTTCAATTTCCGTAACATAGTTTTCAAGTATTGTCTTCATAAAATAAGTTTATCATAACTTGCTGAGATAAACATTTTATGTTTCACTCTAATGCTATTTTGTTATAATAACTTTATGAACGAAAATAAAGTAGATATTAACGAAACTAAAGAAATTATTGAAACTGAGATTGTTGAAACAAAGAGCAAAATAAATGAAAAGCCTTCAAAAGCTTGGATTGCTCCACTTTGGATGGCCCTAGTTTTTATCTTTTTAGGTTACTTTGGCCTTAGCCTTGTAAGTGAACTTACTGCGATTATTTTGAAAGCTTCAAAAGGTCTTACTGAACAAGAGGAAATTAGGGCATACTTTTCTATGCCTCGTACACTTGGTCTTTTAAATTTTATTCGCTATATTGTCATTTTTGCAATAATGGTTGGAATACTTGAAATAAGCAAACAATTAGTACCTCTTTTAAAAGGTTTTAAAAAAGCAAGACCTTGGTTAGCAGGTATTGTCTATTTTGCTATTGGTATGGGAATTAATATGATTATTGATTCTATATCGATCTTAATCTTTGGACCAGTAAGTGATAATGTTAACCAACAAATCGTAGTTGAAGTAATTAAAGCTACTCCGGTTGCCTCATTTATTTTTATTCCTTTTCTTGGTCCAATTGTAGAGGAATTAACATATCGCGTTGGCTTATATAGTTTATTACGCCGGTGGAATAAAATTGCAGCTTTAGTAATTTCTGCACTAATTTTTGGTTTTATTCATTTCGACTATTCGGTTTTTTCCTCAATAGGTAGTAGAGACTTTTGGATTGAAATTATTAACTTGCCGAAGTATGTGTCAATGGGTTTAGTATTTGGACATGCCTATGAAAATGAAGGTCCGCAAACTCCTATTATTGCCCATGTATATAATAACTTTATAGCATATTTTGCTACACTTCTATCATAAAAACATGCAAAAAGAACGTTATTTTGTAATAAACAGCTCGATTTTGCGCATTATTGCTATGCTCGCGACACTATTAGATCATGTTGCAGTTTTCTTTATTAATAACTATATTCTCTATTATATTTTTAGAGCAGTTGGGCGCCTTTCATTTGTTATATTCGCCTTTTTTATTGTAGAAGGAGTCAAACATACTAAAAATCCACTTCGCTATTTAGGTAGACTTTTTATCTTATATTTAATAACACAGGCAATCGTTTCAATTCCTTTACTATATAATCCAGATTTAATAATACATGGCAATGTCTTTTTAACTCTTTTAGGTGGAGCAAGTATACTTGTATATTTTCATCATAAAAAATATAAACATGTATATTTGCTACTTCCAAGTATTGCTCTAATTACCTTAACAACGCTTAGTTTAATCTTTCCTACTAATACTGTTCTACTTTCCTTTACTCCTCAATACATGATCTATGGTTATTTACTTATCCTTTTATTTTATTTAGCAAATATATTTACTCGCTCTAGTCTTAGATTTATAGAAAGAAAATACTCACTACCTGAGGCATCATTAAATGAAACAATGACTGCCCAAAAAGTTAACAATGCCTATAGTTGCATATTACTTTTTATTTTGACATTCTTTTGGTATCTTTTAAGCAGATGGACGTTTAGAACAGGTGTAGAACCATATATTCAAACATATGCCCTTCTTGCTCTTCCTCTTCTTGCCCTCTATAACGGGGAACTAGGTTATAGAGCAAAGTGGTGGAGAGTAACTTACTACCTCTTCTATCCTGTTCATCTAATTATCTTAGGCATAATTTATGCTCTAATATACTTATTATAGGAGGAATAAAAATGTTAATTGAACTAGGAAATTCTAACGATTTTACTAAAGCAATTGAAAAAGGAACCGTTTTAGTAGACTTTTACGCCTCTTGGTGTGGACCATGCCGTATGCTTGGACCAGTTCTTGAAGAACTAGCAAAAGAAGAAACTGATGTTACATTCTTAAAGGTCAATGTTGATAATCATCCTTCAGTTGCTGGACGTTTCTCTGTCTATTCAATTCCAACAATGATACTTTTTAAAGATGGAAAACCAATCGCTACTAAAGTAGGCTATGTTGCTAAAGAACCTTTAAGACGCTTTATTAAGCAATAAAAAGCACTTCGGTGCTTTTTTCTTTTCAGTCTTTACAAAATTAATCTTAATTGATATTATTATCTAGCACATTAGTGCTATGCAGGTGTAGTTCAATGGTAGAACATCAGCCTTCCAAGCTGAATACGCGGGTTCGATTCCCGTCACCTGCTCCAAACAAATCTTACTTTAGTAATGGCTTTATTAAGCCAACAAAGTGATTATAGTAATTTATAAGCCTTAGAAGAATTTGTGTTTCTAAGGCTTTTTTCATGCAAAAATTATTAAACTCGACAGTTGTTCAAACCGATTGTTTTTTCAAAACTCGATAGACGTTTGAACCAAAACGAATAAATATATATTCAAAATAAAAGCCTATTGAAATTTTATATAAAATCTTGATAGGCTTTTGAGTTACTTAGGGTTTATTTATCTTTTTTCTTTGGATAACTGCCATTTACTTCAATATCCAGAACTTTATCAATATTTAAAATTTTTGCATTAGCTGTTTTTATCTCATTTTTTGTATTTAAATATTTAAACAATTCCAACGTAACTAAAGAATCACTTAATGGGTCATGAGCATCATGCTTAATTTTTAAAAAATCACTAGTTTTAGCTAAGCTTGATAAGTTGTATAAACCATTGTCAGTTGTAAATTTGTTTAAATCTATATACTCACCTAATATTGGTTCTAATCCGTGTATTTTTAGTTGATCGTTTAATGCTTTAAAATCAACTTCTCCAAAACAGACAACTATATTTTCCGTCAAATATGGAACTAGCCATTTTGCTAAACTAGGAAAACCGTTAAATAATGTTGATTTATTTTTAAAACGTTCAACTTTTTCTTTTGGTTTGGTTCGTTTTGCAACATCAATATTTATATCAATGGCTCTTTCTTGTTTAATAATATTAAAAACTTTATCGGTTAATACTATCTCTGTCATATAGATTTTAGTATTACGAACTCTTTCGGTATCCCAAAATAAATAATTCTTCTTTAAATACCCCCTTTATTTCAGTGTAATTAAATATAGACTTGCCTGTTCAAGTATTTGTCGTACTAAACTATTTACGCTCTTAGAATGTTTAAATTTATCATCTCCAACATTATATATGAGTTTTTGAAAGACATCGTGAGAAATATAATTAAGTGCATCTACTGGCAAATAACCATATTCTCTTTTTCCAGTCATAAAGTATGTTAATCTAATGTATTCATGGATGATTATATTAGTATGAAAGAAGTATTTATAATCATCTTGTTTTTTAATTAATCTTTTAAGAGATAAATTAAAATACTCCAAACGTTGCATTGTGTACATGAATTCAACAACTAAGTTTTCCTTATAGTTTTCGACTATATTTTCAATTTGTTCATGATATTGATCATAACCAAGAAGAATAGTTTTTTTGATATTTTTAATTTCACTTTTAACATAATATAATTGAATGTCATCAAGATTACTTATTATTGAAAGTTCAATTAATTGGTCTTCATAATAAATAACAATTTGATTCTTTAAAAATAAAAACTTAGAATCTGGATAAATAAATAATAAATCTTCATAAACTGCATTAATTGATTTATCAGTATACAAGAAGATATCAAGATCTGAATTTTGATTCATTTTATGTCTTCCAAGAGAACCATATAAAACAATAGCTTTATATCCGTTTTGAAGATGATTGGATATTTTTAAAGCTTCAGCATATTGTTTTAAAGGTAGGATACTTAAATCATCAATACTTGATATTTTAAATCGGTGTAAAAATTTGTCTTTAAAATTAGTTTTAACGATATCATTTTTAAATTCTTTATCTAATCTAATAATAGTATCTTCTAAAGATTCTTCAAATATAGGATAAGGAATTTTTGAAAAGTCCTTATTTTGAATTCTTTTAAGACAAACATTAACATCTTCAGTAACTTCGATAATAATGAAAGAGTTAATTTTTAATTCATTAATAAAAAGATTTGTGATCATTGATCCACCTGAATATTCGATAATGGCGTTATTATGCTTTAAAATATCATTAGCAAAAAGGTTTCGAGTTTTTAATTCAGAATCTATTGATCCATTTGAGTGGTTAATTCGATATTCGTCAATTGCTAGCACTGGATAATCAGGAAATATCTTTTTAAGTTTGGATACAACATAACTTTTCCCACTATTAATATTTCCTAGCACAAATATCTTCATGCTATTGCCTCTTCAAAGTTTAAAATATTAATCCTTTCGCGTTTTAGCATTATTGCATAAAGTATCATTGTTAAGATACTATCTAAAGCAGTTCCTGTTGCAAACATTAATGCGATTAATGTTAAATTAGGTTGGAATACTCCAGTTTGGAAAAGAATAAACATTAATCCGTAAAATATAGTGTTAATAACTAAAGATTGAAATAACATTAAATTTGTTTTTCCAAGACCGTAAAATATGCTATCAATTACATTATTAAGCGCGAACAAAACATAAAAGCCAACACTTATTAATACGATAAAATGAACATCTTTATAATTAGATATTTGTAGAACATGTTGCATAAATGGTTTCCAAAGTGGTAATGTAATAGCCCAAATAAATACGAAAATGATTGTTAAATTAAAGTATCCAAAGCTTTTCTTTTGAACTGCCTTCATTCCGTCTTCTCCACAATCAGATTTAATTAATTCTCCAAGTTGAAGTACTGGAAGAAGTAGCCATCCCCAAATAAAGTTATTAGCTACCCAAAAAGTTCCTTGTTCGCCAACAACATTAACCATTCTAACAATCATTAGCATAAACGCTATATTTCTAACAAAACTTTCTAATCCTGAAATACCACCTTTTTTAAATAAATCTTTAAACCAAGAATAGTCACTTTTGAATGAATTAAATATAGGGAGTTCATTTTTATATAGTATAATAACTAAAAATATAACCATTAAAAAGTTTACAATAATATTAGTAATTGGAATACCATTGATTCCGAGATTCAACGAAACTTTTAATGTTGAAACAAAAAAGGTATCAAGTAAAATAGTTAGAATTAATTGCGCTATCAATACAATGTATATATTTTTATCTTTTTTAATAGTAACTAAAACAACCATGAGATATTTCATTAGTGTTCCAAATATCATAGCAATAGTCTCTAATCTAATATAATTTACCGTTTCATCAATAATAGAATTATCTTGTGCCATAAAAATTACTAAAGGTCTAGTGAAAATAAAAATAAGTGCGGATAATACCGTATAAACAATAAAAGTGAAGATTAATCCGCTTCTAATACGGTTTATTAGTGCCTCTTTTTCAGATATAACAGCACCAATAAAATAAAATAGTGGCAATATTAAAGCCTCTTGTAAAATTTCATATAAAAGGCTAACCCATTGCAGTTGTCCGGCAATTGAAAATACATAAGTATTTGGTAATTGTCCAATTAAATATATCCTAAAAGTAGTGTATAGTGTTGGAATCAATCCAAAAATGAATAAAGCAAAAAACATTTTATAATTTATAGTTTTTAAAGAATTAATAATTTTTTTCATAATTTTTTCTCCTATATAATATTAATCCCTTTTACTGTCAAAATAATAAAATTATTTATTGACAATAACTTTTAAGTTTTGACAATTTTATAGTAACATATTTCTTTAAAATGTCTTGAAATAGTATGCTTGAATGTCAAAACAAAACAAACATGAAAACCTAAAAATTGTTAACATTTATGGTTTTCTCTTTTAAATACTGCAAATAACATCTGCAGTAAAAAACAAAATGCGCCTATTGAGGCGCATAAAAATCACAAAAAAACTTTTGCATATTATGTCTCTCCTTTCGTCTGTTTTGAAAGGGAAGTTAATCACTACAAATAATACTTGATGCATTATCGGTAAAGGATGAATGCCGAGACATACAGCATAAGTCCTAAACCTTTGGAGATAATGTTTATCATTTTTGGTATCCTTTTTGTTATTGCCTTTCTTTTTGTAATTGGTTTTATGACTTATAGTCTTGTAATGAGACATAAAATGCTTAAAAAAGGTCCAGAATTAATGGATGCTACAATTGAAGAGAAAAAAGCAAGTACAGAGCTTAAAAAATCCGTTAAGGAAAAGGGTGTTAATGTAAATATTACTAATGAAAAGGAAAAATAGATATTTTGCAAAGCTATTGTTAACTTAGTACATATTTACATTGTATTAATAAATTGATTTTAAGGGGGCACATGAAATCATTAATAATTTATACATCACAAACTGGTTTTACAAAAAGATATGCCACATGGTTAAACGAAGAAATAGGTGGCGAGATTCTTGAGCTAAAAAGCGCAAAAAAGCAAAAGAAAGACTACTTTGCATCTTTTGATACGATAGTCTTTGGAGGTTGGGCGAAAGCTTCAAGTGTCGTTAACGCAAAGTGGTTTTTTAAAAAGTCCAAATTTTGGCACGATAAAAAACTAATCCTTTTTTGTGTTGGTGCTAGCCCAATTGATAATCCGGATTTAGTCCAATTTAAAGAAGCGGTTATTCCTGAAGAAGATAAACAATTTATCAAGTTCTTCTATTGTTCTAGGGGACTAAACTATGCAAAAATGAGCTGGTCTTCTAAACTTCTTTTAAAAATGTTTAAACAATGTTAAAATGAAGTAAAGATGAAAAGAATAGAAAGATTGCTGAAATCTTATCTCAATCTTATGATATTTCTAATAAAAAATATCTTAATCCAATATTAGAAGAATTCAATAAATAATTTGTTTTTGAGCATTGTTAGATATAAAAAGACACTGATATATTAAAATGTAAACGGAGGTAATAACTATGTCTGAAAATGAAAAAAATACTGTTGAAGTTGAAGTGGTCGATAGTGAGAAAAAAGAAAACAAATGTTGTTCTAGTAGCAAAAAAGCAAGAGCGATTCGAAGTCTACTTGTCTCAACGTTTAGTCTTATAGTTGTTGGAGCCTATGTTCTTTTAGGTGTATTAGTAGCTTGGCACCCAACCTGGCTCATCTTTCTAGCGATTCCACTATTTGGATCTGCTATTGAGGCTGTTTTAAGAAGAAATCCACAGTTCTTTTCTGTTGAAATATTAGCTACTGGCGTTTTTCTTCTAGTAGGTTTTCTTACTAATGTATGGCATCCTACTTGGGTAATTTTGCTAAGTATACCAATTTATCGTCAATTAATTTCTTCGTATAAGAAAATAAAAAATATTAAAGATGACGATTAATCATGATGAAAACTTTTGTCCTTGCAACAGAAAATGAAAATAAAGTTAGTGAGTTTAGACTCGCACTTAAAGATACACCTTTTAAGATAAAAAGTCTAAAAGACCTTGGTCTATCTCTTGATGTTGAAGAAGTTGGAACTACTTTTGAAGAAAACGCGATTTTAAAAGCTAAATACATTTCAAAATTTACCAAATATCCTGTAATAGCTGATGATTCAGGTCTTGAACTTAGGGCACTTAATGGCTTCCCTGGTATTAATTCTCACCGCTTTATGGAAGGTTCAACTTATGAAGAAAAAGGGGCTGCCTTAAATGAAATGCTTGCACCATATTCTGACAAAGGTGCTCGATTTGTCTGTGCAATTGCACTAGTTGGCTTGAATCAATTTCCCGACGTTTTTGTTGGTCAAGTTAAAGGGAAACTTATTGAAGATGCTACTGGCGAGGGTGGCTTTGGTTATGATCCCTTCTTCTATATTCCTGAAAAAGGTAAAACAATGGCCGAATTATCACCAGAAGAAAAAAATAACCTTTCTCACCGTGCTGAAGCGATTAAAAGGTTCAAAGAGTTTTTAGAAAATTTGTAGTAAGTTAAAAATTAAAAAAATCTTTATCGTCTAGGATTTTCTTAACTAATCCTTCATCAGCAGGTAAAAAAGGTAAGGTCTTAATGACTTCAAGCGGGTAAAAACCCGCTTTTTTATGTACATTTACTTTAAAATCAGAAGTAGCCCTACACTTAAAAACCTTCATATTAAGTATAAATGGAGGATATTCAAAAACGACTACATCATAATATCTAATATCTTTAATACTAATTTCGAGTTCTTCTTTAAGTTCGCGACGAAGAGCATCTTCTTCTGATTCACCAACTTCAATTTTTCCGCCTGGAAACTCCCATTTTCCAAGACGAACATCTTCTTCACTTCTCATCGCCGCAAAAAGAAGCTCATCTTTTACGATGAGAGCAGCAACAACATTTTGAATAGGTTTATTATTCATATAAATAATTTATAACAAAGAAAGTAGTCTAATCCCTGATAATACTTCTTCTTGTTCTGTGTTCTTTTTTGTAAAAAGAAGAATAACATAAAAAATTACTAATAATAAGAATAATAGGGCAATATATGTTCGAACATCTTTTAAGATTTTTTTCATTACTACCTTCTTTCGTTAATATTATATCACTACTAAAACGAAAAATAGGTAAAAACTCTAATCTCATTCGGTAAAAAGTTAACGAATTAACAAAAAATTATGCTTTTATTACACAAAACAAACTTAAAGGTTGTATAATGATAACGGCTATTATTTAAAGTAAGAAGGAGGATAACAATATGCCAACAATTATTGATGTATATGCTCGCGAAGTAATCGACTCTCGCGGTAATCCAACAATTGAAGTTGAAGTTGTCACCGAATCTGGTGCTTTCGGACGTGCTATCGTTCCAAGTGGTGCCTCTACAGGTGAAAGAGAAGCTTTAGAGCTTCGTGATGGCGATAAAAGTCGCTTTTTAGGAAAAGGCGTTTTAAAGGCTGTTGATAATGTTAATGAAATCATTGCTCCAGAAATTATAGGTTTTGATTGCGATGATCAAGTCGGTATTGATAAAACATTACTCGAATTAGATGGAACAGAATTTAAATCAAAACTAGGTGCTAACGCAATGCTAGGTGTCTCACTTGCCGCTGCAAGAGCAGCTGCTGACTATTATGGTATGACACTTTATAACTACATTGGTGGCGTTAACGCCAAAAGACTACCAGTTCCTATGATGAATGTCATTAATGGTGGTTCTCACGCTGATAGTTCAGTTGATTTCCAAGAATATATGATTATGCCCGTCGGTGCTCCAAGTCTAAAAGAAGCACTTCGTTGGGGTGCGGAAGTATTCCATAACTTAAAGAAAGTTCTTAAGGCGAAAGGTCATGTTACCGCGGTCGGTGATGAAGGTGGCTTTGCTCCAAACCTTGGCAGTAACGAAGAACCATTAGAAGTTATCGTTGAAGCAATTAAAAAAGCTGGGTTTAAACCTGGCGTAGACTTTATGCTTGCTCTTGATGTCGCTGCTAGTGAATTCTTTAATAAAGAAAAAGGCGTCTATATTCTTGAAAAATCAGGTCAAGGTGTAAAAACAACCGAAGAAATGATTGACTGGTACGAACATTTAATTAAAAAGTTCCCAATTATTTCAATTGAAGACGGTTTAGCAGAAGGCGATTGGGATGGATGGAAAAAACTTACTGATCGTTTAGGAAAGAAAATCCAAATCGTTGGTGATGACCTATTTGTCACAAACCCCAAAATCTTAAAACAAGGTATTGAACGCAAAACTGCTAATTCAATTCTTATTAAATTAAATCAAATTGGTACACTAACCGAAACTCTTGATGCAATGGAAATGGCTGAACGTGCTGGTTATACCTGCGTCGTTTCACATCGTTCTGGAGAAACCGAAGATACAACAATTGCTGATTTAGCAGTTGCTTTAAATGCTGGTCAAATCAAAACTGGTTCCATGAGCCGTACCGACCGTATTGCTAAATACAACCAATTAATCCGTATTGAAGATGAACTAGGTGATAGAGCAGAATATCCAGGATTATCAACATTCTACAATATCAAGCGTTAATTAGTCATAACAATCAATTAAAATACCCGTGCCAAACACGGGTATTTTTTACATTTTTTGTTCTTTTGCTAAAAATGTAATTTACTTGGTTTTGAAAGCATTAACTCTAAAACCTTATCAAAATCTGTTGAAAAAGGGTGTTGATTAACTTCACTAACTTTTACAAAAAAGACAGGACCTTCAGGTGATGACTCTAATTTTCCATGATAATTTTTAGTTCGATAGAGTAGGGCAATATCATATTCATTTTTTTCATCATTACACCAAACAAACTCATCGACAAATTCGACATCACTTATTGTTAAGCCGGTTTCTTCTTTGACTTCACGCTTTACGGCGTTAAGGGGATCTTCGCCATCTTCGATATGACCACCTGGAAAAGTTAAACCAGGCCAATCACCTTTTAATCGTAATTCGACGAGAATTTCACCATTTTCGTTATAGACCATACACATATTTGTATATACTTTTCGATAATCTTTTTTCATTTCTGTACCTAGCGTTATAATATCATATTTTTCTGAATTTATACTTTATAACTCTAGCATTATGAATTATAATGCTAATATGAATTACACTTTGCAAGAAATTTTAATCTTCATATTTGGTTTCTTAGGCACAATTGTCATTGGAGAAATCCTATACTATTTTCTAGCTGATAAATCACTTAAAACTAGAACAATTCCTTTAAAAGTAATTACTGTAATAATTGTTGTACTTGAAATTATAAAACAAATTAGAGAATTAGTTGTCGGCTATAACTTGTTTGCAATCCCACTTCATTTTTGTTCACTTTTTGTGTTTCTCTATCCTTTAGCTTGCTTTTCAAAAGGACGCTTTAAAGGATATGCACAAACCACTGCTACAATATTTTCCTTAATGGTTGGAATTGCTTATATTTCCAATCCTAAACTAATGATTCAAGATGCTGGTCAAACCTTCTTTAGCCGTTTTGGATCATTTCATACTGTTGTTTTTCACATGTTAGTTTATGCCTATGCTGTTTTTTCACTTTTCTTAAATGTATATGAAGCAAAAATTGGTAGAGACATGTTAGTAGTCTGTGTATCAATTAGTATTTATTGGGTAATCGCAATCGTTGCTTCATACTCAATTGGAGTTAACTTTAATAATGTACTTAAAAGTGGATTCCCTCCTTTTGAAACCTTTAGGCAGACTTATGGTAATTTACCTTATTTAATCTTAATTATTCCGTTATTTATCATGTATGGTCTTGCAAATGTTTATTTGTATCACCTGTTAAATGGTTTAGTAAATAAGCGATTTTATGCTAAAAAAAAGAAGCAACAAAAAAGAAGAGGCTAGTTATTAAAGCCTCTTCTTTTTTTATTAATTATTCTTGAAGAATAAACTTCTTTTGAAATTCCTCTTCCGAACTACATAAAGCCATTATTCCTAATACGATACCTATAATAGAAGGCACAAATGTCCAAGAGAAAAGGATTGATAAAATGCCATATCCGTTCTTGCCGGCATAGAAAAAATGAACACCAACTCCACCTAGTAAAATAGCTAATATTCCGTAAGTCTTTTTAATTTTCATATTAATCACCCCTTAAAATAATATCATTTATGTCAATTTAAAGCGCATTTTGACAGGGTTATGGTCACTATAAATAAAACCAAATCCAGCTCCAGGAGCACCACTTTCAAGTGTTTCTTCAACCTCGTTATGACCACCACTTCCAATGGTAACAGTCTCAATTACTTCAATGTTGTCACTTACCAAGAATCCATCAATACTAACAACGAAGTTATCAAGAATTCCGTTATTGTTTAAATCTCCGTAAGGTACTGATGCATCTCGACAAGTCGGAATATTAACACCAGTAAATGCTTTAATATGATCTTCGACAACAAAATCTTTTTCACCATCAGCACTTAAATTTCCACCTAAACGGAAATAGTTATACCAACTTGCTTTAGTTCCATCAATCTCATAATTATCCCACCAAGGAATTGTGTTTATATCATAAAGAGGGTTATCAACTACTAAATCATGATTAAAATCGCCTCCAACAACTACATAGTTTTGAACTCCATTCCAATCCAATGTATCTTTTATGTCAGCTTTAAGTTTTTTCATTTGACCACTTCTTATTTCCCCAGTTGCATCATATGCAGATAAGTGAACATTATAAATAAATAACTTTTTGCTACTTCCCTCAATTTTAAATTCGTGCTTACTATAGCAACGATCTAAATCAAAAAGCTTGCTAAATCCAGTTGAAATTGGCAATTCTTCTCTCTTTGCACTTTCAATTTTATAACGAGAAAAAGTCGCAACAGCAGATTTAGAAGCGCCAATTGGATCATTAAAAGGATAAGCTAAATAAGCGGAATCATAATTTATCGCACGCGTATAACTATAAGAAGGGTGAGTTAAAATTGCTTCCTCAAATTGATTGATTTTATATGCCCGATGCGATCTAATGTCAACTTCTTGATAGAGTGCAAAATCAACCAATGGATTATTTTCTTCGTCCACTTGTTTTTTTATCATCTCAAAAGCACCTTTTGTATTTTTGATTGTGTCTTCCTTACTTAGACCTTTTGCGTAAATTCCTTTGGTTGTTTTACTTTTATTTACACTAATAAACTCTTCCTTATATTCACCTTCATCCATGAAGAAACTATATGGTCGCGAATATGCACCAAAGCCAATATTGAATGTAGTAATCGTAAACTCTTTTGTTCCAATATCATTAAGATTTATAGCTATAGCACTTTGTTGATTGACCTCAATTTCTCTTGTTCCTACTCTTTTATAGGATAAAAGTACATAAGCAACATAGAACTCTAGCGTAAACATTACTAACGCAAACAAAGAAGCTAAAATACCTAAAATAATAAAAACTTGTTTTGATGGTCTTTTTTTCATAATATCGTTATCCTTTTGCCTTTAGTATAACACGATTTTATATTGTAATTTCACTATACAAACAAAAAAAGTTAGACTTCAATCTAACTTTGATGGTGGCCCAGACCAGACTTGAACTGGTGACGCATGGATTTTCAGTCCAACGCTCTACCACCTGAGCTACCGGGCCTACTGGCGGACCAGACGGGAATCGAACCCGCGATCTTCTCCGTGACAGGGAGACATGTTAACCGCTACACCACTGGTCCAAGTTGCTACAATATTATTACAATTCTATAAACAAAAAGCAAGTGAAAGTTAATTAATTTAATAAAATCATATAAATCCCCCTATTATATAGGGGGATTAATGACTTCTACCGATGTAAAACAGTATTTTAGTAGTTGGTAGCTCTTAATTCAAAGTATGCTTGAGCATGGCTACAAACTGGACAAATGTCAGGTGCCTTTTTAGCAACTTCAATACGTCCACAAACACGACATTTCCAAACAACAACATCATCTTTTGCAAAAACAACACCTTTTTTGTAATTATCAGCTAATTTTAAGAAACGTTCTTCGTGATGTTTTTCAATTTCACCAACTAAACGGAATTTAGCAGCTATTTCTGGGAAACCTTCTTCATCTGCTTCTTTGGCCATTCTTTTGTACATTTCTGTCCATTCGTAGTTTTCACCTTCAGCCGCATCAAATAAAGCATCAGGTAATTTTCCTTTAATACCACCATTTAGGTATTTAAACCACAATTCAGCATGTTCTTTTTCATTTTCTGCTGTTTCTAAAAATAAAGCGGCAATTTGTTCATAACCTGCTTTTTTAGCGACACTTGCATAATATGTATATTTATTACGTGCCATACTTTCGCCAGCAAAAGCTTCGTTAAGATTTCTTTCAGTTTTTGTGCCTTTTAAGCGTGCATAATCTTTTTCGTTCATTATTATCTTCTCCTTTTTAAATTATACATGTTTAATATAACACATTAACCTTATTTTTTTAATAAAAAGGTATACTTTTTAATGAATTTTTACTATAGTAATATCTAGTTGATTATTTTAAAATTAATGAACGCAATTTAAGGAGAAACTATGAAAAAGAAAACATTATTTCTACTAGCATCGATTTTAACAATGTCACTTTTTAAAGTGCAGAACACTTTTAAAAATGAAATTGTTGAAGAACCAATTGTTGTAGAAGCGGCTCAACATGCTGCAAACTTTGATCTTTATACCTATACAGGTACTTATTACAATTCAATTACTGCTACTGGAGAAGGATTAAACGGATCACTAAGAAATGCACTTACTGATTATATCCTTCCAAAGGCCTGGCCAACTTATTCTGGTACAAGTTCATCAAACTGTTTAGCGTTCTTACTTCAAGAAGCCGATGAAAATCCAGAAAATAGTAGCCAAATGATTTACTTATATACTCGTGATTCCGTAAATAAAAATGCTGCAAGTAGTTGGAATAGAGAACACGTTTGGCCTCAATCATTATCCAATAATAACTGGGGTAAAAGTAAAGCAGGTACAGACCTACTTCACATTCGTCCAACATATTCAACAACAAACTCCACTAGAGGCAATTTAAAATTTGGTGAAGTTTCTGGTGGAACCCAAAGAACATATAATGGAATGCCTTATGGAGAAACTTCAAGTACTTTATTTGAACCATTACCGTCAGTTAAAGGTGATGTAGCTCGTATTATTATGTACACCTGGGTTGCTTATAAAGATTATTATAGTAATCTACCTGCTGTTACTAATGTTTTTGAATCTTATAATACACTTTTAACATGGCATACAGAAGATAAGCCCGATGTTATGGAGGGATATCGTAATGATTTTTCCGAAACATCGCTTCAAAAAAATCGTAACCCCTTTGTTGATCGTCCCGAAATGGCATGGCAAATTTTTGGAGACAGCGCTTCACCTGCTGTAAAACAAGCATGTATGGATGCTTATCCACTAGGAGGTCAAGCTGGTTTTACCTCTTACGCAATTCAAAATTATCCAAATCAGCTTACATATACTGTTGGTGATACGCTTAATACAACTGGTTTATTAGTACGTGGTTATCGAAATAACGGAACTTCTGAAGACATTACCGCTCAATGTGTTGCCTCTCCAACAGCTCTAAATAGTGTTGGTACAACAACAATTACTGTTACTTATCAAGGTAATTTAGTTGGAACATTTGATGTTACGGTTAATCCGATGGGACCAGTTGATCTAATTAGCGTAAACATTCCAGATAGTACAGTTTCACTTCAAGCATCGCAAACATACCAAATAAATCCGACTTTTAATCCAACTGATGTTTATCCTGTTCCTAACCTATCTTATTCAAGTTCAAACGCTTCAATTGCAAGCGTTAGTAGTAGCGGGCTCGTAACCGCAAATAGTGTTGGAGAAGCAGATATTACTGTTACTGCGACACAAAATAGTATCGTAAAAACAACAACTCTTCATGTTATCGTTGATGAATCTGGAATTTATAAAATACGTGATATTTACGAGCAAGCAGCTGGAACAACTGTTAAGTTTTATGGTTTATTCTTAGGCGCTTATTCTCAACAAAGCCAAGGAATTTTCGTTGGTGATGGAGATTATGCAATTATGCTATATAACTACACTAATAGCATAGCCTCATTACAACCTTACGAAACATATGTTAAGGTTGAAGGAAAAGTTGCCATCTTTAATAATCTCTATGAAATTGGTACAAATACTGCAAAACCAACAATAATTACTGTTAGTAGTACAATTGGTCAAGTTCATGTTGATCCAGTTACTACCTATCGCTATACAGGCGATGAGGCACTACCCGATACACCCGATTACGACCCTGCTATTCAATCACGGCCAACAATGGCAATTGGTGATGTAAAACAAGTTGTTAATGGTGATTTTGGGTCAACCGAGGATACAAAAGTTGAGTTATTAACTTCTCAAGGTAATACCTTAACAATCTTTATTAAGAAAAATGCAGGTCTTAACTATAGTGAATTAGCGACTGCATTAAGTACACCAGGACAACTCGCTCGCTTAAAAGGATATTTAAGTATTTATAAAACTGCTTATCAACTGATTCTCCCAACCGTTGTTTATGAAAACTCAAGTTATACCGCAGATGCATTTGCTCTTGATTTACTTAATATGACAGCTGCGATTTGTAGTGATGGCGGCCTTGAAAATAATCGTAACGAATTAATCAATGTTTGGTTAACCCTAGAACAAGATAAGTTCCTTACTTTATCTACTGCACATCAAACAACACTAAAAAACGCCTCAACTACTGGCTCTACAAATCTTGCTAAAGGAATGGCGCGTTATGATTATGTTGTTGGCAAATATTTCTTAACTGATTTTATCGATCGTAACCCTGCGCCAATTGGTGGACTATACAACTATAGTACTACAATGTCGTCTCAATTAGTTCTCATCCTTATCTTTGGAGGAACAATATTATTAGGCGTTGCTTTAATTTATAGAAAAAATCGCAAAAACAAGCTTAATTAAGCAAAAGTCAGGTTAATTTTATTAAAAGCGAGGATCAACCTCGCTTTTTTGCTATTTCCTTTTTGTTGTTTTCTTTTTTGTTTTAACTTGTCTCTTTACTTGTTTTTTAATGTTTTTTTGAAGAGCATTTTTAACCTTTTTATTTCTAGAAGCAATAATTAAAACGATAATTAAAAGAACAATAGCTACTACTACTACGATAATTAATATCTTCATTTGTTCATCAGTGATGCCATACTTTGATGTAACATTTACAAGACATTCCTTCGTAATTTCTTCCCCATCAATTGTTGCCTTAGCTCTTAATACTGTCTTTCCTTGCTTAAGACCTTTAATTGTAACTGTTTCAGCTGAATTTAAAGACGATTTGCTTATAGATGCAATTTCACTATCTTCTATACTAAGAGTAATTGCTGAACCGTCCTTTGTCTTAATTGTAATGGCTTTTTCTTCTCCTACTGAAATATTTAAAACACTAGGTAGACTTAAAGTCGCACTATAAATTGCATCAGTTTGTGGTTTAGCAAACCCAGTTGGAGTGCTATTGTAATTTCCATCTTCATCAACTGTTCCATAGATATAATCAACCCACTGCGGAAAATCAATAAAGGGGTTACGATTTCCTTGAAAATTTCGATAGATAAGATTGTTTCGATGAATTTCAAACTCATCAACTGGATCAATTTTGTGCCAAACAAGTAAATCACTTAAAATGCCCATTTTCGCCGAAGTCTCATTTGTGCTATAAACACTAGAAGTTCCAGTATATTCGTTTACTACTTCTAAAAATGGTTCATGTTCAGTGATATTATCACCACCACCCCAATTGTTATAACGAGCCGCCATATAGAAAATTGCACGAGCAATATCGCCTTTATGATAATCGGCAGGTTCGAAAACCATTGAAACTCCATCAAATTCAGCAATTCCGCGCTTGTTTTGAGCAGTATAAACTTTATTTCCGCTATTTTCTACTGTTTGTACAAATCCATATGGATAGTTATTATGAGTTGTTTGATTAACATATCCGTCTCCACTAATTAGATGATGAAGATCAGTTCCAGCTGGACCAGTAGCAGGCGAAGCCGAAAAACCCCTAGACTGTGGCCATACATGTTCGCGGTTAGTTCCATTTGCGGTATGGTCACCCCAGTTTCTTATATACCCATCCTCGTTATTTGGATCACGATATAGTGTTCTTACATAGGGGTTATTTTTAGTATTAGTGTTATCTGTACTATATTTATAGTCTTCATATTTATTGCTAATTGCATCAAAACCACCAAATTCAGCATCACTTGCAGGACTTAATTCCCAATTCCGATCTGTAATTTCGTAAATTTTCCAAATATTATCATAAGAAAAATAATCCATATATCTTAATTTGCTTTTAAGGTTTTTTAGTAAATTATTTCCTTGTCTTTCTTCTTCACTTAGCGAATTTAAACTACTGTAGTAATCTCTAATTTCTTCATCAGTTAAATTATTTAAGTCAATTTCACTTGGAAGTGAGCTTCGATAAACCGTAGGTGGTGGTGTGGGTGTATTTGCTTTTACTTTAATTGGGGCTAGACTAGTTAGACTCGCTCCTACACTAATAATTAAACTAAATAAGATTCGATTTTTACTCATAAAGATACTCCTAACTAAAATAAGATTTTCAATGTTATTTTACCACACATGTTCCTATATTCTAAGTTACCCATAATGAATAAGTATAAACATTTGAAATATAACATTTGCTATATATTTTCAAATTAATTTATTGACAAAATGTGTTAACTTTAATGATTATAAATAATATTTATTTTATGAACACTTTTTAAATATTTCTCGGTATCTCATTACCGATTGTTGTATATTTATAAACATAATTATGATATAATTTTTTTATAATAGGAGGAATTCATAATATGAAAATTAAAAAAGGTTGGGAGTTTACAAAAACTGGTGTACCTCTCAAATTAGTTGAAAAGGAAATCCCACATGCAAAACCAGGCGAAGTCGTTATTCGTACTGGTGCTTGTGGCATTTGTCACTCTGACGTCGGAACACTTAAAGATGAAGGTTGGATGGCATTAATGGCACCCCCAGTAATTATGGGGCATGAAAACGCTGGCACAATCATTGAAGTTGGTGAAGGTGTAAAAGGATTTAAGGTTGGCGATAGAGTAGCAGTTTGTCCAACTGGACCATCAGGAAAAGGTGCTCCAGGCTATCTTTATGATGGTGGATTTGGTACTCATATCGAATGTCATCATCTTGACATCGTTAAAGTTCCAGAAGGTTTAACAATGGCACAAGCCGCAGCTGCTACCGATGCTGGAATGACATCATACCATGCAATATTTACTCGCGGTGGTGCAAAACCACATATGGATATTGCACTTATTGGAATTGGTGGTTTAGGCCAATTTGGTCTTCAAGCATTAGTTGCTAAAGGTTTTGATAATGTTGTCGCAGTTGATGTTAGTCCTAATGCAAGAGATTTAGCAAAGGAAATTGGTGCCAAAACAGTTATTAGCAACATTAAAGAAATCGACAAGAAGTTTGATTTAGTCGTTGACTTCGCAGGCTTTGGCGTTACTACGACCGATGGTATTAAAGCTCTAAAACCAGGCGGAACACTTGTTCTTGTTGGTATGGGCCGCTTAGAATTTAGCGTAGATGTTACTGACTTTATCGTACTAGAAAAGAATATCCTTGCCTCAGTCGGCGGCAATGTCCAAGATGTAAAAGATGTTCTTGATTTAATGGCTGAAGGTAAACTAAAACCAATGATTACCGAAATTAAACCTGAACAAATTCCTGATGGTTTGTACGATTTAGCAGCAGGAAAAGTTAAAGGCCGTTTAGTCGCTGTATACGAAGAATAATAATTGAATAATAAGTTATTACTTTAAAGAGGCACTGTGCCTCTTTTTAGTTTAATTAATTTAGCGAATCTCTTATAATATAATCATTACGAAAAGGAGAATTATATATATGAAAGAAAAAAAAGTTAGAAGACGTAGAGATTGGAAAATATTTAAAGAGTTTAAAGAATTTCTAAATCGTGGTAACGCCTTCATGCTCGCAGTTGGTGTTGTTATTGGTGGCGCTTTTAGTGCAATTGTAAATGCAGTTGTTAATATTTTATTAAGTACAGCAACTTGGGCTCTTCCTGGTGGCTTAAAAGGTTTAATTACTGTTTTACCTGCTATTAATGATGCACAAAAAGGTCTTGATCCTGCTAATGGTTTAGGTCAAAAATTTACTGTTGGTGAACTTCAAGGTCTAGCAGAAGCTTATGCTCAAAGAGTATATGGATCAACTGATGCAATGGTTGTCAGCGCTTCAAAAAATGAAATTTTAGCAAAATACACCCAATATGGCGGTCTTTATGCTTATAAAATGAGTGCTATTATTGACTGGGGAACACTTCTTACGGCAGTTATTAGCTTTATCATAATTGGTTTAGTTTTATTTATTTTAGTTAAAACCGCGAATTCGTTGCACCGAAAACGCGAAGAACTTAAAGCAAGAGCACTTGAGGAATACTATAAAAGACATCCTGAAGAAAGACCAGCTCCAGTTGAACCAGGTGTTCCTGAACCAACCGAAAAAGATTATCTTAAACAAATAGTTGAAATTCTTCAAAAAGAAAAAGATGCTTAAAGTACAAACAAAAAAAGATTCCGTAGTAAATGCGGAATCTTTTTTTATCTATTTTATTAGACCGTATAAAAGAGGATTATAAATATAATTGCTTCTAGCAAGAAAACACCACCTAGAATAAAAAGAAATAAATACCCCTTGATGTTTCTCTCTTTTGCAATATAGTCAGCATAGGTTTCATGCTTTTTCTTACTAAAAGGAATTAGCATTAAACCAAAGCGCTTAAGAGCATATCCGATACCTCTAAAAGAGCCCTGATTTGCAGCAAATAGCAGGAATCCGCTGCATATATAAATAATACCAGGGTAGGTAAATCCATCTGCTAAAATGCGGTAAACTTCCTTTAATTCTGTTTGCTTAAAGACATCACGAAGACCAACAATAAGGAAAAAGAAAGCAAACGCGACAACTGTCGCGATTGCATACTTTAGAATAATAACTTTATTACTTTCCTTCATCGGTCTTTAATTGTTTTTTATAACGTGCTTCTTCTTTGTTATTACAGTAGACAAAGTGACCAGGTTTAATTTCTCTCATTGAGGGAAGGTCTCCACTTTGATAATCATGTTCAACAATTGGATTATATTCAAAACGAACACGATGTTTTTCATAATCTGGGTCAGGAAGCGGGATCGCACTTAAAAGTGATTTTGTATATGGATGTAGTGGATTTTTAAAGAGTTCATCACTACTTGCAAGTTCAACGATTTTACCAAAGTACATAACTGCAACACGGTCACTAAAATATTTAACAACCGATAAGTCATGAGCAATAAATAAAATTGTTAAACCTAACTTTTCTCGAAGCGAATTAAGTAAGTTAATTACCTGTGCTTGCACTGAGACGTCAAGAGCACTAACAGGTTCGTCTGCAATTAACATTTCTGGTTCCATAATAATTGAACGCGCAATACCAATTCTTTGACGTTGACCGCCACTAAATTCGTGTGGATATCTTGTAGCATGTTCTTTAACAAGACCAACCATTTCAAGAACTTCATGAACGCGTTTTTCGATGTATTTTTTATCTCGAATACCGCGAATAATAAGACCTTCACCAACGATTTCTTTAACTGTCATTCGAGGGTTGAGTGAACCGATCGGGTCTTGGAAAATCATTTGAATTGAAGTGACAATACGTGATTTTCTTGCAAGACGAAGATCTCGGCGATAATTCTTACGAATTTCAGCGATTTTTTCTAAGTCTTCTTCTTTGCTTAAAATTTCTTCATATTTTTCTTTAGTTTCTTCAACTAATAATCTTGCATAATCACGATCACAATGCTTTTGATCATGTTTAGCACGTTTAATTTGATATTTTAATTCTTTAATACGTTTATTGTTGTCTTTGCGAAGCTTTTTGATTGCTTCTTTTTCTTCTTCAGTCGTATCTTTATTAAGTGACATTACTGCGTCAATAATTTGAGTGCGTAGTTTTTTAATTTCATCTTGATATGAACGAATTCCAGCACCAATACGTACGCCTTTAAAATAAATATCACCACTTGTAATATTATAAATTTTAATAATTGAGCGTCCAGTCGTTGTCTTTCCACAGCCTGATTCACCAACAAGACTAAAAACTTCACCTTTATAAACTTCAAAGGAAATATCGTCGACAGCTTTTAGGTCGTTTCTGCCAAGCTTAAAATATTGACAAAGATTACGAACTGATAATAAAACTTTATTGTCTTTATTTTTCATTTGTCTTCTTTTTTCCTTTCCGTTCTTGTTTACTTTGTTTCATGCGTGCGATTCGTTCACGAATAATCGCAGGCATTTCAACTTTAGGTGCCCGTGGATCAAGAAGCCAAGTGGCTGCACTATGGGTTTCACTAATCTTAAACATTGGTGGCTCTTCTTCAAAGTCAATCTTAAGGGCATATTTATTTCGTTCAGCAAAGGCATCACCTTTTGGTGGATAAATCATATTAGGTGGCGTTCCTGGAATTGATTCTAGTTTTTCTTTTGTATCTAAGTCAGGCATTGAAGAAAGAAGCGCCCAAGTATATGGATGTGCCGGCGAATAGAAAATATCATCAGTTGTTCCATACTCGACAATTTTACCAGCATACATAACAGCAACTTCATCTGCCATATTAGCAACAACACCAAGGTCATGAGTAATAAAGATAATTGAAAGATTACGACGAGCTTTTAAATCATTAATAAGTTCAAGGATTTGGGCTTGAATCGTAACGTCAAGAGCAGTAGTAGGTTCGTCACAAATTAGAATTTCTGGTTCAGCACTTAAAGCAATCGCTATAACGATTCTTTGTCTCATACCACCTGAGAATTCAAATGGATATTGACGGAACCTAGCCCTAGCTTCAGGAATTGCGACTTCTTCCATTAGTTTAATTGCATCTTCTTTAGCTTCGGTTTTAGAAAGTTTATAAACTGAATCTTTAGCTTTTTGTTTTAAATAATCAACTAATAGTTGTGAAATTTTATCCCACTTTTTATACTTGTGACCACCAAATTTACTTATTACTGATTCATACTTTTTAGTAGCAGCATCAAGAGTTGAAATCATATCGTTAAGAATATCTTCAAGAGCGATAAGTTTTTTGGGTGCCACTTGATAGTCAAGTTTACGGCCACGCGAAAGTTTTCTTTCATACATTCTTGTTTGCCAGGCAAAACGACGTTCTTCTCTAGCATTCATCCTTTTGGCTAAGAAATATTTTTTCGTATCTGCTAGAAGCGAATTAATAAGAATGAAAATCGCACTATCTTTTTGAGTTTTAAGTGGTTCAATCGAATTATCAACAACCGGTTTTAAGACCTTAATTTTATTAAGTAGTTCTTTTTTATCAATTTGACCACGTTCTAAATAAGCTCTTAAATCAGCGTTTAAAACAAGAACCGCTCGCTTATATTCAAGTGTTTTATAAATACTATGTTCTAAGGCTGCTCGAATATATGTACTAAATTCAGGTAAGAACATTTTTTCAATATATTCTTTAGTTATTTCATTAATCTTTTTAAAAGACTCGCCACTTAAATTAGCTTCAGGGTTTTTATGGATATAAAATCCAAGGTTAAAGAAGTCAATTTCAGTTCTAGCTAAGATTTTATCAAGACTTTTTTGTACTGTAGTTAATTTAGCAACATTTTCTTTAATTAACGCTGGTCGATCAGCAGAAGCTACTTTTCTACGATCTTTATAAGCTAATAGAACTTCTTCAAGCAGGAGTTCATTTCGCTTTAATTCTTCTTCTATTCCATAAAGGAAATAGGCATCGCTAATTTTTGTTAATTTACGGTGCATAGCTTTAAGTTGACCTGAGAGATCACCTTGATATTTATGTTTTACTCTTAAAATAATATCTTTTAGTTTTGATGAAACATCAGTCACTTGATTTTTTGCTTTATTAAAGGAGGTTTCAATTTCACCACCTTTAAGGCTTGCTTCTTTAAAATCATTGATAAGTTCATTAATTTTTGCTTCATCGAGATTGTCTTTGTCTTTTGTTTCCATCATTGCAGTATGTAAATGATGGAGCATATTTTTAAGATCTCGCTTAGCTTCTTTTCGTTTAGCTCTATTTTTTAGAATCATCGCTTCGGTAATTTGTTTTCCAACCCGAACAATCGGATTAAGCGATGAAAGCGGATCTTGGAAAATCATGGCGATTTTATCACCGCGAATATTGTACATATCTTGTTCACTACAACGGAGTAAATCTTGTCCGTCATAAATAATTTCACCTGATTCAATAATAACGTTACCAGCTGAAATGCCTAAAATTGCCTTTGAGGTAACTGATTTTCCTGAACCAGATTCACCAACAATTGCAAGTGTTTTACCTTTTTCAAGTTTAAAGGAAATGTCACGAACAGCCTTAACAGTGCCATTTTGCGTCCAAAAGGAAATCTTTAAACGTTTAACTTCTAAAATTGCCATTATTGATCACTCCCTCTTAAAGTCGGGTTAAAGGCATCCCGTAGCCCGTTACCAAATAGGTTAAAACAAATCATAAGTAGCGAAATAATAATCGCTGGGAAAATCATTAGTGATGGATAAGACATCCAAATTGAGCTAGCATCACTAAGTAATGTACCTAGCGATGTTGTCTTAGCTCCGCCCAATTTAACAATCCCTAAATATGAGAGCATACTTTCAGAAAATATAACGCTAGGAATAACTAAAACAGAAGATGTAATTAGAGTTCCAAGGGTATTTGGGAAAATATGTTTCCACATAATCCGGCGGTTACTAGCTCCTAGTGTTCTAGCTGCCATAACGTATTCTTGGTTTTTAAAGCGGTAGAACTGTGCTCTAACTGCTCCAGCCGTTCCAATCCAGCCAGTTGCAACATAAGCAAACATAAGACTTGCAAAAGAGCCAATTTTAGCCGCAAAGTGAAGTTGGAAGAGTGTAATCGTTACGACAAAAGGAACTCGAGCAAGAATATCGCTTATTCGTTCCATGATTAAGTCAGTCGCTCCGCCGTAGTAGCCTTCAACCGCGCCATAAAGCGCACCAATAATAAAGTTAATAGTACTAACAAGAACAGCAACAATTAAAGAAAGACGAATACCAGTAGCAAGACGATAAATCATCGAATAACCTTGCGTATCGGTACCAAATAAATAGTTTGGTTCTCTTCCATATAAATAGCGATAGTAATTATAATATAATACGCGCACGCGATATTGTGCTGTGCTTGAGTCACCACCACCTGTATAAATGCGGTAGACAAAATTACCATGACTATCACGCATATAATTTTCTTCTAAAACGAGATTTTCATTATATTTTTGAATAACGGGTACACCGTCAATAATTTTTATAGGGTCAGCTTTACCCTTAGTTTTATACCAAAAGTTAGCAGCATCTGCTGTATCTTGGCCATATGTGTATTCGTTATTTGCAATTAATGGATACATAATTTTTATATTATGTTCTTCTTCAAATGCCCGAATAACATTAAATTTATGTTGTTCAATTGCAATATATTTAAACCCAACTGCTAAATATTGATCAACATCAGCATCAAAACGATTTTCTCTTGAACCTCCGACACTTGTGTCGTAGGCTTTCATTTTGACGACTGGTTGATAATAGGAATCCATTGATTCAGCTACAGTTACGACTGGTTTTTCTTCGCTAAATTCAGCCCCTACACCTTTAGATAATTCATAAATAATTGTTCGGTCAGTATAGACATTAGAGAGAGCACCATCAACACCAAGACGATAAAATGTTGTATCGCGTGGTCCTTTTTTTGAATAATAAGGATCCATTAACGTTTGAACATTTCTTGGTGTAGCAATCGGAACTATAACGGCAAATAAAATAATTATTATAATAATAATTGATGCAGTAACACTTGCTTTATTTTTTGTAAAGCGATAGAAAGCATCAGCAAAATAACCACGCGATTTAGTCGCGAGTTTATGATCGTGAAGTTCAACACCCTCGTGGGCAAACGTAAAGCGATCATCAACTACGTTTGTTTTAATTACTTCTTTACTCATAATTATCTTTGCCCCATCTTAATACGTGGATCAAGGAAACCATAAGAGATATCAATAACAATGCCTGCTAATAAACCAATAAAGGTATAGAAAATAGATTCAAGCATAAAGATATCGTAGTCTAGTTGGTTAATTGACATAATATAGAGATTACCAATACCCGGAATTGAGAAAATTTGTTCAATAATCATTGAACCACCTAAAATACCAATAAAGGATGCAATAATTGAAGGAAGTATCGGTACCATTGCATTTTTAAGGGCATGCCGGGTTGTAGCTTGTGCTTTAGTTAGACCTTTTGTTCTAGCTAAAAGCATGTAATCTGAAGTTAATGTTTCGGTAAGTTCAGCACGTGTAAAACGAGTTAGTCCAGCAATTTCACCAAAAGATAAAGCTAGGACTGGTAAAATCAAACTTTGAAACATTTTAAAGGAAAAATAACTCCCGCCGGCATCAGCAAGGGAGTACATAACATTTGTTGGCACTAAGCGCCATTTAAAATAAATAAAATATTGGACTAAGAATGCGTAAACATATGATGGTACACTAACAAAAAGGATAACAAGCGTTGAAATAACATGATCTTGCCATTTGTTTTTCTTAATCGCAGCATAAATTCCTAAGCCAATTCCAACTGGAATTGAAAATAAAAGAGAATATAAGTTGACGATAACGGTTGGGAGAATGCGTTCACCCATTACTTCAATAGCAGGTTTAGTAATCGAAATCTTCCAAGATGTACCAAAATCAAACTTAGTAAAAATGTTTTTTAAATAAATGCCATATTGAACAATAATTGGTTTGTTATAACCAAGTGCTTCCCATCTAGCACGAATAAGTGCTTGTAGGTTTGCCTCTTGCGGCATTTCTTGCGGAAGTAAACGTATAAGGAAAAACGAAATAGTAATAATCACAAAAAAGGTGAATATCATTAATCCCAATCGTTTAAGTATATATTTAACCATCCGTTTGTTACCTTACTTTCTAACCCTTACACATCAAACGCAACGTGAAAGTTCGCGTTGCGTTTGAAGATAAGAGAATTTATTTATCTATGACTAGTTTTTATTTGTAGTCAAGAGTTCCGCCACTCTTACGGACGAATTCGCGCCATTGGAAATCATCCATCTTGAATTTGAGGAGACGGAAGCCACCAAAGCCATACATAATATTGTATTCTTCGGTGAAGTATTCGATTTGCATACTAAGTAAGAATGCAG
>LSQX01062091.1_pt1 | contig 51893 bp, 52 predicted proteins | sample 654561 | NCBI WGS metagenome assembly LSQX01 (sample SAMN04489861, study PRJNA283612) | anaerobic digester metagenome | isolation source: 4 biogas reactors fed with cattle manure at either 37C or 55C with and... | place: Denmark: Kongens Lyngby | collected 2014
TACCATTTTTCCATTGCTTGAGGTCTCTAATTTTTTAATTTTTATATTGTCAGAATGATCTTGCAGGGTTAGTACGTCACGTGATTTAATGGAACCTCCAAAAATGCGCATATATGTGCGTTTGTTTCGATTATCATCTCTTTCAACTTTGTATACCAATGCAGCAAGATTAGAGTTGGGTGGGGACATAAATGGAGTGAATTCCATGAGAATCGCATCCATGAGTTCTTTCGTGCCAATATGTTTCAGAGCGCTGCCGTGATAAACAGGCAAAAGAGTACCGTCATTTATATTTTTTCTTCTGCTCTCTAACAGTTCCTCCGCCGTAATGGGCTGATCCATGACATATTTTTTTAGCAAAGCATCATCCGTTTCAATAATCGTGTCTTTAAATTCTTCAGACAACGGATTCAGAGTTTTGGGCAAAAGAGAGATTCCATTTGTAATGCTCTGCATGATAAGGATATGAGAGGACAATTTAGCTCTGATATCCTCATAGAGGGAATCAAGATCAATATCCGGTTGATCGATCTTATTAATAAAAATCAAAGCAGGAAGTTTCCTTTTTCGTATTGCATCGAAAAGGATACGTGTTTGTGCCTGAATGCCGTCTTTGGCAGAGATCAGCAAGATAGCGCCATCCAACACATTCAATGAGCGCTCTACCTCTGAATAAAAATCGATATGTCCAGGCGTATCAATCAAATTGATTTTGAAATGGCTCCATTGATAAGATGCTATGGATGCCTGAATTGTAATGCCCCTTTGCTTTTCAAGTGCCATAGAATCTGTAATCGTTGAACCCCTGTCAACACGCCCGGACTCAGCAATTGTACCGCTGGCATAGAGCATACTTTCTGTTAATGTTGTTTTTCCAGCATCTACATGAGCCAAGATGCCAATATTCATTATTTTCATAAGTCACACCTCATATAATCGTTAAAAGATAAAAGTCCCCTGTGATTGAAATACTTTCATCACAGGGGACTGCTATCATAACAATTATGAGTACGACATTAAAAGCTGTTAGAAAGAGAATTCTACAGCATGGCGGATCCATAAAATATGAAAGTATTCTTAAATTAAGGTACAAAAACCAAACCCATTACAACAGATGTAATAAGGCCAAATCATTCGTACCTACCATCATTCAGTTGATTGTTATTTAAGAATACCTTGCCGCATAGTAATTAATCTCCTTTTAGTGCTTTTCTTATGTTACCTTATGAACACTGGATTTGTCAAGTTCACTTATCGCTACCAAAGTGGCTAAATCAGTGGAAAGGCTATGCTTTCGCAATTATTTTCAACGGCTCGTTTCAGCGAATTCGTGTATGCGGCACGGAGGTACTTCTCATTCTGCTCCTCATTCCAATGTCGATAAACCGGACCCGCGGCATGAATGACAAACTTCGCCGAAAGGTTAAACCCCGGCGTAATAACGGCTTCACCAGTCTTAATCGGTGCGAGTTTATCGCAGGCAGCTTGAAGCTGTGTCGCTCCCGCCGCTTTAAATATCGCTCCGCAGACCCCGCCGCCCATTTGCAATTCGGTGTTGACTGCGTTGACGATGGCGTCAACTTTCAGCTTCGTTATATCTTGGCGGACAATAGTAAATGGCATTAACACACCTCCTCTTTTGTCATCAGCGATTATTCATTTACTTCTTTAACTTCGCTGAATTATATGATGCCTTTACTTCTGAAGGTGGGCAATACTGTTGGCAAGATATTCATCTACAGCAATTGAACCGGAGAGTTCTTTAATCAACTGATTGCCGAGAGAGAAATCTGACACCATCGCACATAATTTAATTAATTCTGCGGTACAGTTAGGATTTTTATTTGCCAGGGAATACGCCTTTTTCATTTCATTATAAGCCAATGTAATAAGTCCGCTATCCCTCAGAGCATCAGCTCTATTAAAGAGCGTATCGTAATTCAAATCTATTTTGCAAAGCGCATTTGCTGCCCATATTCCCCGAAACCCAGCTTCATTGACAGCTATCGCATATAATTCTTTGTACGGAAGCTGCTCATATGGAGCGGCTATCCCTATTGCGAAAGGAGCCATCCCCAATTCATAAAAGCCCTCGCAATATGAGTTGATATATTTTATATCTTCTTGTATTAGATCCGCTCCAATATTATAGACGCAAAACTTATCAGTCTCTAAAGAAGCAGGAAACGCATTTTTCCAAATCGCATAGGTACACGTTGTATCAAAAAGAATTTTTACATTGTCCCTCAAAGCCGAAATCCTATAAGAAAAGTCAAGCCCTCCGAAATCGCCATGAAGTATCTGCTTTTGCTCCTTAAAAAACTCTACATTCTCCGCCCAAGCAACGATGTGGTATTTTTTCCCGTTGTCTACCAGAAAGATTGTCAAGTTGCTTTTTGAAACATTTGAAACCTGCGCTTCTGTGTCAATATAAATATTCCCATCATAAAAAGTAAAGGCGTTTTGAAAATCTTCCAGATAAGGAATGATAACAAAAGCCACCTCGTTTTTACCTTTTGAATAATCAGCTATTATTTTGTCATATTTCAAGTTAAGTGAGTAATCGCTAAGATATTCATCCAGTTCTTTTGCATATGTATTGTAGTTAGGGAATCTATTTGCCCTCAGCATAAATTTGCGGTCATGATCTGCAAAATCTTGGTGCAGGCTTTCGTGATAAACGACGGACGCTAAGGCTTCATAAGAAATATCATTACTATTAAATGCCCGGCTGACAGTGATCTGGTTATTATACAAATCGTATTTGCCGTTGATGGCTGTCCAGTGTTCATCAGACCATAAGATATTAGGGCGCGGTAAAATCTTCGACGCATAGTACTTCGTGCGCACTTCATCCAGTATTTTATCTAAGTCGTACATAGTGTTGGCTCCTGTTAATCATTTTTCTATTACCCAGAACTTTCTTTCGGTTCCAAATGCGCCTTTATCTCGTGGCACAAAGCCCAATGCTTCGCAGTATCTTGCATATTCCTGATTTAAGATGGAATTAATCGAAGGTTTAGCGCCCAAAATTTTTGATATAGCCGGGTTAGTTTCTTTCCCGTCTTTCTCCACGTTGTTCAAATGAGCATCCATTGAATTGTCAGCGTAACCAATGAACCGACTGGGATAAAATTTATAAGCACCGGAAACTCCCACCGCAACAAAGCAAGTTCCTTTTTTGATTAAGTTAAGAGCAAAATCATATTCCGGGTCAACTTGAGAACGGAGGTATCCATCTAAAGTTTGGCTGTTTGTGATTAACTCATTAAAATTTGATACGATTTTCATGATTAGCACTCCTTTTACTTTATCCTGCAATAATTTTTTCTAATATTCCTCTTTCCAGCAAAAGCGAGCTTAAATCCGATTTTCGCTATGCCGTTTCAGATTCGGCTTTTCATCGATATGGGGCAGATTTTCACCCTTTTCACGATAGGCCCAGAGGATTTTATCAATTTTCCTTGGTGTCCATGTACAAGTCTGGAATATCCGATTCAATTCGTCTGCCTTTGCACGCAATAGTTGTTCAAGCACTACGCCATCTGCAAGCGTCAGTGCCTCTGGGCGCATCCGAACAAGATTTTCAAGTTCATTTAACTCATTAATGCGCAGCAAGGACTTCACTACAAATTGATCAACAGTCCCAAAATAATCAGGGAATAAAACTGAAAGTAATCCTGACGCTCCGGCGATGCCCAAACCTCGAATCCTGCTTGCGATCTCAAGTCCAGTACGAATTTGTGCCTTATCAAAAGAAAACAACTCGTTCTGAATCTCAGCCAGTGTGGTGATGTCAGTCAAATGCCTTTTTAACTGTGCGCGGGTGGTGGCAAGCCGATTTTTGGCAGTATATTTCCAGACAAAGTAAGTGTCGTGGAGAAAAAGATAAAATGTCTCAACATTCATATGTTTTATGTCATCTGGATTTAACATCTCAAGCGATTTTTCCAGATTTCTATTCGCATCAGAAACCTGATTCCAATAACAATTCTCGGCAATCAGCCAGTCGTCTTGGCGGGTAGAATACCACAGCTCTTCAATTTTCAGTTCCATCATCCATCCCTCAAGTTCTTTTCTCACACGCTATCCTTGCAGTTCCTTTTTTAATCTATCAATTATTAAAGCTTCACGGGCTTCTAAAAATTCCGGGAAGTTTGTAAACGCAAGATCAACGCCAGCGGGTATCAGATGTTTCTGCCGATAGGCAGTCTTTGCCTCTTCTGTAGGCAGGTTATCCTCAAACCACTTCTTAAAATCTTTATTGGTTTTTGATGTATTGTCCAGCCCCTCAAGTAATTGAAGGTTGCCTATGTAATTGAAGTTCTCCAAGAAATCTGAAATTCTATCTGAAGGAACTCCCATCTTGCGAAGCTTGCGCTCTGTGAACTCTGCTTTTGGGAAAATGTGATCCATATGAAACAAATTGTGCAAGTCTGCCCAAGGGTAGAGAACCGACATCACTGTCAGCGTATCACCTTGTCCATATTTGAGATACAGCAGATTTTCAATGTCAGCATCCGTAAATTCATGTGTTCTGTTTGTTCCCTTAAACCGCTCAATAATTTGTTCAAGCGGAAAGATCGAACCATCGCTTTTAGCGATTATCTCCCGAATAGGGCGCAGGACACCATCAGGCTGGGAACTGAACACACGCTTCAGCATGGCGCTTACAAGCCATTTTTTGATTGCCCTAACGTTCTCAGCATTTTTGGGTGATGCCGCAAAATTTGAAGGCAAGCCTATGTGTTTAATATAATAGGCGATAGGTATGAACAGGTTATTTGATGTCAGGTTATCTCTGTTAAAACCCAGTCTGGCGGCAAGGGTTACCGCTTCTCGCAGGGCAGCCATAATATTTGACCATTCCGACTGTATCTTCATCATATTAGTGTGATTGAAGTTATCAATTTTGAATGCTATGTCAGGGAAATCACACAGGACTAAACAGGCTTTGAGTATAAAATCTTTATTGACATTGAATCCTCTGCCAATTGCGTTTATTTCGTCAACTGCACTATGAATTTCCTCACGGGCATCCAGATCATCCCATTGTGCAGAAGCAATGGAAAGGAGAAGGTCGGAGTAACTGAGTGGTGTTCCTCCGCTGTTTACACGAATAAATATGTTGAGGACTTTGTCCAGTTTATCGCTCTTTTCAAGATAATAGCTGATCGTTCCATCGGCGTGAATTGCTTGCCACAGTTTACTAAGTGTTTCGGTGGCAAATTCTGCTTTCTCCTCATCATATGAGCCTTGTCCGATTTTAACAAGATAGCTGTTGACTTTTTGGAGGTACTTCATCGCATCGGACAGTTTATCAAACCCCAGTATATCCCCAACGAAAAACCAGTAGTGGCTATCGTCATTTTTGCACTCATCAGAAGTAAGAAATGCAAAATCATAAAACCAGTCATCGTCATCCGATTTTTTCAATAAGTTCAGATAAAGCTTTCTTATCGGGTAGGCTTTCGGATTGTCATACCGCATATATGGTTTTTTATAGGCGTATGTCCCCATTAATCCTAAATACAGCGATGTCAAGCGTTGCTGGCCATCAAGAATAGCAGTGACGGTCTCGTTGCCGATAATACTTGCTTTCGGATTGTGCCGGCCATCCTTTTTCTGTTCGTGATAATTCCGAAGAAATTCATAAAAAACAAACTCCTTCACGTTAGCAGGGCTAACCTCCCAAAACAGAAAGGAACCAATAGGATAGCCAAGCATCAGGCTGTCAAACAGCTGGGTTATTTGGTCTACATCCCAGACAAATTCACGTTGAATAGACGGCAGCAAATATTTTTTGCTATGTATATTGGCGATTGTTTCCTTAATTGTTAGAGCAGTTTGAAAAGCCATAAAGTACCTCCAAATCTTTTTATTGGTCTGTTATTATCTGTAAATCGGCGTCTTAGCCAATGAAATTACTGTGTCGCGCAATTCGGTAAAAGAACACTTTTTGACACCAAGGGCCAGTAACGTATTTAATCCTATTGATTTTTGATTGCTAACGGCAGCGTTCAGAGCTTCTGTAGTAATGGGGTAAAAATCCCACTGTGCTAAGTCAAGCGGGTTTACCAACTTCTGTTCTTTGCAGTTTTGAACGCAAAACACATAAACGTCCGCTTGGCGCATAGCAATTTCCGCATAAGTATTCGTAACCGAATCCCAAGCCAGAGTTTCACGGATGTCAAAACGAATATTGGATATCCTTTTTTGCGCCCAACTCTGCAAATAGGCTGAGGTTTTCACTTCGATTTTTATTCCTTCGGGTGTCAACACGTCAAAAGCTCTCCAGCCTTCGCTAACACCATTGGCACAGTGCATTGCCAGAGAAACAATGTACTCGGCGAGTTTGCCACGCTCCGTATTTCCCATCAGGTCGGAGTATGCCCATCTCCAAAAGTCTACAAGATGAGCGGAGCAGCAGCCGTTAAGGAAACACTCGTCACCATGCTTTTTTTCCACGGTCAGTGCCGGATATTGATATTCACAATTAGCCACGATGTTTCCCCCTTCTTGAAGCTTATTCCTCTGTTTGTGCATCCTCATTAAAGATTCTATCGAGTTCGGCATTAGATGTCACACCGCGGACCCTATTTCTGACGCTCAGTTTTCCCATATCCAAGCGATAGAAGTGATCTCGCTTATCCGCTCCTTTTGCCTTGCGGATTAATTGAATACGTCCGAAATGCTCTCCGTGCTTCTCTGCAAACTTGGCCAATCCGACGGCTTTCGGATAATTATCCTTACGGCTTGAGTCATGCGGTTCCAGTACATCAAAAACATATCCATGTGCATCAGCTCGAACAACAATCAGGTCAGGGAACATCGAAGTTACCACACCGTCCACTTCGTATGGAATTTCCAATGACCACCTTTTACGGTCAAGGTTGCGGAGCCATGCTACAGCACCCTTTTCATCCTTCATTTCTTCCCTGATAACACCAAGTTCCCAGTCATTCAGGCTTACCTTGAATTCACCACCATCAGAAGGGATGTAGAGGTGCTTTTCCAGAATTACAGCATCTTCGCCAATTAAAAAATCAATGGTTGGAGGCAGTTCCCAGTCAAGAGCAATTGGGGTTGTTGATGATAGAGCCAGCTTTTTGTAAGCATCTCTACGATCCTCTTTCAATTTTCGGAATGCTGTTTTATGCATGTCATATAATTCGTTGAACAGCTTGTCTGCAAACGATTCAAGACGCTCCATGGCTGCATTGTCGTTTGTCAACACAATAATTTCTGTTTTTACATCCTTAAAATCACGGACAGCGTGACGGACCCAATATTCCTTGTGCAAACCCTCGCCGAGCACTTTTCCCGCCCGTTCAAAGAGATTGTTGATATCAAATTCTGAGAGCTCCACAATTTCTGATATGTTGTCTGTCGTCCCTTCTGCGCCGCTGCCGTAATCTATGGTAAGCGTTCGCAGCGCCAAGCCGGTAACAGCTTTAGAGATCTCTTCAAATTTGCCGCTTTTCTTCAATTCGGCTATTTCCGATTCAAACTCATCAAGCACCCTTTTCAGTGTGCTTTTTCGAGCTTCAGGGGCAATCATGTCCTGCGTTAGCGCACGGGCAAGCGCAATCAGTCTGCGGAGTGCGGGTTGTTTCCTCGCGGAATCTATGCGATAGGTTATTAAATTCATATCGCTAAATACATCGGCAAATGCAGGATCACGTTTCAGGGTGATGAGCTCCTTATGCGATCCGGTTTCAGCAGGAACAATTGCCTCACTGTCGCGCAATGCCTGCTCCACCATTTTGACTGTTTTTTCATCAAAAAAAGGAAGAAATAGACCTACATTGTTCAGTTCGGCATCAGACTCCACACGACGGGCAAGCGGGGTACGTATCATACGTCCGAGCAATTGAGCGATATAAGTATAATCATTTGCGTGTCGGAACGACATCATTGTTTCGGCACGAGGGCAGTCCCAGCCAGTGGAAAGATTCATTTTAAAGAACACAACGATAGCCTTTTCATCTTCTTCAATGCGGGAAGCATCCACCCTGCGTATATCCAGCCCATGCCTTTTAATGGTCTCGTGTTTATCAAACGTATGAACAACTTCTCCAGCTTGAAGTCTGCGCCCGATCGCATCTTCAAGTATGGAGATGCAGGAATCCAAATCTGTTTGAGTGATTTCCCGTTCATTTCCATCCTCAACCTGAATGACAAGAACAGGGCGGACGGGTTTCTTAATTTCCTCGTGGTCACAATAAGACTGCCATCGTTCACATTTCTTTTTCCAATTGGCAACGGCTTCCTTAAACATCGTCATATCGGCACCGATTGCAATGTCGGGGAAGTGAATAATAACTCTGTCTTTCAAAAGACCGGATTCTCGCACATCTTCAGGAGGAACGACAACTTTTTGTATAGTAGATGTCGTATCGGCCACAAGCTTTTGAAACCGTTGAGGCGTAGCGGTCACTCCGATAATAAGAGGCATAACAGGGAGACCATCTTCTTTACTTCCTTTAATAAATTTCTGCATGATAGACTGTGCTTTATTTTCGGCCTGTGGGGATGTAAATGTTCCTCTATGCGCTTCATCGATTACAACAAAAAAGGACTTGGGCTGACGCTCCGCAGTATTTGCAATTGTTTCCCAAATCGTATATTCGCGCAAATTGGATTTCTGCGTGAGCAGCTTGTCCGAACCGAGCTTTTGTGTATTCAGAAAATAGATGCCGCCGGGGGTAAAATACTCTGCATCAAAAGTCGAGTCAATTACCCGAATGTCCCTTGTGCGAAATTTTTCCGATTTGCTTTCAATTTTCAAACGTGTCTGCTCATTGAGTTCCGGCATATCCGAAAGCCAAACGAAAACAGAATCCGGCTCCGCTACTCCATAGGCATGGCCGAAGATAATATCTTCAAATAAAGCGGTCATAATAATTGTCTTACCGGCACCTGTGGGAGCAGTAAACGAAATGACCTGAGGATCTTTTTCACTCCAATAGGCATGTGCTTTTTTTATCTTCTCGTGCAAGTCGGCAAGTGCCGATTCTTGAAACGGAAATAACGTTGCTCTCATAGATTATTCCTCCTGCTCCCGATTACGAAATTATCAATATAGTCGCGGTATAGCTGATAAGTTTGCTCGATCCCAATACCATCCGACATCTCTCTGAACGCTTCCTCAGAGTTTGTAACAAAATATACCGTACCAATATTTTTCGTTTCCAGCAAAGCCTCGGCAAATTTACCGTAGCAGTCTTCATCAAGGAGAACTGCAAAAGAGTTCTGCGGCAAAATCAACATATTCGGCAGTTCCGCACTGTCCAGCTCGGGGCGCTTGCCAATCGCTCCAGCTTTCAGCCATAGCAAGGGAAGAATCTCGGCGAATTGCTGACCGAGCGACACGCTGTTTTTGTCAAGAAAGCCAAGCTTGAAGTATTCTACATTAGCGGCGAAACCTTCGCTCATCGGGCGCTTCAGAGGTTCGGTTACCGTGACCGTACCGAGAAGGTCCACGACCTTTTGTCTGATGTTATTATATGTTCGGCTGTCTTTTGCCACGATATAGAAATCGGTTATATGCTCCTGATCTTCAAGGACATTGAGCCATTCATCAGCAGCATCAGGGTCAAACAACACGGACGCTGTATGCTTTTCTGATACAATGAAACAGCTGTCTGCTTTCACGAGAGACTGCGGCAGCTTATCCTTACCGATGAGAGCAACAATCTGCTTTTTCGCAGCAGGGGTAAGTGATGCAGGATTTTCAACAAAGCCAAGCTGATAGAACGAGCGATTGACTTCTTTTGTCGTTGTTTGGTTTGTAAAATATTCGCCTGAAAGCACCGTACCATCAGCCCGTTTGCCGAGGATGCTGTACTCCGTGCGCGGCCAAGTCACCGAACGGCAAATGCCGTGCTTTTCCCATTCTGGATCACCCGGCTGGTATCCACGTTCAGTCAATAGTTGGGCTTCGGCTTCAGAGACTTCGTTGTTTGTTACAAGGATGCATCGCCGTTTTCCATTGTCCTCAGCGTTCAGCAGATTAACAGCATGAAGAGTCGTTCCACTACCGGCGAAAAAGTCAACAATAAGAGCGCTGGGATTATCCTTAACAGAAGCATATAGGCATTGCAAAACAGCATATAGAGATTTCGGAAAATCAAATGCTTGTCCCCGATTTAATATTTTAGTGAGAAGTTCTGTCCCATGGGTACTTGCATCAAGATGGGAACCAGTCCACACAGTTTTATATTTTTTTGAATTCCTTTCCCTAAGTTGGTAGTACACTTGCCAGCCGTATTTCTGTTCCCGTACAGAGAGTTTCCCCAGCTTAAGTTCGTCTTTTGCCCTTGGTGCTGCATAATGCCAATTTTTCTGTACCCCATCTTCATCGAAAGGCCAAATTACACTTAATGAACTGTCAGGGAACCTTTTCTTGACATCATTAGGAACATCGTAAGATGGCTCCTGATCAAGTGGAAGATACTCGCCTATCTCAACTACACATTGCTTATTAGTATCAATATATATTGGATAAAATTTCTTATGCCGTTGTGTTCTGAGGGAGCCTGAGCCTGTGCGTCTTAGATTTCGAACTTCCCCGCCAAGACCTATTGCAGTTTCTTGACAAATAATATCCAGACCATGTCTAACCAAAAAAAGTCCATACTCATTTGATTTAGCCATGTTTTTGCCGCGTCTTCCGCGTTTACTGTGTTCAATAGTAACAATAAACCGATCATATTCTGGAAACATACTCATCAATATACAGTCTAAGTGAGATAATTCGTTATCATCTATTGTAATAATCAGTATACCTGTTTCTTTTAAAAGACGTTTCGCAATCAATAGACGTTTCTTCATCATCGAAAGCCATTTGCTATGCCTGTAAGCATCATTGGAATCCACATAGTCGTTGTTATATTTCCAGTCCCTTGCCCCTGTGTTATAGGGCGGGTCTATGTATATGCAATCCACTTGTCCTTCGTAAAGGTACTCCAAAAGCTGAAGAGCATGGTAGTTATCCGCTTCAATAATCGTGTGCCAGAGGCTGTCATTCGGCGAATTTTCCACTTTAGCAATGGGTTCGAGCGAAGGAAAAATAGGATCGCCAAACTGTGCCACAGCAACCAGATCGCATAAAGATATGGTTGTTATTTCTGACGATACTTTATCCTCACAGACGGCAGTTTTGCCGTCAATTTTTTTTACTATGTAAATTTGGTTTAGTTTTCCTGTCTTGCGTGCAACGGTCGAATCGCACCTTATGGGCACGCCATAGAGGGGAGTGCATTCAGGGACATGTTCCTCAAATACCAGACCGAACTTTTTATTTTTACTGATGCGGGTTACTTCCTCCGTCAACCGTTCACGCAGCATTGGGTCAGTAATTTGCTGTAATAGGTCTTTAATAGCCGCCATGTGCTTTTATCTCCTTATTCTTCATCGTTTCGCTGTTCTGTTTTTGCTTTATCTTCGGCATCTGCTCTGGAAATGGGCTCCGTCTCTGGTACAGCATTTTGCCGACTCCAAGACTTGCCAAACAATTCATTACCCACGGACAGGCGGAGAACTGACGCCTTATCAACGATTTTGTATGTATTTGGTGTATAAGTATCTGCCTTATCAAATGCGATGAACACTTGCTTGCCGCTTTCACCGCTTTTCTGATACAAACCAAGTATCTGTTCAAAATCGGCATCCTCTATACGCTTAACGATGCTTGAATCATGAATCAGAACAGGGAGCGGAGTTAAAGCGAGCATACTCAGATCGTATACTACCAGACTCTTAAACGCTGTTCCTTCACTCTTATCATCGGGGGTTTCAAACTCAAAGGTCTTGTCCGGTTTTAGCGTCAATTCTGGTGCGGTTCTGTCACCGCCGGTAATAATATCATTAATTCGCTTCATTTCAGCGTTCACTTCATCCTGAGCAGCGGCGAGAGCTTCTTCCTGCCGCTTACGGAGATTCGCCAGCAGATGTTCGATCTCCTTGCGCTTTTCCATTTGCTCCATTTCGCCTTGCAGTGCTTCGTTTTCTTCCACCAGTTTTTCTATTTCCCGTGACACACGGGCGTACTGAGTAAGAATGGATTGCGAGAGAGATTTGGCGACTCCTGAACCCTCGATTTGCTTCTCATAGTTTGCAATATCAGCATCTATGTATTCAATTTGCGGCGTCAGCCGTGCAATTTCTTCCTCAATGTCAGCACGAAGAAAACCGTTGATCTTAGCATGGAAAGCTTCGACATCAGTAAAAGCATCAATTTTAGCATCAGGGAAAAAATGGAGCAGCGCCGAAAAGTCTTTTTTTAGCACTCCGTCATTACCAGGCATGTTGTTGCGGACTGCATTAAGCTGGGATATCAAACGACTCTTCCGGCGGCTCAGTTTACCCAACTCACTCTTAATTTCAGCAAGCCGCTCCGCTTGCTGCGGATCAATACCCAAAGCGCGCAGGTTGGCCTCTTCATTTTGCCTGCACAGCCTCTCCCGGCGCTTTTCCAGACTTTCTATTTTATCTTTATTCTCGCCAATATCAGCCGTGATATCCGATATGGAACGTTCCGCTTGTTTGCTTGGCTTGATGCCATAGCTTTCTTCGGCGGTCTTCAGATCCTGGATGGCTTCAAACTTATCCAATAATTTCATAAGGTACTCGACAGCCGTTGCCATTGATTCGCGCTCGCTTTGCAGAGGCTTGTGTTCATTATGGCTTCCATGGCCGTAAATACGGAAGAATCTTTCTACAATTTCATCAAAAGTAATACCCCTCAGAAGTATTCTATACTCGTGGAACAGCCATTTGCGATAGTTCGGCACACTCATTTCCTCAATGACATGGAACTGGCTGTCGCAGCGATTCACCACGGACGGGCGGCTTGTGCTTCGAGAAAAAAAGTAGGGAAAACCATCAAATTCAAAGATGAAGTTTATCGTGTGGTGATCAAGATGAGTGATCACATCCTTTGCGGATTTTGGGTAGTTATCCCCTCCAAATACAAAATCCAGTATCAGCAGAAAAGTGGACTTGCCAATAGCGTTGCTGCCATCCGAACTGCCAAGGATGACGTTAAGCCCAGGCCGGAAATCCTCCGGCTGAGTTTTAAACTTCTCGCATGTTATCCGCTTTAACATAGTGGAGTACCTCCGTCCCATCAGGTATTTCTATTTGCCCAAGTTTATACAAACAATCAAGAGCATCAAGAAATATGCTTATTTCCGATACCTTTGTCCGTGTCGCTTCGAGCAGTTCATGCGGGGTCATATCCCGCTCCTCTAATTTCTCCAAGATAGGCGCAAAGAGAGCAATGACGCTATCGGAGAAAGAATTAACTTTGCTTGGTATTTTCATTGAACAAATCACACCTTTTCACTAAATATCCAACAATGATCTCACAGGCGTCTCTATGTCTCTGTCCAACTTGTGAAAATAGTTTTTCAACTAAGAGATCTGCTATGTATTCCTGTGGATCGATGATATCTGATTTTTGCTGTATTCCACTTTCGAGCAGCTTATAAGCGGATTTCATTAACTCCCCAAACATATTCGTGTCAAATCCAATTTCCTGTTCAAGACGGGAGCAAGTGTTTTTTACAGTTTTATATAAGCGAGCCATACTCGCATTAATCTTGTCCTTCAGGAAAGGTTCGTGAATCTTACGATCAATCTCAACCAAATCTTTGATATCTGTTGGCTCCAGTCCTTGCGCGTTCTTTGTCTTATGAACTTCTCGCAGAACGGTCTCTATTTCATCCTGAAACTTAATGCCGGATATTCTGTCAAGAAATGCCTGAATATCCGCGCAACGGTGTTTTTTTTCAAGCAACTCTGCTATTTCATCAGATGACATCGCCGGAACAAGAGGAGCACATTCGTTTGTACATAATGCTACCGCATTTTCATAGCTGTCCGCTTCATCTGGTAACTGCTTCAAATAGACAATTTCACAGTTTTTAACCGGAATCTTCCCTCGCTTGGGAATTCCAAGATAACCACCGCAATATAAACACTTACCATTAGCTTCTGACAGCAGAGTAACAAGCAGGGAATCGTCCTGTTTTGATGGCTGAGGTAATTGCTTGATTTTGTCTATCACATACTCTGCGACACCTTCGGCGAATTCTGTATCGGTCTTTCCGTTTCTATAATCATAAGTGCAGATCCGATCTGACACATTATCCTCAAGGAGCGTTATTTCTTCAATCCGAGATGTGAAGGAAAGAACATACTCTTGTGTAACAGACCGAATCGTCTTTTTGCCGCTTCGGTTCGTAGTGTTTGTGACAACATATAAAAAGACTCCGGCCAAAAACGAATGAAAACAGAATTCGGTTTGGGATGCCAATTCTTTTTTTGTTATGCCATTGACCAGTTCGACTTTCGTATCATCGTAAATACCATGTATTTTCTTCCCATCTTTTTCAGGAAAATCATTACCAATCATGTCTTTAAGCGCCAGGATTATCTGCTTGGATAAATTACTGTCCAACAGATTGATGACATTGTTCTTAAAGTAGCTGGCTACTTCTTGTGGAACGGCGTTGCGGGCTGGCCCAGTAATATCTTTTGAGAGGTTTTGTTCACACCGCAGTAATTTTGATGTGGCATCTTCTCTGACACGATCTGCATTTTCCTGCCCTGAAAAGGTAAACTCATAATTGGGGGCAACAGAATGAAGAAGTGCTTCGCACAACTGCTTATTATCAATATTAACTGCCTTGCACGGAACAAGAATCGCTAAATATGAGCCAAAACATAACCTCATGCCGAAACCCTCCATTCAAACTGAACTGTATCCTATTTATTTTCTTCATCAATGTAATCGACGATATCCCCAATATTACACCTGAGAGCCTTACATATGCGCGCCAAAACGTCCATGCTGACCGGCAGTTCTTTGCCTAACTTTGCCATAGTAGTTGTAGTTAAGCCCGTCATAGCCATCAAATCTTTTTTCATCATTTTTCTATCTATCAGTATTTTCCATAGCTTGTTGTAGCTGAACGCCATAATATCTCCTCCAAAGAGCTTTGCCCTCAAATAGCCTATTTGGAATATTTTATCACGTTTTGAGACTGATATCAAGGTTAACTTGATTAACGCTGATATTGGCTTTACATGTTTAGACTTCATGCATGAACTTGGTACAATATTAAAAATTCGCTACTCGCACTCTATCGGAAAGCTATTCCCACACCTCCAAGCTTGTCCCATAAATTAGTATGCTGTTATTGCGTAAGGCGATAACAGCTTTTGCTTTATATGCCTGAACACTCACAAATCAGTCGAGGGGAGGGAAGTATTTCTATGACCGAAGTAAGAAACCTGAATAAAAAACGCATCGGCGATATGAGCAGCGATCAACGTCTGTTTGAAATTCAGATAAAAGATTGCGTTACTCGCATCACCGTAAATACCGATGGCACGTTGAACATAACGCATGATCGTGTAAAACCTGTAGCATAACCGTACCTCAGTAATAAAAATGAAATCCGCCAGAACGCAAGACGGCAGTGCGGAACTTCCTGCAAAGGAGGTTCTCCTGCCGTCTTGTTTCGTTTATGCGGATTCGATGGCTCCGGCGGATTTCAAAAATTTGAAATTCAAAGGAGCAGATTTTATGAAAAGCATCAAAAGAGACACTCAGCATCAGAGGGAGATCAAGAAAAAATACCAAATCAAGGTGCAGGGTCAGCTTGTGCCGGTCAGCGAAGAAGTCTATGTTACCTATCACCGCATGAAGCGCCGTGAAACCTATCTGGAGGAAAGGGATATGGCACACGGCGTCTTTTATTACAGTGCCATGGATACGGTGGAAACAACAGGTGAGGATGGGATTCCAGACCTTGCTTCTCCCCGTGTGGAGGATGTGGTCGTGGACAAGCTCATAGCGGAAAAGCTCCACCGATGCCTCGCACAGCTTTCTAAGGAGGAACAGGCTTTAATCTTTGCCCTGTACTTTCAAGGAAAATCTCAGTCGGAATTGGAGCGGGAAACCGGTATCAAGCAACAAACTATCAGCTACCGTGAACGACAGATTCGGCTGAAGCTCAAAAAAATGATAGAAAAGTAAAAATATTTTTTGTAGACCCCCTCACGAAATCGGCTTAGTAGTGAGGGGGTTTTTCTATTCACCCTCATTGCTCTTTGAAAATTTCATATCCGACGACCTGAATACGTTAGCTGACGGACCCCAAAAGGGAAAGCGACCCCGGAGGATGCGCCAAGACCACCTGTAGGACGGCGATGAGAACATGAAAGCAACCATATTATTTTTATTCTGTTCATGGTTTCTCATTTTCCACCCTATCAAAGACGGCCAAATAAGGTGCAAAGCGGTACCCATCCGTCCGAAAAGCAGGCTGTGGCAGCCTGTTTTGCAATGACCCCGTCAGCCCATATTGATACTTCTGTCCAGTCACAGCCCCNNCACGCAATGAGGGCAGCCAGCGGAGATCCCGGTGGAGGTGAGATTCCTATGATGCGGTGAAGCCAGCCGCAGTTCAGGCCGTCGCCTTTTGAGCTCTTATAAACCAGAGCTCTGTGTGCTTGGGGAGTAGTGTCAAATTAAGCACAGAAGAAAAATCTTAATGTCAGAAGCCATGAGAACCTCACGCCATTAGGGATCGGCGGTCCCATATTGCGAAGCAACAAGGTTCTCTCAGCCGTCAAAATCTTTGATTTTGTAAACGGCGTGAGGTTCTTATTTTTGTGCCATTAAGAATACCGGCATAGGAAAAGAGGTGTGTATTTGAAACAGTTCCATAATACCATTTTACGAGGCGACATCTACTATGCAGATTTAAATCCAACGGTCGGCTCGGAACAAGGCGGTGTAAGGCCCCTTATCATTCTGCAAAATAACGTTGGAAACCGTTACAGTCCCACCGTGATTGCCGCCGCCATTACAGCGAAGCCGAAAAAGCCGCTCCCCACCCATGCAAGCATCGGTCATGCCTGCGGCCGCCTGAAGGAATCCTTTGTGCTTTTGGAGCAGATACGCACCATAGACCGCAGCAGGCTTCGGGAATATGTCGGAAGGCTGGATGAACAGGAAATGAAAAAAATTGACGAGGCGCTGGCAATCAGCGTCGGACTGGCTCCGACGCCTATTTTATCAGGGAGGGAAACACCATGACAAACGCACAGGTATCCGGTAATCTGATGTACGCTGCCGCCCTGCAGCAGCTCACACGTCTTGCGGCCGCCAAGAACATGACAGATCAGGAAATTGAAAGGATTAAAAAAGACTTGGAACGCAGGCTGCGACCCACCATCATCGCACTATGCTGAGTCGCGGAATTGTTTTCTGAATATTATCAACGATTCGGTAGCTATATGCCGGGAGGTGTGGTAGTGTATGTCGTTGAAAGGAGGGAAAAAAGATGTATCAACCCAATTCAACATCGGCGGAAGCGCCTAAAATCACATTGATACAGGCGCGAAAGCCGGAAACGGCAAAGCTCCGTGTGGCGGCATATGCCCGTGTGAGCAGTGATTCGGAGGATCAGCAGAACTCCTACATCGCACAGGTGGATTATTACACCCGGCATATCGCCGCACAGGAGAGCTGGGAACTGGCGGACATTTATGCCGACGAGGGCATCTCCGGCCTTGTGGCAAGCAAGCGGGATGAATTCAACCGGATGATTCAGGATTGCCGGGACGGAAAGATCGACCGCGTCCTCGTCAAATCCATATCCCGTTTCGCGAGAAACACCAAGGAATATATCCAGTATGTGCGGGAGCTTTTACGGCTGGGCATCTCCATCCACTTTGAAAAGGAGAACATCGACACCGGAAAAATGACGTCTGAGCAGATTGCCACCATCTACGGCGCTTTTTCACAGATGGAGTCACAGAACCACTCAAACAATATGCGCATCAGCGTCCGCATCCGTATGGAAAAGGGCGATTACCTATCGCCGTCCGAGCCTTACGGCTACAGGCTGGAGGGGCGCACCCTAATGATTATTCCCGAACAGGCCGAGGTGGTGCGCCGCATTTATGCCGCTTATCTCAGCGGTCAGGGAAAGGATGACATCGCAGACGAGCTGAACAAAGCAGGCGTCCCCCGCACCAAAGGGCGAACCGTCTGGCACCCAAGTACGGTGGCGTACATCCTCACCAACATCGCCTACACCGGAGATATGATCTGGCAAAAGAGCTTTGCCACCAACGAAATCCCGTTCCGGCAGGTGCGCAACAAGGGTGAGAAACCGAAATACTTTGTAGAGAACTGCCATGAGGCGATTATTTCCAAGGAGGACTTTCAGCGGGTGCAGGCACTGATGGATAGCCGACGGAGGCAGACAAACGGAACGGTTTCCTCCGCACTGCTGGCAAAGAAAATCCGCTGTGAAGGCTGCGGTACTCTGTTCCGCAGAAAAATCGTCAATGAAAAGGTCTACTGGACTTGCCGGAGGCATGACCGTGATAAAGACCTTTGCCCCACCTCACAGATACCGGAGGAACAGATTGTCACGGCAATCCTCCGCATGTACCACAAGCTGAAACGGCATCGTGCGCAAATCCTGTCCCCGGTCTTAACCCAGCTGACCGAGCTTCGGGAAAAGGAGCTTCGCTCCAACCGCAGAATCAATGATATCGACAAAGAAATCGCCCAGCTCACCGAGCAGAATCTCGTTCTTGTTCGACTCAAGTCGAAAGGATACGTAGATTCTGCTCTTTATTTATCCCAAACCGGCGAAATTGACTTTAAGCTTCGGGAGCTGCGCCGTCAACGCCGCCGTATTATGGAGGCCAACGGCGAGGACAGTCAGATCAAAGCGACCCAAGCCATGCTGGATTATCTGGAGGACAGTCCCGAATATTTAGAGGCACTCACGGAGGAAGTGTTTGAAACGCTGGTGGAGAGCGTCTTCATCTCTTCGGAAACCGAGATGAATCTCAATCTCTACAACGGTCTGATGCTGAAAGAAACCATGGAAAGGACGGTGCGGTAATATGGCATGGCAGAGAAAAATCCCCTTCGGGTACACCATGAAAAAGGGAGAGATACAATGCAGCCCCACAGAATCGGCGGCGGTCAAAGAAATTTTCAGACTTTATGTGGACGGCATGGCCTACAGCAAAATTGCCGCTGAAATGATGCGCCGGGGGCTTCGTTACCACAGCCACACGGCTGAATGGAACAAGCACATGGTTAAGCGCATCCTCGAAAACGAACGCTATCTTGGGGAAAAGGAATATCCCCCCATCCTTGAGCCGGAAGACTTTTTGCGTGCCCAGCTTGTCCGGGGAGAAAAGAATACCTATACACCCTGCCCGGATTACATCAGACCCATCCGTGAAAAGGCGGTCTGCGGCGTGTGCGGCGGCAGGATGCTCCGCGATACCAGAGCTGGGGGAAAGCCCCGCTGGTACTGCGAAAAGGAGGGCTGTACCAACCGCCGTTACATAGAGGACGAGGACATCCGCACAGCCCTATCCGAAAGGCTGAATGTGCTGGCGCAGAACCCGAACCTCTTAGACTGGCTCCTGCCGCAGAATACAAATGAATCGACGCTGGAGGCGGTACGCATCCGAAACGAGGTCATCCGGGAACTGAACAAAGCCGAGCCGGGTGCGGAATATACCAAAATGCTGATACTGGCCTGTGCCGCCGAGCAATACAGCGGACTGCCTGATTCTATGCCTTATGATCAGATGCAGAGACTGAAGGAAAAAATCCTCACACAATCTATCAATGAGGAACTTCTCAGAGAGCTTTTCACAACCGCAGTGCAGGAAATCCAATTTACCGCCCACGGCGGTCTCCGCTTGCGGCTCATCAACGGAAAATCCCTTGAAGCAGATGGAAAGGAGGATGCAAAGTGCCCGAAAGCGCAGTGAGAAAAGTCACGGTGATTCCCGCAGATCCCAAGCACAACCAGAAAGATATCCGCAAACAGCGCCTGCGGGTAGCGCCCTACTGCCGCGTTTCCACCAACTCCGAGGAACAGCTTGACAGCTATCAGGCACAGATTGAATATTACACCGAAAAAATCGCCGCCCAGCAAGAGTGGACCATGGTGGATATGTTCGCGGACGAGGGCAAAACCGCAACCTCTACCAAAAAGCGCAAGGATTTCCTGCGGATGATCAAAGCCTGCGAAAAGGGCAAGGTGGATCTGATTATCACCAAATCGGTGTCCCGGTTCTGCCGGAATACACTGGACGGTCTGGATTATGTCCGCAGGCTTAAGCGGATGGGCGTGGGTGTTTTCTTTGAAAAGGAAAATGTCAACACCCTCTACATGGACAATGAGATGATCCTAACCTTTATGATGAGCCAGGCACAGGCCGAGAGCGAATCCATGAGCGGCAACATCCGCTGGGGACACCGCAAGAATTTCAAGGATGGCAAGGTTTACTTCCACTATGCCGGATTTTTAGGCTATCGCAGAGGCGAGAACGATCTGCCTGAAATCGACCCGGAGGAAGCGGAAATCGTCCGCAGGATTTTTTCACGGTATCTGATTGGGCACAGCGTAGCCAAAATCATCGCAGACCTTGAGGCGGACGGCATCAAAACGGCGCGGGGGCATAAAAAGTGGAATGACGGCGTGATACGGGGGATGCTTCGAAACGAAAAATACATGGGGGACGCTCTGCTCCAGAAAACCTACATCGCAGACCTTTTCACCCGCCAGACCAAGAAAAACACCGGTGAGCTCCCCCAATACTACGTGGAGAACAGTCATCCCGCCATCATCGACCGGCTGACCTTTCAGCGGGTGCAGGAGGAAATGGCACGGCGATCCAGCCTGAAAAAAGTCAGTACAGCCGCCAAAACCGAGCTTGCCAAATACAGCGGCAAATATGTGCTGACCGAGCTGTTATCCTGCGGGAACTGCGGCAGCCCTTACCGCAGGGTGACATGGACCAGACCGGAGGGTAAAAAAATTGTCTGGCGGTGTATCAACCGTCTGGAGAACGGCAAAAAGTTCTGCAAGGATGCCCCTACGCTGGAGGAAAGCCGGATTCACACTGCGGTGGTCAGTGCCATGAACGAAATGTTCAGCCAAAAGACCTTGAAAGCGATTCTGCAGGACAGCATCCGAACAGCCCTTTTGCCGGAGAACGGCGAAACCAGCCTCGCAGCCATCGACAGCAGGCTGTCCCAACTGCGGGAACAGCAGTACAGGCTTCTCCAGCTTGCTGCCGCCGTGGGAGCGGATTCCACCCAATACGATGAGGAACTGAAAAAGGTCAGTATGGAATTCTCCGCACTGGTGGCCAAACGGAGCGAGCTGGAGAAAAATCGGCAGGATACCGAACAGGCGGATGAACGGGCGGAGCAGCTGGCCGCCGAGTTGGAAGCAGTGGACACCGGCATCGCCACCTTTGACGAGGTCACGGTGCGGCAGTTGATCAGTGCCATCACGGTACTCAGCGAAGAAAAACTGCTCATCCGTTTCAAGGACGGAACGGAGATTGAGCAGATTATATAAGGGCAACGGCAATCAGGTGCGGGGAAATATCCCGCGCCTGATTTTCTATATTGCATGGAACTGGCAGAAAATTTGAATCAGGAGGAATGAAAATGTTTTTTGATTACCAAAAAGCACAGCGGATGAAGGAGCGGTATCCCAGCGGAACCCGTATCCGCCTGAACAGCATGGAGGACCCATACGCCCCCATTGCGCCGGGTACGGAAGGGACGGTAAATTTTGTGGATGACATCGGCACGCTTCACTGCACCTTTGACAATGGACGCACCCTCGGTGTCGTTCCCGGCGAGGACGGCTTCTCAGTGCTTTCACGTCCGGCACCGTCTGAGCCGGAGGAAAGCCCCACTCAGCAGTTCGGCATGAGGATGGAATGAAAGGAGGCCATACCGTGAAACGGATTACGACAGATGAGCTTCGCACCATGACAGACCGTGAAGGATTGATTCTTCAAGGCTGCGGCGGGGAGCTTTCAGAATGGGTAAATGGTATTAACGAGCTGCTGACACAGGAAGGTATCCTGCAAAACGGCGATACCTTCAAGGAGGTTTTCGCTTTTGAGCATGACGGCTGCACCAATCTGCTGTTTTCCATGGAAAATGTGGATTTGCATATGGGAAAGCTCGCCATATGGCGTTTGCAGTCACACAGTGCCTTCGGCGGCACTTGGCTGAGTGATTATCTTCCCAACCGGCTGGGCGTTCATATGGATGAAGCAACTGCACAACAAGACGGCGGCCTTGAAATGAAACAAAGCTACTAACAATTCCAAGCATTTCACCGGTGGAGCTTGCTCTGCCGGGTACATAAAAAAACAGGCTCCCACGGAGCCGGAAAGGAGAAGTCTATGAAAGCATTGAAAAAGAACAGCGCCCTGTATCTGGAACAGGTTGCCTCTGCGGTAGCTGAATGCTATGAAAAAGACGAGAAGCCCTGCAATCGGGCACTGCTGGAGCTTTATACACGGATCGGTCAATGTATCTGCCGTCAGGGAGAAAAAGCATTTATCCCACATTTGGCTGAAATGCTCGCCAACCGGTTTCCATCGCTGAAAGGCTTCTCTCTTCGTAATCTCCGCAGGATGCGTGATTTTTACCGCACTTATGAAAACAACCCGGTTCTTATGGAAAGGGCACAGTCCCTTGGCTGGACACAAAATGCCGTGATACTGGAGTGTTGTGAAACCGATGAGCAGCGTTCATTTTATATTGACCTTGCGGCGGAACGGAACCTTTCCAAGCTGGCGCTCATGAAAGCCATTCAGGAGGGTGCCTTTGCCGATGCCCTCTATACAGAAAACTGCTCTGAAGGAATGGAACCCAGCTTCGCCCCTGTAAACGATAGCTGTCCCGATGAAGCAGTAGACACCACCGCAATCGCTGAAACGGCGTGTGGGCCGTTTGCGACAGCGTGTGAGCCTCCCCGCCAAGGGAATGCTCTGCTCCAAAGCAATGACAGCGGCTACAGTGAAATCATCGCAACGATTCCGACCGGCAGAAGAATGAAAAATATGCGAAAACATTCTTTTTTATGCTGGCGGGATTATCCGTTTCTTGAACGTTCTGTTTCGTCGAAAACATTGGCGCAGAAACAAATCATCTATTTGAAGCCACCGCCCGATATGGTTCAACCGAAGAAGTTCCCGCCGCCTTTCAGCAGAAAGCAGGACAGGAATTATCAATGGCAAGTACACCAAGCGCAAACAGTCGCATAAATATTTGAACACGACCATGAAAAGCTTGAGGATTTATGGTATCATAAAATTGGTAAGTGGTTGCGGAGAATCTGATTTATTTTGAGGACTTGGCGCTCTCTTTGGGGAAAGATAAGAAATCTTTTTTCCATGGTGTCCACAAGGTAAGCGACAGTTGATTACAATATTGTCGCTTTTCTTATAGATTTATCTTTATGCATAGGAACACATTATGAAAAAGTCATTCGGTAGAAATCCAATAAGCAAATTTGTAGGTGAAGCTGTGGGCGATATTTTAGATAATAATGGATTTTATCGCTTTCAAAACAGCTGGTTTAAGATAATTAACAAAGAAATAATTTTTATGGTTGGTATCGAAAAGAAATCCCGCTGTCTTATATTGCACTTTGGTGCACAACCCCTGTTTGTACCTTTGAATATTATCCCGAGTAGCGATTGCACACGCTCATCCTACCTATATATTGGGCCATATGCAAATGGGCTATGGGTTCACCTTGCGAGTTCCGTCTATACAGGTCTTACAACCATGGCATCGCCATTTCCGCAATTAGGCACAATCCTAATGCATGAATTTAAAGGAAAACCAAATGATGAAACCGCCAAAATAATACGGTTTCAACTTGAGGACATTGTCATGCCTTCTTTTCTTCACATTAAGGATATTGAGTCCTGCTACGACGAAGCCCTGTGGATTAGCTTCTGTTGTGGCGAATACGGAAGGCGGTCGAGATTATCAAACTTAAATAATTGTGCTGTTTTTGAAAAAGATTACAAACATGGCGAGTTGATAAAAGCTCAGGATGAAACTAGAAGGATTAGGTTTTCTGGGATTCACAGGCAACTTGACAAACACATAAATTCCCTTAATCTATTGAATGAAAGCTATATTTATCCTCTATGCTATTATGAAATGTATGACGATTGCTTACTTGAAATCGAGAAATTATTTTCTTATTGGGAAAACTCAGGATCTGATTATATGGTTATGCCATATATGCAACGATTGCTGCCATATAGAGAAGCCCTTCTTGCTAAAGACTACGCTCGTATAAAAGAGCTGCAAAATGAGCAGTATCAGCAATCCGTTGAGTTTATCCGTAACGAACTTGGTGATTTGATATAAGTAACGATATTAGACTTATAATTGCTCATCATTCTTCCGTAATTTTCCCCCCACTATTTACATTCCCCCAAATAAATAGTATTATATTATAAACAACGCTATACATAGTAGAAGAAGGGTTTATTATGGCTACCTACAAACAAACATGCATACACTGCAACACCCTAATAGACAGGGATGCTCGCTTTTGCCCCACTTGCCAAAGCAGCAGCCCATTCGGGTATCTATGCCCCACCTGTGTGCGCCCAATTCAAAAAGGTCAGGCGATTTGCGCTGGCTGTGGCAGGCATCTCTATGTGGTGTGTCCGCTATGCTCTGGCAATACATTTGTGCAAGAGCGTTGCGAAAGGTGCAATCAAAGTTTAATGGTTAGATGCGAAAACAAACGCTGCGAAATCTTACAATTCTTTCAAAACGAAAATTGTACGGCTTGCGGCAAGAAAATCAAAGCAAAAATCGTAAAGAAATGAGGTAATCTATGTTAAAGTCATTTACAAGAAATTATGAGGATAACTCAACCGATGCTGGCTTTCAGTTCACTTTTTATTGTGATGTATGCAACGACGGCTACAAAAGCAGCTTCGTAGAATCTCAAACATACAAAAAGGGCAAAGGCTTGCGTGGATTAACACGAGGAATAGGCGTTTTAGGCGGGCTCGTAGGCGGTGCAGCAAGCAGCTTAGGCTATTCTTTAGAACGTGGTGGCGACATTCTTTCCGAACGCTTTGAGGGAATGAGTCCCGAATGGCACAAGGAGCATGAAAAGGCTTTTGAGAGGTCGCAAAACGAAGCTCAACAGCATTTTCACCGTTGCCATGGCTGTCATCAATATATGTGTGATGCTTGCTACAACGAGGACGAGGGACTTTGCACCGAGTGCGCACCACGCCAAGAGGTTTATGTCGCAAAGGCAAGAGCCGAAGCTATGCGCAGAAATATCGACGAGGCAAGCGAAACCGCTACCGTTTGGAAAGGCACTATTGAAAGTAAAACAACCGTTTGCTCAACCTGTGGAAAGCCTGCTGGAAACGGTAAGTTCTGTAACAACTGCGGCGCTTCTATGGAAATGAAGCAATGCCAAAAATGTGGCGCAAAGAACGCTCAAACGGTTAAATTCTGCAATAACTGCGGTTCTCCCATGAATGCACCTGCACCCACCCCCGGCAAATGCCCCGGATGTGGAACGCAAAACCCTCCCGACACTAAGTTCTGCGGAGAATGCGGAACAAAAATATAATGGCAGACGACTTTGAGGGAATTATTAGCTCGTCCGAAATTGCAGGCGATGCAAAGTTTGTAGTCGATCCCGATGGGGTTATTGTCGATGCTGTTCTCACAAGAATCGCAATAGCCTATGCGGATATTGATTCGATTGTTTTTGAAAACTACAGCGTTCAAGTAAACGCAAACAGCAAAGCATACGCATTTTCGCAAATGGGGCAAGAGTGCGAATGGTTTTACAATGCGCTGAAAAGTGCTTATAATAATAAGGTGTTAGAATCTCTATATGTTTTAGAATCTCCCTTGCTCGAAAGTGAGGGACAATATTTTTATGACGCAATCCATGGCAAAGCGGATATAAAGGTTTTTTCCGACTGTATTTGCGTACTGCCGCCAAACCAAAACGCCCGCCGCATTCCATTTGTGTTCATTACAGACATAAGCAAAGGCGATTACTCACTAAAACTCACGCTAAACAATGGCGCTTGTTACTCTTTTTCAATGTTAGGCTTTGATTTTGAGCCTTTTAATCGAATATTCACAAGCTATATTCGCAAGCAAAAGGAAACAAACCTTGAATTTTTTAAAACGCTTATGCCCTCTTTGGGTGTGGTAGAAAGCACAACTGCAAGCGAAATTCTATCTGAGGGAATAGCTGTTAATTTGAAAAGCCTCCCCCAAAACCTTGTAAAAACGCTTGAAAGCAAGGCACTAAACAGCAAAATGAGCGCAGAATATGCCCAACTCAAAGAAATTTGCGATGAATCCTCACTTGCGGTAGGTATAAGCCTTGTTTCAGATGAGGAATGGGAAGCAAACAAGCAAGCACTCCTTGAAAAACTTTTGGAAAGCGGTTCGGAAAGAACCGAGTTGACCGAAAAAGAGGAAGACTCTGTTCGCTGGATTTTCTGGGCAGCAATTCCCTCAAAGGACGGTAAAACGGCAGTAGTTGAGTTTGCAATTCCAAACGAAAGTGCCGCAACCTATCTATTTTCGCTCAATTCCGAATGGGAGCAGTTTTTGATAACTCTAAATCACTCAATGGAAGCGTGCAAGCTACATAGGGAAGTGTTTTCGATTTCGGAAGAAGCGATAAAAGCTGAAGCCACGCAAGCTCAAAGAATTTTAATTGAAAGAACACCTGCAATTCAACAGCTAAGAAAGCGTTTTTTAGGCAGAGCGATTCACCGCTCGCTTGAAAGTTGGAAAAAATCCTTGCTCGACAAAATCGAAAAAGCACCCTCAGAACCCATTTCAAGCAATACAGCCCGATTCTGCGCAAGTTGCGGTGCAAGGCTTATTACAGGAGTTAAATTTTGTAACGAGTGCGGCGCAAGGCAAGCAACATAAACTTTTTTACCTTTTCACTTACCCCAAACTATGCTATAATCATATAATCACAAAAGGGGATAGATATGGTTACTCAAAAAATAATTGCATTAGAGGGAATTGACGGAAGCGGTAAAACCGTTCAATTCAAATATCTGTGCGAGCACTTAAAACAGACGGGCGCAAGCGTAAAAACTATGGATTTTCCCGTATATGACGGATTTATTGGGCAAGAAATCGGCATGTTTTTATCAAACAGCGCCAATGTTTCTGCCAACGAAATGGACTCAAAAAGCATGGCGCTATGGTTCGCAACCGACAGGCTTGTTAATATGCAAGGATACGAGCCAAAAGAAGACTATCTAATAATAAATCGCTATACCTTGTCGAATGTTGTCTATCAAAGCATTCGCCAAGAAAACAAATGGGAGATAGCCGATTGGATTTTTCAGCTTGAACACGAAATATTAAATATCCCAAAAGCCGATGCCTATATTTTTTTCGATGTTGACGAGGGCTCTGCAAAGTCCAACCTTTCAAAAAAGGGCAAAAGAGATTATTTGGGCGACAAAAAGGATGTCTATGAGGATTCGAAATTTATACAACAGCAGGCAAGAAATATGTACATAGAATGCGCAAACCGCTATGGAAACATAATAGTAATACAGTGCATGGAAAACGGCGTTATGAAAAGTGCAACTAAGATATCCAAGCAGGTTATTGCAGAATTAAAGTCGAGAAATTTGATATAATAATTGAAGTTATAAAAAGGGGAAGCTATGTATAGACCAAGAAGAGTAGGAATTTTAACAGGCGGGGGAGATTGCCCCGGATTGAACGCTGTTATTCGTGGTGCTGTTGAAAGCTGTTTAAGCACAGGCGTGCAGGTTTACGGCTTGCATGACGGTTGGCGTGGTGCACTTACAGGCGAGGGCAGAAACCTAAGCTATGCCGATGTAGAGGGCATTCAAACCGAGGGCGGCACGATTTTAGGCTCATCTCGCACAAACATAATGAAGGGCGAAGACGGTCCCGAAACCGTTCGTATGCGTATGGCACAGTTGGGAATAGAGGGTCTGATTGCGGTTGGCGGCGATGATACCTTGGGAGTTGCAAACAGTCTTCGAAAAATGGGCTTGAATGTAATAGGCGTTCCGAAAACCATAGACAATGACTTGTCTTGCACCGATTATACTTTCGGCTTTGACACCGCCTCTAATATTGCAATGGAATGTATTGACAGGTTACATACCACGGCAGAATCACATTCTCGCTGTATCGTGGTAGAGTGCATGGGCAGGCATACGGGGCATATCGCCTTGCAGGCAGGGGTTGCCGCAAACTCGCATTTGATACTCATTCCCGAATATCCGAAAACATTCGATGAGATTATGCGGCTTGTGAAGTCAAGACATTTACATGGCGAAAACTACACGATTATTACCGTTGCAGAGGGCTTTGAGCTAAGCCATGACGATGAAAAAAATCTCGATGTTGACCAGTTCGGCAACAAAAGTCTTTCCGAAAAAGGACTTGCGAAAGAGCTTGCCGACATGATTGAAAAGGAAATGCGTAGCGATGATACCCTCCCAGACGAATGCAGAAAATACGAATGTAGATATGTTGTTTTAGGGCATATCCAAAGGGGCGGCGCACCCACAGCATTTGACAGAGTTTTAGGCTATAGATTGGGAGTAAAGGCAGGTCAAATGGCAGTTGAAAAGCAATATGGAAAAATGGTTGCACTATCGGGTGTTGATATAATAGCCGTAGAACTCGATAATGCATTATCCCGAAAAGAGGTTGACGAAGAATTTTACGCTGCGGCAGAGTTGCTTTTCAAATAATTAAACCCCTAACAATTTACCCCCAATAACCAAAACCCCGCTTGAACACCTACGATGCTCAAGCGGGTAAAAACAGGAGGCCACAAGTCTAATTACTTGTGTTTATGAAAAAGTGTTTGCATAGTTATTCTTCGCTTATGTTGCGCTTCATGTATAGATAATACAGAAACACACAAGCTAAGTAGTATAGCACCATTCCAAGTAGTAGTGCTACAATCATCCAAATAAGGTCAACCTTAAAGAGTCTAACTGCTTCCATTGCGAAGTACCCAAACTCTAATATGCCAACCAAGAAGAACACAGCATCGTATCTTTGTGCTCCTATTGAACCCTTAGCGCAGGCATATAGCGGCTCAACTATAAATGGTAGGAGAATCAGAAAGTAAATATACATTGGAACCGCAAAGTAGCCATTATGTGGTTTAATTACTCCTACAATCAAACCAAGCAACTGAACTCCAACTACTATGAACTGAATCAGCCTTAGCATTCTTAGGCTTAGCTTCGTGCGTTCGTTGGCTATGCGCTCGTCATTTACGGCAAGATTACTTTTCATTATCGAAAAAAGATGAAAGTATTTTTGCTTCATGCTTCGAGCTCCCCGTTCCAAAATATTTCGTCTAACGTTTTGCCGAGCGTATGACAGATGCTTAAACACAATGACAGTGAGGGATTAAAATTGCCCTTTTCTATCATGTTAATTGTCTGCCTCGACACACCTATTGAAATTGCCAGCTGCTCTTGCGACATATCCTTTTGCGCCCGAGCAGATTTTAATTTCAGATTTTTTACGCCCGCCCCATTAGTTTTCCTCTCCATAGTAGTATATTAGCACATCAAAATGCTTATGTCAAGTATATTTGACTAAATGGCAAGTATATTTTTGTGAACTTTTTGTGAACATAAAAAAAGCAGGGTTATGTTTCCCTGCGTTTCGTAAATATTTGAATGTTTAGGAAAGCTCTTGCTCTACTTCTTTCATAACTCTTCCGAAAGAAATAGCTTTATCCTCTCCGCCCTGCGATAAAAAGCTCTTTGCAAGGTCGTTTACGGTTGATTCTAGTAGTGTCATGAACTGTGTATATGCAAATTCACGCTTTTGGTCTTGCTCGTCTGACCCATACACGCAACCCAACAAGGAATCAATCATTTGGTCCATTCCCCATAGCTTTAAGTGCAGAAGCTCATGAATTATCAATTCTTCAAGGTTTGACCGCTTAGGGTTATATACGTTAACGAGTAAAACAGCGGTCCTATCGTCTGCATCTATTTTTATATCCCCGGTTTTTCGCCATTCCTTATCCACCGGATACAGTTTAATATCCCAATCCTGCAACCTTAATATTGCCTGCCATTTTTCTAAATATCTTTCAATATCGCTAAGGGCGGTATTCATATTTCCTCCATAAATCACATTCCCAAATATTCCTTTTGCTCGTCTGTTAGCTCGTCTAAACCTAATCCCATTGCATTCAATTTTATCATAGCAACATCGTAGTCAATCTCCCTTGGAACATCGTACAGCTTGTTTTGTAAGCCCTTGCCATGCTTCGCCAAATGCAACACACAAAGCGTTTGAATGGCGAAGGACATATCCATAATCTCTGCTGGGTGTCCGTTTCCTGCTACGATATTCACAAGCCTGCCATCTGCCAATAGGTTGATTCGCTTGCCCGATTTTAGCGTGTATGTTTCGATAAATGGCTTGCTTTCTTCAACCTTTACAGACATAGATTTCAAATCGACCTTGTTTATCTCAACATCAAAATGCCCTGCGTTGGCTAACATACAATCGTCTTTCATCAAATCAAAATGGGACTTGTTGATTACATCATTACAGCCTGTTGCACAAACAAAAATATCGCCTAAGGGTGCAGCATCATCCATCTTCATAACACGAAATCCGTCCATAGCGGCTTCCAAAGCCCTAAACGGATTCACCTCGGTAACGATTACATTTGCGCCCAAGCCCTTTGCCCTGTTTGCAATGCCCCTTGAACAAAAACCGTAGCCGGCAACCACAATGGTTCGCCCCGACACCATATTATTTGTAGTGAACATAATCGCATCCCAAACCGATTGACCTGTACCATGCACATTGTCAAATAGATGCTTGCAATTAGCGTCATTCACCGCAATCATGGGAAAATTCAGCGCATTATTCCTCTCTCTAACTCGCAATCTGTGAATGCCAGTTGTCGTTTCCTCGCATCCGCCGATTAGGTTTTTTGCCAATTCGTGATTGTTCGTTAGCATCTCTACGAAATCGCCGCCGTCATCGATTATTATATGAGGGCAAAAGTCTAATGTGTGGCGTATATGCTCATAATATTCTTCCTCGCTCGCTCCATGAATAGCAAAAACATCTACTCCCAAATGATACAAAGCGGCACAAATTTCGTCCTTTGTGGAAAGCGGATTCGAGCCTGTAACGCAAACACTAGCACCCAAATCCCTTAGTAGCAAGGCAAGATAGGCGGTTTTCGCTTCCAAGTGAATGCAAACAGATACCTTTAAGCCAGCTAATGGCTTTTCTTCTGCGTATCTTTTGTGCAACTCGTTCAAAACGGGCATAAAACGTTTAACCCATTCGATTTTCTGTAATCCCAAGGGATACAGTTCAGGATTTTTTATAATGCTCATATATTTTCCCCTTTGTGTTTATCTTTTTTATTATAGCATCAAAGGGGAAGAAATCAAAACTCCTATTCGCTCTTTTTGAAATGTGCAAGTAAGCAAATAACAAGTCCGAAGCTAAAGCCGCCCAGCAAAAGGTTCATAGAGATTAGCAGAACGATAAAGCTATTAACCATGTAACCGAATAAACCTATTAGCATGGAAACACCCGTAGCTATGCTGAATACCATTGCTTATAGCTTTGAGTGTATTGTAAGATGCCCTCTGCATTGCCTGAAAGCAGTTGCATTCTGGTTGCGGTTAATTGCACGAAATACGCAATACATACGCAAATCATAAACGCTATTGCATTGCCTTGCGATAGTTTCGCATATAGTCTTTTCTCCCCATCAACCCTAAGCCCAACGCAAGCCACAGCCGAAAAAAATGCAAGCGAATAAACCAACATGCAAGCCATTCCAATATACTTGAATACGGTAATACTCGTCTTTTCGTATTCTATAAAATGCTCTAAGCCCTGCCAAATATACGGCTCATTCACAAAAAGAATTGCAATGAAGCAAAGCATATAAACAACAAACGAAGCTAAAGCTATAACGCTTGATATTGTACCAACCTTTTTGATTGAATCTTTCATATTTTACTCCTTTATTTGAATTATAATTTTGAAGTATGAAAGACTCACTCTAACTTTTCAATAATAGTCTTAACAAAAGGAAAATCGTCTTTGTTTTTCAGAAAAAACACAAGCGACTTTGCAACGATTATGCCGATGGAAATAACAATAAGCTCACTCTTAACCGACATGAAAATTCCGCAAGCAAAAGCATACATCAACAGGTAGAATAGTAGCTTTGATATTGCTAATGCGGTTTTCATATTACCTCCAGTTTACAACATTGTACCATTTTTACCCACATCTCGCAACCAACAAAAAACGCACGGTTTCCCATGCGTTCATTTTAGTTTAATTTATGTTATCCAAGCATCTTCTCAACCGCCGCCAGTTTAATACAGCAGCAAAGCAACCTCATAGCCTCGCTCAACTCCTCAAGTGGCGGGAACGAAGGTGCAATCCTCAAATGCGAATCATCGGGGTCATTATTATAGGGATATGTTGCGCCTGCAGGTGTGATATTCAATCCTGCGCTTTTGCACAAATCACTTATTCGCTTAGCTGTGCCATTCATAGCATACAGGCTAACAAAATAACCGCCCTTTGGGGTATGCCATTTTGCGATTTCGTGAGGCTCAACCTCTTCCTTTAAGCTATTCAGAACAATATCAAACTTAGGCTTTAGTACATTGCCGAGCTTTTTCATGTGCGCCATAATGCCATCATGATTCTTGAAGAATAATAAATGGCGTAGCTGATTTAGCTTATCATAGCTTATAATTTGCTTGCTAATAATCTTTTTCATGTATGCCATATTGGCTTCACTGCAAGCAAAGCAGGAGATTCCTGCACCGGGATAAGTAATTTTCGAGGTTGAAGCAAACTCAAACACCATATCCGCATTGCCATGCTTTTCACATTCAGAAATAATGTCCAAGAAAGGCACGAACTCGCCCTCAAACTCATGAATGCAGTACGCATTATCCCACATAAGTAAAAAGTCTTTAGCGGCAGGCTTCATAGCCGCAAGCTGTTTTACTACTTTATCGGAATAGCTAAGCCCATCGGGATTCGAATACTTAGGAACGCACCACATACCACGCACAGCTTCGTCTTTGATAAGCTCATTAATCATAATCATATCGGGACCATCGTTTAGAAGCGGAACAGGAATCATCTCGATTCCGAAAGACTCGCAAATCGCAAAGTGGCGGTCATATCCGGGAACTACGCAAATAAATTTTACCTTGTCTAATTGGCTCCATGGCTTTTCGCTATGAAGCAAACCATGAGTAAATGCCTTTGAGATGGTATCGAACATCAAAGCTAGGCTCGCACTTCCACCAATAAACACCTGCTCGGGCTTTGTTCCCAAAAGCTCTGCAAACATTTTTCTTGCCGATGGTAAACCCTCTAAAACACCATAGTTTGCCGACTCGACACCGTCAACAAAGGTTGAAGCATCACCGGGCAAGCTCAAAAGTGCCTTTGATAAAACAAGCTGGTCGTTACCGGGCTTTCCGCGTGAAATATCCAACTTAGTGCCAGCCTTCACAAAACCATCGTATTGTGCTTGTAATTCGGCTTTTAAGGATAGCAATTCATCTCTGTTCATGGAACTAATTTTTTTCATTTCGTACCTCCCATAGATTCTACCTATATTGTCCACTTTATATTTCGTAAAGTCAACTATTTGCAGGCGTTTTTGGTGCAATATATTAAATATAAGCTATTTATGATAAGCCTTGTTCAACATCTCTGTTGGTATGCCGCTTTCATCATAAATCACAAAATCGTCTAAAACATTCATGCCCACTCCGCCATCCTTCTTCGCCTTTATTAGCGCAAGATAGGGACTTGAGCTCTGATTCGCTCGTACAAACTGAACGCTTTTCGGCTCTAATTTATTGGAACGCAACGCATAAAACGCATCCACAAGCCTGTCAACAGGGTAGGACATATACAAAGTACCACTGCTTTTTAGAATGCGTGTTGCCGCCCTTGCAATATCCAAAATAGTAACATCGCCTTGAGTTCTCGCCTGCGACCTATGCACATTTTGTGAAACGATATGCGACTTGCTATTGAAATATGGAGGATTGCACACGCAAACATCGAATGCACCGTTGAACTGCTTGTACGCTTCACAAAAATCCATATTCTCAACCAGAATTTTATCCTCTAATCCGTTAAGAATTATGCTTCTTTGCATCAGCTCTGAAAGTTCAGAGTTGATTTCAAATCCCACCACCGAGCAACCATACCTACCATGCACCAAAAGAGAAATAATCCCCGTTCCGCTCCCCAAATCGGCTACAAAATCATTACTTTTCGCCTTGCAAAAGTCGCTTAATAGCACCGAATCTGTTGTAAAGCGTGGCAAGTCTGCAGAAAGTATTATTTTCAAGCCCTTAAACTGTAAATCCTCGATTGTTTCATTTGTAGAAAACATTTATACGCTTGTTGCACCCAACATACTTTTAACTTTCCCTGCGACCGCACTATTCAAAATCGCCTTTACCTGCGTACCGTCGTCTGTATGGCTTTCGTCAACCACAACGCCATTCGCACGAATGTACGACACAACATCATAACGATTATACGGAATACTTAGCTCAACACAACTCTTCGACCCAAAAAGCATCTCCTCAATTTTGTGCAACAGATTATCCAGACCAATTTTTTTAGTTGCAGAAATGTCAACGCCCATTTTTGCGCTGCAATTTTCCTCATCATGTGCCGCTTTTATATCGAGCTTATTCCTAACGAGTATTTGAGGAATATGAGAAGCCTTTAAGTCCTCCAAAACCTCATCAACAACCGACATTTGCTTAGCGCAATAATCGGAAGAAGCATCTACCACGTGCAAAATTAAATCCGAATTGTTCACTTCCTCAAGTGTTGAACGGAAAGCGTGTACCAACTCATGCGGCAATTTGTTTATAAAACCAACCGTATCCGAAAGCAGAATCTCAAATCCGTTTGGCAAAGTAATTCTTCTCACAACGGGGTCAAGCGTTGCAAATAGCTGGTCAGCGACATATTCTTCAGAGCCGGAAAGCGCATTCAAAAGCGTTGACTTGCCCGCATTCGTATATCCCACAAGCGAAACAAGTGGTGTTTTTCCGCTTTCACGCTTTTTGCGGCGTAGATTTCTTTGTTTTTGAACCTGCTCTAACTCCTGCTCTAATTCAAAAATTCTCCTGCGAATTCTGCGCTTATCTACTTCAAGTTTCTTTTCGCCCGGTCCTCTCGTGCCTATGCCGCCGCCCAAACGGGACATAGATGTCCCGAAACCCAACAACCTTGGCAACCTATACTTTTGTTGCGCAAGCTCTACCTGTAGTTTGCCCTCTCGTGAGGATGCCCTTGCTGCAAAAATATCAAGTATCAGCGCTGTTCTATCAATAACCTTTGCGCCCGTTGCTTGCTCGATGTTTCTTATCTGAATCGCGCTTAGTTCATCGTCAAAGATTATTACATCGGCATTTTTTTCTCTAACAAAATGCGAAAGCTCCTCGGTTTTGCCGCTTCCCAAGTAGGTAGCTTTGTCAACCTGCTTTGCTTTTTGAACGAACCTGCCAACCACCTCAGCACCAGCGGTTTGTGCAAGGCTTTTTAGCTCCTCAATCGGGTCATAGTCAAGCGTTTTATCGTTATCCATTCCTGCCAAGACTGCACGCTCAACCCTTGTTGCTTCGTTTTCAACCGTGCTGAACTTCAGCCTGTTATCGGCAAAAATGATTTCGTTCATCAATAGCTTATTAGGAAGCCTTGACGGTCGAAGCGGCCCGAAAATAAGCGAGCTATGCGGTTCGTCATCCGTATTTTCGCCTATAAAAGCAACAAACATAAGGCTCGGTTTGCCATCAACAACCCCCAAGGACGCCATTGCATCGAGCTTTGCGGTATGCAGGGTTGCCAAATCGACGGAGGATAGCCTCGGGTCGCCGGATGGATGAGTATGAATGCACCTAACACCGCACAGCCTGTCAAGATTTCGTACAAGCCGAACTGAGGGCATCTCAACCTTGTCTATTTCGCCGACAGAAACGTTCACCACTCGTCCATCTCTTGCGATATATACGGATATTTCCCGGGAAATTTTCCCACAGTATTCCGCCATCAAATCTAAAAGCTCAATATCTGCAAAGCCTTGCACTTTAATGTCGTAAAGCGACTCCATAGCTTCAAGGATTGTGTTTCTTATTCCGCTTATGTTTCCGTGAATTTTGTTTTTTTCCATATAAATAGTATAACCAATCAAACACTTTTTAGCAAATTGAGAACCAAATTTTGTGGTATAATATGTTTATGGAGAGAATTATGCAAAACACAACGGTTGTAGGAATGTCTGGCGGAGTAGATTCGTCGGTCGCAGCACTATTACTAAAAAAACAAGGCGTGAACTGCGTGGGCGTTTTTATGAAGAACTGGGAGGAAAACGAGGACAGCGGTCTTTGCACCTCAACCGAGGATTATTCAGACGTTCGTCAAACCGCCGCACTAATAGGAATACCGTACTATACCGTAAACTTCGCAAAGGAATACTACGAGCGAGTTTTTACTTATTTTTTAGAGGAATACAAGGCAGGCAGAACCCCTAACCCCGATGTGCTTTGTAATTGCGAAATCAAGTTCAAAGCGTTTTTAGAGTTTGCATTAAAATCTGGTGCAACGGCGTTGGCTACAGGTCATTATGCAAAAACAGAGCATACAACAGACGGTGTAAAGCTACTAAAAGCGAAAGACAAAAGCAAGGACCAAACCTACTTTCTTGCAGGATTAAATCAACAACAGCTTGAAAAGGCAGTTTTTCCGCTTGGCGACCTACTAAAAAGCGAGGTTCGGCAAATTGCTTTTGATGCAGGACTAATAAACGCAAACAAAAAGGATTCAACGGGTATTTGCTTCATAGGCGAGCGCAACTTCAAGCAATTCTTAATGCAATATCTCCCTGCTCAAAAGGGCGATATAGTTGACATAAAAGGCAATGTGTTAGGCAAGCATGACGGTTTGATGTTCTACACATTAGGGCAAAGACGAGGACTTGGAATTGGCGGACAAAAAACCGGTAGCGGCGAAAGTTTTTTCGTGGTTGAAAAGGATATGGAGAAAAACCGTCTAATAGTTATGCAGGGAGAGGGTAGGGAGCTATACTCAAAAGCATTAGAAACATCTAAATTTCATTTTATTTTAGGGAACGCACCCAAGACACATTTTCGTTGCATGGCAAAGTTCAGATATCGCCAACCCGACACTCCCGTAACCGTAACGGTTGAGCAAAACAGCGCATTGATTGAGTTCGACGAGCTACAGCGTGCAATAACCCCTGGTCAGTATGCGGTTCTATATAATGGTGAGGAATGCTTGGGCTGTGGCGTGATAGAAAGGGTTATAAAATGATTCACATAAATCTCGATTTGATTATGGCTAAACGTGGCATAGGTTTAATGCAATTATCCCGACTTGTAGGAATAACCCCTGCAAACCTTTCTCGTATAAAATCGGGCAAGGCAAAGCAAATAAGGCTAAATACCTTAGATACGCTTTGCAGAGTATTGAACTGCGAAGTAAAAGACATATTAGAATTTGTTGATTAAATTCGATTCTCGGACTGTTTTTAGGTTTCAATGTCGGTTTTAATTCCCTATTTTCCGCCTTTTTGTACTCATTCTACTTAAAATGTACAGGCTGGTTGATATATTTTTTATAAACTGCAATTAGGTTCGCCTGCATAGCCTTTTTCGAAAGTCAAATATTTAAATTCGTTGATTAAATTTCATTCCCCCTGCACAATCTATAAAAAAGGGGATAACATGAATAGAAGAATAGTCCTACCGCTTATGATTTCTGCCGTATTAGGCATTGTTTATACCATTCTTATACTCTTGTTCTATGGCAAGACAATTTTCGGTGCAGGAACCGCGCTTAGCCTAATAGTAGGCGCTTTGGCGGCAACATTCGCCGCTCCGCATATCGTAGTAGTGGCTATTGCGGCAGTATTTAATACGATAGCCGTAATATCAAGCTCGAAAACATTCGCATTAGTCGCCGCAATCCTCTATTGCTTGGGCGCAATACTGTTTATATTCTTTTCAATATTTATTCTGCCATCGATTGTTTTGTGCTTCATAGGCTATGACAGGCTTAATAAGGCGAAAAAGCATGAGTTAGAAGAACCAAAGGAAAAATAGACTCTAAACTTTGAATAAAAAATCGGCAGAGCATACACCCTGCCGAAATCATAAAGGGGTTTTAGCCTATAGTTAATAACAGAATCTTTATCGCATCGCCCGAGTTTACCAAACCATCGCCATTCGAATCGGCTACCATCTCAAAAAGTTCAGACAACTCAACATTGCCAATAGCGTAGTTCAAAATATAGGTCGCATCACCAGTGTTTACCTTGCCGTCATCGTTCGCATCGCCTATTTGAACATATACTGCGGTAATAGTGGTATCCTCTGTAATATTCCTATGGTCGCCATCCCATTTTCTGAAGATATAGCCCTCACGCTCTGGCTCATCTGGCAATACAGCGTCATCGCCTTCTTCAACCACTTGAATATCTATCAAGCTGCCGTTCCAATCCCTGAAATAAACCGTATATGTAGGCACTCCCGATTCAACCGTAATCGTGCAATCGGCATAGAAGGTTTTGTTAGAAACATTATCAATTACACTACAAATAATCTTTGCCGCTCCTGCTTCATGTGCAGTTACTAAACCTTGGGGTGTAACGCTTGCAGTATCCGGATGAATCGATTCGAATTCAACCGTGTAGTCGCTTGCATTATTAGGTGAAATACTAACCGTTAATTGAATCTTTTCACCCTCGGTAAGCGTGATTCCATCCTGCAATGAAACACTTGTTACGGGCACTCCAGAGGTTGCATCTGTAAGCCTTGCAGTTCCTGAACCCTGATACACAAACTTTGCCTTATAAGAGCTATAAGGGTCGGTTTCTCCATGCTTAGCGATAGCACTTTGAGCAGCCTCTGCAATAGTATAAAGCTGATTTGTCTCCGTGTCTGTTTTGGATAGTTGCCTAAAGAAAGCGTCCATCATTTGGTTATCATAATAGAACGAAACAGGGTTTGTGAAGCCAATAACCGTGCTTGCGCCCATGTTCAACAGCGTTGAATACATAGTGCTGTTATACATTCCGTAGCATATTCCCATATAAACGATGCTCCCTGGCAGTGTGCCGCAATACTTTTTAATGTACGTTGACATTAGAAATACGCCATAAGCATCATAACCTAAATGCCCCTGCGAAACATCAGCAGAATCATAACTTCCCTTTGCTTCGTTTGAAATGCATATAGCAACCTTATTGCTATACAACATGCCATGGCTATCAACCATAATCAAGCCGTATTTGTTCCAGTTTTTGAAGGAAACAACCGTAGCCTTGGGGTAGCCATAGCTACCATTGCCATAATAGCCATACACATTTCCGCCCATTGCTTTTGATATTACGCTTTCGGCCATTGTGATGTACTTCTTTGTGAAATCGCTTTCAACGCCATAATAGGGTGCATATACACCGATGTCCTTTTTGCTTGGAGCTAATTTGGTTTCGTTTTCTTGATAATAAACCTCGGAAACCTCTTCCATATCTGCCTTTGTAGCTTCAATCTCTTCATCAGATTTTTCCTCTCTGATTGAAAAAGCATTGCATATACCCGTATAGGTTTCGAAGTTTAGAGTTTTTTCGTTCTCGTATCTTAGAGTCTCAATTTCGGGGTTATTTGATAGAAAATCATAAACGCTTTTAACAATTTCCTCGTTAGAAGCGCCTAAATTTTGCAACGAATCCCTTAGCCTGTTTATTCTTGCCCACAACGCAGCGTTTTCTTGCATATCCGCATCGCTAAGTTCTTTATAAAACCTAATTTCATGCTCGCCGAATTTTTGGTCGTCAACCTTGAGATGATAAACATTCGTAGCCTTTTTGGTAGCGGAAAGTTGAACATCTCCAAGATATTCGCCATTGCTTGCGCGAGTTAGCTTTGTAACAAAATTGTCGTTGCTATCAAAAACGGCGACCTTAGAATTAAGTGATTCGCCGTTTATTTTCGCACTAAAAGTAACCCTTGCACTTTTGCCAATCTCGATTCCGTAATTATCGGCACCAAAGGATTCAACATTTATCTGTTTTGCTTTTGCAGAACTGCCACCAATCGCAACAAACGAAAAGAGCATACACATACTAAGCGCAAAACAAAGCACCTTTCTCCACATGGAAATCCCCATTTTTACATTCACCTCCATAGAATTATAGATTATATTTTATCATGCATACATACAAAAACAAAGCAAATACCGTAGAAAAATAGCGAAAATCCGTAAATTCACGAATATTTAAGAACACTAAACTAAAGGAAAAAGTATTGATAGACTAAACGTAAAAATATTGAAAAAGCATTGTTTCAGTGGGTTGATATTTTGTTATGGCTACCTGCATTTTTAAAACTTTTTCGAACTTGCATACGGTTCTGCACTTCAAGGCTGTATTTCTGCCAAACAAAATGGGTTGCTTATGAGTAGTGATTTGCCCGTCTGTCGGGTATCAAAGAGGATATTGGTTTATCTTGCACATAAATTACTACTGCATTTTCGGTCGTAAGTGTTGCAAAAGTATCAGCAGGCGAAAACAAGAGTTCCGCTCCAACGACTTTTGGGTGTTTGTTGGTTCCAAGGGTTTTTTTACCCTGTTTTTCATCCTCCTTTTCATACCCGTTTAAAATGTTCTATTTTTGATTTTGGCTATCTTGCACAAAAAAACGACCGCATTACGGTCGTTTTAGCTACTATTTCTACTGCGGCATTCTCTTGCGATACTGCTGTTGCTTGGCAGTTACAACCACATAACGCTTGGGGTCGTCGCCCTCGCTATGAGTTGTTACATAAGGATGCCCTTGTAATGCAGAGTGAATTATTCTGCGCTCGTAAGGACTCATAGGCTCAAATTTATAGGGCTTCCCACTCGCTCTTACGGCAGATGCTTTCGCCCTTGCAAGGTTTTTCAGTACCTCTTCACGCTTAACTCTATAACCCTGAGCATCCAAAGAAACCCGTATAAAATCGGTTTGTGCCTTGTTTTTATTAACATTAAGCTGTGTTAGATATTGCATTGCATCAAGTGTTTCGCCCCTATGACCAATCAGCGCACCAGGCTCTTTGGTGTCGATTTTTAAATGTAAGCCCCTCTCGCTTTCACCTGCTGATACTGTAGCTGGGCAACCCATCTTGTCTAATAGCTCGATTAAAAACTTACCTGCTTCACTGTTAGCCGCAAATTCCTCGGAATAGTCGATAGTGCTTGCTTGAACAACAGGCTTTTGATAATTTCTGTTATCCCTTTTATCCCGATTGTCCCTATAATCCCTGTTATCTCTATTTTCTCTATTATCCCTGTAGCCATTTTGCCTATTGCTTCTGTAGCCCTCGTTATAGCTTCTTTGCTTAGGAGCATATTGGGCATTGCCCTCATTAGCTTCCCTTGCAGGTCTTTGCGTTTCATAATGTGGCTTGCTCTCGTAAGTATTCTCTTGCCTTCTTTGAGGTTCGTTTGGCTTATTCTCCTGCTCGAACATCTTTTTTACATCTGTTTCGGTTACATCACGCACAGTTAGCTTAACCACTGCGGGCTTTGCGCCTAAACCAAAAACGCCTCGAGTTTCGTTCTGAACAACATCTATATCAACTTCGTCAATCGAAATACCTAATTTGTTTAAACCGTTGAAAATCGCTTCATCAATCGTCTTACCCTCAGATAAGTAAACCTCGCTCATGTTTTATTCCCTCCAATCATTTGATGCGCTAAGCATCGCTTTCTTTTAACTTTAATGACAATGCAACGTTAATAATTAGCATTACTGCACTGCTCAATGTCCAATAGATTGAGAACGCTGAAGTATATGTCAAGCAGAAGAAGAACGACATAACAGGCAACAGGTACATCATATACTTGGTCATATTAGCTCCTGGGGCATTAGCCGCCGCCGTTGCTGTTTTAGCCTTTTGCTGTTTCTGCACATACCATGCATATAGGAATTGGAACAGCGTTGCTAAAATAGGAAGTATGAAAAACCCGTTGTTATATCCCTCGTAATGCTTAATTAAAGGTCCGGTTAGATTAGTATATGTTGCCTTTGCACGCTCTAATGCTTTCTCCTTACGCTCGGCGCTTAAATCCTCATAGCCCTCTTGCTCGTCATAGAACAACCCCATATCCACTAATTTTTTATATACATCGGGATTCTCTTTTTGCAAGTAAATCAACTTCTTTGTATCTCTGTATGCTGCACCTTTGAAAAACTCGTCTGCTGGCATTACAACGGGCTTAAAGCCATTGTCCGCTTGCCAAATGTTATTTATCCATAAAAACTTAGACTGCAAAAATGTTTCAGAAACCTCGGATTCTGTTTCGGGATTCAAACCCGCTTCGGCTGCAACGGCCATGTTTCTGTCCATCTCGACAAGCATCTTTACATTCTGCTCATAGCCCCAAAATCTAAATGCGGCTATGAAGCAAAACAAAAGGGGTAGGGTGATAAGCAATGGCAAACAACCTGCGGTCATACTAACTCCATGCTCCTTCATAAGCTTTTGTTGCTCTATTTGATACTTTCTCGGATCGTCTTTGTATTTCTTTTGCAAATCTGCAAGAAGCGGCTGGATTTCTGCGTTTTTAGCCTGAGATTTACGCTGCGCAATGTCGGAAGGCAGCGTTGCAAGCCTTAGCACGACTGTACTTATTAAAATAGTCCAAAAAACGCTATTATTAAGAACATTCTCGCATAGCCAACGCATTCCGAGAAATATCCATGTAGTCAAGAAAAAGTCGCCTGTCAAATCTTTATCCTCGTTTCAAATGTCGATAGTGTGAAAAAGATAAAACCAATCTTTCATGCCCTATTTTTCTTAGGCGGAACAGGGTCGTAACCGCTTTTGCAAAGTGGATTGCACCTCAATATGCGCCAAAACGCCAAACATGAGCCAAAAAAAGCACCATGAATATTGATAGCCTCAATCGCATATTGCGAGCAAGTAGGCGTAAAGCGACAACTGGGGGGGAGGCGTGGGGAAATCTTTGTTTGATAAAATCTTATTAGCTTAATGAGGAATGCTCTCATACCCCAGCCTGCCCATTGTCTGTAGGCAATAATAAGCCTGCTTTGTTAAGTAAACTCTCAACATTTTCGGCTATGCCCAAAAAACTCTCGTACAATATAGGTTCTCTCGCAACAAAAATTATATTGCTTCCAGGTTTTATTCGTGGTAATAGTGGCGAAAAAGCCTCACGCAAACGGCGCTTAACACGATTTCTAATGACACTTTTGCCAATCTTTTTGCTAACCGAAAAACCTATTTTGGGTAGCTTGGAATTGCTTTTTCTAAACACAATAACCAAGCACTTAGAAGGAATAGACTTTCCGGTCTTATACACATACCTGAATTCTTTATTGCGTTTTAATGAGTAAAGCCTTTTCACATTTACTTCCTTTCACTAAATACGCAAAGCATCATCCCAAATAGGAATTATGCGCACAATACCTTTCTACCCTTTGCACGTCTGCGTGCCAATACGTTTCTTCCACTCTTAGAGCTCATGCGGTTTCTAAAGCCATGAACCTTTTTCCTATGCCTTTTTTTAGGCTGATAAGTACGAAGCATTCTGTTTCCCCTCCTTTTTTAATATTACGCGAAAAAATCGCGGATTCAATCAATAATTATATTAGACAAACTTAATGTTTGTCAAGCGAATAAGCAAAATTTATGTTTAGCTTGCCCGCGTGTCATTAAACCTACGGGCAAGCTAAACTAAAGTTTTATTTGCCTTCAAGCTCTCTTCTGCGCTTTACCATGAACGTAGCAACATGAACACCCTTTGTTCCACGCCCAAAACCCTCGTCTGCACCGTTTTTGCGTGCCAGCTCGGGAGTAACCTGTGTTCCACCGGCACAGAAAATAACCTTGTCCCTAATACCCATTTCGGTTGCAATCTGGTTTATGCGTGCAATGTTCTTATAATGAATATCGTCATGGCTTATAACCGTAGATGACAATATTGCATCTGCCTTCATCTCAACCGCAGCATTTACAAGCTTCTCTGGTGGTACAGAGGTTCCCAAGTAGATTACTTCTATTCCGTACTTCTCGATTCCGCCATGCTTTATGTCTATAATCTCACGCAAGCCAACCGAATGCTCGTCGTTTCCAACAGTTCCGCAAACTGCACGCAAGGGCTTTCTTTCAATCTCTGCCCTTATTTCATCATCGCTCATAATCTCTGGCTCTTTTGGAAGAACAAGCTTGTCAATGTCCAATTCAAACGGAATCTTGCCCTTAACCTCAATGCGTGTGCCCTCTGTCGGGTGCATGATTTCACAGTTTATTACCTCAACTTCTGTAAGGTTCATTTTCCTTGCAAACTCCAATGCAGCAGCCTGTGCAATGCGCTTTTCTGTCGGGAAGAACATTGTAAGCATAACAACACCGTCTGCCAACCATTCCATTTCGGGACGAATCTTATTCGAGAAACCGGGGCGGAATTCTGCAACTGCGTCCATACGATTCCTTGCATTGTCCTCTTGGTCTAACTCGTCGATATAGATAATCTTTTCGGGCTTTTCCAAAGTACAGCCGCCAATCAATGATGCAGGGTCGTTTACAGCATTTTTGTCATACTGCGCTACATTGTTGTAGCCATAGTGCGCCGTAACGGGAGCCATATAGTCAGATTCACGCTTGAACAAGGTGCCTGCGCCTATGCCTGCATCGGCTTTACGAACTATTCCGTCTCCGTTGCGCTCGGGATACATTCCAGAGTCCACAAAGAAGCCTTCCTCAACCGAATTGAAGTAGCCGCCCAGCTCAATCATTTCTTCCATGAACAATACAGCACGCTCCTTCAATTCACGAGCGTTTTCGTGCAGACAACCGTCTTTTTTCAACTCGACCATGTCCATTAAGCCGTCTAAGCCGATTAGCGTTTGCTTTGCTGTGTCGCAAGCCTCTATGTTATAGATGTGCCAAGGAACGTTTCTGCCCTCGTCGGGTGTGATTGTTGACTGTATGTCTGCGCTCGTTAGCTTCGAAATAAACATATTGAGTACATGAGTTACGGTTGCTTCGCGCGTTGAAGCCTCGATGTACTTCGTGTTCATTTGAGCACGCATACGGTAATCGGAGAAGAAATCACGCAATGCAACGGCGTACGGCAAGTCCATGTGTACGCAAGGAGCGGGAGTTGCAGTTGGCGGAACGGTTGACAAACAGATGTTTTGCTTATCGATTCCAACCTTAGCGGAGAAAATCGAGTTAATAGCGTGTTGAACCATAAGCTCGGGCATTACCTTCCACGCTTCCCTTGCGGTTGCGTTTGCGTTGTGCGCTCCGTCAATCTGTGCCATGCCAGCCCATGCGATTAACTTTTTGGACTCGCAAGCATCAACAAATGAGCGTACCATATTTATATTTCGGTAAATTACATTGTACTGAGGGTCTTGGTGAACGCCGTTCACGCCTTCCTCTGCAAACATAACTGCAATGTCGGGACCTGCAACGCCAGAAACGTATGAGTGGTAGTTTATGGGTCTGCCAACCTCGTCCTCAATCATGTCAAGCGCTTTTCTTTGTGCTCTAACCTGCTTGCGAGTGATTGGAACTCCGCCCATGCCCTGCGGTGAGCCTTCGATTAGTCCGTCAAAGTGCGATTGTCCTGCGGTTCTTATAACCATTATGTGGTCCGCACCATGATGTGCTGCCATACGCATTCTGCGGATATCATCCTCGAATCTGCCCGATGAAATTTCTGTAGTGATTACGGGTTGCGGCTGTGGGTCTATATCGCCAAAATAATGTGCAGGGGGCAGTGGAACGCTTGATTTTAACGGCTCGGTTGCATCCTTGTATGTGAAGGGTCCCATTTTTAGGTTCTTAACAGGCTTTCTCCATGTCCAACCTCTGCGCCTTGGACGATAGCTTTCTAAATCCTTTAGAATTTCTTCTACATCTATATTCTTATCTGGGGGCAATCTGTATTCGCTCATTTTGTACCTCCTTTGAATTGCATAACCGCTTCGTTCCAAAGTTTGCCCTCGCTTAACTGTACGCCAATTTCACGAATTTCCTTGTTATTAGCCTTTGCCAAGCGGTAGATAACATTACCTGCGCCATGAGCAATAAGGTTGTTCTCTATACAACCGTCAACAATTTCCTTAGCTTCAAGCGATGAAAAGCCCATACGCAAAAGTACGGAACGCTCGATTGCTGGGGTTGTGTATTCATAACCCATTTTCATCATAGGCTCGGTTAGCTTGTCAGCCAATTCCCAGAACCTTGCCTTTAACTGCTCGTCGCTAAGATTAGCTAAATGAGCTCGTCTTTGGTTAAAATCATCTTTTCTCTTCATTTATGACTCTCCTTTAATATTATTTGTTTAGTTCTTCTATCGCTCTTAAAACAAAATCGCAGTTAGTCTTGGTTTCCTCACTCAAGAACTTAATATCCTCTGCTGTTGGCTTATTAAACCCTGCAACCTTATTCTTAATGTACGATTTTCTTAACTGCTCCATATTATAATCAACAGCTTTTATCATGCTGGGGTGTTGGGGCAATATTATATTCTTTCCTGCAACCTCATCCTGCGGATTACCAAAGAAAATCTCTATGCCGTTATCACGTGCAAATGAAAGCTGTGGGTTTATATGCTTGCCTGCGCCTGTGTATTCGGTTTCTTGAACGACTATGGTTTGGTTCTCGTCCATCTCCTGAGCCAAATAGAAAGCAGCCGCCAATGCCGTATTACCTGCAGGACCCTTTTCAAGTCCCTCAAGCGATGCCAAAGCCTCGGTGATATAGAAAACCTCGCCTTGGTTTACGGTTACATACCTATCCATGTAGCGTAAAGGTCTTGCCGCACTTCTTGGAACGTCTGAACGGTCGGGGTTGGTTGCAAAGGGCATTCCAAAGCCTGTATGGCTTGTGGTGAACGACTTTTTGTTGAACTGACCATCTGAAGCCATGTGCAATCCCTTTAGGTTTACGCTTGCCGCAACAACTTGCGCCTTGCAGTTAGCTTGCTTTAAGCCTCTTGCTGTTCCTGTTAGGTTTCCGCCGCCTGCATTCGAGCATACCACAACATCGGGCTCGCAATTATAATCTTTTCTGAACTGCTGTGCTATTTCATAGCCTAAGGACTCAACACCAGCAATTCCAAACGGCGTGTAAAGCGATGCATTGAAATATCCTGTTTCCTCTAATAATAATAATACGCTGTAAAAAAGCTCTGGTCCTACTGAAAGCTGCACAACCTCTGCACCCAACGCTTCGCACTTCCTTGCCTTTTCTACTATTTCTGGCTGTCCTTTGCCCTCTGAATCGAAACATTCTTGAACCACTATGCACTTTAACCCTGCCATAGCGCAAACAGATGCAACCGCTGCGCCATAGTTGCCGCTTGTGGCTGTGATTACGCCCTTGTAGCCCAACTTTTTAGCATGGTAAACAGAGGTTGCCGCCCTGCGAACCTTGAAGCTGCCAGAGGGGTTAGACGCTTCGTCTTTTAGGAATATTCTTGCGCCCTTGCCTGGCTTTGCGCACTTTCGTGCCAATTCGGTTATGTTCTTTAACTCGATTATTCTCGTATCGCCTATTGAAAAACCCTTTTGAATGCGAATTATATCCTCTAATGTGTAGCCAGTGTCTTTCATCATAGCTTCGTAATCGAAGGCTATAGAGCCGCTTTCGAACATATCATAGTCCATGCCTACGGACTTTTTCATTATTTCGTTTTTTCTCTGCATTACGGCTTGGTAGCTTAAATCTTTCATTTTTCTCCCTCCCCGAATACAATGCTTCTTACTTGGTCGCCCACCTGTAAAAGCTCTGGAACAAGATTTCCAAAGCTATGCGTATAATGTGGAGCATCATCAACTAATTTTCCACTTACCTGCCTACCTGTGCGAGTAATAACGGAAACCTCATCTCCAATATTGGCTGTTTCATCATTTAGATATCCCTTAACCCACATCTCCAAAGGAACGGAGCGAGTGTCATCGGGGATAGTTGTTGCCCTTGCATCGGGTTCTAACACTATGCGATGAATCTGCACATAATCATGTTTCTTTGCCATATTTATCTCCTAGTCAAATTCTTGAAAATTGCCGTTACGCCTAAATTAGCGCAACGGCAAAAAATTAGTCTTCTATGTAATCTCTAAAATCACCCATGATTGCACGTGGTACGGGCAAATCGAGCATCGTTTTCAAGCCAGGTCTTGCGTTAATAATATGAGGTATCATATTTACGCACATTGCTATAGTGCCTATGCCGCCGTCAACCTCGGGTTGAATAGCCATGTTTACATTTGGTGTGCCTTTAAGCTCGATATAGTCGCCTGTGTGTGTGCCTTCCATTTCGGGCTCAATCTGTTGAGGATGATACATATCGATTTTCAATTCGCCGTCAACATAGCCTTGACCGGTCATATTTATGCCTGCCAATGAGCCGGCTTTCGCAAATCCGTAGGGCGCTTTGCGGTCAATCGTTGTAACTATGGGCTTCATCTGCTGTTCAAACTTGTCAACTTTCCAACCCAATGCTTCGGCTATCATGCCAACGGACTCTGCAAAGCCAACGTGTCCTGCCAATGTACCGTCTTTTTCACGACGCTCAAACTCCTCAACGCTGATTCCTATTCCCTGCTCTTCCATAACTGCAGGACCAAAGGGCGACAATGAGTTTACTCTGCGGCAAAGTACGGATTCAACATTCGTCATACAACCTGATAGGCAAACTGCCAACAAGTCCATCATTAAACCGGGGTTAATGCCTGTGCCAAGAATAGATACGCCGTTTGCCTTTGCGAACTCGTCAATTTTCTTTGCAAGCTCGGGCTGTTGCGCCTGTGGATAGCTCATCTCTTCAGCGGTGCAAATAACGTTGATTTTACGCTCTGCAACGGTTTTTAGCTTGTCGAATACGTCTTTAGTGAAAGAGTTGGTAGCAACTATGCAAACATGGCTGTCGGCCATTGCTTCTTGTATGTCTTTTGTTACGATACAATCTTTTCTGTTTCCGCGCGCTACTCCCAAAACATCAAATATGCTTTTATTAACCCTGTCTGGGTGGATATCGCATACACCAACAACATCAACGCCCTTTTTCTCAAGCAACACCTTTGCAATGCCTGAACCCATTGCGCCAAAGCCCCAAATAGACACTCTTACGTTTTCTTTCATAACGCCCTCCAAATAGTTTTTTACTTGAAATCTATACAGATTCATACAGAGTTTAGTATAGCATAAAAGGTGGCGTTATTCCATAGCTTTGAGGGGTGAGGGGTTTATATATTATTCCTTGGGATTTGTGCTTGGTTAGCACATTTCACATTTTGTAAACAAAAAATCATCAAAAACCGTCATTTTTTTACTACCTTGACAACAAGGAAAACAATAGTAAAATATATGTATCAATACTGTACGGTGTGTATAAAATACTATATTAAAAAAAACTTGGGAGGAATTATGAAGCATCTTTTGAAAACATGCGCATTGCTAATCACCTTGGCTATGGTACTTGCCCTTGTGGGCTGTGCGAAAAAGACAGATGGCGAAAACACCGGCGACCCACTGATAAGCGTAACTATAACGCATGTCCCAATTCTTGAAGAGAAGATAGATGTTATGGGGGCTGGCTATCCAAGCGCACAATCAATTAATGATGTGTTTTCGATTTCATGTAATATTGTTCGTGGTAAGCTAATTAATTATGAGGAAAAGCAAATTACATATAAATACGAAAGCGGTGTGGAAGAATATGATTACATGTCCTTATACACGTTGGATGTTGAACAGGTTTATGGTGAAGATAATTTAGTTTATTCAGATAACAACACTATTAAATTTTTCACGTATGATTCGTCATATAAAGCATTCCCCGAGGAGTATGCTGCGAATATCAAAGTCGGTAATGAATACATTGTATTTTTATATAACTTTGAGAAATACAATAAGGTAAAAGAATGGAAAGAGTTCGCAAAGTACTCCGTGCCAATGCCAAATTGGTGTATAGTGCACAAAACCGTTTCGGGTTATGAATCAAAGTTTATGCAATTTGTTGAAAGCGAAAACAAAAATGGAAATTATACCCTATCAGAAATCGAAAAGGTAATATCAGATTATAAGAGTGTGTTGAATACTATGACATTCTCAGAAATGTTATCGGCCCAAATGAACGGGCAGAGCTGAGCGGTTGAAATGGTTGGACTATATAAAATATAGTGCTTTTTGCTACCTTGATTATATATTGAAAAGTGATTAGCATATATTTAATAAATCAAGTTTGCGCTTGAAGGAGGTGATACCAGATGATTTATTCATGATTATGCAAGAAGCATAACACTTAACAGAACAGATTTCTTCGCACAAATAAATAATGGAGGTTTTAAAAAATGAAGAAAACTATTTCACTAATAATGATGGTTGTTTTAATACTATCATATGTAACAGGTTCATTTGCGGGGACACTTGCTAAATTTGAAAGAAACTCGTCAACCGACTGGACACTTAGAAGCGACTTAAAACACATGGGAAGTACAAGCACAACATATAAGATAACAGAGTACACTAGACCAATAAATGTTGAAGTGTTTTTTACTGCTGCAGGTATTAATAAATGGGGGTGCATAAGTTCAACACAATGTACGTATGATAAAGATTCAACGGTAGGAGAAATATACTTTGATGATGGTGATGTGCAAGTACCATACGTTGCAAGGGTTACCATCAATGCAAATACCTCTGGACATATAAACAAGTGGAAAATCAAAATATTCAGGGATAATTATTACAATCGGAGTGAGAATGAACAACAACCCGCTTATATGGCACATGCATTCGGCTTAGCGTACGGGCTTGAGCCTATGATAACAAATGGGGCGATGAACAAAAGCATATCCGGAGATCTTCCTGGGTTAGGCACTAACAGTTATATTCCAGAAAGTGAAAAAATGGGCATGAAAATCGTAACCCATCAACATTTACATGGAACTACAGGTAATTATACCTATAGCGAGCCCACAAGCACTCAACACAAAGTATCATGCAGCGATTGTAATTCCTATTTCCTGCAAAACCACACAGCTACATATACTTCGCTCGGTGCAACAGGGCATAGGGTAACTAAGTGTACGCATTGTACATATTCATCCACAAAAACCGAACCGCATACCTTTACTTACAGGTCTGGAAGATACTATTGCAACAGTTGCGATTATTCAACCACAGACCCAGGCGGCGGTACTACATAATGCTTAATGCCTAATGTGCGGGGTATTTAAGATACCCCGCTTTCCAACACAAAACAGGGGGGAACTGACATGAAACACAAAACATCCGCATTCTCAATTATCGAGCTAATAATCGTTATTGCGGTTATTGGCATACTTGCGGCAATACTAATACCTGTATTTTCTAACATTATTGAAAAGGCAAATGCTAAGTCGGCATTGTCTGATGCTAAAAATGCGGTAACAAGCTACAATATTGCATTCGATTCAAGCAATGAAAATGATACCGTTTTTATGGTTGAAAAAGCAAAGAAAATGTATGTGTTCGGGTATTACGCGCAATCAAAACAAATACTTGCTTGTGCATTTAATCCAATGCCGTTGCAAGGATATAATGAGTTGCTAGAGCAAATGCTTTTGCAAAATCAAATTAAGAAAAGCGGAAACGAGCAAGAGGACGTTACGGCTAAGATTCATTTGTCCTCAAATAACTTAGCCGTTTACAGCGGATACACCTTGCTTGCCGCAGGAGAGTCGATTTTGCTTAGCAATAATCGCTTGGATATGGAGGTTGGAACAAGCCAAACGCTGACGGCACAAGCCTTGCCCGCCCTTGAAAATGATGGACTGATTACTTGGAAAAGTAAAAACGAAGCAATAGCTACAGTA
>LSQX01141938.1_pt1 | contig 51855 bp, 51 predicted proteins | sample 654561 | NCBI WGS metagenome assembly LSQX01 (sample SAMN04489861, study PRJNA283612) | anaerobic digester metagenome | isolation source: 4 biogas reactors fed with cattle manure at either 37C or 55C with and... | place: Denmark: Kongens Lyngby | collected 2014
GCGTTAGGGTCCGCAGCATTGGAACCCACATTGGCACCCCCCACCAAAGCGGCTACATACCCAGCCAAATCATCAATTGTATTGATATGTACGCCTATGGTATAAGAACTAGGACCTATATTATTACCTAAAGCATCATAAGCACTTATGGTTATAACATCGCCGTCTTTGATACCCAAATCGCCACCCTTGCCATTGTATAAGCTACGAATATCATCGCCAGTTTCTGTATGATGCAAAAAGCTTTGCGTATAAGTTACCGTTCCCTTTGCATCTGAATCCGAGTCTAAATTTCTAGAGAAATTAACCGTTTCGGTTACACTCGCTGGAGATTGCTCGTTAAAAGGCACACGAATATCACCCACCACAGTGCCGGCAGGAAAATTACCGTAGGAATCAGCCATTTTACCTTGCAAGATCATACCATTGGTAGGTAAAATCAAATGCCCTTGGTAATCCAGTTGAAATGCACCATTGCGTGTAAAATAAGTACCTTCACCATCAGAAACGCCAAAGAAAGCATCCCCTTCTATGGCCAAATCTAACATTCTACCCGTGGCATCTAAATTGCCTTGAGTGTGCATGGTATCTATGGACCCAATACTCATGCCCAAACCAACTTGTAAAGGATTTGTCCCCCCACCATTCCCAGGAGGACGGGAAGCACCTTGCAACAACTGAGAAAAGCTTTCCTCAAAAGTTATGCGGCCTGACTTAAAACCAGTGGTGTTCACATTGGCAATATTATTACCAATGATATCCATCCGGGTTTGATGATTTTGCAACCCAGAAATGCTTGATGATAGTGATCTTAACATATTATTTCTCCTTCCCTAAACCTAGACTTCTAAAACATTTAAAATGTAACGAGGCAAATAGTTTTGTCCATCAATTTGCACATTAGCACCATTATCAGTGTATTTAATAGCTTCAACTTTACCTTCTACATAAACGCTACCCACACTGCGATTTTGATATTCATCCATAATTTCTACTGTATATTGGCCATTATTGGCAGACAAGTTTTCTTTGGTCAGACCTTGCCAAGTATATGAGGTATTTAAATTTCCTTCTGTGTCTATTTTTTCATTAAACACCACCTCACCCTCACTGTCTTTTATAACCACCATTAGCGAAGATCTCTTATCGTGAGTTTGGATATTTATTTCCACGGGACTACCAGCATAATTTATTTCTGGAGCTGAAACCCTTACTTTTTTGCCTAAAAGACCAATGGATTGGGAATTTATAGCGCTTTGACTATTTAAGGTTTGCAAAGTCATAAATTCATTCATATTCTCCGCTAACCCCGTCATACTCTCCACCATAGTTTGAGAGTTTTCCAAAGAGGTAAATTGTGCCAGTTGGGAAACAAATTCCGTATCTTCGGTGGGGTTCAAAGGATCTTGATACCGCAATTGAGTCACTAAAAGATTCAAAAAGGCATCCTTGCCCATTTCATTTGATTCTTCAAATATCCTTGTGTCACCTTCTGCAAGCACTTTGCTCCTTCCATCCATAGATGAAGTTACTTTTCTAGCCTGTTGCTTGCTAGGATTCATCAGCTCTTCTAGCTCGTACGCTCTTGTTGTATCTATTCCAGTCATATTAACCTCAAGCAATTATTTCCATGCTATTGTATCCTAACCTTCTGCCAGTGTCTGCACCAACACCATCTACTTCTTCATTAGCAACTTTTGTGCCATGATTAAACTGCATACGCATTCGGCGACCTTTTTTAAGAAACTCGCGGTTGTAAGCTTCAAAAGAATTTTCACCCTCTTGACTCACGCTCACCTCTAAATCATCTATTTGAATTTGCTGTTTTTCCAAACTTTCGCGCAATTGGGACACATTGGATTCCAAAAGGTTTTTTACTTCTTGATTTTCCACCATCATTTGAACTTTAAGTTCACCAGGCTTTAACTCTATTTCCATTTGCACTTTGCCTAATTCAGGGGGATCTAAGCGCAAAGTCATCTTATTTTCTTTTAAATCAATAAGTCCAGCTATTTTTGTGCTTATCTGTTGCACCACTTGAAAACTATCTATACGCGCCTGCATATCTAAACGCGTGCTTAACTCTAAATGGCGTTCCGCTGCCTTTGTTTCCAGTTGTTGTGGCTCAGGATTTAACAAGGGTCGTATCTCATCTGCAAATTCTCTGTGGATATCTTTGCTAACAACTCGTGGGGCTATTAAATTTTCTAAAGGCTCTTTTTCTGATAACTTTGGCTCTGTAACTTCTGTTTTTATATTTTCTTTAACATTGATTTCAGGCTCTAACAACCGTTTTTCGACTAAATCATCCACTTCTTTTTGCATTGATGCAAAAACTAGATTTTCCCCCTGCAACTCGCTAGCTTTTGTTTGAGTATTGGATAGGTTATCTTGATTTTTAAAAAGTTCATCTTGAGGCGAAAGATCTTCTTTTGTAGGCGCAACTTCTATAAGACTTGTAAGCTCTGGGTTCTCTAAAAGTTCATGAATATGATTTAAAAAATGCAGAGCTTCTTTAATCTTCGCCACTTTGTCTATATCTAAAAGTGCCGTATTATCGATAATTTCTTGTAATTTTTGCCCTATTTCATCGCCATCAAGTTTTTGCTGGGCAAACAGCAACTGTCCTAATTGCGCATATAGTTCCTGGCTTAGTTCGGAAATAACATCTAAAACTTCCTCTTTGTCGTCTAAACTCAATTCAGAAAAATCTATGTGTGGTAAAAGAGAGTGCAAAAAATCAGTCAAAAGCACGGTTAAATCACCTAAAACTTCTTCAGAAAGATCTAAACCGGATAGTAAATCTAAGTTATCAGCTAAAGCTTCTGTATTTATTTCCTGTCCTAATTCGGTCAAAGACAAAACCTCTTCTGAATCGGACATTAAAGTTTGTAAAAATATGTTAAAAATACCAGCATCTGAACCTTTCCAATCAGTGCCTTTCATAAAATCGTTGCCATGTCCTAAACTCGTTAAATCTTGCACTTCCATATCACAACCCTTCTTTTTTCCAACCTAAAGTTTTAGTTATATTAGCAGCACGCCGATTATCCATGGCTCCTATAGCAGCCATTAGCTTCGCTTGAGCACGCACTTCGGGCACTCTTTTAATAATCCTAGCTATGGAGACATTGTCTAAATTCAATAAAATAGGAGCAGCTTCTACTGGCTTCATAGAGCCATAAACCTCAGCTAACTCTTGTACCTTTTGTTCGGACAAACTTTTAGATTCATCCACCAACTTGTCAATTCGCTCCCTTTCGGCAAAAACTTCATTGCGCAATTGGGCATTTTCTGCCCGTAAAGCCTCTAAGCGAGCAATTTCTTCCTGAATTTCTTTTTTAGCTTGCTCCAAAGAATCGGCCATTTTTACATTAGCTTTGTATAAATTACTTTGCTCTTTATCAAACTGCTGTTGTTCGCTATCAAACCTCTCTAAATAACCCGATAGCTGTTCTTTAAGCACCGATGTATCGCTAAACTCCAAGTGTGCCACACCCGTACCTAACAATACCGCAAAGAAAACCACAGGAAAGACCAATAGCGAAGCTATGCCTACTCCAATAATATCTCTAGCTTTTAAATTCATATTAATCTCCAAGCGCTACAACACACCTAGCAATTAATATGCCAAATAAAAAACGCTGAGATGATATCATCTCAGCGTCCAAGCTAAAGTGTTGGTTTACAGTAATGAAACAATTTTTAGAGCGATTTGATCCTCAATGGCAGGACTAATCCTATATCTGTTATTCTGCACTTGTTCCGTTACTTTATTCACTCGCACAATGCGTTCTTTCTCCCAATTACTCTCAGCATTTAAAAGATCTTTGCTTTTAGCTAAGCTTTCTTGGGACAACACAACCCTATCCACTTGAGCCTGGGCAGGTGCAGACCGCTCAGCACTCTTGCGGGCTTCGGGGTTGCGGATAAATTCCGCCACTCGGGCCACTATTGGAGTCTGCATAATTTTAACCTCTTCTATGTTACACCTATTATATATATCGCCATTTTAATAATTAACTTTAGAGCAAAGCATTAATTTATTTTAAACCTAAATCAGATTTAAGTTCTTTATATAGGTAAACTAGCTCTTCATTTTGTGGATATTTTTTAGCTCCCATTTCTAATAGACCTAAACTTTCCTCGATTTTATTACTCATTATATAAACTTTTGCTAAAGCCAAAGTATTTTCAGCGTTGGCTTCAATCATTGTCGCCGTAGCAAGTATAGGCTCGGCATACTCATACAGCTCCAGGTCAAAATACAAAGCCGCCAAAGAAGCTCCATGCACTATTTCTCCTTTGCCTACCGCCAAACCCATTTTTAAAATATCCACCGCCAAAGCAACCTGTTGTCTTTCGTGCCAATAAACTGACAAAAACTTACAGGCCTCAACTTTCATTTGCACATAATCCACTGGAGTTAAGGTAGGTTCTTCTTGAAAGCACATTAAAGTACCATATATATGGGCTGCGTCTGTGGGTAAATCCATGGTTTTTAAAATTTGCGCAAAAACTAAACGAGCAGCGGGCAATAAAGAATTGCGCTGTATATATTGCGATAAAATATCATAAGCCTCTTGCAAATTTCCTTGCTGAGCTTTTACTTCTGCAATTTTTACGGGAGCCATTTTAAGCAAATGTTGATCTTCTCCCACCTTTTCTGCCCTTTCCATGCTTTTGCTATACCACTTAATTGCATTTTCATACTCTCCTAAATCCAAATAAGCATTTCCCATAGTGTAATACTTCATAGCATTCACATTTTTGGGGTCTAAGACTATATCTTTTTCCAAAAGTTTAAGGTTGCGCTGCTGCTTCTCTTTTATAGTTGCAAAATCTGTATAACCCGTATGTATAACTTTAATGCTTAAAAATTTAACAGGGATTTTTAACTTTTGTAAAGAAGGCATCACTTGTTCATGTACTCTTCCTTCGAATCTGATTTGATTATTATTAGGGAAAAGACGAATTTGATTGAACACCGCACCAGTTAGCCCCATATCTTGGCTATTTTTAATCAAAAAACTATAGGCTTCATTGGCCACTGCGCTTTCCACCAACTTTTTTATCGCATCTTTATCAGCTGCCAACAACACATCGTCAGCATCTAACCAGAAAATCCACTTTCCCTGCGCCTCTGCCAAAGACTTGTTGCGGGCAGCAGAAAAGTCGTTTACCCAAGGAAATTGCACCACTTTGGCCCCAAAGCTTTGGGCTATACTAACAGTGTTATCAGTGGATCCTGTGTCCACTACAATAAGCTCATCCCATAAACCAGTAATGGCTTCTAAACATTTAGATAAATACTTCTCTTCATTTTTTACTATCATACAAACAGATAATAAAATGTCTGTATCTTCTGCATTATCCGGTGCTAAAGCTCGCTCCATTCTTGTTTTAGCTTCTTGCATTTTTATATGATTACCGCTAAGTTCATAAGCTGTAATTAAAGCCAGCCAAGCTTCGCGGCTTAAAAGTTCATCTTTGGCTATACCCTGCTCCAAATAATAAATAGCCTTGGCGTACTGCCTGCGAGCCAAAAATATCTTACCTAACCAAAAAGAAGTTTCTATAACCATGGGAAACTCTTCTTTAAACTTTTTTGCAATTTCTAAGGCAGCGGCATATTCCTTTTCGCGGTATAAAATATTGCATAAAAACTCGTAGACGTACATGCGTATCACATTGTAATTTTGTGCTTGGGTGCTTTTTTCCACTCCCAATTCCAATGATTTATACAATAGTGGCTTCGCTATAGCATGCTCATTGTCAAAATAATGCGCCTCGCCTAAATGAAAAGTCGCTTCTAAGGAATTTTTATCGTTTTCTAAAGCTTGCTTGTACCAAGCCTGGGCTTCTTTATACTCTTTTAATCTAAAGAAAGACTTACCAATGGCTAAAATTGAAGTCTGCCAAGCATCATAATTTAATTGTTTAGAGTTGGGGATTTCTAAAACTTCTTTATAAGCCAAAATGGCTTGGGTATGCTGTTCCAAAATCGCATAGCTATCCCCTAATTGGGTAGAAATCACTGGATCTTTACCGCGGTCGGGTTCTAACAAAAGCAAATCTAAATTCCGTTGAGCTTTTTGCTTGCGCATCTCTTCATCTTCATAGCCTGTATGCCAAATTTGCACATCAGTGCGCACTTGTTTTAAGCCCAAATTTTGCACTGCAAAAACTATTTGTTCGTGGATTTTACGACGAAAACGCAATTCTGGATGATTGGGGAACATTCTAATTTGAGAAAACACTGCACCAATAGCTAAACCAGCTTGGGTATTTATAACTTCAAAAGAAAAAACTCTATCCAAATCTTGCTGTGTCAATTGTTTTAACGATTCTACTTGGTCTTCAGGAATCACATCGTCCGCATCCATAAATAAAATCCAAGTTCCCGTAGCATGCTCTAGGCTTTGATTGCGCGCTAGACTAAAATCATTTTCCCATTTATTTTCTATGAATTTTACTTTAGGATAGCGTTGGAGAATTTCTAAAGTACCATCCGTGGAACCTGTGTCATTAACAATGATTTCATCAGCCACAGGGAGAAAACTTTCTATGGCTGTGGCTATATTTGCTTCCTCATTTTTTACAATCATACATATTGATAAAGTCTGCCCCATGCTTAGTCCTTGACAAAGGTTAAACGATAATTTTTAATATACAAGACTTCCAAATTGTCAGCGAAATTAGAAAAATAAAATAACACATCTAAATCTCTATGCTGAAATCCTCCCTTTAGCATAGTGTTTTTAATACTTTCATCTATTTCTAATTCTTTATTTTGCAAATCAAACCCCAAAAACTCCAAATGCTGTATAAGCCTTTTTAGGCGCAAAGTTGTATCAGCCATAGTTAAACTATTGGGCATGGTAATATACTCCCTACTAGTTTTTAAAATTAAATTTAAAAAATAGCGAGGGTTATTAAGCCTAACATTTAAAGTACCTCCCTCGGCTAAACCTTGCACACAATCTATGCAAAAATCTGGTGTTCTTTCCCATAAATCAGAAAACCCATGGTTACAAATCACACTATGATAGTCCCAGTCACTCAAAGGCCAAGATGCACTTAAATCTTTCATATAAATTACATCTTTGTCATTATCCAAAGCCAAACCTGGAGCTAAAACTAAAGATTTAGCATCCCAACCAAGTTTTTTATAAGCAGACAGTTCCGCTGACCCCGCTTGTAACAACAATAAACGATTTTCAGTTGTACCTTTTGCTGGTTGTAACCACCAATTATCTGCATTTTTGGTGTAAGCACACAGTAACTCACTCATTCAAAACCCTCTAGTATTGATGTTATATCTTTTAAATTAGGATCTACCTCTACAGCGTTTCTCAAATAAAGCAAAGCTTCTGCTGTAATATTTGTCTTTTTTGCCGCTTCCCATAAATTTTTCAACGAATCATTGTCCAAAGGATAAAGTTCCACAGCCTGTTTAAAAACCTCGTAGGCTGTAGTAAAATCGCCCCTATAAAAAGCCCCTATTCCCATACCATTTAAAGCATCCAAATTAGTAGGGTCTATATCTAAAACATCGCCAAAAACTAAAATTCCCTGATCCACATCTTGTTTATCGATAAAATCATGAGCTTTTTGTAATAACTTTGGAATATTATACTGTTTTTGCTCTGAATCTTTGTAAGCATAAAGCATTTTCTCTACTTCATCTTGCTTAATCTGCTTATAAATGCTTTGAAATTCAGGATTTTCGCCATTAACATTTTTTACCAAAGTCAAAACTTCATCAAAATCTTGGGGTTGCTTTGCTTTTTTTCCACTGTGATAAAAATTGCTAAAAGCATCTAAAAACCAAGGATTCTCAACCACGGCTTTCTTAAAATAATTGTAAGCTGCCAGATAATCTTGCCTATACCATTCTGCAATGCCATAATTGTTTAAAGAACGATAATATTCTGGCTCCAGAGGCAAAACCTCATCTAAAAGTTCTAAAGCTTGCTCCCATAAACCCTCGCGGAGTAGATTTTCTATTTCCGCATTATAGCTACGCAATTGGGCTAAGTTCTCCGCAGAAAGGGGATTTTCGCTTTTTAGTCTTTGCAATTCGTGGGAAATCATTTTCAAAACTGGCGATGAGGGATTATATAATAATGCTTTTTCTAAAATAGCTTCCACAGCTTTAGTATCGCCTAAACGAATGCAAGTATCATGAAAATTCAATAAAACATCTTCGTCGCCAGGCTTTATGGCCAAAGCTTTTTTAAACCAAGTACTGGCTTCGGCAAAAAAACTCTGATAGTACCTGACTAGGCCCAAATAATTGTATATCATAAACAAATCCTGACCACTAGGCACTAAAGATTTAAGTAAAAGCAGAGCCTTTTCAAATTCCCCTTTTTCTAACAAAGATTTAACTTCATTTTGCCATTTATCCCAAATATTCAAGTCTGCAACAAACTGCAAATTTTTAACTTCAGGAAACTTTTCTCTCAAAACTCTTAGCAACTCCAATGAACTTTCCACAGAGTAGTGCTGGGCCAAAAACTCTTTAATAAGAGTGGCTGATTTTTCTGCGGTCAGACGATCTTCTAAAGCTAAGCGATAGTGAGTAAATGCCTGGGTAAACTCCTGGTTTTGCTCGGCAATTTTACCTTGTTGCAAACTGTAATAGCCCACTGAGTGATTGGCTAGGCCATTTTCTCGACCTTTAGACCATTTTTGTTTAAAAATCAAATCATTTTTCAGCATCTGCGTGGTCCAATCTATTTGCGCACCTTTAAAGCTCACGCTGCCAAAATGAAATAAAAAACTATCATCGGCCACTAGCAATTTATAGCCCAAATATCTGGCCCTGCAAGAATAATCATCATCTTCAAAATTACCGAGTCCAAAAACCTCATCAAAAGGTCCCACATCTTTTAAAACATTTTGTGGAATTAGCATGCAAAAACCTTTTGCCCTGCTGATTTCCCATGCAGACAAATCATTGGCATCTTGAATTTCCTTTGCTAATTGTGTAATCTCTGCTTCGCTTTGGTAACTGAAGCCATTGACTATTTGCGGTCCCCCCACACTATTGGAACGACACGAAACAATGCCCGCTGAGGGGTGATTTTGTGCGCATCGCACCATATTTTCTAAAAAGTTTGGACCACATATAGTATCGTTATTCAAAATTAACGCATAGTCCCCAGTAACAAGCTCTAAACCTTGATTCCATCCTTTGGCTACCCCCAAATTTTCGGCATTATGTATAACTTTTGCACCAGAAATAGCATCAAAATACTCTTTGGTGCCATCGGTAGAACCATTATTAACCAAAATCAGCTCATATTTCTGCCGGCAATGCTTTGCTAAGCTCTCTATGCACTTTTTGGTATATTCCAGCTGATTTAGTGCTAATATTATGATAGAAACTTTCTTTTCTAAATGGTAAGCGCTTTGGCAGGCTTGGGCTTTGACCAGGATTTTTTGACTTTCACCCCATAGAATCTCTTCGGGTAAAAAGCCTGCACTATTGACTTTATGACCGAGGTAATTAGGATTGTAATCCACATGATCTGCGTTTTCCCAACTTTCCATAAAGTCAATAGCAAATCCCCCCTGCATAATTTCGCGCCGCACATCGTGGGGGGATAAAGCGCTATTCGTGTTATAATTAGCTTCGGGGCATTGATAAAATGCATTTTCGAAAAGCACAAATAATGTATGCAATTTATGTTTTCGCAAATGGCGGATGTATTTAGCACTACCAGGAAGTTCTAGGGAACTAATATTCCACACCAAAACCTCGCAATCCTCGGGCAGAACTTCGCGATTTTGTAGATCTAAGCAAACTCCTAGAGATAAAACTCCAACTTTTGCGGAAATATTTAAATGCCTATGCAACTGCATAGGCATTTCAACTATCTTTTCTGTTTTATTTCCCAAACTTTAACCGCCATTCAAAGAAGTGTGTTATTCTATGCAGCTTCTAGTTTTAGCAAACGCTTAGCACCCGCTATGGAATAGCCCTCGATTTTAAGCAGATGCTTTATGCGCTCAAGCTTAGAAATGCTATCATCATCATAACGACGCTGGCGACCACTAGTTCTATACAAATTAATATAAAAATGAAATTCCTTTTCCCAAAACCTCAATGTATGGGCAGGAATAGACAAAAATCGGGAAACATCGCCAATGCCAACTAATGTATTTAAAGATTTCATAATATCTCCTTAGATTATACACTAGTAAAGCAAAAACCTTGCCATTACAAAAGCTTAGTTTATCCTTTAGTATATACTTTAACTATTGAAAGTTCAGGAATATTTTTCAACTCTTAGGTATATTTTTCCTTATTTTTTAAACATCTGCTGCAAAGAACTTATTCCTATAGAAGCTTGTTGTGCTGCCTGTTTATTTTCTTCTAGGATTTTTTGATAAACTTCTTCTCTATAAATGCTTATTGCTCGAGGCGCATCTATTCCTAATTTTATGTTGTTGCCGTCTATTTCCACCACTATTACTTTAATATTATCTGCTATGCGAATAGACTCACCAGGTTTTCGAGTTAAAACTAACATGACTATAGCTCCTCCGGCATAAGTAATTCTCTAGTGGTGTATTTGCCATCATCTAAAATAACTTGCTTGCCTATCTTTTTTTCGATATTTATCAATACTGGACCAGACAAGTTTGCGGTGGATTCCTTAGCCACAGGTTTTAAAGTTACAATAACAAACAATAAAAGATCCTTTCCATCTTCTATTTGTAAATCTGCAATCTGCTCTTTGCTCAGCTTGGGGGAATAATCTTGACGAAAATTCAGGGGATTAATCATCAAGAAACGAATCTTAGGGTCGTCCACCGAATTAAGCCAAACAAAAGGTTCATGCTCAGCACTCATGGACAACAAATATCTAGTCAGGGATTCAAATCCGGGTACACCACCTTGAAAATGAATTACATCGGAAAGATCATAAGCCATACCATGCAATTGTTTTTTTTCTTCTACCATAAAGACCTCAAACAAATTATAGACAAATTATTTAGTTATTACAATAAAAAACAAAAAGATCGGGCCAGCAGGCAGCTTGACCCGATCTCACGGAACGGAGGAAAACTTATTGGTCGAAAAGACCCAAAATACTCTTAGGCAAGGAATTTGCTTGAGCTAGCATAGCCGTAGAAGCTTCGTTGAGAATTTGATAACGCACCATTTCCGTTGTCATACGCGCAAAATCAGTATCTCTAATAGTGGACTCCGCTGCCTGGGTGTTAGATTCTTGAACCATCAAGTTATTAACCACAACTTCTAACCTATTCATTAACGCTCCTAGGGTAGCTCTATTGCTACTTACACTAAACAAAGCGTCATCCAGTTCATCTACAGCCAAATAAACAGAGTTTAAATCAGCAATTCCTGAAGTCTCCAAACCCAAGGCATCTAAAGTTACAGATTGAATACTAACATTAATAGTATCAACACCTATGCTATTATTAACCCCTATATGTATAACTGAAGGGCCACCCAAAGAACCAAAAGAAGTGGTTTCATCATTTAAAATCTGCATAGAGTTGTATTGGGTTTGGTAAGCAATACGATCAAGTTCTTCTTTAAGAGATTGATATTCCACATCCATATAATTGCGATCATTGCTGGTCCACACGCCGTTAGCTGATTGCACTGCCAACTCACGCATTCTCTGTAAAATATTAGTCACTTCGTCTAAAGCGCCTTCGGCGATTTGTAGCAATGAAGTTGCATCATGAGCATTGCGTGTCACCACAGCAGAACCGCGAATTACTTGGCGTAATTGCTCAGAAACTGATAAATTTGTAGGATCATCTGCAGCTCTATTTATTCTTAGCCCCGTACTTAACTGAGTCATTGCATTTCGTAAGCTTCTGTCACTTACACTTAATGACTGCTGGGACACCAAAGCTGGTATATTATGATTTATTCTAGCCATATCTCCGTTCCTATTTTATATATCTGCTTACAACTAAAGCAACTACCGTGCCAATACTTTTATGCTGTTTTTTACTGTATACTTTCATTTTTTTCACTATTTCAAGGCATTATTTTCCTTATCAGCAAGTTTTACCTACAAAAAGTTCAATAATGTGGGGGTTAAAACTCGGCTAGCACTTTGTAGTGAAGCAGTGAATATTGATTGAGATAACATAAAATCAGAAATTGCTTCGGCAAAGTCTAAATCTTCTAATTGTGACTGCAACCTCGTAGTTTCAATGATATTTTCATTATTTCTATCCATGGTAGCCTCTGATCTATTCAACCAAGAACCCACCGTGGCCTGTTGGCTAATAATTCTTTGAAAAGAATTGTCTAAATTGGTTATGCTTGTCTCTATCTCCCCTTGCTTGTCGGTATGTAATCCTTGCATAAGCGTAATTATGGAGCTAAAATTATCCATTTCAATTTCTTTACCAAAGATATTATCTGGGTTGATGTTAATCTGCATTACAGTACCTGTTTCCACCTCGCGATTAATAGCACCATTGTGGTTTTTCATCTCATTGCGACGCACCCAGTCAAATTCGATTTCTAAACCATCAGAAACCCCGGGAATAGTAGTGGCAGCATTGATAGCGCCAACGGTTAAATAAGTGATAGTACCATTCACATAATCCAACTCATAATCCACTCCTTCTACTAAGTGAGGTGCTGACAGCTTTACCGTACCTGGAATCACCCTATTGACTTGGGGATTTCCATAATTACTCAAAGTGGCTTCGGCGTCGTTTACATTGCGGTCAAACAACTGCATAGGAACCCCTATGACCACCGCTTGGTCTGAAGGGTCAGGAAGCGCTCCCCCAGGGGGAATTTCTCCTGCAATCTCATTCATGGTTATTTTACCATGCAAAACTGTATATGGTGGAATATGTATATCTGTACCAGAAAACATATATTCACCTTTGTAAGTAGCATTGGCCACATTCACAAACTGCAAAAGCATTTGATGCACTTCGTTATTAACATAACCTCTATCTCTAGCCAAAAGCGTGTCAGTAGCTCCTTGCAGAGCCAACTCTCTCACTCTTTGGCTCAAGTCATCCATCTCCATCATGGTAGAATCTAAAACGGCTAAGTAGTTATTACCACTGCTGGCGTTGCGCAGATTCTGTTCACGATGCGACAAATTGCTACGCAAAGCCATTGCGTTTACAGCATCCACTGGATGATCAGAAGGTCTATTTATTCTTTTTCCCGATGACAAAGCCTCTTGTAAGCCTGCCATTTTAACCTGATTTTTACCTAAATTCCACTGAACCGTGTTGTTTAGTTGTCCAAAAGTTATTCTAGCCATGATTCCTCCTTACATTCTCATTAAAACATCGAGCATATCGCCAATGGTGGTTAAAAACCGCGCCGATGCTTGGAATGTATGTTGATATTTTATAAGACTGGCAATTTCTTCGTCTAAGTTTACTCCGCTGATGGATTCTTGCTGGTTAGACAATTGCGCTACCAAATAGTGTTGAGTTTCCAGCTCTAACTTGGCTTGATTGCGCTCTACCCCCAAACGGCCGATATAACCTGCATAAAACTCATTAAAGTTGTTGGCATAACTACCATTCACTTTTTCATTCATGGTTTTGGCAGATCGCAGCAATGAAATGTTCAGTGCATTATTACCATCTCCCTCTCCAGAAAACCCTCTATCATTGTACTGAAAACTCACCGTAAAACTATGACCAGCAGCATAAGCAGGATTCAAAATCCTCACTCGACCAAGTTCATGGTCAATGACATAATCTTTATCTGCCCCCAATAAAAGTTCGTAACCTGTGGCTGTATCCACTACTTTTACACTTCCTTCAACTATATCCCTATACTTTAAATCCACGTTAGTAAGAGTTAAGGTGTTGTCAGAATCCATTGCTAAAGTTGCATCCATGGGAGTTACCACATTCCCCCCTTGGGCAGCAGCAATATTATTTGAACTTTCCATAATGGCCGCTGAAAGCGACATGGTGATGGCTGAAGTTTTACTTGAATCAAAAAACTCTACACCAGTTAAATGATCTATGGTATAACCCTTAGCATGAGCTTCATTCACTTCGCGAACAATACCGGTCACCAGGACATCTAATTCTTTTTCAAAGCTAGGGATAATTTCATCGCGAATGTCAAATAAAGCCTTTAACTCTCCATTTTGAGGTACAAAAGGCTCGTGGGTTCCTACAAAACGCAAACCATTATAAGTAAATCTAAAACCATCAGGCTCCACTAAAGTATGCCGTACAGTTTCTAATTCAAAGGCTCTTTGGGGACTAACTAACATATTCCCCCCGGTGGTTACAGTAACTGCACCAGTGCTATCTTCCACATAAGAAATGGAAACCATATCTGCCAGTTCTTTTAGCAAAGTATCGCGCAAATCTCTGCTGTCATTGGCGTTTTGTGAATGAATACTTTCTGAATTAACCACTTTATAGTTCAGATCTGATATCTGTTTAGCCAAATTATTTAATTGTTTTGTTTTAGCTTCTATTTCATCGTTAATAGACAACTTATAATTACGCATTTCTTGAGCAGTATAATGAAATCGTTCAGTCATCACAATAGTTGTGCTTTTCAAAGTTTCTCTACTACTCTTATCACTGGGATTGTTTGCTACATCAGACCAGGCATCCCAAAAGTCTTCCATCACTTGAGCTATGCCATTTTCTGAGGGTTCTTGATGAATGTTTTCTATGCGTTCAAAACCATAATTCACCATTTCTTTATAGCCATGGGTGGCCAATTGCTCCACCAATTGTTTATCTACAAAAGCATTGCGTACACGCTCTATAAAGCGCACATCTACGCCGAAACCCACCTGGCCAAAAGCTCCATCTTTGCGACTTTCAGCCACCAAAGCCAATCTTTTACGGGAATAGCCCTCAGTATTGGCATTAGAAATATTTTCACCAGTTACATGCAAGCCCATCTGTGAAGCATGTAGGGCTCGAGATCCTATGGAAAGTCCTGAAAATAACGACATAACTAGCCCCTCCGATTTATAAGGCTGACATGCTCTGAACTGCGTAAAGCTGTGCTACCTTTAGCATTGTAAGTCTTATTACTTTTTGCTTTAACACTAGCGGGAACTTTTAGCACTGTCTCCATAAAAAGTTGGTTCTTAGCATGGGCAGCGTTAATAAGAGTTGCATTAATTTGCACATTTTCCTCAATATCTATACGCAATTGTTTTAGCTCTTCCATAATAGGCAAAAGTTTGGAATAATCTTCCTTGGGAAAAGCCCCTTGAAGCTGTTTTATATTAGCTATGGGCTCTCCATGGCGCTCAGACAACATTTCCATAAAAGCTATGCGATTATCATTTTTAAAAAAAATCTGTTCGGTAATTTTTTCCATTTGGGGCAGTATATTCCCTAAAGCCACCATATTATTTTCTACTACTGCTGTTCTCTGCTCATGCACCAAGCCTTTAAACTTTTGATAATCAGCCTCCATACGAGCAAGCAGTTGCGTTAATCCATCTAATTCCTTTTTAATGGACATTTTGAACCTCCGTGTTCCTTATTAAACTTCTGTTAGCAAGTACATTTTGTACATAATCTTGAGTTTCTTTATAATTAGGTATGCCATCGTGTCGCTCTACTGCACCAGGACCGGCATTATAAGCCGCCAAAGCCAGAGCTTCATCACCATCAAAGCGTAGAAGCATTTGTTTTAAATAACGAGCTCCACCTAAAATATTCTCTCGCCCATCCCAAGGATTTTGCACCCCCATTTCTTGGGCGGTTAAAGGCATTAATTGAGTCAATCCCATGGCTCCCTTAGCAGAGCGTGCCAAGGAATTCCCTCCAGACTCTTGGCTTATTAAAGCACTAAGTAAATTTTGATCTAAATCAAAAGCTTGAGCAGCTTCCTTCACCCATTTTTGTATTTCTTCGGTGCTAGCTTTGGGAGCTAAGGCTTGGCGACCATAATTTTGCAAAGCTCTCACTTCAGCTGCGGTGCCATACCCACCACCTAAGTCCTCATAAATCTTTTTGGTCAACCCCATGCTACTTACTTTAGATATGTGGCCTGCCAGTTCTTCATCTAGCATTTCGGTAAATATTTCCCGAGCATGGCTGGCATCTTCACTATGTACTGTTTTGCGCATGGATTTTAGCATTTGATGCACAAACATCGCTTCAAAATCTTGAGCGATTTTCCACTTTTTCTTATCAGTGGCCATAGCATTACCAACACTTTGTTGATAGTTTGTTGAAATATTTTGTGCCTGCATATTAATCCTCAACCATTAGCAAGCAAATCGCGTGCCAAAAGATTGAAACTATGCAGATTATTTTTTTGAGAAGTGTTTTATGATTTTATTTCTATAAGCATCCCCACCTTTAGCAAAATAATTTGCCATATACTTTTGCGCTCGTGGAGATTCTAACTTATAATATTCATAAGCTAAGGCTAAGTTTTTTTCAAAAAACGGATCAGAAGCTTTATGTTTCACTGCTTTTTGCATAACATTGATTAGCGCGTCCCATTGCTTTTGCTCGCCTAAAAGCATCGCCTGCAATTTCCAAGCCGATTCCAAGGAAGCATTGTACCTAGTAGCATGACGCAATTCTACCAAAGCTTCATTTAACATGTTTTGTGAAGCGTATAGCAGAGCTAGCTGTTCGTACAATAAAGCTTTACGAGGCTGTTGCTTGATTTTTCGTTGCAGTGAAATTCGTTGATTTTCGTATTCTCTAAAACTATATTTTTGTACTTTCCTATCTTTCCATTGGGGATTGTATTGGGACCAAACCATGGACATCAGTTCTTGTCTTAAAAAATACCTATCCATATCTTTACCAGCTTCCCGATGCAAATATTTATGCAGATAACTTATACCTTTCAAAGTGTCTGCCAAATGATAAACGCTTAGCACCCCCAAATTTCTAAGAGTTTCTAAATGAGTGGAGTCTATGCTATAAGCTTTGCGTAATGCAATATGCGCCTGCCCAATATTTTCTTGTTCTTGATAAACCGTAGCCAAAAGATTCCAATAAATTACATTTTTATGGTCTAATTCTATGGCTTTTTGCACATAAGTTAAAGCTTTGCTAAACAAGGCTTTTTGTAAATAGACTTCACCCAACCAACGGTTTGCCTCAGCACTTACAGTTTTTCTACTTTGGAGCTTTGTCAAAATATTTATAGCACTATCCAATTCAGAAGCTTTAAATAGATCTTTCTCTGTTTTGCTCAAAACTTGTTGTGTGCCGTATTCTGCCCAAGATTCTTGATTCATATTATGGCGAGCTATGCCAATAAAGACAATGGCTTTTTGCAGGAGTAGTCCCTCGTCACCGGGCTGAGCGGCTAATTTAGCACTAATTTCCTCATGGGCGCCCTCCATGGTACCCGCAGATTTTTTGGCCAAAGAGCGAATTTGTTGGTCAGTATTTTTAGAGGATGACGGCTCAAAATGAGATAAAATAAACTCACTGCCAAAATAGAAAAGCACAAAAGAAAGCAAAAGAATGCCACTAAGAATAAAAGCCACGCCTTTTCCTAGCCTAAATTTGGGAGAATCTTCAACTGGGTCTAAACTTGGAATCACTATTGCAGGCAAAGGTGGCTGAACATCTACCTCTGCACCCAAATCGGCAAATAATTGTTCTATTTTACGAGCATACTCAGTGGAAGCACTCTCAATCATAGTGTGTGGCAAAACTTTTAAAATTTCCACCGCCTCTTTTTTGCTTATGCCCTCTAAAGCGCTTAGAGATATTGCAATGTTGCGCAAATCAGATTTAAGGGTTATTTTTTTTAAAATAACTTTGTGCCGCACCCTATACGCTCCTATTCATCAGCTTTTTCTTCGCTGGTTTGTTTTTTGTCGAAAACATAAAAACCTCGCAAAGACGACATGGGAATAGTCAAAGATTTTTTACCACTGCGGCCGTGCAATTCACCACCAACTTCAATAAAAGCATAAGAACCACTATCTGAAGGCCAAAGACTACCATCATCTAACTCTAAAATAGCTCCAAAATAAAATTCAGAATTAATTTCTCGCTTAACATCGGGAACTATTTGCATCTTTTTAATATTTTGTGCTGCAATTTTCACTTCCATATCTCCCGACAATAGTGATATTTTGCTTTTAGGGCTAAAACCAGGGTCAGTTATTTTTTGTTGTTGCCCATGCTTTTCAACTAATACCCATTGGGAAGAACAAGAAAATAAAAGTAAAAACAACCATAAATATTTCTTCATAACTCCTCCAAATCCCTTTCAAAAATTAAAGTTGTACTTTCCATCATTTCATCAGTTATAGCATTTACAAAAAACCAACCCTCTTCATGTAGCTGAGAAGCTACCTTTTCTATCTCTACGGCTACTTTTTCTGGATTTTTAAGTCTTTTTATGCTTATAACTCTTTCTATATATTGTTTCATTAATGATAATTTAATTCAATTCACCTTCTCTAACTAAGCTTTTTCTATTTTCATATTATGAATGACCCAAAAAATGAATTAATCAGCAGTATTCGCGAAGTTTTCGGATATATAGCCCGCTTTAAAGGCCAAATTTTCATCTTAAAAATTGAAGACAGCCTGTTGGAGCACCCGCTATTTCCCATATTAATGCGCGATATTAGCCAATTAAATAAAATTGGTATAAGGATAATTATAATCCCAGGAACTCGCAAGTCCATTGATGAAAAATTAAAAGCTTTTGGATTTAGCAGTGACTTTCACAATGGCATCAGACTCACCTCACGAGAATCTTTGCCCATAGTAGAGCTAGCATCTCTGGGTGTTACTGAAGTCATCATGTCACAATTAACTGCCAATGGCTGCCACGGCATTCAAGGCAATTGGATACAAGCACGCTCTTTAGGCATTGTAGATGGCACGGATTATATGGCCACAGGCGTGGTGGAAAAAATTCAAAAAGATATTATTCTACGCTTATTAAATGATTCTTTTGTTCCTATAATTCCTCCCATTGGATGGAACAAAATGGGGCATCCTTATAACATTAATTCCACAGAATTAGCCAAATCTCTTTGCGAACACTTGAGCGTGGGCAAATTGTTTTTTATTGGCATTGAAGAAGGAATCCGCTCCAAAGGTTTAGAGCTAGGGCCTTTAACTTCATATTTAGAAGTCAATGAATGGGGAATAGTTTCTGCTTTAGATATAACCCAAGCGAAGGAAATTTTAACCCTTAACGCTAGTTCTCTGGATCACGCCCAAAAAGAATATTTAAGCAATGCGGTAATGGCATGTGAGGCGGGAGCAGATCGTGTCCACTTGGTGAGCGGTCTTTCCCAAGGGGCAATTTTACACGAAGTTTTTTCCAGTCGCGGCGATGGCACCATGGTATATGCTAATCAATATTCATCAGTGCGCCCAGCCAAAGCTGGCGATATTGTGGATATACTACGCATTATGGAAGACCATGTCAAAAAAGGCTTTTTATTACCCCGATCCGCCGAAGAAATATCTAGCAAATTAAATGATTATGTTATCTACGAAGTTGATAATTCCATTCTAGGCTGCGGAGCTGTCCACGATTGGGGCGATAATTATGGCGAAATAGCTGCTATTGCCGTGGACTCCGCCTACCGCAAAGCGGGCATTGGCGAAGTTATTGTACACTCTCTTTTGAAAAAAGCCCCCCAAAACGGCTTTAAAAAAGTATTTTTGCTCACCACTCAAGCTTTAGATTGGTTTTATAGTTTGGGTTTTGAAGATGCCAGTATTGCAGATTTGCCCAAAGCGAAGCAAGAAAGCTACGATTACAAAAGAAACTCGCGCATTCTCACAAAGGATTTACCATGAACTACGATGAAGAAAAAATTCGCCAGGGATTCAAGCTCATTTTAGAAGGATTGGGAGAAGACACCCAAAGAGAAGGACTATTAAAGACCCCAGACCGAGTGGCGCGCATGTACAAAGAACTGCTTTCTAGCCTTTGGCAAAGCCCTGATGATATTCTCAACACGCAGTTTTCTGAAGATTATGATGAAATGATTGTCTTAAAGGATATTCCTTTTATTTCTATGTGTGAACATCATTTTTTGCCTTTTATTGGCAAAGCCCATGTAGCCTACATTCCCAGAGACAAAGTTGTGGGGCTTTCAAAACTTGCCCGAGTGGTGGACTTTTATGCGCGTATGCCACAAATTCAGGAACGCATGACCAGGCAAATCGCCACTTTAATCTCAGAAAAGCTTTCTCCCATTGGCGTAGCTGTAGTGGTAGAAAGCCAACATAGTTGCATGACCATGCGAGGCATAAAAAAGCCTGGTTCTACCATGGTAACCTCTAAATTGTTGGGAGTTTTTAAAAACAATCCCGAAACTAGAGCGGAATTTATGAGTCTGATTGGGAGTGGGGCGTTATAAGTTCCACCTCTTCTTCTTCTTTACCCTCCAAGAGCGCTTGTAGCTCATGCTCACTGACAAAATCGCCGCTTTGAACCTTTGTGAGCACAGTTTTCATCACTTGATCTAAAGAAATTTCAGCACTTTTGGTTTTTTGGCTTTGGGACGCTTGCAAAGTTTCTACTAAACCAGCGTCTAAGGGTGTGTCTGGAGTATAAATAAAATTTTCATAGGACATTTCTTTGGAATATTCTTTATTGTTTTTTCGTCTATAAATCCAAATTGCACCTTTATTTTCACTTTGGCGAAAAACCAAATCCTCTGTTTTAGCCATTTCTAAAATGGCCATAAAGCTCACCACCACCACTATGGGCCGCGTATCTCTGCCAATTAGATCTTCGAATAAAGCACGACCATTTTGGTTTAAATAGTTGGTAATATGCTGTTGGCGATCTTCGATGGTTACATCGTCTAATTCGATAAAATGCGTAGTTTCGGCGCTCTCTTTTTCTAAGGTTTTCTGAAATGCCGCAAATAATTGCCACACCCCCACTTCAGTCATGGCATCTTTTGTGTTCTTCATTTTCTCATCGCGTCCACGATAATGGGTGTCGAAGTTTTCATCTTCTTTTTCTTGCAACACTTGAGCTACTTTTTTGAACTTTTGATATTCCAACATCTGGGCAATAAGCGCTTCGCGATCTTGGTCAAACTCTTGTAATTCCAGCTCACTTTGCTCTTCTTGGGGCAGTAATTCCCTAGCTTTGAGTGCCATCAAACGCGCCGCCATCACCAAAAACTCCCCCGCTGCCGAAAGATCCGCTTCGGGTATAGAACGCAACCATTCCAAATACTGGTCAGCGATTTGCGCCAAAGAAATATCTTTGGGCTCTACTTCGTTTTTTTGCACTAAATAAAGCAATAAATCCATGGGCCCTTCAAAAGCCCCAATATGAACTTCGTAGCTATCTGGATAAAGTGGCATTATTCCACCATGACACTTTTGGTTAAATTGCGGGGCTGATCCACATTATTACCACGCAAAACCGCTATATGATAAGCCAACAATTGCAAAGGAATACATGTTAAAATGGGCATTAGCATGGATAAAGTACTAGGAATAACTATAACTTCGTCGGTAAATTGTTCTAAATGCTCATTAGCTTCAGTGGTTACCACTATAACCCTAGCTTTGCGAGCTTTGATTTCTTGAATATTCGACAAAACCTTTTCAAACAAAGCGTCTTTGGGAGCCACTACCACCACAGGCATATTTTCATCTATCAACGCAATGGGACCATGTTTGATTTCTGCTGCGGGATAGCCCTCAGCGTGTATATAGGAGATTTCTTTGAGCTTTAAAGCGCCTTCCATGGCCACGGGATAGTTATAATGTCTTCCTAAGTACAAAAAGTTAGGCGCGTTGGTAAAACGCGAAGCAATGTCTTTTATGCGATCGTTAAGCTTCAAGATTTCTTGGACTTTAGCGGGCAATTCTTGCATGGCTTGGGCTATTTCTACCCCTTGTTCAAAGGAAACTCGGCGCATACGACCTAGCAACAGAGCAATCATGGCTAAAACGCTTACCTGAGCGGTGAAAGCTTTGGTGGATGCCACGCCAATTTCGGGTCCCACATGCAAATAGACTCCCCCATCAGACTCCCGCGCCAAAGTTGAGCCCACCACATTGCAAATACCTAAAGCGGTGGCTCCCCGCCGTTGGGATTCTTTAAGAGCAGCTAAGGTATCTGCGGTTTCTCCGGACTGCGAAATAGCCAAAACGATGGTATTGGGGCCAATAACGGGATTGCGATAGCGAAATTCCGAAGCGTATTCCACTTCTACGGGGATTCCCGCCAGTTCTTCTATCATATATTCTCCCACCATACCAGCGTAATAACTTGTACCGCAAGCGGTGATTATTATGCGATCTATGGAACGCAATTCCTTAATATTGGTAGCTAAACCGCTAAGTTTGGCGGTGCCTTCATTGATTAATAAGCGCCCCCGCGTACAGTTGCGTATGGAATCGGGCTGTTCAAAAATTTCTTTGAGCATAAAATGGTCAAAACCACCTTTTTCCACATGTTCTACGGAAAACTCCACTTCTTCCACTTCGCGTTGCACTTCTTGGCTATGCAAATTCACAATGCGGTGACTGCCATCGTTACGCATAAAAACCACATCGTTATCGTCTAAATAAACCACTTTAGAAGTATGACCTATCACCGCCGCCACATCGCTGCTCAAAAAAAGATCATCTTTAGCTATGCCCACCAACAAAGGGCTACCCCGCCGCGCACCTATCAGCATTTCGGGGTTATCCAAAGATACAATCCCCAAACCAAAAGCTCCTTGTAGCATATTTAAAGCTTGCAACACCGCTTTACCCACATCGCCTTTGTATAAATGGGCAATTAAATGTGCCACCACTTCGCTATCGGTGTCAGATTTAAACTCAATGCCTTTTTGCATAAGCTTATTTTTCAATGTCATATAGTTTTCGATGATGCCATTGTGCACCACCGCAAACTTACCATCAAAACTCAAATGCGGGTGGGTATTTACTTTATTGGGTTCTCCATGGGTAGCCCAACGAGTATGCCCCACGCCCATGGTTCCAGGATATTCCTTTCCTCCCATGGCTTTTTCTAATTCCACAATCTTACCAGGGGTACGCACCACCTGTAATGCCTCTGGGGAATGCACCACTAAACCTGCACTATCATATCCTAAATACTCTAAATCTTTTAAGCCTTTAAGCAAAATTGGAGCAGCATCTTTTTTACCGATATATCCGATTATTCCGCACATTTAAAACCTCGTGGCAAAAATAGTAATTAGCTCTTAAGTAAAAGCTCTACTTGAGCACATAGTTCTTCGGCGTATTCGGAGCTTGGTGCTTCGGCTATGACGCGCACCACAGGTTCAGTATTAGAAGCTCGCACATGAAGCCATGATTTATCTTTGCTAAGCCATAAACCATCTCGCCTATCTATCTTCCAATCGGGGAATTTGCTTAAAACTTGGGCAAATAAATCATCTAAATCGGTGTTTCCTAAATCAAACTTCTTTTTTGGCATGGCATAAGCGATGTTTTCCTGCACAAAATCCTCTACTTTCTTTTGATGACGCGCCATCCAATCTAACACCAATGCAATGGCCACCAAAGAATCTCTTCCGTAATGCAAAGCGGGTAAAATCACACCGCCATTGCCTTCGCCCCCAATAACGCAGCCTTCGGCAATCATAGCCAAGCTCACATGGATTTCTCCCACCGGCGACCGAAAACATGGCACACCGTGCTTAGCCGCCACATCGTCATTCATGCGCGAAGTGGATAAATTTATGGCCATGGGCCGTTTTTCTCTTTCCAAAACCGTATCCGCAGCAATGGCCAAGGTGTATTCTTCGCCCACAGCCACTCCTTGGGAATCCACCAAAGCACAGCGATCCGCATCAGGATCCAATGCAAAACCTACATGACATTTTTGCTCCCGCACCAACTCTCCTAAATCTTGCAGATTTTCTGCCAAAGGCTCAGCGCCGCGGGGAAACAACCCATCGGGTTCACAATACAAAGGCACCACTTCGCAACCCAAAGCTTCTAACAACTGAGGAACTATATGGGAACCAGCTCCATTTACAGCATCAATTGCTACCTTAAACTGTGCTTTTTTTATAGCTTCTAAATCCACAAAAGGCAATTGCAAAACCCCATCAATATGGGCTTGATTTGCAGATTCCCCAGCCACCACAGCGGTCACAGCATTCCACGCCGCCCAGCGAAAACTTCCCGCATCGGCCAATTCAAAAAGCTCTTTGATTTCTTTGGGACCTAAAAACATACCTTCTTGATTTAAAAATTTTAAAGCGTTCCACTCTATGGGATTATGACTAGCTGTTAAAATTATTCCCCCTTGGGCCCTATGAATTTCCACCGCTAATGCCACCGTAGGCGTGGTGGCCAAGCCTATATCTATGACTTTTACTCCAGCCATGCGACAAACCGCTTGAACTAAATCTGAAATAACTAAACCTGTGGGACGGCTATCGCGCCCCAAAACTATGACCTCTGCTTGGGTGATTTCTAAAAAAGCACGCAGATGGGAAACTAAAACCTCAGGGGTTAAACTTGAACCCACAATTCCCCTAATTCCAGACACCGAACGCATTAAAACCGCCATAAAACTCCTTATTATTAGTCTTTAGCAAAATACTTATACAGTTGCTTTAAGTCAAACTTTAATTCTAAGTTCGCTATATACAGTAATTTGTGATTTTTTATTTCATCACTAAACTTAACAGCATCTTTTTCTGTCACTACTACTTTTAAGCCTTTATCTAACTCTTTCTTTACCACATTGGCCACATTTGTCGCATGATTTCGCAGTTTTATTTTTTTATCCACCCGTAAACCAAGAGCTTGTATATCCTGCATCAAACGCTGAAAATCTCCCACTCCGCTACATAAAACTACACTTTCCCCTGATTTTAACCCAAAAGGCATAAGCGCTTCGTATTTTAGCGCTGGGTTTTCGCCATATAAGGCAATTGTATAATCCACTTTTAGATCTGAACGCAAAAACTTCAACTTCCCCAAAGGAAACAACTCTTTTAGCGATCCTCCAGGCTCCCCCCAATCCAACAAAAACTTTTGCGCCCCTATCAAACGAGGATCAGATAAACCATCATCGCTTATAAGCAAATCCAAACCGCCTCTTTTACTAAGCTTTTCCCAAGTTTTGCGTCTATTTCTAGTGGCCCAAAGTTCATATTTCCCATTTTGCGCATGCCACACCGCCTCATCGCTGCTTTGCCGCCAATCATCTCCTTTGCGCACCAAAGTCCCCGATCCAGGGACGCGAGCATGCACCGCATATACCATCACGGCCACTCTCAACCCTTGACCTGTCAAATAATTTGCCCATAAATTTACCACTGGAGTCTTGCCAGCCCCTCCCATACGCAAAGAACCCACCACCCATAAGGGAAGCAAAGCATCATTTTGAACTTGAGATTCTCTTTTTAACCAAAATTGTCCTCCTAACCATGCGCATCGCCATAGCATTGCTAAAAAATATTTGATAAGATTTAACATATACACTTAACAATTATAAGAATAGCAAGCTAAAAACATTATGGACAACACACAAGCAAAAAACAATGAGATTAAAAGAAGACTTTTACTTTTATTAGAAAACAATGAATATTTAGTAGATGAATACATTCAAAAAAACGGTTTCACCATTGATATAAACGCAATAAAAGCTATTCGCCAACAGCAAACAAATGGCAATGACAAAGCTTTAAGCTCCCCAGTTTATGAAATTCACCTAACATGCCCGTGTTGTCACACTAAAGGAATTGCACATCGAGAACTACATGCAAGTGCTATGGCTGTACGCAACGATCCTTTTATGGCCCCAGTTTACTTCCCTTTAGAAAAATATGAACCATTAAACTACTTAACCTTAAGCGTAGCAGTTTGCCCTCACTGCTATTTTGCCAGCCCAGACAAGAAAGACTTTATACAATACAATAAAACACGAAAAACAAACATCCCCAGTCAGCTAAGCCCAGGAGTTATTGCAGAATTACAGGAAGAAACTCCTAAAAGACAAAAATTAGTGAATGAGTCTTCATTTAAAACCAGCTTTCAAAAAAAAAGGCGTTCCATGAATCAAGCTATTTTAAGCTACACTTTGGCAAATATGCGCGCCGAAATAGAAACAGAAAATAAAACACCTTTTTCCACTGTAAAACAAGGAGGTTATTTTACCCGCATAGCCTTGCTAAAAAGACAGAATGGTGAGGAATACGAAGAAGCTTTAAAAGAAGCTTTAAAACACTATAAAAAAGCTTATTTTCTCAGCGATTTTCCCAGTCACAACATTGAGTTTCAGAGCTGCTTTATTATTTTCAGCATACATCTACGCTTTGGCGAGCTTAAAGAAGCGAGAGAATTTGTCGCAGTGATGGACCAAAGCAAAAAAGAACTAGAAGAAAATAATGAGCGCAGCGCTCTGAGCAGCCTAAACTCTTGGTTAGATCAAGCTAAAACTAGGTGGGAAGACCGCGATGAAGATAATTTGTGGGATTTACCCACAAGTTAAGACTATTGCACCACGGAATGCTGGGCTTTTAAATAACCAGTGAATTTTTCCTGTAAATTTTCACTATAAGTCATTCGTCTAATGCGGCGCAAAGCTTGATCTCGTAATTGGCGCACTCTTTCATGGGAAATATTTAAATTTTCTCCCACTTCTCGTAAATTCATCGAAGATTCATGCTCAATGCCATATAAGCTACGCAACACTTGAGACTCGCGTTTAGGCAATTGTTTTATTATTTCTAAGAGATTTTCATCAATTTGGCTAATCTCTACTTCTGCCTCTGGAGACATGCTGCTTTCATCGGTAATAGCATCTCCAAGACTTCGACTATCTTCTTGAGAGATGGGATCGTCAAAAGAAGCCCCCCCTTCAGAAAGCTGCATTAAATACCTGACATCATCACTTAATTCACCAGTTACACGCGCAGTACGCATGGCTTTTTTTATGCGCAAATGTTGGTTGGCAGGCAATCTTATTAAATTACCTTGCTCGTTTATTGCTCTAGTTATATAAGCTTTAATCCACCAAACTGCATAGGAAATAAATTTTAAGCCGCGAGTATGATCAAAAGACTCTATGGCTCGCATTAAACCCATGCTTCCTTCACTGATTAGATCTTGGAGGGGGATTTTACAACCCTTGTAGCGCAATGCTACTTTTAAAACAAATCGCATATTAGAAGAAACAATCTTTTCTCTAGCTAAAGAGTTGCCTTGTTTGGCCAAAACAAACAAGTATTGCTCCTCTTTGCGACTAATGGGAGCTGTTTTCCGAATATCTTCCAAGTATCGCTTTAAAACATCGTCACTTGCTATATATCCCATCATCATCCTTTTCTAGGTACAACTGCATTATAAACTAATCTATACACATTTTCTCAACAAAGCACTTTTTCTTCATAAAACATTAAAGTTTTTAAAAATAAGAGCCGATACAATTACAAAGAGGATAATATTATGGGCAGTTTATCAGTCGGCGGTTTAGTTTCAGGTTTAGATACCAACTCAATGATCGAATCATTGACACAGATAGAAATGTCGCGTGTAAATAGAGTTCTGCAACAACAACAAAAAGTTCAAGAACAAAGTAGAGCTTTTAATGACTTAATTACTCGCGTCAACGGATTAGGCAAAAAAGCTACGGAATTATCCAAACTTTCTACTTTCAATTTATTTACATCTAATTCTAACAATGAAGAGTTAGCCACAGTAACTGGTTCCGAAGAAGGTTCCAGTGGAAGTTTTGATATTGTGGTAAATAAATTAGCTACTTCACAAAAAGTTGCATCAAAATCTTTTGCCACTAGTAATGTTAGTTTAGGGTTTTCAGGAACCATTGAGCTTTCTACCACAGAAGCTTACCAAAAAAACAACCCTGGCAAAACAGGAGTAAATATTGATATCAATGAAAATGACGCTCTAAAAGATATTGTAAATAAAATCAACACAGCAGAAGGCTCTTCTGTTAGAGCTTCTATACTATCCTTAAGCAACGGAGAAAACCGTTTGGTTTTAACCGGAGTTGAAGAAGGTAGTGATGCTTTCTTTTTAAGAGATATAGAAGGCAGCATACTCACCGATGATTTACAAATATTAGACGGCAAACAATCAGCGCGCACAGACTTTAGCTTTATGACCTTAGAGGGTTTTGCAGCTACTGCAGACACTACTTTTGCAGAATTGTTTAGTTCCATTGCCGGTAACAATTTAGATAGTGGTGATGCCATTAATATCACTGGCACCAATGCCCATGGCATAGAAGTTGACGCTTCATTTACCATTGATCCAGAAACTAGCACCATTGGCGATTTTTTAGCAGCCATTAAAGACGCTTTCGGCCCCGAAACCGATGTAAGTATCAACAATTCTGGCGAAATTGTAATCACTAACACTGGAGATGGTGTAGGTGAAGTTTCCATGGATTTAACTTTTGTTGACCAAGGTCAAGCTAGCAACTTACAGCTTGGCGGCACTAAAGCGCAAAACTCTTTCTCTAACTTAATTAGCGAAGGCACTAAAGCTTTTTACCTCTTGGACGGTATGGCAGTAAGTTCCCAAGGCAACACAGATGATAAAACCGTGGTGGGCGCAGAAATCACTTTACATAAAGCCAACCCCGACTCTGTGGTGAAATTAAACCTAGAAGTAGATACTAAAGGCGTCAAAAACAAAATTCAAGAGTTTTTAGATGAATACAATGCTGTTCTAAAATTCATTAAAGATAAGACCACTGTAGAAGTATCCGATGATCCTAAAAGTAAAGATGCTTTAAAAGCAGGACCATTGGCAGGCGATACTAAAGTTCGCACTTTGCAAAGACAATTACAAAGCATAATGACTTCTACTGTAAAAGAGTTAGAAGGCAAAACTCAATACACTTCTTTGGCTAGAATAGGAATCATGTCAAATAAACAAAGCGGTTTGTTAGAAATTGATGACAAGATCTTTGATAAAGCTTTAGAAGGTGACTTGGATGGCGTAAAAATGCTTTTCGCCGCCACTGGTTTTTCTTCTAACCCCGAACACGAATTGGGTCGTTTTGACAAGAATACCAAAGCTGGCGTTTACGAAATTAACGCTGACACTGGAGAATTTGACACAGATTTAAGCTCTGGCGTTAATTTTGTGAGTGGCAATCGCTCGGGCGATAGCTTAACATCTAATGAGGGTGATTCCAAAGGGCTTTCTATTACCGCACCTGTAGGCAGTGGTAGTGGTGCCTTCACTTTTGCTCGTGGAATAGCTAGCCAGTTACAAATGTTTATCGACGATGCTAATGATTTTGTAGATGGCTCCTTCAAAGTTACCAAAGAAACCTATCAAAAGCGTATATCAGATTATGACAAACGCATAATTAAGCTAGAAGATCAAGTGGATGCTTATCGCAGTCGCCTAATCAATCAATTTACAGCTTTAGAGCAAACTATGCAGCGTTTACAAAGTCAAAATTCAGCGTTTTTAGCGCAACTTGGCTCATTTTAATTTAAAGTTTGTGAATAACGGAGGTTCATAATGCAAGGGAAATTGAATACTTACAAAAAGAATGATGTAGGTACAGCTGACCGCGGTCGCTTGTTGTTAATGATTTACGATCATTGCATAAAATGGGCCAATAATGCAGTAGAAGCCATTAATAATGGTGAAATAGCACAAAAAAACTTAGCCCTAGTTAAAGTTCAAGATGGTATTAATGAATTATCATATTCTTTGGACTTAGAAAAAGGCGGAGAAATTGCTAAAAACCTGCAAAATCTTTATGCTTTTTATAATCAACATTTAGTGGAAGCTAACCTAAAAAATTCTGCTAGCCATGTGAAAGAAGTCATAGCCATGCTCCAAGACTTGCGCGATGCATGGTCTAAAGCTATTTCTACTGTGCGCAAAGACAAGAATACCGCAGGAAGACTACAACAATCTAGCCAAAAATCGTATATTAGTATGGTAGGTTAGAATGTGATTGCAAAAAACAAATTAATAGAATTAGATAAAGAAGTAGCAAATTTTCGCCAATGGATAACCAAAGCCCTAAACATTGGCGAAAATTTGCTTTCTAAAGAAAGTGAAGACCTAGCCAGTGCTATGGATGAACGCCAAAGAATTTTAAATCGAACTAGTGCTATTATACATAAAATCACAGCCTTGCAAAATGAATTGCAATCTCAGCAAGGTCTTAGTCCTGCTCAACAGGCACAAATCAAAGAAAAAAGAGCTTTAATTTCCGATTTAGGACCTAAAATATTGGAACAGGAAAAGCGTTTGCTAAAAAAAATGCGCAAACAAACTCACAGCATAAATTCTGAATTAGCTAGTAATGTGCGCAACACTAAGGTTATAAAACAATATTTAACCCAGCCGCGCATTTAGCACTTTATTATAAAAAGATATTTGTCTTTCTATAATATTTTCCCAAGAAAAATACTGTCCAATATGCTTTTTAGCTCCTTGAGTAAGCTTTTCTCGCAAATCGGGATTTTCGTAAACTTTAAGTATAGCCTCAGCTAATGCTTGGGGATCTTTTTCAGGGACCAACAAGCCAGTTTCGTTATTTTTTACCACATCTACAATGCCCCCCACGGAGCTGGCTATCAAACTCAAGTTGTATTCGGCAGCTTCTATAAGCACCACGCCTAAACCTTCGGTATCGCCTTTGGAATCCACTATGGCGGGTAGCACAAAAGCGTGACTATTCTCATATTCTTTTTGCAGATCTTCGGAGCTGATTTTCCCTAAAAAATGCACTTTGTCTAAAGATTTTTCTTGAGCGTATTTACGCAAAGTTTCGCTTTGATCCCCATGGCCCACAATGCGAAACTCGATGTTTTTATTTGCTAATATTTTGGCTGATTTTAGCAAATAAAAAATCCCTTTGCGTTCGATGTGCCGCCCTACAAAAAGCACTTTGAAAGTCTCTTTGCTGAGATCTTGCTCTTTTTTAAAATCTATGCTTTGCAGGGTGGTTCCATAGGGGCTAATTTCCACGGGAACATCTCTTATGGCTTGGATTTTAGCTTTAGTAAAGGAAGAATTACACAAAATTCCTGAAGATTGACCTAACAAAAAGCGCAAAATCCACTTTACCCAGGGATGTTTGCGTATAAGTAAGAGTTCTGCACCATGAAAGTTCAACACCATAGGTATGGAAAGCAATTTTGCCACGGGCCAAGCCATTAAGCCGTGGGGAAAAGGCCAATGGGCATGGATTATTTGCGGAGGATTTTTGCGACACCGGCGCCAGCAGCGCCAAGTTCCCGATATAATATAAGGTATAGCCAACAACTGCATCCAAGGCTTGCTAGCCATTTTTGAAGGCGCGCCTTCGTCATGGGTTAAAACTTCCCAAGAAGCCGGACCATAAGCAAAACGATGGACTTTTATCCCATCAATTTCGTGACTTTTAAGACCTTTCCAACGGGGAGCTAAAACTTCAGCTTTAACTCCTTGCCTAACTAAGCGCTTTAAAGACTCGCGCAACCAAGGCACTTCTGTATCAGAATCCCGTCGCGGATAAACCGAACTAATCACCAAGATTTTCATTATTATCCTTAACTAAGCTGCTTAAAGCATCGGGATACATGGTTATTTTCAAAAAATCCTGCAATTCTAGTTCTTCGGCAACCCAGCCCACTTCTTTAAGGCTTTCCAAAATTCTGTTACCGCCCAATTCTGCCCCTGCTTTTTTAACATCCAACAAAACCACACCTAAACCCGCAGAATCCTCTATGTAACCCATAATATCCGAACCGCGGAAAAATCGCGTTAAGTGTTCAAAAATGCGCCCCCAAAAATGATTTTGCTCCACAAAATGATATTTGTGTTTTTCCATATTTTCAAAGTGTAGTTCCACATAAGCAAAATAACTTCCCGTGCGATCCGAGCGTATCATTTCCTCTTGAATACGCTGTTCAAACATCTCCCAGGGATAAATAAATAGCTCGTGGTTTAGATGCCCAGCCAACTCTTTTAAAATAACTGCAGTGTGCATTACTCAATTGTAGCAAATCTTGTGTATCTTTTCTGTATGGATATTTCACAAAACATTAAAAACGATTTTATTTCTAGCCCTCTGGGAAGTTTTTCTGAGCAATTGGCTCAAGCTAAGATTTTTCGCCAAAAGATAAGAGCTCTAAAAGATGAAGAAATCGAAAAATTAAAATCCCAAGGTAACATTTGTGAAAATTGGTCCGAAATTATGGTAGCCCCTGATTTTACCACTGAACGCATTCACTACAATATATTTCGCGGAAAACTTGTTTTGCCTCATTTCTTCGGGTCTGTGCTCACCCCAGGCGGAGTTTCTGTGCCCACGGGTATCTATCGCAGCACTTTAGGAGAATGTATCATAGAAAACAGCCATATCCAAGATGTCTCCATTATGTCCGGGGTTATAGTTTCTGCGGGGGCTACTTTACAAAACATCGGTTCTTTTATCGCCAGCGGTATTACCTCGTTTGGCACAGGTCGAAGCATTGCCGTAGGCAGTGAAATGGGGGGCAGAAGTTTCCGCATAAATGCCGATATTTCATGGGATTTATGCACCCAACTGATTTTAAACCCTGAAAACACTGAATTACAAGAGTCTTACGATAACTTTATGGACGACTGGAAACTCACCAACCAGCACAATATGTGCTTTGTGGGCAAAGCTGTGGCTTTATGCAACACGAATATTGTGCGCAATGTGTGGATTGGCGACAACGCGCGTATTGATGGTGCGGCTAAGTTACGCAATGCGGTAATTTATAGTTCGCTGGAGTTTCCCACAGAAGTTTTCGATGGAGTGATATTAGAAGGTGCCCAAGTCCAAGAAGGCTCCAAAGTACACTCCTTTGCCCAAGTGCGCGATTCCATAATGTTTAAGCAAAGTCGCGCTGGGCGCAATGCATTAATCAGTTCTTCGCTCATAGGTTCTTTTGCTCATTTAGAAGAAGCTGAAATTACATCTTCGCTAGTGGGTCCATTAACCCAAATGCACCACCAATCCCTACTTATCGGTGCTTTATGGCCTCAGGGACGAGGTAATGTAGGTTATGGGGCCAATGTGGGTAGCAATCATACTGGTAAAATGGCCGATCAAGAACTTTTCGCAGGTGAAGGAATGTTTTTTGGTTTGGGTTGTAGCGTAAAATTTCCCACGGATTTTGCCCAAGCCCCCTATAGTATAATTGCCACAGATGTATGCACTGATTCCCAAAAAATGACATTCCCTTTTGCCTTGGTTTGCAAACCTTTACAACGACCTAGTGGTATAAACGCAAATTTAAACGAAATTATCCCAGGTTGGCAATTTGCCTACAATGCTTTTGCCTTAGAACGCAACTTTTTTAAATACAGCCAAAGGGTAAAATCCCCAGATTTTGTTTTTGAAAAAAACATTTTTAACCCTGAATTGGCTCAACTGGTACTCAATGCTTTAATTGCACTTAAAAAAGCTCCTCTTAAAGACATTTATACCAATGATGACATTCCTGGGCTAGGAAGCAACTTTATGCGAGCATCCACCTTACAAAACGCCATTAATAGCTATGAAAAATACTTAGAGCACTTTGGTATCACGGGAGCTATGGAAATCTTGGAAAAACAAACCCTTAAAAACATTAAAAGAAGCACGCTTACTAATGTAAAACGGATTTTCCAGGGAGATTTGCTAAAAGATATCTATGAGTTGGTGGAATTTCCCCAAAAAACTTCCGCTCTAGTGCGCCGACATCGCACTTTAGAAAGACAATGGCAAGAGCAAATAAAGATATCCCAAGAAAGAGACGCAATCAAAGGTCGGGAAATTTTCTCTGATTACGATGCCACTCACCCACCCCAAACAGATTTTATACAATGGTGCAAGGATCGCTATGAAAGAGAACGCAAAAGATGTAACACCATGCTCAATGCCCTTAAACTCACTAGAAAAAATGATTAGCGCCGATCATCCGTTTTTTTTAGCCCACGAGCAAGCTCATATTATGCTTAAACACGAGCTTAAGCGTAAAATGCTATTTACTGTAATCATATCTGCGAGTTTAGCTTTTGCGAAGATATTAAATTTTTCTGTTTTTTTTATTTTACTTAGCCCTATTCTAAGCCTATGGCTCAGCTCTCCTTTGTGGTTATGGTGGATGCGCAAGCAAGAGCTAAGCGCCGATCGTTTAGCTACACAACTCACCAGTAAAACCAGCGCAAAACATTCTTTGAATATGCTCAAAAACCGAAATTTCAGCCTATTTAGCACCCATCCCACCAAAAACCAACGCTTATTTGCCATTTTTTATAAGTTTTAGTTATGAGTTTGTTAAATAAAGCTTTTTTGTTTTTTTTAAGCCTTGCTATCCTTGGCTGGACCAATACAAAGCACTTTTATAATCACTCTACCTCCAAGCAAAATTATTACGAGTTTTGGGATTATCAATTTGTTTTCAAAAATGGTACCAAAGTCTTTTTAACCTATTCTTTGGTTAATATCCCGGCTTTGGGAAAAAAGGTGGCCGCAGAACTCTCCATGCATGCTTTTCAGGGTGCGCATCCATCGGTGGGCAGACAATTTCCCCACTCCGATTGGCATGAAGACAAAGCCCAGCAAAGGATTTTTATGCGACAAGGGCATTTTATGGAAAATGCCCCTGGTAACAACCATCGCGTGCTTTTTGAAACACAAAAAAATCAAGGTTTTTTAATAGATATAACTTTTAGTCAATGCGCTAAATCTGGTCCTTTAGATGTCAGTCCAGCGGCTAAAGACACATTGCATATCATCAGCCATATTCCCCACGGTCAAGTCAAAGGAACCATCGCCGTGGGTAAAGATACTCTACAAGTTACAGGCTACGGATCTTTAGTACATTCTTGGCATAAAAGGAATATCAGCGATTTAGCCAGTAAATCCGTTTTCCTTTTAGGTTCAAATTCCCAGCTTCCCACCGCAAAACTTTTCCAAGACAAAAACGGTAATGTTTTGGGAATTGCCACTGCTGTAATCCAAGGGCAAAGCACCAATTTAAAAGCTCAAAGCATAGAGCAAAAAGACAAAATATTAACCATAAAATGGAACAAAAATGTTCCTAACACAACCATAAATTTAAATCAAGTTAAACAGCGCTATTCAGCCTTAACCAACATTGATAGCTGGTTAGAAAAGCAAGCGGCGCGTTTAATTTTAGGCGGCGAAATGATTCTTTTACGCGGAGCCACATCAGCAGCAACTGGAATAGTGCATTGGACTGCCGCTGGGTACTAATATGAGAAAAAACGCAAAGAAACGCACTAAATTTAGACCGTGCATAGATATACATCAAGGAAAAGTTAAGCAAATTGTCGGGGGTAGTTTAAAAGATTCTGGCAAAGGCCTTATTACAAACTTTGTCTCGGAACAAAGTCCAGCTTATTTTGCCAAAATGTATAAGAAAGATCAACTTCAAGGCGGACATATTATTATGCTAGGTCCAGATAACGAAGATGCTGCTATCCAAGCACTAAAAGCCTGGCCCCAAGGTATGCAAATTGGCGGTGGTATCAACTTAGAAAACGCTAGTTTTTGGATAGAACAAGGGGCTTCCCATGTTATTGTTACTTCGTGGATTTTCAAAAATAACTCCCTGAATTTAAAAAGACTGGAACAATTGCACGAAAAAGTGGGACGGGAACATCTTGTTTTAGATTTAAGTTGTCGCAAAACTTCTGAGGGTTGGAATGTGGCCATAAATCGTTGGCAAACTATTACCCCAGTACAAATAATTCCCAAAACCTTAGATTTATTAGCCGAATATTGCGATGAGTTTTTAATTCACGCCGCCGATGTAGAAGGTAAACAGCAAGGAATGGACGAAGATCTTATCAAGTTTTTGGCAGAATATTGTCCCATTCCCGTTACCTATGCTGGAGGAGGTCGTTCCATCGATGATTTGCGCAAGTGCAATGAAATTTCCCAAGGATTGGTTGACTTAACTATTGGTAGTGCTTTAGACATTTTTGGAGGCAAAGGAGCCAAGTATGAAGAATGCGTTCGCTACAACCAAGGAAAACTCTAAAGACGAATACGATATCCCTGGACGTAAAATTACCAGCAGATTCAAAGGCAAATACTTTAGATATTGCACTGAAAATCCTGTCTGGGGAGTATTTTTAATACCTATTCTCGCTACAGCGCAGATTTTAATATATTTGCCCCAATTGATAAAACTGCGTTTTTACATAAAATCGTACCGCAAAAAGAATCCCCAACGCCCTCAAAGAGTGGTTTTTTGGTCAGACACTTTAGATGAAGTTAATGGCATCGCCAACAACATACGCTTAGCAGTAAAAGAGCACTTAAAACAAGGGCGAAAAGTGCATTTGATTGGGGCTATTCATCGCAGTCGCACCCAAGGCAAAGTGGAAGATAGCTTGGCCATGCTTTTACCCGTGTTTTTCGCCATGCCGCAACTAGGATATCCCAGCAGTGAGCTTTCTATTCCGCACATCAAGCCTTTACTCCGCTTAGCAAAGCGCTATCCCCCGGATTTAATAGAATTGCAAACCCCTAATCCCGGGTCGTGGACACTAATGTTTATGGCGCGAATTATTGGGGTAAAAGCTATTTCCCACTATCGCACTGATGGCGTGGGTTATACTAGGCTTTTAGTCAAATTTAAACCCATGCACTACTATGTACACGCTTTAATTTGGGTGTTTTCTCGCTTTACCACCCCAGTGATAGTTCCTTCTAAAGATTTTGAAAAGAAAGTGCGTCGCCAAATGTCTCTAAAAGCCGATCAAGTGGTACTTTTGCCTCGGGGAATTGATTTACAGCCTTTCAGTCCTAAATTACGGAGCAATAATTATTGGAATAAGCATTTTCCTCCCTCAAAATCAGCCTCTCAACCAGTGCGCTTTATATCAGTGGGGCGGGTTTCCTTAGAAAAATCTTTGCCTTTTTTAGAAGAAGTTTGGCAAGATTTTCGCCAAAAAAATCTAGATGCTCAGCTTTTGATCGTGGGAGATGGTCCTTATTTGCAAGAGATGCAAGCCCAACAAAAAGACTATGCTAGCATTAGATTTACAGGGCAATTAACTGGTGCTGAACTGTATAGCCTTTTTGCAGAAGCTGATTTTTTTGTGTTTCCCAGCGGCAACGATACTTTTGGCAATGTGATTGTAGAGTCCATGGCTAGCGGTACCCCAGTGATTGTTTCAGATCAGGGCGGACCCAAAGATATTTGCACCCCCCAAACCGGTTGGATCAAAGGTTTTTTACAAAAAAACGAATGGATAAATGCCCTGGAACATTGCTGGAAGCTTAAAACCCATGCCCCAGACGATTACAAAACCATGCGCAAAAAATGCTGGGAAAACTCTAAAAATTATTCTTTAAACAGTGCTTGTACGGCACAATGGGAGTTCTTTCGTACTCTTATTAAAAATTAATTTATTAGCTTTGCCCCCATGAATGCTTGGATAATAATTTTTATTGCGGGAATTTTTGAAGTGGGTTTTGCTTTTTGTTTAGGTAAAGCCAATCAAAGCTCTGGAAGCACTGCAGCTATTTGGTACGGAGCTTTTGCTGTAAGTTTAACTATCAGCATGGCTTTATTGATAAAAGCCACCCAAACTTTGCCCATAGGAACCGCTTATGCGCTGTGGACGGGGATTGGAGCTTTGGGTAGCGTAATCGTGGGGATTTTGATTTTTAAAGAACCCGCTACTTTTTGGAGAATATTCTTTTTAAGCACTCTAATAGTATCCATTGGAGGCTTAAAATATGTGTCTAATTAGAGCTATTGTGCGCCTTTTCCTGTGAGTACCACCCAAATAGTACGCACTAATATTTGAAAATCTAAGAGCAAAGACATATTTTCGAAATAATATAAATCGTATTGCAACTTTTTCTGCACATCTTCTATGCTGGAATCATAACTGTGGCGAACTTGCGCCCAGCCTGTGAGCCCAGGTTTCATTTTTAAGCGAAACATATAGAGAGGAATTTGCGTGCGTAGGGTATTGATAAAATGCTCTCTTTCGGGACGCGGGCCCACCATGGACATATCGCCCTGGAGCACGCACCACAGCTGTGGTAACTCATCTATGCGAGTTTTGCGCAGAAAGCGACCTATGCGGGTGATACGCGGGTCATTTTTGCTGGCCCATTGGGGACCATCTGCTTCTGCATCAATACGCATGGTACGGAACTTATGCACCATAAACTTTCTACCATACAAACCCACTCTTTCTTGACTGTAAAATATAGGGCCTTTGCTATCTATTTTGATTAAAATCATGGTTAAAAGCATTATCGGTGCGGTTAAAAGAAGCAAGGCTCCGGCAATAAAGACATCCATTATGCGCTTAGTACGCACTTGCCAAGGAGCCATATTATAAGCAAATAATTCTTGTAATTCTACGCCATGCACAATATTTCCCTTGAAATGCCCAGAAACTACGCCGTATAAGTCGGGAATTATATAAATATGCAAATGAATTTCAGCCACCCTATCTAAAACTCGCAATACTTCTTTAATAGATGAGCTTTCGTGGGCTATAATTATGCTGCGCGCACCATGTTCTTTGATAAGCTTGGGTAAATCTGCGTATTTGCCCAATACTGGTATATTTGCAAAAACTTTATCTTGAAGAGTAGAAAATCCCTCATCTACAAAACCCACTACTTTTTGTCCTAATTCAGGGCACTTTTGCAGCTTTGCCACCACATCTCTGCCCATTTCATTGGCCCCTAGAACCAAAACCTTATCTACACCATAACCTTTGCGCAAAAGCTGCCGCAAAAAGCTATAAACCAACATTCTCCCCCCAGCTACCACCACTAACACCAAAACCCCATATAATAAAATCAATTTTATGCGGTCTTGATATACATAATTTTGGGTAGTAGCTTCAGGTGAAAAAATTTTTTCCAAAAAACTCATGCCAAACAGGGCTGCAAACACTAAAATCATGCCATACACCACTGCTTGTCCTAAAACCAAAACTTGTGTTGTACGCGATTCTAATAGCCATTTGCGATAAAGCCCCACTAGTGCAAACAAGAACATCCACCCCAAATTAACCACAATTCCTGCATGGTAATATTCAGCAAAACTTTTGGATAAATCATACTTTTCTACAATCCATCCTGTATGAAATTGCAACCAATAGGCCAAATAAAAGCATAAGCTTAAGCCTATAAAGTCCATGGCAAAAAGCGTGATTTTTTCTAGGGTAGATGCGCGAATCATAAAAATCTTATGGTGCGACTGGGCTCAGTAACAGCTTCTAAGGCATCTATTTCTCTTAAAGCTTGAGCCACATTGGATTCCAAAACCTTTTCGGTAATAACTACCACCGAAACTTTGTGCGGATCTTTTACATTTTTTTGCACAATGGACTCTATGGAAATCTCATTTTTACTTAAAATGCTAGTGATAGAAGCTAAAACACCACGGGCATCTTTAGTAGTAAAACGGAAATAATACCTAGTTTTAAGCTCGTTAATAGGAACTAAATCTGCTGTATTATTTTCATTAAAACAGTCCATGGGTATGGGTATGCGGTTTTGTGAGCGTGCCAAAAAAGCTAAGTCAGCCACTACGGCAGACGCAGTGGGAAGTTTGCCTGCCCCTGCACCGGTTTGTAGAGCTGGGCCTAAATTATCCCCTTCTAAATAAACCCCATTAAGCACGCCATTAATGCTTGCCAATAAATGATCTTCGGGAACAAAACATGCATGCACCCTAGCATCGACTCTGTCACCTTGGCGGCTATAAATGCCTAGCAATTTGATAACGCACCCAAACTCTTGGGCGAACTCTATATCAGTAGCGCTTATTTGAGAGATTCCTGACACATGAATTTTCTCAAAATCCACAAATGTTCCAGAGCTTAAGGAAGCTAAAATAGCCAATTTATGGGCTGAATCTATACCTTCCACATCAAAAGTAGGATCTGCTTCGGCATAACCTAATTTTTGCGCTTCTGCCAAAACATCGGGGTAAGAAATCCCCTCTCTAGTCATTCGAGATAAAATATAATTACAAGTGCCGTTAATAATGCAAGACAAGTGTTCCACTGTATTGCCAGTCATGCCCTCTTGTAAGGTGCGAATAATGGGAATTCCACCGCCCACCGCAGCTTCAAACAGTATTTGTAGAGATTTTTCTTTAGCCAGTGGAAAAAGTTCTGCTCCGTGCTTTGCTATTAGCGCTTTGTTAGCAGTAACTACATGCTTGCCATTTTCTAAGGCCGTTTTAATCCATTGCTTAGGTAATTCATAGCCCCCAACTAGCTCCACAAAAACATCAATACTTGGATCAGCTATGATTTCATTTACATCGGTGCATAATTTATAGTCCTTTCCCTCAAAGCCAACTAGTTCATCCATGGATTTTGCTGCTAAAGCAACTATTTCTAAGTTTATACCTTGATTTTTCCAAAGTTCTTGACGCTCTTCAATTATCTCTATAACACCAGAGCCGACGGTTCCAACACCAACAATACCTATACGCATAAATACTCCAAATTTAAAGCTTATTTTTCTTTTCTTTACTTGAAAAAGTTGAAATAAGCTCAGGAACTAATTCATAAACTTTTTGCATTAAACCACTTTCTTTGGCCACAGGTAGTACTTTTACCTCTTCGCCATGAATTACTAGAAAAGCCACAGGGTCAACCCTAGCACCACCTCCAGAGGCGTTAGCATCTATTTTCCCTTGATTACCCCCTAAACCAAAGCCTAAAGACACACGAGAAACAGGAATGATGGTAACTTCACCTGTCTGCACAGGCTTGCCCACCACAGTTTCAGCTTGAGCTATATAGCGCAATTTTTCTAATAGGGTTTCTGCTAAAGATTCTAAGGACATAAAAATCTCCTTTTCTATATAAATACAAAAAAGTCTGACCATATACCATAGCCAGACCTTTTATAATACAGATGCCAGGATTTGAACCTGGAATCTTCTGGTTCGTAGCCAGATGCCTTATCCAGTTTGGCCACATCTGCATTTAATGAAACAAATTTAACATAAGAAAGCATTTTTGCAAGCCTAATCATTGTCAGTTGTGATTATTTTTAGTTTTAATACATAAGGAGATGGACTTTGGTCACTATTTTTAGCGTATTTCACTCCTAAATAATATTTTTGTGGCACATTTACATCAGAATTGCCGTAAAATGCTCTATTAGCATCCACAGACACACTTAAAAGCTTATCGTCCTCAATGCTTCCGTCAAAAATTTCTTTTTTATCATTTATTGGACCTTCAAAAGAAATTTTAAGATCATTTTGTGGACTAGACAATTCTACCCATACACTATCTTGTACTTTAAGTATTATGGAATACCAGTCATAAAAATCGTCATCTTGCATACGATTAGCAGTTAAAAGCCCCGCTACAACTACACTATCTGAAAGCTTTGTACCATCAAAATACCCAGCACTATCAGCTAAGACATCGGCCTGAGAGCGGCTATTGTTGTTTAGTGGATTATCGTCATCATCTATATCAAAATCAGAATCCAATATAGGCATTGTCCTAAAACTCAGCTTTAATTCGTCTTTTTGAAGTTCTCCATCTTTACTTTCTAAATCCTTAAAGGTTATGGAATAGTTAGTATCTGCTAGTAACTGGGTTATACCTGCAATTCTCTTATCACTCACAATAAAAAACTGCTCTTTTTGCTCAATTATTTTAATGGGTAAGTTTGATTTATAATTTTCTTCTTTGACCTCCACTACCTTTCCCTTAAAAGGAATTTCTAAAGTATCAAAAGGAGAAACTAACCCCACGGAGCTTTTTTTAAGCTCTGGAGCATCTTTTTCTGGCATAGGACCACAAGAACTGAGTAAAAAACCATGAAAAAACAACAAAAAAGTTAAAACAATAATTCTATTCATAATATTGGCCTATTATTTTTATAATTCCGTTCATATAATTTACATTTATTACTTAACAATAGTTTAGCAACTTATAGATATAGGTTTCAAGCACAATATTATGAAAGATAAAATCATTTCTGCCATAAAGCCAAACCGCTCCCGCGTTATTTGGACTGTTATATTATCATTTCCCATAATTCTTATTATCACAGCCATCATAACCACGGTTTATTATATGGGGCCCACCTTACCTTCATTGGCGCAATTAGAAGACATAGACCCTAAATTAATTACCAAAATTTATGATAAAGATTCTAATTTAGTACATGAATTCTATGTGGAAAAAAGGATTTGGACTTCCTATGACTCCATACCCTTAGCTACCAAACAAGCAGTTATGGCCATAGAAGACCGTACTTTTTTTAAACACTGGGGTTTTAATGTTTGGGCCATACCTAGCGCTGTTTTAGAGTCACTGAGCTCTGGCAAAAGGTTGCGCGGCGCATCTACTCTTACTCAACAATTAGCTAAGCTCTTGTTTCTTACACCAGAACGATCTATTATTAGAAAGATTAAAGAAGCTTTAACAGCTGTTCGCATTGAACAAACCTACACCAAAGAAGAAATTTTAGAGTTTTATTTAAACCAAGTTTATTTAGGTGGGGGAACTTATGGTTTCCAAGCTGCAGCGCAAATGTATTTTGGACGACCTTTGTCTGAACTAAACATTCCCGAAACAGCAACCTTAGCAGGGATGCTACAGCGCCCTGAAGGTTACAGGCCTGATAGACATCCCCAAGCGTCCTTGGATCGTAGAAACACTGTTTTATACGCCATGCGTGATGCTGGTTATATCACCAACGAAAACTATCAAACATATATTAAACAACCTTTACAAACCGCTGAGCGTTCAGAAGACGGCCCTCCTGGTCCCTATTACATCGAGGAAGTGCGCAAGTATTTAGAGCGCAAATATGGCGAAAGTAGCCTTTATGCCGATGGCGTATCTGTTTATACCACTCTTGATAGTGAAATTCAACGGTTTGCCGACTCTGTGGTGCAAATTCACCTAAAACGCATAAGAAACAAACTTAAATATCGACATACTTATATGCTGGCATTAAACCAAAAGTATAAGATATAAGAGACAGGTGTAGTGGTGCATTTTGATTCCATATATAGTGAATTTGAAAAAGATTATTTGTCTAAAGACACTAGCAGTATTGATTCTTTGCGCACTTTCCCAGACTCTACCAGATACAGACCAGCGCAAATCGCCATGGTGCTAATAGAAAATGACCAAGGGGCTATAAGAGCTTTAGTAGGTGGAAGTAACTTTAATTTAACCAAATTTAATCGCGCCACTCAATCTTTTAGACAACCTGGTTCAGCTTTTAAGCCTTTTGTTTATGCCACAGCCATGGATAATGGCGCTAGTCCTTGTGATTCAGTAAATGATCAGCCCATTACCATTCCCGATCCCGAAGATAGCACCAAATTTTGGCGACCTTCTAACTATGAAAGAAAGTTTGAAGGTTTTATGACTTATAGACGAGCTTTGGCTTTATCTAAAAACTTACCTGCCATCCAAATCGGCATGCAATATGGTCTATCCAATGTTGTTAGCTATTCTAGAAAATTTGGTTTAACAGCTCCTCTAAGCCCAGTTCCATCATTAGCCATAGGTTCCATAGGAGCGACTTTAATGGAGATGACCAGTGCTTTTACAGTGTTTCCTAACATGGGAACACGCATTGAACCTTATATGGTAGAATCAGTTATTGGTCGTAATGGCGATGTTTTTGAAAGAAATATGAAAGTTGAACATGAAGTTATAAAAAGGTCTTCTGCATATTTAATGGTAAGCATGCTCCAATTGGTAAACACTGGTGGTACTGCGGCTCGCATTTATGCTTCTGGTTTCACCCATCCTTCAGGGGGAAAAACAGGCACAACCAATGATTATACTGATGCATGGTACATAGGTTTCACAAAGCAATATACCATGGGTGTTTGGGTGGGTACTGATGCTAATATGCCCATGGGCCCAGGGCATACTGGTGGTCAAGACGCTATGCCATATTGGTTAGATGTTATGACTGAATTACACAAAGACAAGCCCAAACTTTCATTTCAAGTGCCTCCTGGAGTAACCTCAAGACCTATATGTAATCATACCGGAAAAGTAGCAGGAGAATTTTGTTCACCCACCACTTCATGTTTATTTAGTAGCATAGATGTGCCTGATGAAGTTTGCGATGGCAATCACTTGCAAAACAAAAACATTACAAGAGATGCTTCTCTTTTTGGAAACTCCTCAAATCAGGGTTCTTCTAAACCTAAAACTAGAAGGCTGTTTTGAGTCTATCTTTTTATTTTTTTGTCGCGTTGCTGGTTAAATAAATACCATGCATCGTGGCTTTCTTCTTTATCATCCACATCGCTAGTAGCATATTTACCATCACTTTGAATATTTATTTGCGTTCCTGGTTTTAGCCTAATCCAAGTATCCACGCTTACTTCATAAGGGCCAGGAATTTGTGCAGGAGGACCCCACGAACTAGTGGTTTCTTGGGTTTTGCGAATACTTGTTGTGTCACTTGGCCCTACATCAACTAAACCAGAGTATAAGGCCACTGTGGAGCTTTGGTCTGCCCCTGACTCAACCCTAAACACAGTACCTCGTACCGCCGCTGTTGCCACTGGAGTATTTACTACAAAATTATTTTTGGTCATTTTTTTAACATTAGCCCAAACTTTTCCTTTTTGCATTTTGACACTAGAAGCAACTTCACTTCCATCAAGAGTTACCAAGCTATTTTCAGCGATTCTAAGTACAGTACCGTGATTATATGTAATTTCTAAAATTGACTCTTGCTCAGTCTTAATCAAACAGCCTGATTTTATTTTTTGACTAACCCGTATGGGTCTTTCTCGCTTTTTACTAATCTGATAAACATTGCCGGTAACAAAGGTTGCTTTTCCTAAATCAGCCCCAAAAGTTAATGTTGCCACAAACAAAATCAATCTAAGCATTTCCACTCCTTTTTACTCTTTAAGCTTACAAAACCATTACATCCATGATCTATCTGATGTACCCTCAATGCCACGAATTTTCAAATCCAAATCGTCGGGGTTGGTAGCCGCTTGATAAGCTACATCATATTCTATAATACCATCATTGTATAAAGATAAAATAGATTGATCAAAAGTTTGGCTNNTGCCCATCCGCGATAGCCCCAAGAATTTCAGAACCTTTATCACGATCTAATATATACTCCCTAATTGCAGCTGTATTTATCATTACTTCTGCCGCAGGCACTCTCCCTTTGCCATCTTTGGTCCCTAACAAGCGCATAGAAATAATGCCCACTAAACAATCAGCCAGCATTATCCGCACTTCTTCGTGTTGATGGGGAGGATACATTGATAAAATTCTAGTTATAGTTTCAGTGGCATTAGTAGTGTGAATAGTTGCAAAAACCATGTGCCCTGTATCTGCTGCAGTTAAAGCAATTTGCATGGTTTCTAAATCGCGGATTTCCCCCACTAGCAACACATCTGGATCTTGTCGTAGCGATGCACGCAAAGCTTCTGAATAACTAAAAGTGTCCACTCCTATTTCTCGTTGTGTAACTATGGATTTTTTGTCTCGATGCAAAAACTCTATGGGATCCTCAATGGTTATTATATGACTACTAGTATGCTGATTAATATGGTCAACCATAGCTGCCAAACAAGTTGACTTTCCAGAACCAGTGGTTCCTGTAACCAATATCAAGCCCCGCTCTTTCATAGAAATATCTAAGATGACTTCGGGCAAATGCAGTTCTGAAAATGGAGGTATAGTTGCCTTAATATGCCTTATCACCAAACCTACGGTCCCTCTTTGCCTAAACACATTAATACGAAAGCGCCCCATATTTCGAGCACCAATGGCAAAGTCTATTTCTTTCTTTTCTTCGAATCTGCTGCGCTGCTCCCTATTCATAATATCACTTAGAAATCCATCCATCATTTCTTGATCAGTTCTTGTGTCTATGAGTTTATGTAATTTTCCATTAATGCGGAAAGCAGGGCTTATACCCACTTTTATATGCAAATCAGAAGCCCCGCGCTTCACCATCTCTCTAAGCAGCATTTCTATTTTTAAAGACATAAATTACCTAAGCGTTTTCGTCTCCCTCAGCAATTATTTTGCGAATTTCTTCAGCGCGCGCAACAGTTGCTTCATTTTCAGGTTCCAAACTAATCAACTCATCGTACATTTGCAATGCTTCACTATATAAGCCTTGATTAAAATATATCTCAGCTAAGGTTTGGGTAGCTCCTTGGAACTCTCCTGTTTCTTCATCTGCTAACGCTAGCATCACATCTTCGGTAGTTTCAGGTTTTTTTTCATCATCTGGGCCAAATGCTCCTAGCTCATCATCTGGGCCAAATAATTCATCGAAAGCTGTGCTGACATCATCACTTAAATCGCTATCGCTTTCTACTGCATCGCTTTCTAAGGCAAGCTCTGGCGCTGCAACGCTTGATTCTTCAGGCGCTATTGCTAAGTCACCAGCAAGTTCCAAAGATAAATCAGAACTTGCTTCATCTTCTAAACTCAAATCACCAAGTTCTTCGCTAGAATCAGTAATCTCCTCTGCATCTTCCTCTGCTATATCTGAAACACTTTCTGTGCTTAAATCAGACATGACTTCACTGGATTCTAGCTCATCATCTGAACCAAATAGTTCATCAAAAGAACTACTTAAATCACCATCATCTGCAAACGGTGAGGCTTCTAAAGCTACTTCAGAATCGGTAAAACCTAATCCTTCAATGTCCATTTCACCGCCGACACCAGTATCTAAGACTAAATCCGTAGAATCATCTAAAGACAAACTTGAATCATCATCGCTAGCTTCAAATAAGTTATCAAAAGCAGAACTAAGTTTTTCACTAGTTATATCTGTTAAAGCAGCATCATCTTCACCATCTTCAGTAAATGAGTCCATACTTTCTTTTAAGGCGGATTCTAAACTTTTTTGCAAATCTGTTGCTGACAATTCATCGTCTAAATCATCGTCATCTTCAATAAATACTTTATCCAAAGATGCAAACAAAGCTTCTTGTTCATCTTCAGAAATTAATCCTAAACCACCCGCTCCTAAATCAACACTAGAATCTGAGTCTGCAGCATCGAGCAGATTAGAATCAACTTGCGCGCCCAATATATCTAGTTCGTTTAGTTGGCCTCCATAAAAATTAGCCTGTTGCTTATCGCCTTTTTTAATAAAAAGTTCATAAAGCCATTTCATGGCCATTTGATGCATGGGATCTACATTTAAGATTTTTTCTAAATGTTCAATGGCTAAATCAACTTCATCCTTTTGTTTCAATGCTTTAGCATAAATTATTAAGCCTGGTACATAAGTTTGCCATATACTTAAACCTTTTTCTAAAATTTCTAAGGCCAAATCAAGCTCATCAGTTTCCAATAAGTAGTCGGCATAACGAGCAAACGCCTTAGAGCTTTTTTTAGATTCTACCTTTTTTCTTAGCTTAGTAATTTCTGATACTAACATTTACACCTCCGGTGTAATAGACTCATACACCAACAATACAGGAATACCTTCAATTACAGGATAAAATCGTAAACCATCTTCTGTTACCAACGCATTTTTTAAAGTATTGGCTATTTTTTCTCCAGTCTTGTTAACAAGTGCGCCCAACTCTATCTTTTTATTTAGCAAAACTAATTCTTCTTCATTTGCAAACCTTAACGGTTGTTTATCTAAAGGGCAACATAGCATTTCCAATAACTTTTCATCAATCACTTTTACAATTCCTCACTTTAAAAATGACAAATCCACCAAGGCAAAAGTTTGGGTTTGGGGAAACCCTATAACTAGATTAGGTTTCATTTTGCGCAACTTTTCAAATTGAGCAGGTAATTCTTCGTACCGACCAGCAGAATCTGCCACCACTAACAATTCTTTACACCCTGTGCGATTGTAAATATCTTCTAAATTGGAGCTGTTTCCTAAATAGTGTTCTCTTATATCATCCACAGGTTCAATGGAACTGACACAACCTAACACATCTCTTTCAGGTATTAAATTTTCTCTAGTAAACCACTTCGCTATTCCTTTATGATTTCCTAAAATCACACTGCGCTGACGAGCGCCTGTAAAAACAGCTTTAAAATAGCTAACCCATCGCCATATTTTACGCCAAGACCATAAAAACAAAATACCACAAGTGGCTACTATTCCTGCACTTAAACCATAGCCTGATGCAAATCCCGTCATAAAAGTTAAAATAATTAATAAAAGTCCCCAAAACCTAGAAAACTTAAATAAAGAAGAGTTTTTTGCGAAATAATCGCCACTTAGAGCAAATAATGCTATAACTGTGATAGTAGAACCTGCAAATACTGGTAAAAAATCAGCTTCTTTGACATGAGCAAAGCCCAAAGATAATGCTGCCATCACCAAAGCATCAGCTACTACCTTCCACCAAGAGGGTATTAATCGAGAAAAAACTCCCAATAAGGCGGCAAACATAACACCTATGCTAATTATCCAAAGAGGCACAGGTTTAAATTTTTTATGCTTACTCGCAAAGATCATCATGGCTTGATAAAAGTTAAAATAAGAACCAAACCTCCTAGTTTTTGAACTTTGCCCTTTAAAGTGAATAAGTGTCGTACCTGGGAAATAATAATTTTTGTACCCAGCTTCTTGCACTCTGTAACAGATATCTAAATCTTCGCCGTAGAGGAAAAAATCTTCATCAAAGCCATTAACTCCATCATATACTTTTTTGCGAATGCAAAAAAACGACCCCGAAACCGCATCTACTTCAGCCTCCACATCTGGGTCTAAATAAGTTAAATTATAGGCGCCAAACCTTTTGCTATTAGGAAACAAATTAGCCAACCCAAGCGTTTTATAAATAGCTGTCATGGGCGAAGGAAAACTACGCCTACATGCCCATTGCAAAGTGCCGTCACCGTTTAAAATTTTACCTCCCACCACTCCCGCCTCAGGTTTTTCACTGATATATTCGAGCAAGAGGTCAAAAGTATCTAAAGAAACTATGGTGTCGGGATTTACAAAGAACAAAAATTCATGCTTTGCTTTTTGGGCTGCTAAATTACATGCTTTGCCAAAACCATGATTTTTATCAGACTCCATCCATAGAACATCTGAATAAGATGTTTTTAAATCGTTTCCCAAAGGCATAGGAGAATTATTATCATAGACTATTATCTGGTGCTCACGATTTTGTAAAGATCTTTTAATAGAGTACAAGCAAGTGGGTAAATAGTCCCCTGAATTATATGATATTATTATAACAGAACAGGGAGCTATACTCATTAGTGACCTCTTATACGCAAACGCAGCACTAAAAATAACGCTTCAGAAATAATACCCCCACTCATTTTAGAAGTACCACGAGTTCTATCTGTAAAAACAATGGGTATTTCAGCCAAACGCAAACCTTTTTTCCAAATAGAAAAATTAACTTCTATCTGAAAACAGTAACCATCGCTGCGTAAGGTACTAAGGTCTAAAGTCTCTAAGGCTTCTCGACGAAAGCACTTAAACCCCCCAGTGGCATCGGCCAATGGTATACGAGTAACAATTCTCGTGTATAAATTTGCACCATAACTCAGCAGCAAGCGTTTCCAATCCCAATTTACTACACTTATGCGGCCTTCTAAATAGCGACTTCCCACCACCAAATCAGCATTTTCAGCTTTTTCTAAAAAACGAAGCAAATCATTGGGATTATGGGAAAAGTCAGCATCCATTTCAAAAACTCGCTGATAATCTTTTTCCAGTGCCCATTTAAATCCCGCTACATAAGCCGTCCCCAAGCCTTGTTTACCTGGCCTTTTTAATAAATGAACACGAGGCTCATGGCTGATTAAATCTTCCACAATTTCTGCAGTTCCATCTGGAGAATTATCATCTACCACCAGAACTTCTAAGCAATTATGTTGCTTTAGAACTTGAGGAATAATCAAAGCAATATTTTCTTTTTCATTATAAGTTGGGATAATCACTAAACTTTTTGGATAAGGCATTTATTCCTCCTTGACCCTAATACTGGCCGCAATTGGGAAAACTGACCGCTGGGTGTTAGAATTTAACATTTCGCCCAACAAACCTAAAGAACCTAATTGCAACCCCGTTAATAATAACAAGCCACCGCCAAACATTAAAGGTCTAATATGCAATGCACCAGTAATAAGCCATTGCACGCCAAAATAGCCCAAAAGACCAGCACCCATTAACACAAATAGTAGTCCTATACTACCAAAAAAATGCAAGGGTTTGACAGCAAATCGGTGCAAAAACAATAACGAAACTAGGTCTAAAAAGCCCGATATTAAGCGACTAGCACCATACTTAGACACTCCATGTATGCGGGGACGATGCTCCACCACCATTTCGGTAATTTTAAAACCTCGCCACTTAGCCATCACCGGAATAAAGCGATGATAATCGCCGTACAAAGGCAAGTGCATCACCACCTCTCGCCTATAAGCTTTTAGCCCGCAGTTAAAATCATGTAGGCGAATTCCAGCTACTATGGACACCACCACATTATATAATTTTGAGGGTATGGTTTTATGCNNGTCAAAACGACGTTTTTTCCAGCCACTGACTAAATCATAGCCTTCATCTAATTTTTGTAAAAGCCCAGGAATTTCATTGGGATTATCTTGTAAATCTCCATCCATGGTTATCACTTTATCGCCTTTAGCCTTAGAAAAGCCTAATGCCAAAGCAGTTGCTTTGCCACAATTGTATTGTAGTTTTACAGCTCGCAACTGAGTATAGCCTCCAGAGAGATCTTGCAAAGTTGCCCAAGTTTGGTCAGTGCTGCCGTCATCTATAACTATGACCTCATATTCTAATTCCAATGGTTTTACCGCAATATTAATCTCTTCGAGTAGCTTAGCTAAGCTTTCGGCTTCGTTTTTAACAGGTATAACTATAGATAAGTCCATATTTTACCTTTATAAGCTACGCTTTTTTATTTCCTCTAAATAACCTATGCGTCTATTAATTTCGTCAGCTGTGGTAGCATCTACTTTATCTTGGGCACTTTTCAAAGTTTTAATAGCCTCTTCAAATTTGCCAGCTGCAGTTTGCAGTTCTGCAGCCACAGCATAGTTACGCCATTCCGAAGGGAACTGTTGCATACCCTTTTCACAAAAAGACATTCCCAAGCTTAACAAAGAGTCAATTTTAGCATCAAAAGCTTGTACCAGATGGGTGGAATCGCTACCTTCTACACTGACTTTTTGGCTAGCTAAGAGATTTATTTCTCCACGCATTTCTAAAGCCATGCGAATATAAATTGTATTGTAATTAAACAGCAATCTTTGGGTTTCGCTGTCAATAAAGGCAGTTCCATCACCTAAGCCGCGATATTGATAAACGCTATCCACCAGATATTGCGTAGCAGCCACATCCACTTGGTCGGGTTTAATATCTAATTGTCCTCTCAACAATGTATAAACCATACCTTGTTGAATCATATACTTCTCTAAACCTACAAAGTTAGAAGTTCCCACGGTATTGGCAAAATGCAAGGGGCGATCAGGATTATTAAGCGCAATATCAAAGACCAATTTATCTTGGGTTTTCATGTGTCCATTGGCTCGTGGCGTACCCCATTGCACCAAGGCATCATAGACTTGGAACATTTCAGCTTTGCGCTGTCTGTCAATCACTTGTGCTGAACTCGCCTCTCCTTCTGCAATAATTGAATCCAAGTCAGCAATTTGGGTTTTCAAAGTCGGTAAACGAGCCTGTACATTATCTAACCACCATTGCACACGATGGGTAGGATCGTGCATATTTTCTTGACTTAACACCATTTTGTTAACAATTTCTTCGTTGGTGTAGCTCATTTTAAGGGGTGGCACGCTATCGGGAATCACATCGCGGTTTTTCACTTGATCTATGTACCACTCTGTGTTTCCTAAACTTAAGTTTACCACACGTACATCACGGCGAATATTGGCAACTTCTTGGGCGAACCAAAGAGGGAAAGTATCGTTATC
>LSQX01398796.1_pt1 | contig 51833 bp, 53 predicted proteins | sample 654561 | NCBI WGS metagenome assembly LSQX01 (sample SAMN04489861, study PRJNA283612) | anaerobic digester metagenome | isolation source: 4 biogas reactors fed with cattle manure at either 37C or 55C with and... | place: Denmark: Kongens Lyngby | collected 2014
CTGGACGCACACATCAATACTACCGTCTCAACATGAAATGTCTGCGGAAACATATCAACAGGCTGCACCCACTTTGTTTCATAACCTTTTTGAGCCAAAACTGCTAGATCTCTAGCAAGAGTGCTGGGATTGCACGAAACATAAACTACTTTAGGAATTTCAGCTTTTGCAATTGCATCAAGTACAATCTCGTCGCATCCTTTGCGGGGTGGATCCAGCACTGCAAGGTCTAAGTCAATATCTTCATCTATCAGCTGTGGCAGAACATCCTCTACTTTCCCTTCCAAAAAGGCAGCATTATCTATTCCATTCAACTGGGCATTTGCCTTTGCATCTGAAATGGCAGAAGGAACAACTTCAATTCCAAAAACTTTCTCTCCTTTTTGGGCAAGCAGAAGAGCGATGCTGCCTATGCCGCAGTATGCATCCACTGCCGTTGAAAATTTTCCTGCAGCGTCTAGAACTTTCTGGTATAGCACCTCCATACCAACAGGATTAACCTGAAAAAACGACGTTGCTGAGATTGTATAGCGCACGCCTAATATCTCGTCGTATAAAACAGGTCTTCCCCAGAGCAGCTTTGTTTCGTGTCCTAGAATAACGTTGGTGCGCTTGTCATTTATATTCCTCACAACACCTACTAAACCATCCAGGCTATCTGCCAGCTCTGCAGCAAATTGATTGCTTTTCGGGAAGGGCTCTTTTGTGGTAACAAGACCGAGCAGCATTTCCCCTGTTCTAAAACCGGTGCGGACAAGCAGGTGTCTGAGCAGACCTTTACCAGTCCTCTCATCATAAATGGAAAGATTATATTTCCTCACCAGTTCTCTGACTTTAGCCAAAGCGGTTTGCTGAGCTTCGTGTTGAATGAGGCAGCATTTGATATCCACCACATTATGTGTTCCCTTTTCGAAACAGCCCAAGAGAATTTCACCTGATGCAGTTTTGGCAAAGGGAAGCAGGGCTTTGTTGCGGTATTGCCAAGGGTTGTCCATGCCGATAATTGGTAATACTGTTCCTTGCAACTTACCTATCCGTTTTAAGGCCTCAGCTACGCGCCTTTGTTTAGCAGCCAATTGCTCAGGGTAACTTAAATGTTGAATCTGGCAGCCTCCGCAAAGGGGATAAACTGGACAGGAAGGCTCTACTCTTGCTGATGAAGGAGATATTATTTTCAGCAATAAACCTTGACCGTAGCGTTTTTTCACTTCCGTAACTTGCACTTCTGCCCTTTCTCCTGGCAATGCACCTGGCACAAAGATGGCGAAGTTATTTATGTGTGCAACCCCTCTACCATCATGACTGAGATCGGAAATTTCAAGTTCGAGAATCTGACCTTTCTGTAGGCTCACTGTTTACACCTTCCTCAAATATTCGAAAGCGCAGGTTTAGTTAACCAATAACAACATGGTTTTTTATAAATATCTCTTTATGTGCTGCATCTGAGTGAATCCTTTTGCTATTATATCAAAATCATAACACAAATGCACACGCCTTTACTAGTATTCAATATCCCCAGCAAAGACTCTTAGAATACTCAAAGTATCTTCTCAACAGTCCAAGATAGTATAGTCCCAACTGCGGTTTAATACAAAGGGAGAACGAATTTTCTGCTATGCGCTTCCCTAGAATCAAAATACCTGGTAGTTTTTATCATAATAGTCAAAGCCGGCGCTTACTGGTGTTCAGCACTGGCTTTGTGGCAGCTTCAGGACAGAGGCAGAGTTAGAACGGTGTTTTCTCCAACAGATAACTTACGCCTTATATATTAACAGATGTGCTGATATTTTTTCCCTGCCCCGTATTAAGTGTCTCTCATCATCCTCTTGTAAGTCCCAAGCTTCAGATCTACTTTTTGTTTAAATTGACAGGCCCATTAAGATATGCTAACATTCAAGTTGGAGTTTTGTGAAATTTTTTTAGTGGGAGGGTAAAACTTGGGTCTTAATTTAGCACAGAAAATCATAAAAGCACATTTGGTTGAGGGAACCATGGAGCCGGGAAAGGAAATTGCCCTGAAAATCGACCAAACCCTCACCCAGGATGCAACTGGTACAATGGCCTACCTGCAGTTCGAAGCAATGGATCTTCCGAAAGTGCGCACTGAACTTTCCGTCAGCTATGTTGATCACAACACTCTGCAGACAGGTTTCGAAAATGCTGACGATCACCTTTTCCTCCAGTCCATTGCCCAAAAATACGGCATCTATTTCTCCCGTCCCGGCAATGGGATCTGCCACCAGGTACACCTGGAGCGGTTTGGCAAGCCCGGTAAAACCCTGCTAGGCTCTGACAGCCACACTCCAACTGGAGGCGGCATTGGCATGCTGGCAATAGGAGCCGGCGGCCTCGATGTTGCTGTTGCCATGGGAGGCGGCGCCTTCTATACATCTATGCCAAAGATCGTAAACGTCCACCTTACTGGCGAACTTAAGCCTTGGGTTACAGCCAAAGACATAATCTTAGAGCTCTTAAGAAGGTTAACTGTAAAAGGCGGCGTTGGGAAGATTTTCGAATATACCGGCCCGGGTGTCGCTACCTTACGTGTGCCTCAAAGAGCCACCATTACCAACATGGGCGCAGAACTGGGTGCCACCACTTCTATCTTCCCCAGCGATGAAGTAACGCGGGAGTTTCTGGCTGCCCAAGGCAGAGAAGCAGACTGGCAGGAGCTCTCTGCAGATAGCGATGCCACCTACGATGAAGTAATCGAGATCAACCTTTCAGAGCTGGAGCCTCTTATCGCCCAGCCACACAGCCCAGATAATGTGGTAAAAGTAAAGGAGTTAGCAGCAAAAGACATAGCTGTAAATCAAGTTGCCATCGGCAGCTGCACCAACTCCTCTTATGTGGATCTGATGCGGGTGGCAAAGGCTTTGCAGGGAAAGCGAGTCCATCCAGATGTTTCATTGGTTATAAGCCCCGGCTCCAAGCAGGTTCTCACAATGCTGGCTAAAAACGGTGCTCTGGCAGATCTTGTGCAGGCAGGAGCTAGAATTCTCGAGTGCACATGCGGACCCTGCATCGGTATGGGACAGGCGCCGCCAACAAATGGGGTCAGCCTCCGCACTTTCAACAGAAACTTTGAAGGCAGGAGCGGCACCAAATCTGCACATGTTTATTTAGTGAGCCCTGAGGTTGCTGTGGCTAGCGCCCTTACCGGCAAGATCACCGATCCGAGGGAATTGGGTGACTATCCAGAGATAGAAGAGCCGAACAGCTTCCTCATCGACGACGGGATGATCCTCCCCCCCACTGATGAAGATGTAGAGATCAGGCGGGGGCCAAATATCAAACCACTGCCAGTGCAAGAGCCACTGCCGGAAAGCTATAAAGGCAAGGTGCTCTTGAAAGTTGGCGACAATATCACCACAGATCACATCATGCCTGCAGGTGCTAAAATTCTGCCTTTAAGATCCAATGTGCCTGCTTTGAGCCAACACGTTTTTGAGCAGGTGGATCAGACCTTCGCCCAGCGAGCCAAAGAGGCTGGCGGTGGAATTATTCTCGGAGGGCAGAACTACGGTCAAGGTTCAAGCAGGGAACACGCTGCTTTATGTCCTATGTACCTAGGGATCAAAGCTGTTTTAGCCCAGAGCTTTGCCAGGATTCACAAGGCAAACCTGGTGAACTTCGGCATCCTGCCCCTGGTGGTTAGCCCTGAAGATTACGAAAAAATAGCTCAAGGTGATGAGCTTGAGTTCCCAGATCTGCGGCAAGCATTAAGCGCCCAGACAGGAGAGATTCAGGCAAAAAACCTCACCCAGGGCTCTACCATAACCCTAAGCTATGAACTCTCAGACCGACAAGTGGCTGTTATCCTGGCTGGGGGCCTTCTGAATTACACCAAAAACAAAGCCTAGTTTGATGAAACTATAGTGACTGGCTTCCCGGCTTTGATAAATAAATCAGCACGAATCTATATATTATTCATAAGCATTTGGTCAGGAGTGAAATCCTCCTGACCTTTTTCTTTTGCAACTCTCAGTTCCGATATGATTTATCAGAGCTAAGGTGACGCTACAACAGCGTCATTGCTTTCCAATTAATTCGAGATGATTGTAGAATGCTCATTTACGAAAACTTCAGGCGTCATTGCGACGAGAACGGTGGGAAACCCATTGCAGAATTTAGGCTTTAAGTACTCCTTTAGCTCACTCATAACACAGCAAAGTACTGGTTTAATCAACTGAACAAATATTTTTTCTCAGCTCCTGAAACAAGAATTAAACTCATTCTGCTTTTTCTGATGACAAAATTGATTCGGTATGGTACTATAAGATCAGCAAGTATTGGAGGTTGCTGCAAATTGTTCCGCGAACTTGAAACAGCAAAGCGAAGGCCTTCCCAAGCTATGTGTGCTGTGAAAAAGATACAGCTCGAGCATTGGAAAAATGCAAGTCCCGAGACTAAACTTTTATGTGCTTTCAAGCTTTACGATTTAGGAATGAAACTAAAGAGGAGAACTAAGGGTGCAAGGGGTACTGACTGATCTCTGCAGCTTTCTTGAGGGCAGATTTGTTTATGCTCTAATCGGCGGACTTGCTGTTTCAGTGCACGGAACTCCCCGCTTCACTGCTGACATTGATATACTGATCGAACCTAAAATCTCTAGCATAAAAAAAGAACTAGCAAATTACTTTCCCAAAGCGAGCATCAGAAGTGAAAAGCCCGGTTTTGACGATCCTTTAGGTGAAATCATTTACCTGATCATGGATAACATCAAAGTAGAGCTTATTGCTGCCAAGACCCGTTTGCATTTTTCTGCATTGGAAAGAGCACAGAAAATAGAGCTTCTCAGCACCATGATTAGAGTCGTCTCGGCTGAAGATTTGATTCTCCTCAAGTTAGCAGCAGGAGGACCCAAAGACTTGCTGGATGTAGGCGGGATTTTAAACTTGAACGAGGATAAACTTGACTATTCTTATCTTCAGGACAGGATAAATGCATACGGTTTCGCAGACTTATGGCAGACAGCGAAAAGATGGGCAAAAGATTGAGGCCAGGCAATATGCCTGGCCTTATCTTATTCTTGGGCTTCTTCCGCTGCTGCCTCTGTGCCTTCCTCTTCAGGGTTTTCGGCAGCTGCAGTTTCAGCTTCGGTGCTTTCCTCTTCTGCGCTTGCTGCGTTTTCCGGCTCGGAGCTTTCAGCTTCTACTTCTTTTGCTTCTGTGTTGTCTGCTTCTGCGCTTTGTTCAGTAAACAAATCACCAAACAGGTCACCTAAGGTAACCTCTGGTGCAGACTGCTGGTATTCAGCTGCTGGTCTGCTCTCAGCTTGAGCTGCTTTGGCAGGCTGTTCAACTTCCCTGATGCTCAAGCCGATGCGGCGGCGCTCGGGATCAACTGAAATCACCTTGACCTTCACAGTTTCTCCAGACTGCACAACTTCATCTGGCTTTGCCACATGACGGTTGGCCAGCTGGGAAATGTGAACCAGACCCTCGATGCCGTCTTCCAGCTTTACGAAAGCGCCAAAGTCTACAAGCCTTGTCACTTCGCCCTCAACGACAGATCCTTCAGGATACTTCTCTGTTATGTTGTCCCATGGGTCTGGCAGGGTCTGCTTCAAGCCCAGAGAAATCCGCTCTCTCTCTTTGTCCACACCCAAGATCATCACTTTGATCTTGTCGCCTTCTGATACAACATCAGAAGGATGGTCTACGCGGCTGAAAGCCATCTCAGATACGTGGAGCAGGCCTTCAACGCCACTTCCTATATCAACAAAGGCGCCAAAGTCTGTGAGCCGCTTTACCTCGCCGTCCACAATCTCTCCTGCTTTGAGGGTCTCATAGAGTTCCTGCTTGCGGGCTTCGAACTCTTCGTCCAAAACGACCTTCCGAGAGAGAACTACATTGTTCCGATCCCGGTCCATCTCCAGGACTTTCAGCTTCCAGACCTGGCCGATGAACTGTTCGAGATTGTCCACAAAACGGCGGTCAACGTGGGAAGCAGGCACAAAGCCGCGGACTCCAACGTCCACAAGCAAACCGCCTTTGACCCGCTCAATTACAGGAGCCTCTATGGTTTCGCCTTTTTGGTGGGCCTCCTCGAGAACAACCCAGGCGCGAGCTGCATCAGCTTTACGTTTGGATAAAACTGGATTGCCTTCTCCATCTTCCACTTTCTCCACGTAAACTTCCAGCTCATCGCCAACTGACAAGACATCTTTTGCCGAGGTCACAGGCCGGAATGCTAGTTCGCCCTTATGGATTATCCCCTCGGACTTGTACCCGATGTCCACCATGGCCTCATCGTCAGTAACCTGAACCACCTTCCCTTTGACGATATCTCCTGGATTGATGGTAGGGAAGGCCTGAGCTTCCATGTTAGCATCCTCGGGTTCTGCCGGTTGGGCTTCTTGGGTTGCTTCAGCAGGGGCCTCCCCGGCTTGAGCCACCTCCTTGTCGGCAGCTTCCTCCTGCAGTTGAGCACTGGCCTCAACTTCGTTTGCCTGCTGAACTTTCTGTTCTTCCATTTCCATCATTTTCCTAACTACCCCCTCGATCATCCATTTGGGCGTCGAAGCTCCAGCTGTGACTCCAACATGCTCAAAGCCAGAGAACCACTGTGGATCCAAATCGTCCTCTGTTTCTATATGGTATGTGGGCACCCCTGTCGCTCGACAGACCTGGGCTAACCGCCTTGTATTGGCACTATTTTTTCCGCCAATTACAATCATCGCTTGGACTTTTTTTGCCAACTCAAGGGCGGCTGCCATTCTTTTTTCTGTGGCTGTACAAATTGTATTGTAGATTCTCAGCTCCCGTGCTTTGCTCAATAAAACTGCAGCACAGGTCTGAAACTGGGCAAAGTCCTGGGTTGTCTGCGCCAAAAGCGCAACCTCAGGCTTTACCTCAAGCTGCCTCAGCATCTCTGGCGAATTCGCCACAATTACCTCGCCATCTGCTGAGCCAACTATAGCGCGTACTTCAGGATGTCCGGGATCGCCGATGAGGATCACCTGATATCCTTCAGCAACTAGCTGAGCTGCTAGTTTTTGCGCTCTACCCACAAACGGACAAGTCGCGTTTACTACTTGCAAGCCACGTTTTTCAGCTTCCTCGATGGCACTGGCAGGAAGTCCGTGGGAGCGGACGACTAACGTACCGCCAGGAGCAGCCTCTGAAAGATCATCTATTACCTTCAGACCTTTCTCGGCCAGCTCCTGAACCACCTGCGGGTTGTGGATCAATTGACCAAGGCAGTAGACGGGATGGTTTTCAGTTGCCTCCATAGCCATCTTCACAGCCCGCTGGACTCCGAAACAAAATCCTGCGTGCTCTGCTACTGTGACTTGCAAATTTTCACCTCCTGTTTTATTTTTTGCTAACTTGTCCGAAATATGAGGGTTTCAAACTAATTTCTTATTGCCTTCCCTCGGAACCATCTTCAGCCAGCAGGGTTCTCAGAGAAGAGCGCAGCTTTTCATTGCCCTCTGCGATCTGCTCTTGCCTTCTTTTTGGATCCAAGGGCGGCAAATTAATGGGTTTGCCAATTTTCACCCGGATTTTTTTCGGTAAAGGAAATTTTCTGCCAACACCCCAGGCCCGATCGCTACCGATCACAGCCACAGGAATGAGGGGGACGTTAGATTTTAGCGCTAAAAAAACTGCACCCCCACGGAGGGCAAGATCATCATTGTCTGCTCGCCTTCCCTGGGGGAATATGCCCATAAGTTGCCCAGACCCCAGGACCTTTAAGGCATGAGCGATGGCAGCGCGATCCCCTGACGCAGGACGCACGGGGAAAGCGCCCAATGCCTTAATTACAGAAGCAAGCACTGGGATCCGAAACAACTGCTCTTTTGCCATGAAATTTAGCTTCCGCGGCATGGCAGCACCAACTGCTGGCGGATCTAAATAACTGGCATGATTTGCTGCAATAACTGCTCCACCATGCTGAGGTACGTTTTCCCGGCCTTCAACTTCCAAACGAAAATACACTGCGAAAAACGCTCTGACTACCCAATGCGCAAAACGATAAAACATCTATCCCCCACCCTAGGCTTCCATCGCCTTTTTACACAAAGAGAGGATTTCTTCCACCACTTGCCCGATGGTGAGATCAGTAGTGTCCAAAAGATAAGCGTCGTCTGCTTTCTTCAGCGGTCCAATCTCTCTGCTTTCGTCCAATTTGTCTCGCAGCGCCAGCTGCGCCTCTGCTTCCTCCTGCGACACCTCGATCCCTCGGCTTTGCAGTTCAAGTGCCCTGCGCCTGGCGCGTTCTTTGAGGCTGGCAGTGAGAAAAACTTTCACTTCTGCCTGCGGCAGGACTACAGTGCCGATATCCCGGCCGTCCATCACCACATGGCCTTTGGCCATCTCTTGCTGCAGCATTACAAGGCCCTGGCGCACTTTTCCCAAAGCTGCCACAGCTGAAACCCCACGATTGACATCAGGTAGCCGGATGGCTTCGCTTACATCTTCCCCGTCGAGAAAAACACGAGTCTGGGGACCGGACTTAAGCTCCAGCCTTGTCCGCTCTAGAAGCTCTGCGATCTGGTCTTCGTCGTCTAAAGGCAGGCCCTCTCGCATTGCCTTCAGCGTCAAAGCCCTATACATGGCGCCTGTATCAATATACAGAAAACCTAACCTTTCAGCCACCAGCTTGGCAACTGTGCTTTTGCCGGATCCTGCAGGACCGTCGATTGCAACTTGCATTAACCAATTTCCCCTTACTTTTTCAATACTTCGTCATAATTTCGTCTTTTCCTGCTTTATTTCAACTTATTTCCGAAAGAATTGCCAAAAATTGGGAAAAGAAATGTCCACACACTCGGCTCCAGCGATCTGTGTAGGTCCTTCTGCCCGCTGGGCTGCAACGGCCAAAGCCATGGCAATGCGGTGATCACCGCAGGAATCCACCTGAGCGCCAATAAGGCGCCTTCCTCCTGTGATGATGAGCCCGTCAGGCAGTTCCTCCACGCAAGCACCCATTTTCCTCAGGCCTGTGGCCAAAGCCTTGATCCTGTCTGATTCTTTCACCCTTAGCTCTGCTGCATCGCGGATGGTCGTGGTTCCCTCTGCAGCTGCAGCCAAGGCAGCCAAAACTGGTATTTCGTCAATCAGAAGAGGCACCAGCTCTCCTGCCACTTCCGTGCCAGTGAGGCCCGCAGCCTCTACAAACAGATCTGCCACAGGTTCAGAGCCAAAGCTGCGCCTGTTTTGGATCTCTATTTGCGCCCCCATTCTCTCCAGAACCAACAGCAGCGCTGCCCTGGTGGGGTTAATCCCCACGTCTTTCAACAGCAGCTGGGAGCCAGGCACAATCAGGGCGCAGGCAAGGAGAAAGGCTGCCGAGGAAAAATCGCCGGGCACCACAACTTCCCTGCCCTGAAGACGGCTTTCTTCGATCTCGATGACTTTTCCCTCTCTGCTGATAGCTGCACCGAAATCTTTGAGCATCCGCTCTGTGTGGTCCCGGGACTTGGTTGGCTCTGTGACCCTTGTTTTTCCCTGGGCGAATAGTCCTGCCAAAAGGAGAGCGCTTTTCAGCTGGGCGCTGGCCACAGGCAGCTTGTAATCTATGCCAGAGAGCCTCGTGCCCAGAACTGTCAGGGGAGGGTATTTGTTGCCTTCCCTGCCCCAAATCCGCCCGCCCATTGCTGAAAGGGGCTTGATCACCCTGTCCATGGGCCTTTTGTTCAGGGAGCTGTCGCCAGCCAGCACGCTGTAGAAGTCCTGGCCTGCCAAAAGCCCGCACAGCAGGCGCATGGTGGTGCCGCTGTTTTGGCAGTTTAAAATTTCCGTGCTCTCCTTGAGCTTCCCGCCTTGTACCTTCACTGTATTATCTGGCTGCCAGGAGATTTTTATCCCTAATTGCCTGAGAATCTGCGCTGTGGCGAGACAGTCAGCACTGGGGAGGGCACCTCGCACGATGGTTTCCCCCTGGCTGATGGCACCCAAAAGGAGTGCTCTGTGGGTAATGGATTTATCTGGTGGAACATTGACCTCGCCGCAAAAAGGGCCTGCAGGGGTTACAGTGACGTTCATTCGTGGCGGAGAACTGGTTTGAAGCCGGAAGCTCGCAGCCTTTCAGCTGCCTTCTGCTGAGCTTGGTCGCTGGCAAAGCTCAACTTCACAGTTCCCCCTTCCCCCTCTCGCACCCTTAGTATTTCCAGATCCTGGATGTTAATCTCTGCCTCAGCAAGCACTGCAGTGACTTTGGCAAGGGAGCCAGGCCGATCCGGCAGAGAGAGGAGAAGCTCGTAGCTTGCGCCTAAAAGGCCCTTTCTGCGCGCAGGCAGTTTCTCCCGGGTCTCCTTCGCTTTGGCCAGCTGTGCTGTAAGGCCTGTCAAATCTCCCTGCTCCAAAAACTCCTTGCTTTTCTGCAGGGATTTCTGCAGCTCGCCCAGAAGCTGTGCAACCACCCAGCGGTTGCTTCCCAAAATCCCCCGCCAAAGCTCGGGGCTGCCGCTGGCGATGCGGGTTAAGTCCCGAAAGCCGCCTGCAGCAAGCTGCATGGCCTGGTCCTTCTGCTCAAGACCTGTGAGGGTATCAAGTAAAGCCACAGCGCACAAGTGAGGCAGGTGGCTGATCATCCCCACCACCTCATCGTGCTCCTGGGCAGTCATCTGAATGGGGATGGCCCCCACTTTCCTCACCAGCTCCTCTGCCCGCGCTATCGCCTTCGAGTCCACACCTGTCCCTGGGCAGAGGACAAAGGGAGCGTTTTCGAACAGATATGGGTCTGCTGCGTCAATCCCGCCTTTTTCAGACCCTGCCATTGGGTGCCCGCCGATGAATCGGCCAGGCAATATCTCCTCAGCCTTCTGGACAATGGCACATTTGGTGCTGGCTACATCCATCACCAGGGCATCTCTTGCCAAGGCTGGAAGGAGCTTTCTGCAGGTGGGAATTACCTCCTCCACAGGAGTTGCAATGACAGCCAGCTCTGCTCGGCTGGCTCCTTCTTCAAGCTCTACTGCCCCATCAATGGCGCCTATCTCCAAGGCTCTGGCCAAAGAGGCTCTGTCTGGATCCACTCCCAGGACCTCCCAGCCTGCCTCCCGCAGCGCCAGGCCCAAGGAGCCGCCGATGAGTCCAACTCCAACCAGGCAAACCCTACTCACCAGATGCCACCAGCTTTCTGCCCACCACCTGCGCCAATGCTTTCAACTCATCTACGAGATCTTTGAAATGATCCGGCCTGAGGGACTGGGGTCCGTCTGAAAGAGCGTGCTGGGGATCTGGATGCACCTCCACCATGATTCCATCTGCCCCAGCTGCCACAGCTGCCTTTGCCAAAGACGGCACCAGACGCCAGCGGCCTGCTGCGTGGCTGGGATCCACGATTATGGGCAGATGCCCCAGCTCTTTCACCAGGGGCACTGCACTGATGTCCAGGGTGTTTCTGGTTTTAGTTTCGTATGTGCGGATGCCCCGTTCGCAGAGAACCACCTGCATGTTCCCTTCAGAGAGGATGTATTCTGCTGCCATGAGCCATTCTTCCACTGTGGCAGCAAGGCCCCTTTTGAGGAGAACAGGGAGCCTGCTGCGGCCCACCTCCCGCAGGAGGGTGAAGTTCTGCATGTTCCTTGCGCCAACCTGCAGCATGTCCGCGTACTGCTCCACCAATTCCACATCTCGGGGATTTACGACCTCTGTCACCACAGGGAGGCCAAACTCATCCCGGGCTGCAGCTAAAATCTTCAAGCCCTCTTCCTCAAGGCCCTGGAAGGAGTAGGGGCTTGTTCTGGGCTTGAAGGCGCCGCCTCGCAAGATATGCCCTCCTGCTTCTTTCACTGCCTTTGCTGCAGCGAAAAGCTGCTCTTCGTTTTCCACAGCACAAGGCCCTGCCATCACAACCAGTTCAGGCCCGCCGATGGTCACGCTGCCCACGTTCACAACTGTAGTATCGTTCTGAAAGCTGCGGCTGACCAACTTATAAGGCTCCAAAATGGGCACCAGCTTCTCCACCCCATCCATGGCTTCGATGGATTGGAGGTAGATGGGCTTCTTCTCGCCAATGGCGCCGATAATGGTCCGCTCTACTCCTTCAGACAAGTGAATGGAAAATCCGTACTCCCGGAGCCTTGCGACCACATTTTCAATTTCCTGTCTTCCTGCTCCTTCTCTCATCACAACGATCATGATTAATCCCTCCGTCCTACCGTCCTACTTTTTTATTACGCCAAAACCTCTGACAAAGCAGAGATGAAGCGCCGGTTCTCTTCAGGCAGCCCGATGCTGACCCGGATGAAATCGTCCAGACCAAAAATATCGCCTGTGCGGATGATCACGCCCCTGCGCAGGAGCTCGCTGAATACCTCTCTGCTCGGCCTTCCCACTTTCACCATGATGAAGTTTGCCTCAGTGGGTATATACTCAAGGCCCAAACGCTCAAATTCAGCATATAAATAAGCTTTGCCTTCCTCGTTGATCTGTTTGCTTTTTTCTATATGCTCCTGATCCTCTAAAGCTGCTTTCGCTGCCACCTGCGCAAGCAAATTCACATTGAATGGCTCCCTGACCCGGTTCAGCGCTGAGATGATCTCATCTTTCGCGATGCCGTAGCCAACCCGCAGGCCCGCAAGGCCGTAGGCTTTTGAGAACGTGCGCAGGGCGATTACGTTTTTGCCTTCCTTCACGTAATCTATGCTCTCAGGATAGTCAGGGTCTGTCACGTACTCGTAATAGGCTTCATCTAAAACCAAAATTGCATCTTGGGGCAATTTTGCGAGTAGTGCGTCTACCTCCCTTTTCGCCACCACAGTTCCCAACGGATTGTTTGGATTGCCCACGAAAACCAGGCGAGTCCTTTCTGTGACAGCCTCTGCCATGGCAGAGAGGTCTTCCCGCCAGTCTTTGGGATCCACAACTACCAGCTTGCCCCCCATGAGCCTGGTTGCAAACTCGTATTCGCTGAAGGTGTAGCGGCCCAAAATCACCTCATCTCCTGGACAGAGAAAGGCTTCTGCCAGGAGCTTTATCACCTCATCTGAGCCATTGCCCACGATCAGCTGGCTGCTTGCCACGCCAAGGTGCTTGCTCAGTGCCTCTTTCAGCTCATAGCAGGCACCATCAGGATACTGATTCAGCTCTGGAGCAGCGCTGCAGGCTGCCTTCACGCCAGCAGGCGATGGGCCGAGGGGGTTTTCGTTGGAGGCGAGCTTGATTACATCGTCAAGACCCAGCTCTCTTTTCACCTCGGCAATGGGCTTGCCTGGCACGTAAGGTTTAATGCTCAGGATCTCTTCTCTAACTTTCATCTTCCTTCTCCCTTCCTACCAAGTCCGGACGTAAAGCTTTTGCACCGCGCAAATAGACGTGTTTCGGCTGTGCGGGCAGATAGGCGTGGACCAGCACCCGCAGGCACATGGGCAGGCTCCCCTCTGGAGCCAGCTCGTGCATGCAGAGCATGGGCACGCTGCTCCATCCTGCCTCCTGTCGGGCAAAAGTAGCTGGAAAGCCGCATTTCAGATCAGGTGTGGTGGTGAAAATAGCGCTTACTATATCCTCTGGCTGGAGGCTGTTGCGGAGCATAATCTCACCTACCAGCAGGGACACTGCTTCGGCCAGCGCTGATTTTGTGTCTGCCTCGACTGTGATGGCGCCTCTGATTCCCCAAAGCCTCATGGTACGCTCAACGCCCTGTGGCTGAGGCCAATTGCCACATCGTCGAGATGCAGCAGGCCAATACTGACAAAGATGGCGACGCTTAAATGTTCGCCTTGCCTGGCCACACCAATTTTGCCCCCCACGTTCAAGCCTAGCGCTTTCGGCATGAGCTGCATAAGCGCTTCGTGGGTGGCGCCAGCTACCGCACCCTCTTCAGCGTGAGTAGAGCTGATCACGCCCTCCCGCTTTGCTGCCACCACTGCTCTCTCCACGATTTTGCCGATGGAAGTTGTAAACTCCCCGCCGTAGTCTACCCCTACCGCTTTTACCCCTTCTTTAGCGAGCAGGGCTTTCTGCTGCGCTTCCTCTGCGCGGCTGAAGGTTTGCGCGATTTGCAGAGCGCCTCTGGCCACGATCCGGCTTTCCCGCTCCACCATAGGGACCACCACCCAATTTTTTCCTTTAGTTTATCACATCTACCACAGGTGATGCAAGCTGTTCCTGCCAAGGTCTGCCCTCTAAGCGGTCTGTTCTGGAGAGAATTCTCCTCGGCTTGTCGAAAAGAAGGAGGCTCTGGGCCAAAATCAAAAGCACCATGAGCAGAGCTGCAGTCCCGAGCAGCGCCTTTTGAAACCTATCCATAGAGCACCTCTCCAGCTGCAGCGCTGCCTGCTGCACTGCCAGCAGCACAGCCTGTGGCAAAGGCTATTGTGAGGTTGTAGCCCCCTGTGATCCCGTCAATGTCCAGCAGCTCCCCGGCAAAGTAAAGGCCTGCTGTTTTTTTGGAAGCCATGGTTTTTGGGTTCACCTCGTCCAAAGCAACGCCCCCTGCAGTTACCATGGCCTCTTCCAAAGGTTTTGTCCCAGCCACAGTGAGCTTGGCTGCAAAGAGGACTTTTTCCAGGCGCTCCTTTTCAGCTCGATTCAAGTTCTTGGTCTGTGGCGGAATTTCTGCAAGCTCCAGGAGCTGCCTTGCGAGCCTGCGAGGCAGAAACCTGTCGAGGCTTTGGGCAGCTGTTGAGCCAACCTGCAGCAGCTCTTCACCCCGCAGCCCCGGCAGGAAGTTCAGCTCAACTGCCGCCCCTTTTTCCAGGTAGCGGCTGAGATTGAGGGCCAAAGGGCCCGACAGGCCGAAATGGGTGAAGAGGAGCTGGCCCTGGCTTTTGAGCTTTCGCCTCCCGGCCTGAATCTGCCCCTGAGCGAAAACAGAAAGGCCAGAGAGGGAGCGGGGCCAGGACTCTTCAATAATAAGCGGTGTCAAAGCGGCCTTTGGAGGGACCAGAGTGTGGCCAGCCCTTTGGGCGAGGCTGTAGCCGTCCCCTGTGGAACCTGTGGCTGGAAAAGACGCTCCGCCTGTGGCTAAAATAACATGCTGGCCTGGGTAGAAGCTGTCTGACGCAACTCCCGCAACTTTACCGCCTGCTAAACGCAGTTTCCTCACTGGCTGGCAGTAGCGGATCTCTGCGCCCAGGGATTTCAGCTCTCTGAGCAGTGCATCCCGGACGCTGGCTGCCCGCAGGCTTTTAGGGAAAACCCTTCCCTCTTCCTCAGTCACAAGCTCCACCCCTATGTCCTGGAAAAACTGGCAGATGAACCTGGGGCCGTAGCGGGCAAGGCAGCTGTGCAGGAAGCGGCCGCCCCCTGGGTATTGGGCTGGGAGATCTTCTCCTGCCTTTGTGTTGGTGAGGTTGCACCTGCCGCCGCCTGTGAGGAGCAGCTTTTTCCCTGCCTCCTGGTTCTTTTCCAATAGCAAAACCCGCGCACCTGCGCGGGCTGCAAAGATGGCTGCCATCATGCCGGCTGGACCTGCGCCGATGACAATCACCCTTCCCATCTGCTTTTCCCCTCAAGACGAGTGGAGAAAAAGCGGTTCAGCCGCATCTCTTCCCCCACCTGGTAGAGCATTTTTTCAGCATCGTAATGGGTTAATAACATTTCTTTAGGTTCTAGAATGTCGATCTTGCGGAACTCTTCCCGGAAAGCGAAGCGGACAAGGTCTTCTATGGAGTCTGCTTCAACAGTCAGCTCCACAGGCGCGTAAGCCACATCTTCCCCTGTAATGGGATCTACAATGGTGTAGATCTCACCATCGCCGAAAATTTCTGTGATGGAGATCCCCTGAATGGGCACGTTCTCCAATGCCACCAGCTGTCTTTGCCGGTTTTCCGCAGCTGCTTCCTGGGGGCTTTTATTGCCGAAAAAAAGCCGCGTCTGTTTGGCTGTGCCCTTGAAATCAAAGCGCAAGCGGGCGCGGACAGTTCCTCGTTCCAATTTATCGCCGTTTCTGACCATGATCATTTTTCCCACCACCCCTGCTTCTAGTATGTCCCTCAACCTGCTGCTTCTTGCGCCCCCTCTGGCGTATCTTTTCCAAAGCCTCTTTTTCTCCGCGGGTCAGAGGTCTTGTTGAGCCCAAGGGCAAGTTTCCTAAGCGCAGAGGGCCAAAGCCTGTCCGCACAAGCTCCAGCACCTTGTGGCCAATGGCCTCACACATCCTGCGCACCTGCCTCTTCCGGCCTTCGGCAATGACCAGCTCCAAAACTGTCTTTTCTCTTTTCCGCTGGACAACCCTCACCTCTGCAGGCCTAGTGGGGCCGTCTGCAAGGCGAATCCCCCGCCGGAGCTTATCCAGGGCGTTTTCCGCGGGCAAGCCCTGGACTGTGGCTAGGTATGTCTTCTTCACTTCAAAGCGGGGATGGGTGAGGATATTTGCCAGTTCCCCGTCGTTTGTAAGGAGCAGGAGGCCTGAGGTGTCGTAGTCCAGCCTGCCCACAGGAAACAGGCGAACGGTATCAGGGACAAGGTCCAAAACAGTGGGCCTGCCCTGGGGATCGGAAGCTGTTGTGACGTAGCCTGGGGGTTTGTTCAGGATGAGGTAGGTCAGGGGCTGCTTGCCTATCACTTCTCCGTCTACTGTGATTTTGTCTGTGCTGGCTACCCGCACTCCTAGTTCCTTGACAGTCTTCCCATTAACCTGCACCCTCCCTGCCAGGATCAATTCCTCTGCTTTCCGCCTTGAGGCCACACCCCTGGCTGCCAGAACCTTCTGCAGCCGCTCCATTAGCGGAGCCCCTCTTCCCAGCGGTCCAGAGAGGCAGTTTCTCCCACGACAACCAGCAGATCTCCCTCTGCGATGAGATCATCGGCGTTTGGGGAAACAATGATTTTATCTCCGTGGCGGATGGCCACCACTGTGATTCCATAGCGCGCCCGCAAATTCAGCTGCCTGAGGCTTTTCCCTGCCAGCTTCTTTGGGGCTTGTACCTCTAGCAAGCTGAATTCAGGTGAGAGCTCTATGTACTCCAAAATATTTGTGCCTGCCAGGTATTTGGCGAGGCGCACTCCCATTTCCCGCTCGGGGTAGATCACCCTGTCTGCGCCCACTTTCTCCAAAATCTTGCCGTGGAGGTCGTTTTGGGCTTTGGCCACCACCTTCTTTACGCCGAGCTCCTTAATCAGGGCGGTGGCTAAAATACTGGCCTCAAGGTCATTGCCGATGGCAATTACTGCCACATCAAAGTTGCGGATCCCAACAGAGCGCAGCGCAGCCTCGTCTGTGGCATCAGCCTGCACAGCATAGGTGACTGAATCTGCCATTTCCTGGACGAGCTCGCTGTTTTTGTCCATAACCAGCACTTCATGGCCCATTTTGTAGAGGGTAAGGGCTACGCTGGAGCCGAAGCGGCCCAGCCCTACCACCAAGATTTGCTTCACTTATCTTCCTTCTTCCCACCTGTTTTCAATTGGATGATAGCACCAGCTCAGGCTTCTGTCAACTAGTTTTCCTTGACTCCAGCGGCCTTGCGAAGACGCCCTCAAGGCCACTTTTGCGCACTCTCCTTTCTATCCTGCCCAAGTCTGTGGTGTAAAGCCCAAGCTCCCGCATTCTTTGAAAATAGATGGAGCCTGCAAAGGTGTATTTTCCGATCTGCTCCTTGCAACTTGTCAGCTCATCCCGGACAAAGGCGATAAAATCGCCGCAGGCAAGGCTTCTAGGGAGTTTCAGCAGGGGCATCCCCAAAGCCTTCCGCACTGCATTGTGTCCTGCCAGGGTGCCAGTGATGATGGCTTCTGTGTGCCCAACCATCAGCCCCCCTTTTTCGCCAGCACAGAAGAGATTGTCCAGCCCTTCCACCTGCATGTAGTTGTCCCTAGGGGTGATGAGGCTGTAGCGGACTGAGTTGCCCCTCCCGCCAGAGTACGGGTCTTCGAATTTCGCGTTTTCAAAGCCGCGGATGGAGCGGAGCTTCTCCAGGGGAAAGAAAGGAGCCATGAGCTTCACAGAACCAGTATCCAAAAGGACGAGATTAGAGGCAAATTCCCGCAGGTTGTACTGCTGGCAGGCTTTCTTCCGAAGGAGGTCTTCGTCTGCCATGAATTTGGGAATGGGCACCAAAAGCACGCCGTCGCGCTCCAGCCTCTCCACAACCCACGTGGCAAGGGAGGCTTTGCGCAGTTTGCACGAACCGCTCAAAGCGTCGTAGAGGTGTCCTGTGTCCTCCACCACTCCTGCCTTGGCAGCGATGCTCACCCTCGGGCCAAAAGTGGGACAGCGCAAAATGCACATCACACAGCCAGAGTCAAAGCGGTGACAATTGCCAGCCGGCCCTGCTGTTCCTGTTGCTTCCACAAAGGCGTCTGCCTCAAACTTTTCCTTTTGGGAAGTGATGACAGCAGCGATCCTCCTGCCGGACATCTCCACATCCACCGCCCGGCTCGTGAGGCGGATCTGGATCCCCAGCTCTTTGAGGTATGTGGCAACCAAAGGCTCGATCTTGTTCACGTCGTAAAGGGAAGCATGGCGGTGGCCGGGAAATTCCACGAGTTTATGGCGCACTGTGGCGTCGATAAGGGCAAACAATGCCCCTGCTCCCAAAGCCCTTCCTTCCCAGGCAGCGCTCAGCCTGCCGTTGTTGTCCATAATCCCGCCCACAAGTCCTGTGCCCAAAAGCATGTCTGTGCGCTCCAAAAGGACAACCTCTGCTCCCGCCTGCCTTGCAGCTACAGCTGCAGCACAGCCTGCCCAGCCTCCACCCACCACCACAATTCTGCTCACACCGCCACCTCCTATTATTAATTGTATGCAGAACAGAAGGCAGCGTTTACAAAAAAATCGTTGGACAACATATTGCCAAAGGCTTTTTGGGAGGATAAGGATATGAAAGTCTTGATTCTTCTCCTGCTTTTACTTTTCATCCCCATCGAAGTGCAGCTGGCCTGGCCGGAAAGAGAAGTCAGGCTCTTTGGCCTTGCTTTTTCGCTGCCAGCTGGCAGAAATAGACAAAAAAAGAGAGCTGTGAGCTTCGAGAAGCTCAAGCTCTTTTGGAAAATATGCGAAAAGGGCGGGATAAAAATAAAAGCCCTCTCTTTGGAGGTGGAATTCAGCGCAGGGGACAGCAGCCTGTCTGCACAGCTGTATGGCCTTCTGTGGGCAGTTTGGGGCGCAATAAGGCCGGTTTTGCCCCCTGAGGCTGTCCTGAAAGCAACCCCTGTGTTCACAGAGGAGGTCTTTCTCCGGGGCAGGGTTTACTGCATATTCCGCCTGATCCCAGGCTATATTATGATTACAACAGTGAAAATTTTAATTGAAGAATTTTGGAAAGGTGGGTTCTCAGGTGCAGGAAGAAGGCGGAGAAAAAAAGCATCCAATTGAAGGCTTGATGAAAACTGCGATGGAAAACATCAGCGAAATGGTGGATGTAAACACCATATTAGGCGAGGCTGTGGAAGCTCCAGATGGGAGCGTTATCATGCCGGTTTCCAAAGTATCCTTCGGCTTTGCAGCAGGAGGGACTGAATTTGATACAGATACGCAAAAGCTCCCCTTCGGCGGCGGAACGGGAGCTGGCATCTCGCTTCAGCCAGTAGCGTTTTTGGTGGTGGGACAGGGAAATGTAAGGCTTTTGCCTGTAAATCAGAACGCAATTTACGACCGGCTCCTGGATATGGCACCGCAGCTCCTTTCGCAGCTGGGGGTCGGCAGGAAAACAGAAGGGAATCCTAAACACCCTGTGTGTTAGGCAGGGGACTGGGCAGTGGCGGCAGGTCTTCGAGGGCATTCAGCCCGAAGGTTTCGAGAAAGGTGTCAGTGGTGCCGTACAAAATGGGCCTGCCTGGTCCTTCTGCTCTCCCTACTTCAGTTACCAGATCCCGCTCTACAAGGCTGGCAAGGGCCCTCTCAGAGCGCACACCCCTGATCTGATCGATTTGGCTGCGGGTAACCGGCTGTCTGTAGGCAACGATCGCAAGCACCTCAAGAGCCGCTGGGGAAAGTTTGCTTGGGGGCTCGTGATGTTTTGCCAAAAGCGGCCCAAGTTCAGGCTTTGTGCAGAGGCGATAGCCTCCCCCAAGGCGCACGATCTCGAGCGCCCCTTCTCTTGCTTCGTATTCTCTGGCAAGCTCCTGGACAAGCTCTTCAGCTGTACTCTCCTCAATCCCGAGCCTTTCTGCCAGCTCTTTGGCAGATAATGGCTCTGTCGCCAAAAAGAGCAGCCCCTCTAGGGCAGCTTTAATCTCCATTTTTCCGACCCTCGATCAAAATATCGCCAAAATTCTCTGCTTGATATATCTGCACCTCTCCCAGGCGGACAAGCTCCAATAGGGCCAGGAAGGTAACCACGATCACAACTCTGGTGGGTCTTTCGCCGAAGAGGGATTGAAAACTCACCTGCCCCCGGGCGAGGAGCTTGCGAATGTTTTGCAGTTGTCCGCTTAGGGTTACAGCTTCCCTGGTTATAGTGCCTGGTTCTGTGCGTTTGTGCCGCTCTAAGATCCGCTCGAGCGCCTTCCACAGCTCCCGGACGTCCATGCGCATTCCCTCAGGCAGTTCCAAAGGCAGTGTGGGCTCTGGAATGGATGAGCGGTCCTGCATAATGGCATCTAAAGGCCGACAGAAAACCTGCTGCCACTGAGCTTCTCTCTCAGAGAAAAATTCAGTGGCAGCTTTAAATTGACTGTATTCAGCCAGCTGCCTTGCCAGCTCCTCCCTTGGATCTACCTCGTCTTCTTCCTCAACAGGTGGATCTGGCTTAGGCAAGAGCATTCGGGCTTTTATTTGCATCAAGGTTGCTGCCATCACCAGAAAGTCTGCAGCCAGCTCCAGATCAAGCTGTTCCATTTCGCTCAGCGACTGGAGATACTGATCGGTGATCATGCTGATGGGGATGTCGTAGATATCTATTTCGTGGCGCTTGATCAAATGGAGAAGCAGATCTAATGGGCCTGTGAAGGTTGGCAGCTGTACCTGGTACGTCATTTATAACTTCATCGCTTCCCGCACCTGGCTCATGGTGCGCTGGGCAACTTCTCTTGCTTCTTCAGCGCCCTTGGCCAGAATATCGTCCACAAGGGAGGGTTGTGCGAGAAAGCTCTGCCTGCGGCGATAGATTGGGTCCATTTTGGCAATCATGTTCTCCATAAGCTGTTTTTTGCAGTCCACACAGCCTATGCCTGCTGTTTTGCACCCTTCCACAATGGGCGGAAGGGCTTCAGGGGGACTGAAGATCTTGTGGAAGGTGAAGACTGTACATTTTTCCGGATCCCCTGGGTCTTTGCGTCTGGCCCGTGCAGGATCTGTGATCATGACCGCTACCTTCTCCCTGATCTCGTCTGGATCCCCGCTCATGGAAATGGTGTTGCCGTAGCTTTTGCTCATTTTCCGGCCGTCTAGTCCCGGAAGAAGGGTTACCTTCGTCATTTTTGCCTGCGGCTCTGGGAAGACAGGTCCGTATAAGAAGTTGAACCGCCGGGCGATCTCCCTGGTCAGCTCGAGGTGCGGCAGCTGATCTTCTCCTACAGGCACAAACTCCGGTTTATACATCAGGATATCAGCAGCCATAAGACAGGGATAGCCCAAAAAGCCGTAGGTTGTGATGTTCCGGTCTGAAAGCTGCTGCAGCTGATCTTTGTAGGTTGGACACCGCTCCAGCCACGACAGCGGCGTGATCATGGACAAAAGCAGGTGCAGTTCTGCGTGTTCTTTTAGATCAGACTGCCTGAAGACAACGCTCTTTTCCGGATCGATGCCAGCGCTGAGCCAGTCGATGACCATCAGCCGGATGTTCTCTTTCATTTTTTCGGTATCTTCATAGCCTGTGGTCAAGGCATGCCAATCAGCCACGAAGAAATAACACTTGTCTTCGTGCTGCAGTTTCACCCAGTTATCTAAAGCCCCCAGGAAGTTTCCCAACTGCAGTGGGCCTGTGGGCCTCATTCCGCTGACAATCGCCAATGCAAATCACTCCTTCTCTCATAAAAGAAGCCCGGTGATCAGATTATATGCAGGAGAGATGAACCTGAACAAAATCCCGCTCCAAAGCAGCAGAATCAAAATCATTGGCCCGTAGCTGTCGATTTCTCGCAGCCGCCAAGCGTAGCGTGCCGGCAAGATGCTCATGAGGATTCGCGAGCCGTCCAGGGGCGGGATGGGCACCAGGTTGAAAATGGCAAGGCCAACGTTCAAGAGCACGTTATACCTCAAAAAGCTGTGAAAGATAAAACCATACAGGCTTCCAGCCAGCGGCGTGTACTGCAGCATCCTGATGGTTATTGAAAAACAAACCGCTGCAATCAGATTCGCAAAAGGTCCTGCCGCTGCTGTGTACATCATCCCCCGCTTGGGGTTTTTGAAGTGGCTGGGATTGATGGGAACAGGTTTCGCCCAGCCGAATCGGAATCCAGAAAGGATCAAAGTGAGAACACCGAACAGATCCAGGTGGCGCAGCGGATTGAGGCTGAGCCTGCCCATGTATCTGGCAGTGGGATCTCCTAAACTGTTTGCCATGGCTCCGTGGGCGTATTCATGGATGGAGATGGCAAAAAGAAAGGCCATGATCTGGAAGATTATTTGCACCAGTGGTAAATTTAGCATCAGCTGCCTCCATTAAAGGGCGATTTTCATCTTCTTGCTGGCGAGACGTGCTGGTACAGTATCCAGGCGCACCAGATCCTCATAAGTTTCCCGCTTCACAATCAGGTCTGCATTTCCGTCCTTCACCAGCACCACAGCAGGCCTGGGCAGACGGTTGTAGTTGCTTGCCATGGAGTAGTTGTAGGCGCCTGTGCAGAAAACCGCCAGGATATCTCCGCTTTTGGGCTCCGGCACTTTCAGATCCCAAATGAGCATATCCCCTGATTCGCAGCATTTGCCTGCTATAGAAACCACGTCTGTGGCAGGCTCATTTGCCCTGTTGGCAAGGAGTGCCTGATATTCGGCCTGATAGAGAGCTACCCTTGGGTTGTCTCCCATGCCGCCGTCAACAGCTACGTATTTGCGAATGCCAGGGATCTCTTTAATGGAACCCACTGTGTAAAGGGTTGTGCCAGCTTCGCCTGCAATGGAGCGGCCAGGCTCCACCACAAGGGTTGGCAGGTCCAGACTGAGCTTTTCAGCTTCGCTTTTCAGTTTATTGGCAATCCGGGTGCCGAACTCCTCTATGGAAACTTCCTCGTCTTTGGCAGTGTAGCGAATGCCCAGTCCCCCGCCGAGGCTCAGCTCCCTGCACTCCCACTTTAATTCTGCTTTAAGTTTGGCGACAAAATCCAGCATCACTTCAATGGTGACGTCAAAGGAATCCAGCCCCAGGATCTGGGAGCCAATATGGCAATGAAGGCCGATTAATTCTACGTACTGCAGCTGTAGGGCCCGCTCTACTGCCTCTTTGGCGAGGCCGTTCTCGAGCCCGAAGCCGAACTTGGAATCGATTTGGCCTGTTCTAATGTATGAGTGGGTATGGGCCTCCACTCCAGGAGTAACCCGCAGGAGGATCTGTACCTTCTCCTTGCGGGCACTGGCCAGCCGCTCAAGCATTTCAAGCTCATAGAGGTTGTCCACCACAATTCTGCCCACACGGTGCTCAAGGGCCATTTCCAGTTCTGCTTCTGATTTATTATTGCCGTGGAGATATATGTTTTCAGTTGGAAAACCAGCAGCGATGGCTGTGTAGAGTTCTCCTCCTGATACCACGTCCAGTCCTAAACCTTCTTCTTCCATGATCCTGCACATGGCGGTGGTCATGAAGGTCTTGCCTGCATAAATCACTCTGCTGTCTGGGTAGTTTTCCGCCAGCACCTGTTTGTATGCTTTGGCCCGTCTGCGGATTTCCGCCTCGTCCATCACATACAATGGAGTCCCCCACTGTTTTGCCAGCTCTACAGCATCGCAGCCGCCTATATAAAGATGCCCATTAGGTCCGATTTCCATGGTTCCGTATAGCTTCACGTCATTTCCTCCCACTGAAAAAAATACTAATAATAATGTTATCACACATCCCCAAACCGGTCAAGATCAGAAACCTTGATGATCGCGTCAAGTGGGTGTAGGTCTGGCATTTGATGAAATTCAACTTTAAACCTCACCATCATAGCCTCTGGAACGAAAGGTTTTTGTCAGTCTGCAAGGAGGATTGGCAATGCAGGTATTTCAGTCTGGATCCTCGCTCGCCTTAAAGTGCGGAACTAGGTTTGCATCTATGGAGAAAAGGGTCTTGCAAAAAACATTCTGCACTAAGTCCTTTGGTGATTTTTAATTTTTGTGAAATCGTCATGAGAGATTTTTTCTCTCGTTATAAAACACGTTCGCTATTCTCAAACATTTTGGATATGTTTTCGTGTTCCTCCATAATCAGCACGCATCAGGCATCTTTGTTTACCCCTTGCCGTCATCTCTTCCGTTCTTGGACGCCGCAGATACGCTCGGCATTCCCTGTATACTGTCTGGCTCCACCCTATTCTCTGCAGGCCAGCCCTCATATGAGGTTTTCTGTTTTCTTAAAGTACAGCAACCTTCCGAAACCTGCTGACTTCTGACAGTACAGCCGTATATCACTGCACAGGCTGCCATGTTGAAGTTTATCTCCATGGCGTATCTGCCAGAAGCGAATGCCGGGTGCACCACTAAATAAGGCGCATAGCTTTCACCATGCGCCTGCCCTTATCACTTATCGCCATAATGGGTTCGACATTGAACTATTTCAATTTTACCTTCCTTAATACGATATACTAGCCTGTTTGCTGCATCAATTCGACGGCTCCAATATCCAGCAAGGTTTCCCCTTAACTGTTCCGGCTTTCCAATCCCCTCATGACCATTACGTTCAATATCTTTAATCAATAGATTTATTCGTTTTAAAGTCTTTTTATCCTGCTGCTGCCAATAAAGATAGTCTTCCCACGCTTCATCTGTCCAGATCTTAATCATCGTCCACCTCTAAAAGCTCGTGGGGTTTTCCCTTTCCGGCTTCAAGCTTAGCGATAGACTTGGCAAGCCGCGCCTGATTTATTTCATTCCAAAATGGATCGGCTGTAATCTCAAATGGTATCTTACCTTGTTTTACAACTGCTTTAGCAAAAAGTGTAATTGCAGTTGTCATGTTCAGTCCCATATCTTCAAAAAGCACTTCTACCTGTCTTTTAAGATTTTCGTCCATACGAATTGTTACACTTGTAGTTGCCATTATTATCCCCTCCTTTACTTACATTGTAATCGTTTAAGCTTACATTGTCAATACAGGTTAAGGGATTTGTCCGCTGAAAAGGCATCAGGCATCCAATCCAGATCTGTAGTTTTTTGTCAGCATTTACCAGGTACATATGTACTTTTCCAGTTACGACCTCATTGCTAATATCGACAGAAATGTTTGTTTTCATCCACTGATGGTGCTGCGCTCGGCATGGATATCTAGTATAGTCCAAAACCAGAAAGCGTTAATTCAAAATAACTTACATTTCGAACCCTTTGCGGCAGAGCTCTCCTATTTTTCAAGCACGTAAAACCAAGGCTTTGTAAGGGGTATGCCTCCATACTTAAAAAAATTTAGCCAAGTTGTCGACAGGCTTGACCCATACATAGATGATTGGTTTCCGTGATTTAACTCCACTGGCGAGCCTGAGAGTATCTCGGTCTTTTTCAAAGGCTAGCCTTACAGACAATTGCACTATAGTTGCAGTAAAAACGGCTCCACTGCTCCCANNAAGTCAACCACAGCCGCCCTGTTAAAAACAACAGCGGACTGTTTTCCATTCTGTTTCCTAAAAAGCCTCACCTGTTGAGCTCTACAGCTGCCAGGAGCAATTCCTTCAGCGCACTTCGCTTCTCCTCTACCTGTTCAGGTGAATGCACCTTCTCGTGGCGGAGGTTCCTGCCTGTAACCTCAAGGAGTCCCAGATCCAGGCCGCGCATGAAAACCAGCGTCACTCATCTGGTGTGAGCTGAATGAGCCGCCACCCCCAGCCATCGTACCCGTACTGCCCTGAGCCGTAGCCCATTTGGCCATCCACGCAGTCAATTGAGAAATTTACCTCAGGAAAGTTTTCAAGGATTAGGCTGTGCATGTCTAGATAAGCCTTTTGGAGCTGAGAGGATCTTTTTTGCAATAGCTGGAAATCTGTTCTCGAGTTGGCCTTTCAAGATGGGGATGCTTTCTATTTCATCACCTCAAATTTTTTTACGATGCCTCTTCCAACATAGGGGAAATTGCTGTGAATTTTTCGCTGTGGAACTGAAAGACTTCGTCCAGACAAGAGCGCAGGAAGAAAAAGTTATGCCTGCCGCCAGGCACCTTCAGGTAAACATAATCTGCACCAGTTTCAGAAAAAAAGGCCACAAGTTCTTCGGCGTGCTTGTGACAGAAAAATTCGTCTTTGTTGCCCACAACGACGAAAAAGGAACGTTGGGCATAAACTTGCGGTAGGTTTTCCGCAAGCCTAACCAGGAGGGTTTTGGGATCGTTCCGCTGCCAGTCCTCAACTGTGAGGCCGAAGACTTCTTCACTGAGGTGACGGAAAGTATTGCTGAAAAGGCGCAGAGGGGTAAGCTTCCAGCCAAAGGTCAGGGTTTCAAGGCTCAAGATCCCAGAAACGGAGCTTGCAGAACCGAAAAGATGAGGATACTTGGCAATGAGCTTGAAAGCACCGAAACCGCCCATGGAAAAGCCTGCTATGCCTCTCCCTTTTGGCGTGGGGATGGTGCGGAAGTTGCGGTCTATAAAGGGAATCAGCTCTTTGATGAGATAGCCTTCGTATGCGCGCCCGTCTGTGTAATCAGAATACCAGCTTCTACCTGCATCGCCGGATTCTGGAATCACTATTATAAAGGGGCTAGCCTTTCCCTGGGCACACAGCTCAGCCAGCAACTCACCCCAATCGAGGAGCAGCTGCAAATTAAAAGGGCTTGATTCCCAGCCGTGAAGAAAATATAAGACAGGATAGCGCCTTGCGTCTTCCTCATAGCCAGGAGGAAGCACCACTGAGGCTTTCAATTCCTCACCTGTTAGCCGGGACTGGATTTGAATCCACTGATTGCTATGGGAGAAAGCCACGGTTGAGAGCAATAAGAACAAGAGGGTAAATTTAAATTTGCCGCTCATCGCCCAGCCTCTTTTCAAAAACCTTTTCTCAAATTCTCTTCGCCAATTCAGCATTCAACTCCTCCTTGCCCAAGCAAAAATGTTGAGCTGAAAGCTATAAGATCGCCGCCTTTGGGCAGAATAAGCACCGGAGGTGTTGTCTGTGAAAACCAGTTGGATTGTAGCTGGTACTGGCGCAGTTGTTTCTGCACTGGGATGGCGGATGCTTCCGAAGAAAACCGGTGCCGGGATCTTGGGGTTTGGACTGGCCCACGTAATCTTGGGACTGGCTGACCGTCTGCGGCCGACAATAAGACAATAGCCTCCGGCTCGGGCAGCTGCCCGAGCTTTTCTTAATATGCATAAAATACCTTTTGCTGGCAAAACTATGTTCAGGAGGTGAAAAAATGGACAGATTGGCTCTGATTCTGGTGATCATCGGCGCGTTGAACTGGGGCTTAATTGGTCTTTTTGGCTTTGACCTGGTTGCTGCCATCTTCGGTACAGGCAGCACCCTGAGCAGAATTATCTACACCTTGGTGGGGTTGGCAGGCCTGTGGAGTCTGTCCCTGCTGTGGCGGGAGCGCACCCCGCAAGCTAACAGTGAGCGCTGACCCGAAAAGCCTCTTGCTGGAAAGCGAGGGGCTTTATTCATTATAAACGGCCTTTTCACAATTAGAGGGGTTGCAGAAGCTTGTAGTTTTGGTATACTCAATTTGTACTCATTTACAATGTTTGGTGGGAGAAGAGATGAAATATTATCAGAAAAACTTGATTGTCCTTTCCCTGACCAACTTTCTCGCTGCCAGCAGCTGGAACCAGGTGATTCCCTTTCTGCCTCAATTCCTGCAGGAGCTTGGAGCGGGACCCAGGCTCGCTGCTTGGTCCGGGATTGTTTTCGCCCTCCATTATGCCTCAGGCATTATAATGCAGCCCATCTGGGGAAAACTCGCTGATCGGAAAGGCCGCAAGCTGATGGTGATCCGGGCGGGGCTCTGCCTCTCCTGCGTCTATTTCGGGATGAGTCTCTGCCAAGCCCCCTGGCAGCTTGCCCTGATGCGCTTCCTCAACGGCGCCCTTACTGGTTTTGCACCAGGGGCAATCGCCCTCATCGCCACGAACACCCCCGGGAGACTGGCAGGCAGGGCGGTGTCTGTAGCGCAAACCACCAACGCTGCTGGCACAATTTCAGGTCCTGCCATCGGAGGGCTGCTTGCTGCATCCTTCGGCTACCGCACAGCCATGCGCCTTTCTGGCTTTTCTGTCCTCTTTTCCACCCTCTTGGTTATTTTCCTCGTTGAGGAAAGGAAAAAGCCGCAAGAGAATGAAGATACAAGTCTGCTGGAGGACATCCGGCTGACAGCAAAACAGCCTCCTCTTTTGCTTGCCTTGGGCCTCGTCTTTTTAGGGACTGCCCTTTCAGTGGCAGTCCAGCCATTCCTCACAGTATACCTTCAGAGCTTAAGCCCTCAAGGATCACCTTGGCTGGCTGGAATGATTTATTCCCTGCCAGGCCTTGCCTTTGTGCTTTCCGCATACCCCTGGAACAGATTGGGAGAGCGCAAGTCTTACAGCAGAATTGCTGTTTTGGGCCTGGCTGGCGCTTCCCTGTTTCTGCTCCTTTCTGCTTTCGCAGGCTCCATCGGGAAATTTGCCCTTCTCTTCCTCATCTACGGAATCTTCCTTGCTGCTGTCACGCCAAGTGCTGCCTCTATTATTGCCAGGGACGTTGACGAAGGCTTTCGGGGACGGGCTTATGGAATCCAGCAGGCTGTGATCAACATAGCAGGCCTTATCGCTCCCCTGTTTGCAGGGGCAACTGCAGACCGCTGGGGACTGGGCGCCATCTTTTGGAGCACTTCCTTGGCAGTTTTCGCCCTCACCTTCCTTCTCTGGCGGTGGAGCGAAAATGCAGCAAGGTCGGGCTTTGGCACGCTGAACCAGCGGAAAGCACTGTTCTAGACCAACAAAAACAAGGGTAACTGCACTTTTGCAGTTGCCCTCGCTTCTTTATAGGCTCGCTTCGCTATTGTTCTCCCGCGCTAGATGGTCCACTGATTGCTGATGATCCCAACCAACTTCCAGCTGTCTTCGTATGCTTCGAAAACCAGCCGCAGGCTCCGCCAGTCCATGCCTTCGTATTGAGGCTCGAAGCCGGGAAAATAATACTCCACCACAATGGGGTTGTCGTAGACTTGGAATTGGTTCTCCAGCATGTTGCCGAAGCTGAGGACTTGGTTATAGCCTATCTGTGGAGCGTGCAGATAGTCTACAGGGTAGACAAATTGCTGGTAGTATTCTGCTTTGGTCAGGAGGATCGGTTCTCCTGTGCCATCATAATCTCCCCAGCTGTAAATAGCTTGGTCTGCGAAAAAGGTGCTTAGTTCCTCCTTGTTCAGGACCAAATCGTCTGCCAGGGAAACGTAGGTGTAGGGAGTGAACCGCACCCCTTTAAGGGGGTGCACATGTTCGATGAAGCTGGCCAGATCTTTGTTTCTGAGAGCACAGAGAACCTCCTCTGCAGTTTCAGAGATGATCTCCTCTGCCACAGCCGGGCGAATGGGAACGGTAAAGGAAAGTTCTGCTGAAAACTGCTCTTCCACCTGGCGGCTGCCCTTGCATCTGGCCAGGATCCAGATCTGGGCTTTGTATTTGCCTCCGGGCACTTTTTCCCCCTTTTTGTCAGTGAGATCCCAGCTGGTTTTCCAGTTCAGCTTCCCTCCTGGGTCTATGGTCTTCATGACCAAAGCTAGGGTGAAGAACTTGCCGTCTGAATAGCGCCAGACTTCTTCGCCGTTTTCGTCAGTAATAGTCAGCTCGAACTGCTGGCCTGAGCCGAAGATCAGGTTTTGGGACTCGTAGTGGTGATTGTACAGCGAGAAATCAAAGCTAACCTCATCTTGGGCAACTTGGCAGCTAGCCCTGGTCTCGAACCTGGCCAGCTCTTCCTTTGCAGGCACCGAGCAGCCTTCGCCAGCTGCTGTCCTGCAGAACAAAATAGAAACGAGCAGAAAAACTGTTGTGAACCTTAACTGCATACATGCCCTCCTTGCGGGAACTTGTCTTTAAAATCATTGTACACCATTTTCTCCAGGACAGCAATCTAGAAAAATGTCAAAAAAAGAGGGCTAGCCAAAGCCGCCCTCTTCTCTTTTACATTTCCAAAAACCGCCAGAAGTTTCCGCCCAGTAGGGCCTCTATATCCCGCTTGAGCTCTGCTTCTGTTACCTTCCAGCCTGTGCGCCCAAGATCGCTGTATTTGTCTACCAGCACTTTTCCGATGATCTCCCGGGAATGGGCCCATTTGTAGATGAGCTGATCCAAGACCCTGGCATCGGAATGCTGAGGCAGGTAGCTGAGGCCCAAAAGCTCTGTCCGCATCCGGGTCATCTCTTCGATGAGGCTGGGGTTGTTCAAAAACCACCAGCAGCCGAAGAGCATCAAGTTTTTGTACTTTCTGGCAGCAACTGCCAACTCATGCTGGTTTTCCCTGGCAAGCATGGTCACCAGGAACTTGTTCTCCGGATAGTTAGCGCAGAGGTATTCCACAGCCTCAATGCAGCTCTTGCCCACGCTGTCGCCTGCTAAAATCAGCTCTGGGTTCACCAGCTTTTTCACACCGATCATCATGGCAAAGGGAACGTTCCGCTCCCTGCTCACAGGCAGCACGCAGTGTTCGATTAAACGGGCCTGCAGGTTGTTTGCAGGAAAAGCGAAAGATGGCGGCAGGGAAACAGCCATATAGAGAGCACCCATCTTGTCCAGCCAATCGTTGAGGAAGCGCCGCACCTCAGAGAGGGTTTCTTTGCTCAAACCGGCTTCTACATTGTACCCAAGCTCCCGCAGGATGGAAATGCCCTGGGGGGTAGTCACGAGGAGAGGATCCAGCCGCAGGACTGCCCGGAAGCGGGGGTCAGTTGCCCCACCCTGTTCCCAGATGCTGCGCTCTGCCGGATCAAAGGGATCGTTGGTCATCACAACTGTTTCCACATTCGACAGTTCCAGTACTTTGTCTATGTACTGTTCTGGTGTGAGGCTGGCGAAATATTCCCGGTACCCTTGAAGGTCTCTGCTTTCCACATCCAGACCCAGTTTGGCAAGGCAGGTGAGCACACCTCGGCAGGCTTCGCTGATAGGGGAGCGGTCAACAAAGAGGGTCTTCCAGACCAGGTCTGCCTGCTGGGTTTTGTCCAGCTTCCAGAAGGCTGCAGGCTCCAGATCCACAACTCGCAGGGTTTCAGCCACGAGGTAGTGGTAGGTGAGAAGCTCGTCAATCCCCCAAAGGAGCAGTCCGCCGAAATCATTGGTATACAGATGGGTGTGAATGTCTGTAATTGGCGTTTGTTCCAGAATTTCTTCAATTTTCGCCGTTAACTCTTCTCTTGTCACAATAAACTCCTCCTTGATACGTCATTTATTGATTAATCCCTGTCGGGAAAACCTAAACCAGGTGCGCTGCAAGATCGTAGTCGTACGCTTCAGTGATCCTGGCAGTTGCAAAGTGGCCAGCTGGCAGCTTTTCTTTCAGGAAGATCACTCCGTCCACCTCTGGAGCTTCCGCTTCAGAGCGGACGATGCTGCCTCCTTCCTCCCCTGCGCCCTCGCTCATGACCAGAACCTCGCTCCCCACTCGCTGCTGGTTCTTTCGCCTGGAAATAGAACGCTGCAGGCGCATCAGCTCCTCAGCTCGCTCTAAGGCAAGCTCGCGGGGTACCTGGCTTGCGAGGTTTGCGGCGACTGTGCCGTCTTCACGGGAATAAGGAAACACTCCTACTCTCTCCAGCTGCGCTGCCTCGATGAAGGACATAAGCTCCTGGAAATCCTCATCCTCCTCGCCAGGAAAGCCCACAATGAAGGTGCTGCGCAGCGTTACATTCGGTATTGCTGCCCGGATTGTGGCGATTTTCTCCAACAGGCCCTCTGCTGTGCCGCCCCTGCCCATCTGGGCAAGGACTTTTTTCGAAGCATGCTGCAGGGGCAGATCAATATACTTGCAAACTTTGTCTGTGCTTGCAATTGCCTCTAGGAGCTCTGTGGTGATCCTGGTGGGGTAAAAGTAGAGGGGCCGGATCCAGACCAGCTCTGAGATCTTGTCCAACTGCCGAAGAAGCTCAGGTAGCTGGCTTTTCCCGTATAGGTCTGTACCGTAGAAGCTGGTGTCCTGAGCCACCAAAAGCAGCTCGCGGGCGCCTTCTTTGGCGAGCCTTTGAGCTTCTGAAAGGATCTGCTCCAAGGGCCTGCTGCGGTACGGGCCTCGGATTGAAGGGATGGCGCAGTAAGTGCAGCAATTGTTGCACCCTTCAGCCAACTTAACGATGGCAGTGCCAGGAGGGGTGATCAGGCGCCTGGGCTCTTGTCCTGTGTATAGGTATGGACCTGCAGCTTGTGCCTGCACCTTCTTCCCCGCCAAAAGGCCCTCTACAACCTGCACGATCTGGGGAACCTCATTTACCCCTAAGAAGCAGTCCACCTCTGGCAGTTCCTCAGCCAGTTCCTTTGGGTATCTTTGGCTTAAGCAACCGGTTACCACAAGGGCATGAGCCCGCCCTTCCTCTTTCAAAGCAGCAAACTCCAGAATCTGGGCGATGCTTTCTTCTTTTGCATCGTCAATGAAGCCGCATGTATTGACTACAAGCACCTGTGCCTCTGAGGGATTATCAGTGAGCTGGTATCCTGCCTGCTCTAATAGTCCCATCATTACTTCGCTGTCCACCTGGTTCTTTGCACAGCCCAAAGATGCGAAGGCTATTTTTACTTTCTCCAAATCAACTCACCTTGATTTCTGCTGCTATCGCCAGAATTTGGGAACATGTCTCGGGAAACTTCCAGAGTAGCTGTAGTAGATGACCCCTGCTAAGACTGCCACAACCAGGGCAAGGGAAAGGTATACGCCCCAGCGGCCTTTTTGATCGACGAGAACCAGGCCTGTGCAAATCAAAATCAGCGGCCAGAACCGCAACAGCTGAGGCCATATGTCTCGGGGCAGCAGACCCAAATTGCTCAGCAGAAGCAAGAGTCCAATGGCGATTAAAGCCATACCTGCAAGGTGCTTTTTTTCCATCTACAGCTCCTCCTAATGTTTCTGATAGATCAAAAACACGCCGGCAGCGACGATCAAAAGGGGCCAGAGCTTTAGCAGAGAAAACCAGGGAAAGAATTCATCAATAAGGAAGAAAACACCCAACACTATTAAGGCTGTACCCAACAGACTTCTCCGCCTGGCCTGCTCTTGGGGGTTCTCAACATCGATTACTCCCCCGCTCTCCCAAACCACTGCCGCATCAAGGGGAAGGGCCCACCACAGTACGAGGTAGAGGGGGATGCTGATCCCGCCCATAAAGGCAAACAGGACCCATAAAAGGCGGGTCATGTAAACGTCCAGACCGAAGAACTCTGCAACGCCGCCGCAGACTCCAGCGATGACCCTCTCTCTGCTTGAACGGGTTAATCTTTTCATCCTGCTTTCCCACCTTAGCTTGCCTTCTTCAGCTGGGCTGGCAATTGGGCCTTCAAGACCTCAATCGCCTTCTCCAGCTGCAAATCAACGGGATTGAACCGCTGTAAATGCTCCTCTTCAATCCAACCTGTATATTCTTTGTACTTCACCTGCCAGCGCTTTTCCTCCTGGTTCCTCTCCAGAACCTCCAGTTGGCTTCCTGCAGGCACCTTGACGGTCCCGCCTTCGTACTTTAGCTCTGCCTCTTCCCTTGTCCAGAGGGCAACAGGCAGACCGTCTTCCCGAACCTCTTCTTCTAAAATTGGCACCAGGTAGTCCGGTTCGATGCCCTGTTTGTGGATATCTACTCCCGCAGCTGTGAGGTAGCGCTGGGTGGTGAGAGAAACGGCGCCGCCGCTTGCCAGAGGAAAGATCGTCTGCACAAGGCCCTTGCCGAAGGTTTTTGTGCCAACTACCTTGGCTCTGTTGTAATCTTTCAAGGCGCCAGTGAGAATTTCAGAGGCGCTGGCGCTGTACTTGTTAACCAAAACCACAACTGGCAGCTCTGTGCGGAAGGAAGTGGGGACGGTCTTTTTAACCTCTCTTCCCTGCTGCCTGTCTATAATCTGCAGCACATTGTGATCTCTACCTAGGAAAAAACTCGCTGCAGTGATGGCAGAATCCAACAGTCCCCCTGGATTGTAGCGGAGATCCAAAATTATCCCCTCTCCGCCTTTTGCCTGGATCTCCCGCAGTGCCTTCTCCAGCTGGGGGACAGTTTCCTCGCTGAAGGTGGAGACCTCCAGGTGGTAGAGGCCGGGGTGCTCTTCCAGTTCCTGCCAGGAAACTGACGGCACGTTGATCTCGTCCCGCTCGATGGTAAAGGTCAATTTTTCCGTGCCGCGCTCGATCAAGAGGGTGACAGTTGTACCTTTAGGCCCCCGCATCAGAGACGCTGCCTGATCTGTAGACATAAACCGCGTTGATTTCCCGTCTATTTCGGCGATGTGATCGCCGCTTTGGATCCCAGCCCGCTTGGCCGGAGTTCCGTCGATGGGCGCAACTACAATCAGCCGCTCGTTCTCATCCAGACCAATATAAAGCCCGATACCAAAGAAGCTGCCTCGAGTGTTGATCTTCATGTCTGCAAAGGCAGCTTTGTCCATGTAGCGGGTGTAGGGATCGTCCAATGTTTTCGAGAGCATCCCTCCGATGGTTCCGGTGGAAAGGTAATTCCGCATCAAATCTACGCTGCTGACAGGATCCACGTACTGTGTCTTAAGCAAAGCAATAACCTGCAGGGCATCTGCCAGGCTCTCTGCAGGTTGAGCTGTCTGTGAATCTGCGCGGGCCACCTTAAGAGCGATAGAGCTTGCTCCCAAAACGAGAAGGGCTGCAAAAACTATTATGAAGGCTACCCGCCAACGTTGTCGCATCAAATCGCCACCTCACTATGGCAAGTAATTCCTGGGGTTAACTGGAACCCCGTTTTTCCTGACTTCAAAGTGGACATGGGGCCCGGTACTCAGGCCAGTGCTGCCCACCCGGGCTATGGTTTGCCCCCTGGATACCTGCTGTCCTGCCTGAACCAAAAGGGCTGAATTGTGGGCGTAGAGGGTAGAGATGCCGCCGCCGTGGTCGATGATCACAGTATAGCCGTAGCCGTTGATCCAGCCGCTGTGGATCACTTTCCCGCTTTGTGCTGCCACTACTGGATTGCCGGCAGGCAGGGCAATATCTATGCCGTTGTGGTTTCTCACCTGGCCTGTTACAGGATGGACCCTGCGACCGAACTCGGAGCTGATCCTGCCGTGCACAGGCCAGATAAAGCTGCCTGATGCTTGGGGCGTGCCGGGGCTCTGCTGGCTGCGGATCAGACTTTCCAGCCTTCTAGATTCCCGCTCCAGCTCATCTAAGGCTTTTTCGAATTCCCGGATGTTTGCCTGGAGCTTTCTGCGGTAGCTCTCGTAGCTCTGCCGGCTGGAAACCAATTTGGCTTGCTCTCTGCGCCTATCCCTCTCCAATGCTGCCAGCTTGTTCTGCTGGGCAAGGAGCTCTTGTTCCTGTTTGCGCAGGGCAGCTAACTGGACTTCGATAACCTCCTGCTGCGCCTTGATCTCGTTGAAGAGGGTTTCGTCTTGTTTGAGAATGCGCTTTAGAAGGTCTAACCGAACCAAAAAATCGCCAAAGCTGTTGGAGGTGAAAAGCAGCTCCAAGTAGCCGCCGCTGCCGGCCATGTAAATTGCCCTGAGCCTCTGGTTCAGGGCCTCTTGTCTGGCAGAGAGGGCTTTTTTCGCTTTGTCCAATTCCTTCTTGGTGCTGGCCAGCTTCGCTTGAGTCCTGGCCACTTCCTCTCCCTTGGCTTTATAGTCGCGGTTGAGGACTTCGATCTGGGAACGGCTTTGTTCGATCTGCTGCTCCAACTGACCGAGGGTGGCCAGCACGCTCCGCTCCTCGCGCTCGGTTTTTTGAAGTTCCTGTCGGATTTGCTTCTCTTTGTTTTTCAAGTTGTCCAGCTGCCGCTTGTGCTGGCTCACATTGGCAAAGCAAGCTGTCTGCACCAGCACAATTATGAGCAGCCAGTTGAGAAGTTTCCTTCCAGCTCCCATTGGGTCCACTCTGCCCCCTTTTCCTAAACCTGCAGGTACTTGCGGATGGAGAAGGCGCTGGAGGTAGCGCCGACAAACATGCCCAAAGCGACCACGCCGAAACATACTTTAGTCACCACAGAGCCCATGGGCAGCCAGGGCAGAAACGGTGCCAAAGCGATCACCTTCGCTGCCACGAAACTGTAGCCGAAGTAGAGGAAGAGGGTGGCCAGGCAGCCTGCAGCCAAGCCCATGAGCATGCCTTCCAAAAGGAAGGGAAGGCGGATGAACCAGTTTGTGGCCCCCACCAGCTTCATGATCTCGATCTCTTTCCGCCGGGCAAACACAGCAAGACGCACTGTGTTGGTGATGATCAGGACCACGATGGTGAGGAGCGCAGCGATGGTAAGCACGCCGATAATCCACAGTGCCCGGGTAAAGGTGAACAACCGCTCAACCCATTCTTTGCCGTAGTTCACCTCTTCGATGCCCTCAAGCTTCTGGACTTTAGATGCTACTGCCTCAACAGCCTGGGGCTCCTTTAAGGTGATCTTGAAGGAATGAGGCAGGGGGTTCTTCTCCACAAGGGCGAATACTTTGGGCTCATCAAGCTCCTGCTTCAGCTGCTCGAGGCCCTGCTCTTTGGAAATGAACTCTACCTTTTTCACTTCCTCCAAGGCCAAAAGTTCCTCGCCCAGCTGGTCGATTCCCCGCTCAGACAAATCGTCTTTTAAAAAGACTCTGATCTCAACCCTGGACTCGATATCTTCCGCTATATGGTGTAAATTCGCTATTACGAGGATAAATCCTCCTAAAATCAAAAGACACAGGGCGATTATCCCCACAGAGACCGCGCTCATGTGACCATTTCGTCTTATGCTGCTGGCAGCTTCCTTGAAGTGGTGGATGATTGTCCTCAGCTTCATCTGCAGTATGCTCCCCTCTGGTCGTCGCGGACGATTATGCCGTTTTCTAAGGCGATTACCCGCTTTTTCATTCGGTCCACAATGTTGCTGTTGTGGGTTGTCATGATCACTGTGGTGCCTCTTTTGTTGATTTCGCAGAGGAGATCCATGATTTCCCAGGAAGTGTCAGGATCTAGGTTGCCTGTTGGCTCGTCTGCCAGGAGGATCAGGGGATTGTTCACTATGGAGCGGGCCAAGGAAACCCGCTGCTGTTCTCCTCCGGACAGCTGGTGGGGCAGAGCTGAGAGCTTGTGCTTCAGGCCCACAAGCTCCAGTGCTGCAGGCACCCTGCGCTTGATCTCCCTGGGAGAGGCCTCTGTCACCTCTAGAGCAAAGGCGACGTTTTCGTAGGCGGTTTTGTTGGGAAGCAGGAGAAAGTCTTGAAAGACAATCCCGACGCTGCGCCGCAGGCGTGGAATCTCCCAGGGACGGAGTCTGGTCACGTTTCTGCCCCCGACAATAATCTGGCCGGAGGTTGGCAGCTCCCTGCGGATGATCAGTTTCATAAAAGTTGATTTGCCAGCGCCGCTGGGACCTACTAGAAAAACGAACTCTCCTTTTTCGATATATAAATTAATGTTCTGCAGGGCTAAAGCTCCGTTTGGATACCTCTTGCTCACCTGGTACATCTGTATCATTTCATTCCACCTGCTCGAGTTGAAGTTTGCTTCATTATAAATATTTCGCTCCGCCAGTTGCAAACCCTTCTTTGAGCTTCACTTTAAACCCTGACAATTTTTCACAGGCTCTTTACTGCCTGAACAATGTCTTCTTTTGTGAGCCCGTACTCTGCAAGGAGCTCCGGCGGTTTCCCGGATTGGCCGAAGCGGTCGTTTGTGCCCAGGCGCAGGACCCTGCAGGGTGCAGAAGCGGTTACAAGCTCTGCCACAGCTCCCCCAAGTCCTCCGAGGGTATTATGTTCTTCTACAACCACAATGCCGCGAGTCTCACGGCTTGCTGCAAGGACCAGCTCCTGATCCAGGGGCTTGATGGAGAAAGCATCGATCACCCGAACCAGTATCCCTTCTTGAGCCAGCTGTTCTGCTGCCTCAAGGGCAGGTGCCACCATGACGCCGCAGGCGATGATTGCAGCGTGGTTTCCCTCCCGCAGGAGCTTTCCTTTGCCCACGGCAAACTTCTCGTCGGGATCGTAAATCAAAGGGGTTGCTTCTCTGCCCATGCGCAGGTAAAAGGGCCCAGGGGTCTCGATGGCAAGGCGGACTGCTTCTTTGGTGGCTTGGCTGTCTGCTGGCACCAAAATGTGCATGTTGGGAACCGCCCGCATAAGGGCAATGTCCTCTATGGCCTGGTGGGAGGCGCCGTCCTCCCCTACAGTAATGCCTGCGTGGGTGGCAGCCACTTTCACGTTGAGACTTGGATAGGCGATGCTGTTGCGGATCTGCTCAAAGGCCCTGCCTGTGGCGAAAATGGCAAAAGAGCTTGCAAAAGCGATCTTCCCTCCCAAACTGAGGCCAGCGGCAGTGCCCAGCATGTCCTGCTCTGCCACGCCCATTTGGAAAAAGCGATCTGGGTAGGCTTTGGCAAACTTGTTGGTCTTTGTGGATTGAGAGAGGTCGGCATCCAAAACCACCAGCCTCTCCTCTTTTGCTCCCCACTCTACCAAAGCATCTCCGTAGGCATCTCTAGTTGCTTGTTTTTCAGTTTTCGGAAAATATCTCTTCATCAGCATTCCCTCCCAAGTTCCCTAAGGGCTGCCTCTACCTGCTCTGCTCCAGGCGCAGAACCGTGCCAGTTGGCCTGGTTTTCCATGAAGGAAACTCCTCTGCCTTTAATTGTGTGGGCTACAATCACTGTAGGGACAGCTGCTTGCTCAGCCTGGTCGAAAGCCTGTTCTATGGCAGAGAAATCGTGGCCGTCTATCTCGACAGTATGCCAGCCGAAAGCCCGGAAGCGCTCGGCAATTGAGCCCTTCAGCTTCACATCGCTGATTTGGCCGTCAATTTGCAGCTTGTTGTGGTCTACAATGGCAGTGAGGTTAGTGAGGTTGTAGTGGACAGTGGTCATGGCAGCCTCCCAGATCTGTCCTTCCTCGAGCTCCCCGTCTCCCATAAGCACATAGGTGCGCCAGGACTCGCCATTGAGGCGGGCAGCTAAAGCCAGGCCGTTGGCGATGGAAAGGCCCTGGCCTAAAGAGCCTGTTGAGGCGTCCACCCCTGGTGTTTTGAGGCAGTCAGGATGGCCTTGGAGCCTGGAGCCGAACTGCCGCAGCCCCAACAGTTCCTCAGTGGGGAAAAAACCTCGCTCTGCCAGGACTGCGTAGAGGGCAGGTGCTGCATGGCCTTTGGACAGCACAAAGCGATCCCGCTTTTCCCAGTGGGGATTTTGGGGGTCGATGTTCATTTTTTGAAAGTACAAAAAGGTGAGAATATCTGTGGCCGACAAGGAGCCGCCAGGATGCCCTGACCGCGCCTTGCCGATCATCTCCACCACATGGCCCCTCACCCTCTGGGCCACTAACCCTAGATCCTGTTTCATTTTCCACTCTCCTTCTACTAAACAGCTACTTCCACATTGCTCCATCGACCACACCGGTCTCCCCAGCGCGCGATGACTTTTCCTTCCTGCTTGATCTCTACGATCTCGCACTGGTTGGGGCAATGAGGACATTCAAAGCTTCCTGCTTCGTTCTCCCAGTTGGCAACGTTCATCCCTTTGAATTTGCTTCTGCCTGTGTTTGCCACTTCTTCTTTGGCAAGAAGAGCAGCTCCCACAGCTCCCATCACGGAATAGTATTCAGGCACCACCACTTTGGTACCCAGGGCTTTTTCGAAGGCCCGCCTCATTCCGAGGTTGGCAGCAACCCCTCCCTGGAAAACAACAGTTGGCAGCAGCTCCTTGCCTTTGCCCACATTGTTGAGGTAGTTGCGGACAAGGGCGCTGCACAGTCCAGCCACGATCTCTTCTGTTGGATAACCCATCTGCTGTTTGTGGATCATGTCAGACTCTGCAAAGACAGCGCAGCGGCCGGCAATGCGCACTTCTTCCTTTGCTTTTAAGGCAAGCTTGCCGAACTCTTCTATCGGCACTCCGAGCCTAGCTGCCTGGTGGTCCAAAAAGGAGCCTGTGCCAGCAGCACAGACAGTGTTCATGGCAAAATCAGTGACCACACCGTCCCGGAGTATGATGAGCTTAGAGTCCTGGCCGCCGATCTCCAGCACCGTCTGCACAGAGGGAACCAAGGCCAGCGCTGCCACAGCGTGGGCTGTGATTTCGTTTTTGATTACATCTGCGCCGATCAAAACACCGGCCAGTTTTCTGCCGCTGCCAGTGGTGCCTGCCCCTAACACCTTGGGGTTTTCCTTTGCCAGCTCCCCAAGGCCTTTCTCTATGGCAACAAGAGGCCTTCCTTCAGTTCGAAGGTATAGGTCCCAGACCACTTTCCCCTCTTTGTCTAGGAGCACAAAGTTTGTGCTCACAGAGCCAACATCAAGCCCAAGATAATATCCCATGGCCTTGCCTCCTTTGGCGTTGTTGTCTCAGCAGCATGTCCACAAAGGCCTCCAGCCTCGTCACAAGACCTGCCTCGCCTGTATGTTCGTCGAGGAAGAGGGTCAGCACAGAAATTCCTTCTCCTTTGCTCACCCTGGGCAGGATGCTGGCAGCAACGATCTCGGGCATGCAGGTGAAGGGTGCCAATTGCACCACGCCGTCGAAGCGGCGCCTGGCAGCAAGGACCGTGTTGGCCACAGTTTCAAGGCCGTGGCCGCCCACAGCGTAGTTGAGATAGCCGGAAGCAAGCCCGAGGCTGCGATTTGGCCGGTGGAGGCGAAAGGTGGGCAGCACCAGGTGGTGCACGATCCACTGGGAGAGGTAAATGGTGCGGCTTACCTCTACCCCCATCTCTCCCAGGCGTTCTTCTATGTACTGGTTGGAGAAGGGATCCAGCACCACGTAGATCTCCCCAACCAGAGCAATGTGGGCTTTGGGTTCGCCTTTTGCCTGGCTTTTGAGCTCCTCTATTCCCTCTCGGACGATCCTGCGTATTCTCTTCATCTCACAGGCTTGATCCAGCTTGTGATAGAGCTTGCGGATGATTTTGCTGGTGCGACCCCTCTCGACTTCCCTTGGCCTTGCCCAAAGGGAAACCTGCCAGAGCTTATCTACTGCCCGCGCTTTAGCCCAGGCGATCTTTGCTCCCCGCAAAATGCCTGCCGGGCGGCAGCCGGCAAAAAGCCTGCGGCAGGTGCTGGCCAGACCTTTGAAATCTCCAGCAGGGGGTTCAAAAATCAGAAAATCGCAGTCTTTGCCCAAGGAGCGGAGGATCTCCCGCTGCACCTGGCCGTAGTAGCCAAAGCGGCAAGGGCCAACTCCGCCTGCCATGATGATGGTATCTGCGCCCAACTCCAAAGCTTCCAGGTAATTGCCGAGGTTTATTTTCAGCGGCAGGCAGGCGAATTCCGGCGCATGCCTGCTGCCCAATGTCAAGGTTCGTTTGCTGGTTGGAGGCGGCAGGACCACTTCAAGCCCCGCTTCCTCCAGCAAAGCTTTCATGGGAATAGCCAATGATCCCATGTGGGGAAAGGTAACCTTCATGCAGGACACCTCCTTTGGAGCATGTCCAAGAAGGCTTCAAGCCGGGTTTGTAGCCCAGCTTGTCCTGTCTGCTCGTCCAGATTCAACTCCAAAAGGGGTGTGCCGCTTTGCTTCGCCCGCAAGGAGATGAGCTCGCCGATCATGGCGTCAGGTCCGCAGGCGAAGGAGGAAATGTGGATGATCCCCATCACTTGTTCCTCCAGAAAAGCAATGGCAGAACCCATGATTTCCGCTTCCATGGACCAAAAGAGCTTTTTGGGCAGCTTTTCAGCACAGCGCTGGATTTGCTGCGGAGGAAGCATCTGGGCTGTGAGGGGGAAGAAGCCTCTTTCCTCCAGGAAAGAGATAAGGCCCATGTTGAGAAACGAATCGTAGAGCAGATAAGGATGTCCCAAAAGGCCGATTTGTCTTTGGCTAGCCTTCCGTCTGAGGCTTCTGCCTGCCAAAGCCTCAAGAGGAGTGAGCTTTTCTTCCTGCATTTTCTTGAGGAAACGGTTCAGGCTGCGTTCTGCAAACCCGAGAGCCTCCCTGACTTGTCTTTGACCGCGGTCCAAGGTGTCTGACAGCTGCCGGATCAGCTCCCTCTTTCCGCGGCGCAAATCCACAAGGGGCGAGAAGAGTTCTGCGGCCAGCTCCGGCCTGACCATATCCGGCAGGCCCATAAGCTTGGGACAGAAAAAGGTTTTAGGCCTCTCGCTTACCATCCTGGGCAGGAAAAGGGCGTCCACTTTCTCTTCCAGGGCCGCCAGGTGCCCGTAGCAGATCTTCACTGGCAGACAGGCTTCGTCAGGGGCCCTGTTTACCCCTAGATCCAAAATGGCTTTGTTGGTTGGGGGCGAGATGACAAGCTCGAAACCTAATCCTTCAAGGAGCGTCGACCACAAAGGAGCGTGATCGTAATACAACAGGGCGCGGGGGATTCCGAGTTTCACGAACGCTCTCCCTCCCGTCCCTTTAATTTTACTTCTCCAGTTACCTGCCAATTCCTTCTCTCTTCCGCAACATTTTCCCCGCTGGCCTCAAGTATTGTGCGTATGGCTTTTGTTGTCAGGGGGGCGCCCTTCTCTGCTTCATCCCGGCAGTCCATCTTTCCAGGGTCTCCGAGGCCCACTACCGGCTCTATCCCAAGTTCATCGAGCACGTCCACTGTATCGCCGTACACCCTTTGTGAGGGCTGCACCTTGCCGTCTTTGTCCACCGCTCCGCTTACGAACTCGCCATTTTTCGTAATGGAGCCTGTCACCTCCACTCCCCTGCAGGGGGTGTGGGAAGCTACAGCCACGGCGCCGATGATTTTCACCCTGGGCTCCTTTGCCAAGCTGTAAATGGCATTTTCGCCTGGTCCCCTCCGGCTTTCGCCTCTATCGTCGCACATCACAACCACCACCTCCCCAGCTGAACCCAAAACCAGATCCACTATCTTCTCCCCTTGCAAAGGGGTAGGGTTGCCTGCGGAACTTGAGATGGTTCGCAGGTTTAAATTCTGCGCTGCCCGTTCCACTGCAGCCTTTGCTATCTCATCACCGTCTGTAACCAGGATCACTTTTTTCATTTAATACCTCCAAAAAATCGCCATAAGCCCAAAGCCAAACTGATAAGGGCGAGCCTCTTGAGGCTTCTTCTCTTCCCAGACCAAAACAACAGAAGGAGTGGTCCGGAAAGGAGCACAGCCAAGGCCTCGAGGCTGGACGCCTCTTGCCAGAGGACGGCAGTAAATGCCCCTGCAGCTGTGAACTGCCGGGGAACCGCCCCAAGAGCTACAGCCACAGCAACCCGGACCAAGTCCACAAACACAGAAGCAAGCATTCCCCAGCCTATGTTGGGGCCTGCAACCAAAGCAGAGAGCACAAGGCCTATTAAATCTACGCTCAGCGCTTTGCATCGCTCCTTCCTTAGCCTAGTTTAGCCCGAAACCATAACCTTTTATCCCTAACGCATAGAATCTATCCTGAGAGAGAAAGCTACATAAAAAGAGGTGAGAGGAGGTGAGGGGATGACTGACGCTATCCGGCTGCTTATCCGGCTCATAGTTTCTGCCATTGTGCTGATGGTGACAGCAGCCATCGTGCCGGGGTTCCGGTCTTTAGGTTTTACTCAGGCGCTTCTGGCAGCAATTGCCATCGCAGCAGTTTCGTATCTCATCGAAACCATCATGGGCAAAAACGTTTCTCCCTACGGACGGGGTGTGGTAAGCTTCATCGTTTCAGCTGTAGTGATTTACATGGTTCAATTTCTGGTTCCAGGTTTGTCAGTTTCCGTTTTCGGTGCCATTTTAGGCGCTTTGGTGATCGGGATCATCGATCTGTTCGTTCCCACAACCTTACGCTGAACAAATTTGAAGAGGGGAAGGCAAGAACCTTCCCCTCTTGACTATTCTTTCGGATTGAAAACCAGGGCCATCAAAAAGCCGAAAATCACAGCTGCGGTAAGCCCCAGGCCTACAATCTCGAAAGTTCCTGTAAAAAGTCCCATAAAACCTATCCGCTTCGCCTCGCTGATAGCCCCTAAGGCTACTGAGCTGCCGAAGCCGCTCACAGGAATCAGGGCCCCTGCCCCAGCGAACTCCAGAAAGGGCTGATATAAACCCAAACCTCCCAGGACGCCGCCGATGATAGTGAGGATTACCAACAGCTGCGCAGGCGTCCAGCCTGTCAGCTCCAGCACCAGCTGGCCCAAGGCGCAGATTGCTCCGCCGACGAAAAAAGCGATTAGATAGCTCACGAGTAACCCTGCCTTTCCAGAACTATAGCGTGGGCAATCCCTGGAATGGATTCTCCCTGCTGCCAAGTGAGGGGAGAGTGAAGGGCGCCTGTAGCCACCACCAGGACGCGGTTGAGTTTGCCCTTTTCCATCTCTTTGAGGACATATCCTGCCACTGTCACAGCAGCGCAGGCGCAGCCTGAACCCCCTGCGCCGTGGGCGGGATTGCCGCCGTAGATCATCGCTCCGCAGTCCTGGTATCTGGAGCCCAAAGTAACGCCGTACTGTTCCAAGAGAGCAGCATTCAGCTGCATGCCCACTTCACCCAAATCGCCAGTGAGGATGAGGTCGTAGTAGTCAGGATCTCTGCCAGTGTCCTCCAGGTGCTGCAGTATGGTATCTGCAGCTGCAGGTGCCATGGCAGCACCCATGTCGTTTGGATCTGTGATTTGATAATCCACCACTTTTCCTACAGTGGCAGCTTCAAGCTGAGGGCCTGCGCCTTTCTTTGCGTAGAGAAAGGCCCCTGCTCCTGTCACTGTGTATTGAGAGGAGAGCTTGTGCTTCAGATTCAGCTCAATGGGATAGCGGAACTGCCGTTCAGCTGTCTGGTAGTGGCTAGAAACCCCCACTAAAACGTTGTTGGCAAAGCCGCCGTCGATTAAAAATCCCGCCAGGGCACTTGCTTCAGCCACTGTGGAGCAGGCCCCATACAGCCCCAGAAAAGGCAGGCGGATTTCCCGGGCTGTGAAGCTGGCAGAGATGATTTGATTCAAAAGGTCCCCTGCCAGGAAAAAATCCACATCTTCGTTTTTTATCCCTACCCCTTCCAGGGTAGCGTTGCAGGCTTCGATTAGAAAGCGGCGCTCTGCCTTTTCTGCAGTTTTCTCCCCAAAGAGGGGATCGTCAATGGGCAGATCAAAATATTGGCCCAGGGGTCCTGCAGCCTCCCTGGGCCCTACCACGGCTCTCGCACCGATGAGCACTGGGGGACTCTCGAATAGGTATGTTTGGTCTCCTTGCTTCTTTCCCATACTACACCCCCTACATCCCAAGCAAAAACACCCGGATCAAAGCCACAGTAAAGCCCGTGATGATCCCGTAGACCAAAACAGGACCGGCAATCACGAACATTTTGGCGCCCATCCCCAAAATGAAGCCTTCCCGTTTGAATTCCATTGCTGCTGCTGTCACTGTGTTGGAAAAGCCGCTGATGGGAATGGCAGCTCCTGCTCCCCCGATCTCAGCCAGCTCGTCGTAGATGCCAAAGCCTGTGGCCAAAGCCCCGAGGAAAATCATTACTGCCAGCGTCGGAGCAGCTGCTTCCCTCGGAGTGAGAGCCATGCCCAAAAAGATATTGAAGAAGATCTGTCCCAGCAGACACAGTCCGCCCCCCACCACAAAGGCCATCAGCATATTTCTGCCTATTGGCGGGCGGGGCTTGTACCTCTGGACTAACTTCTGGTAGCTGGCGGCTCTGCGCTGTCTGTCAGCTTCATCCCGCGGTGCGATGTGTGTCACTCTACGTAGGCCACCTGTACGTCAGCTTTGTATTCCACGATGCTTCCGTCCTGAACTTCTGCAGTCATATTTAGGACTTCCACTCCGGTAATGTTGGGGTATGACCTCTGCGCCTCGCTTACAGCTGCTTGCGCTGCCTCCTGCCAGCTGTTTTTGGAAGAACCAACGAGTTCCGCAACCTTGACTACAGTCATTGCCATTACCTCCTTCATTTTTCTCTTTTTAGTATGCTGCACAATTTGTTTTTCATACCAGCACACAGCCGAAAAAGTGTGGTTGCTCCTGCTTCTTGCAGCTAATATTATGGAGTTTTTCAGTCGCCTTCGAGAGCTATTATTACTGCGGTATTATCAATTACCACAAAATGGCTCCCAATAAAAAACCCGCAGGTTTCAAAACCCACGGGTCTTGTGGACAAACTTCCACCTGAAAATCGCTATTTTATTTGAGAGAAAAGAGTTATTATTAATCCTGCTATCGAAAAAACGCTAGTGACGACCAAGCCCAAGATCCAATTTATTTTATTATCCATTTTCTCAAAGCGATGGTCTATCTGCTCAAAACGCTTATCTATTCCAACAAATTGTCTGTCTACCTGTTCAAAACGCTTATCTATTCCCTCAAACCAACTGTCAACGTGGTCGAAACGTTTGNNGTTTGTCTATTTCCTTAAATCGACTATCAACGTGGTCGAAACGTTTGTCTATTTCCTTAAATCGACTGTCTATATGATCGAGGCGTTTCTCAAAATAGATTTTGGTCTGTTCCAACCGCTCATTAACCTGCTCAAACTGCCTGTCCACATGTACAAACTGTCTGTTGACGTGAACAAACTGTCTGTTGACGTGAACAAACTGATCATTGAGATGCTCGAAGCGCTTGTTGTTTAAGTCTTCGATTTCATTGAAGCGCTTGCTCAGCTGATCAAAGCGTAAATTGAGCTGTTCAAGTTTCTCGTCGTACTTGGAGGCGAATTCTTCAAAACTTTTCTTGAACTCATTCTTCAAATCGCATACAGTTTTTTCGATCTTGCTGAATCGCTGCTCCAAAAACTCTGCTGAATATTTCTTTTCAGCGTCTTCTTCAGATGTAGCTGCTATTTCCTGTGGTGCGTTAACATAGGCAACCCTTGCTTCAGCAGCCATATCTTCCTGTTTGTCCACTTTTTTAGCTTCATCTGGATAATTAGCTTTCACTGAGAAACCCTCCTTCAAGTTGTGAAAGCAAATTTCTAGAATCGGCCAAAAAATTTATCGAAAGCAAAATTTTCGGATTCCAAAGTTATATTCTACACCCGGTGGTGATTTCCTCCAAAAGTAGACAAAAATCTTACCGAAAAATTGTTTTCTTTGCAAAAGAAAAACCCTCCCTCTGGTGTTAGAGGGAGGGCTACGGAAACTCGGGGGAATTATCTGGGCTCTACAATCAATTTGATGGCTGTGCGCTCTTCGCCATCGATTTCTATGTCTGTAAAGGCGGGAATACATACAAGATCTACACCACTGGGCGCTACGAAACCTCGTGCAATTGCTACTGCTTTCACTGCTTGGTTCAGCGCTCCTGCACCGATGGCCTGGAGCTCTGCCACCCCTCGCTCGCGCAGGACGCCTGCTAAGGCACCGGCAACAGAATTTGGATTGGACTTTGAGGAAACCTTCAAGACGTTTACATCCACTGGGCTCGACCTCCTTGATTGGCCTATTGTTATTGGGCTTCAAATAATTGTGTTATATTCTACGCGCATAAGTAGTATTTGGTTCGGCCCTTGTTACATTTAGGGACAGGTGCGCGGCTTCCCCCTGACCCTGGCCTGATTCTTACCCTTTTTAGTATGCCGCAAAGTGCGGCTTCCCCCTCTCAAACAATTTTTCGCAAATTGAAATACAAAACTCACTACAATACAATTATTCGATAATTATCCGCAGTTTCCTGCTTTATTTCCTAAAAAAAAGGACGGGGCGTTTCCGCCCCATTCCTTAAACGAGATATGGCTGCGCCTCTTCAGCCGCCGAAATCTCTTTCAGTGCAGTCGGCCGGTAAACCAAGGCCTCAGATAGCACTTGATCCATGTGTTCCACAAAAACAAACCTCATCTTCCGCCGCACTTGAGCTGGAACCTCTTCCAAATCCTTGCGGTTATCCTCAGGAATGATCACAGTTTTAATGCCAGCTCTATGTGCAGCCAAGACCTTCTCTTTCAGGCCGCCGATGGGCAGAACCTTGCCCCGTAGGGTAACCTCTCCTGTCATGGCAACTTTGGCCGAAACAGGTTTCTTGCTTAAGGCAGAGGCTAAAGCTGTGGTAATGGTGATGCCTGCCGAAGGACCATCTTTTGGAATGGCGCCTTCAGGCACGTGGATGTGCACATCGCATTTCTGGTAAAAGTCTGGTGCAATCCCCAGCTGCTTGGCCCGGGAGCGGACGTAGCTTAAGCTCGCCTGAGCGCTCTCCTGCATCACGTCGCCTAATTTGCCTGTAAGCAGCAAATTACCTTTCCCCGGCATGACAGTAGCCTCTATTTTCAGGATGTCGCCGCCAACTTGGGTCCAGGCGAGGCCGGTAGCCACTCCTATTTCATCCCTCTCGTCCATTGTGTCGTGGCGGTAGCGGGGAGCGCCGAGGAAGGCAGTGAGCCTGGCTTTAGTTGTGATCCTGACGGTTTTCTTGCCGGTGGTAATCTCTCTTGCAGTCTTCCGGCAAAGGGCGGCTATGGTCCTCTCTAAGTTTCGTACCCCAGCTTCCCTGGTGTAGCCGTGAATCACTTCTAAAAGCATTTTGTCGCTGATGGCAAACTGGTCCTCAGAAAGACCGTGTCTGGTCAGCTGTTTAGGGATGAGATGCCTTTTGGCGATCTGCAGTTTTTCCTGATCCGTATAGCCTGATATTTCAATAAGCTCCATTCTGTCCAGGAGAGGCTTTGGGATTTCCGAGGCCACATTTGCCGTGGTGATGAAAAAGACCTGGGAAAGATCGTATGGAACTTCCAGATAGTGATCCACGAAGTTGTGGTTCTGTTCGCTGTCCAGAACTTCCAGGAGCGCTGCTGCGGGATCCCCCCGCAGATCTGAGCTCATTTTGTCGATTTCATCCAACAGGAGCACAGGGTTGATGGTCCCTGCCTGGCGCATTGAAGAGATGATCTTTCCAGGCATGGATCCTATATAGGTACGCCTGTGGCCCCTGATCTCTGCCTCATCCCGCACACCGCCCAGGGAAATGCGCACAAACTTGCGCTCCATGGCTCGGGCAATAGAACGGGCAAGGGAGGTCTTGCCCACTCCAGGCGGGCCCACGAGACAAAGGATTTGCCCTTTCATTTTGGTTGTCAGCTTGCGGACTGCCAAAAACTCAATAATCCGCTCTTTAACCTTCTCCAGGCCCCAATGATCCTCATCTAAAATTTGCTGCGCCACCTCTAAGTCCAAGCGGTCCCGACTCTTCTTTTTCCAAGGCAGATCTACAAGCACGTCTAGATAGGTGCGCACAACTACTGCCTCAGCGGACATAGACGGCATTTTGGCCAGCCTTTTCAGTTCCTTTTCTGCCTTTTCCCTGATAGAAGCAGGGAGCTTTTTGATTTTCTCCTGATATTCAGCAAGCTCTTCTTGTCTATCTTCTCCCTCGCCCAGCTCTCTTTGGATGGCTTTCATCTGTTCTCTGAGGTAATGTTCTTTTTGGATCCGCTCAATTTGCTTCCGCACTCTGCTTTGGATCTTGTTTTCCAGTTCCAGAACTTCAAGCTCCTGCATGAGGATCTGGCACAAGACCTCAAGCCGCGTGCTGGTGTCCAAAGCCTCCAAGATCCTCTGCCGCTCCTCCACCTTAACAAGCAGGTGGGAGGCGATGATATCTGCCAGGACAGCAGGATCTTCCAATGCCTCTACAGACGCATATACTTCTGTGGGAATCTTTTTGCTCCACTTTACGTACTTCTGAAAATAATCCAGACAAAGTCGCCGGTTGGCTTCCAGCTCTAATGGTTCTGCACCCGCTTCCTCTTCCAGAAGCTCTACCTCGCAGATTAGAGCAGGATCATCTTCCACAATTTCTACCACGCGGATCCTCTGCTTTCCCTCCACCAGCACCCTGACAGAGTTGCTCCCCGGCATGCGCAAAAGCTGCTTGATCTCTGCCAATACACCGATCTCGTAGAGATCGCTGGGCTGGGGTTCTGAAAGTCTGGGATCTTTTTGGGCAACGAGCAAAATCTGATTGTTATCCATAGATGCCTGCTCTAAGGCAGCAACAGATTTAGGCCGTCCTACATCTAATGGCACAACCATGGCTGGAAAAACAACAATGCCCCGCAAGGGAAGAAGTGGCAACCTGAGGGGGGCACTGGTCTGCTGTTGTTCTTGCTGGCTCATTTTCTTCACCCCCATTGTAGATATATTCGTTAACAAGGGGGTGAATCCTGCTAGTGGAAAATTGCAAAAAATGTAAGACAGCTCTATGCCATAACGCCAACCCGCAGGGGCTCTCGAGCGATAGCCCTCTGGAAAATCTCTTCGATCCGCTCTACAGGTACCACTTCCAGCTTCAGGCTGGCAAAGCTCTCCTGCCAGTTGGCTTTGGGGATGAAAACCGTCTTCACGCCGCTTTTCTCGGCTGCTGCGAGCTTTGCTCCCACCCCGCCTACAGGCAGAACAAAACCCCGGATGGACAGTTCACCTGTCATGGCCAAATCCCCTCTCACAGGGTCCCCTGTGAGGGCGGAAAAGAATGCTGTGGCAATGGCAGCACCGCAAGAAGGGCCGTCCACTGGGACGGAGCCTGGGAAGTTCAAGTGGAGGTTGTAATCCTGGGGAACCAGCTGGTACAGGTTTTCCAGCACTGTCAGGACGTTGGCTACTGAGTCATTGGCGAGGCTCTTTCGTTTGTAGGTTATTCCCTTGCCCTGGGTTTCTTCTTCCTGAATAATACCAGTCACCTTTACTTTCCCCTGTCCTTGTCCCACAGGAACTGCTGTTGCTTCCACCTCGATGAGCACTCCCTGATTTGGGCCGGTGAGGGCCAAGCCCTGCACATAGCCCACCTGGCTTTCAGGATTGCTTTTCTTTTCCAGCCGGGGCGAGTGCTGGCCGTTATTCAGCACCCATTCTACGTGGCTGGCAGTGATGAGCCTTGTGCCTTCATCGTAAGCCAGGCCTGAAGCAATTTGGACGATGTTTACAGCTTCCCTGCCGTTTTGGGCATATTCTCCAATAAGCTTCAACGCTTTTGGCTGGATTTCCATCCCGATCTTGCCAGCTGCGCCTTTGGCAATCAACTCAACTTCAGAAGCAGCAAGTCCCCGGAAGAAAACTTCAATGCAGCGGGAGCGGATGGCAGGCGGGATCTCCTCCGGACTTCTCGTTGTTGCCCCCACCAGGCGGAAATCAGCCGGCAGGCCATTTTGAAAGACTTCGTGGATATATTGAGGGATATTGGGGTCGTCTTTGCTGTAGTAGGAGCTTTCCAAAAAAACCTTGCGGTCCTCCAGAACCTTCAGCAGTTTGTTCATTTGGATGGGATGCAGCTCGCCGATTTCGTCTATGAACAGCACTCCCCCGTGGGCACGGGTGACAGCTCCAGGCTTGGGCTGGGGAATGCCTGCCATGCCCATGGCGCCAGCTCCCTGATAGATGGGATCGTGGACAGAGCCGATCAGGGGATCTGCGATCCCCCGTTCGTCGAACCTGGCGATTGTGGCATCCAATTCCACGAACTGGGCGTTTTCCTGAAAAGGGGAGGCTGGATTTCGTTTGGCTTCATCCAGAACAAGTCTGGCAGCTGCAGTCTTCCCCACCCCAGGAGGGCCGTAGATTAAGACGTGCTGGGGGTTGGGCCCGCATAGTCCTGCCCGCAGCGCCCGTATTCCGTCCTCCTGGCCGATGATCTCCTGAAATGAAGTGGGCCTGGTGCGTTCTGAGAGGGGTTCTGCGAGGCTGATGGCGCGCATTTTCTGCAGCTGCACAAGTTCCCTCCGGGACTCTTTGTCCACTGCAGAACGGCTTGTCTGCTGGGCTCGCAGGAGGTTCCAAAAATAAAGGCCGATGACGATGGCAAAAAAGAGGTTGATTAGAGCAAAAATGTTGGGGTTCAAAACCGCATCCTCCCTTCGCCATTATTATTGGCGCAGGGTGGACGAATTATCCGGTGATCAGGATAGGGGGCGGCTTTAG